>JGI24021J15306_10004251_pt1 | contig 16563 bp, 10 predicted proteins | sample Ectturendosymbi1_FD_15306 | JGI IMG/M metagenome (IMG submission 15306) | reverse complement strand
AAAAAATGATTCAATTCAATGGCGTAGCCAGCACAAAAATTGGGGGGGACAAAATATTTGATTTCAGGCGAAAAACTATTTTGTTTATGTTACCGCCTCTCAATGCACAAAATTATTATATATTCCAAACATTGGTGGTACGCATAGACCTTTTGGCCCCCTGGCTACATCTATGATCCAATTGGACTTCCGGAGTCGAATTCGGACAAAAAAAACGACTCCGGCTGCTAGTGTTGGTAGGAATCCGATTCCGACTCCAACTGCGACTCCAACCAAAAAACACCGACTCCGTACGACTCCGACTTGGCAACCCTGCTGCTTTCATTGCTGTTCTTTACTGGGTATTGAATTGGATGGTGAGTCACAGCCCAGTAGACGAGGGCGTCTGTGTCGGAAGTTGCAAGATCAACCGTTTGCTTTTTTATCGAGTTGGTGTTGCTTTATCGTATAAAGAGGAGCTCCAACTTTGCTCTTGTGTGCGAATAAGCTGGAATGAAAGTGCACACTATAAAAATGAAGGTCTTACAGTATTTCTCTACATAAAATGAAAGCAGTATTTTGTAAGTGAGAGGCATTCGATCTTCAAGCGGCTGTATCTTGTGAGAACCTGAGGATATAACAAAAGGTTGGGAGGAATACATGGCTTCTTTATTTCACGATAACAGAGAAGAAGACGATGATAAGGCAGTCTCATCCGAATCTGGCCCTTCAATATTGAAAGGAGTTCAATGGGCATTGCAAAATTGCAAAACCGGGAGAGAGGCAGGTCCGGATGAGGTGGTTGTTGAGATGCTAATTGCCTTACAAGAGGAAGGTGTGGATGTGTTATGGAGCCTTGTCAAAAATATATATGAAACTGGTCAAATACCCTCTGAAACGCTCAAATCTGTTTTCATTTCCCTTCCCCAAAAATCTAACACTCTGGAGTGTGAAAACCACAGAACAATCAGTGTGATGGCACACACTCTAAAATTGTTTCTTAAAATCATACTTCAGCGCATAAGAAGAAAACTTCTACCCGAAATCCCAACTTGTCAATACGGGTTTATGCCTGACAAAGACACAAGGAATGCTCATTTTATGTTGCGTAGGCTATGTAAACGATCAATGGAACACCACCAAGTTGTTTTTTGTGCTTTATTGATTATTATCAGAAAGCATTTGATAAAGTGCGCCACTTCCAGCTACTTAATATTAAAGCGAATTGGTATAGATGACAAGGATTGCGAATTATACGGAATCTATATTATGAGCAAAAAGCAGCCATCAAATTCACGGAAGGTCTCACTGAGTGGACTGACATCAAACGAAGTGTAAGACAAGGCTGTATTATGAGTCCTGACCTTTTCAACTTATACAGTGGATTCATTCTGAAAGAACTGGAGGAAGTTGAGAAGGGAATCCAAGTAAATGACAGACGCATAAATAATATCCGTTATGCTGACGACACAGTACTTCTTGNATCCCCAGAGGCTTGTCTACAAATGCTTCTGAATGTTGTTCAAACTTCAAGTGAAAGGTATGGTTTCAAATTGAACATTAACAAGATAAAGATCGTGTTTATGTCAAAGCAGTCACCAATTGAAACATCTCTTTCAACAACCGTCAACAATATTAAAACTGAACAAGTTCAACACTTTAATTATTTAGCTTACTGGCTCACTACATATGGAAGGTGTGGAAAAGAAATAAGACGTCGTATAATTCTATTAAAAAGAAGTTTCAACAACATGAAAAAGATCTTCAGAGATCGACAACTTTCCATACCATCAAAAGTAAGACTTTTGAAATGCTTCGTGTGGCCAGTACCCAGATATGTCTGTGAAACCTGAACACTAACAGCAAAGACCAGGAAAAACACAGAAGCACCCGAAATGTGGTTCTATCGCAGAATTCTCTGATTCCATAGACAGCGCGCCAAACTAATGTGTCAGTCCTTCAAAGAATAAGACAAGAGCGTAAACTGCTTTGTTGTATATAACAAAGGCAGCTCAAAATTTTAGGCCATGTTATACGCAAAGGAGAGCTTGAAGATCTTGCTCTGAGTGGTAGAATCCCAGAGAAAACCTGCGAGGGGTGCCGATGTCTTACTTTGATCAATAATATACTGTAATTTTAAAGGTTTATGTGAAAATCCTCGGAAATCATGGGGGGCTGCACGCAATAGAACACAATGGGAAAACGTCATAGTACATTGAGGGCTGGATCAGCCATGATACGGAAAGAGAGAGAGAGTTTTTGAGTGAACGACAATATGCTGCACCTGGATGGTATTCAGAAACTGCGAGGCAGATGCTCAAGAACTGTGACGGAGGTGCCAAGACCAGCCTACTGAGCTAATTGGCATTTGACAATGTTTTTGCACAGCTTAGCATAGGGACCTTTGGGCCAAAATTTACATTTTGTTCGATGCAATCCCTGCTGTTTGCCGCAAGTGGTTCAAAGTTGGTTTCCGAAAAGTGCTAAGGGTCCCAATTAGTTTGGTACCAAATAAGAACTGCACTTTAAAAATTGTTGAAAAAGTGGCCCAAAGGTCCCTACCCCAAGGGACCAATGGCCCGTGGCTAAGCGACCTTTGGATCACGTTGTTTTGTCAGGTAATTTCATGACAAAAATTACAGTGGACAAACAAATTTTCGTTTGTTTGAAATAAAACTTTTTCTTGTTTACCATAAAAAAAACGATAATTTGCATTTCTGCCATAAAGAACATGAAATGCAGTGGAAATGCAAATTTTCTTTCCTATTTTACTCAGCAAAGAACACGTCTACTGTTGCGCTTTCAGGGTTATCCTAACCTTACATGAATACTTGCATTTTTATCACAAACTATCATTAGACAAAGATTAACACAGTGGTTCCCAACCGGGGTGCCATTTACAACACTCAGGGTTGCCGCGAGCTAATTCGTTTTTCAATATATCATTATAAATGCCATTTTCAACATGTCATCAAACCTTAAAGAAAATTGCTATGCGTTCGCCACTGGGTACCGCAAATGTATTTGCCTTCTGTAGTGTGCCGCTAGCCCAAAATGGTTGGAAAACCCTGGATTAGCCCATGATCCCTGCCGTGACGGGTGTGCATGTGATACTAAATATAAAGAAAATGCGAAAAGAAAGTTTGGTCAACAAAACGTAGCCAAAGAAAAACTGAGCATCACCTATAGGCCTACCTTTTATTGAAGCAAAGAAACAAACATGTAAGCCGCCCTTGATTATAAGCCGCACGAATTGATGAAAAAAAAACTTTGTAAGCCGCGGCTTACAATCAAATAAATACGGCAGTCTATGTAGGATGGCAATTTTGGTTTTCTGCTGGATTGGAAATCTGTCAAGAAAACACGCAGGCCTAATTATATTTCACCGTTGAAAAACAAATGAATCCATTAGTCACACACCACAGACATAAAACCTATCTGCTTTATCGCCATAGCTTTTCTAGATACAGGTTTCTTTTTTTTTAGTGTCAATTATATATCTCCGCGGAATTGTTTGAGGAATATTGTAATCAAGATCAGCCTCACCAATGCTCTTACTATATCTCAACACATCTTAATGGCTTTCTCAAAGTAGTTTCATTAAACCTTCCGCTATCGTTCTTACATTTTTTAAATGTGACTACACCTGGTCTACCTCTGCAAAGCGCATGAGACAAAGAAGAAACTATAAGGAATGGATTATAATGGAACCTTTTTGCAACATTATGAAATGAGCAATTGTGCAAAGGACCTTTGGTCATGGTCCTAAGGTCCTTTATGTAAAATGTTCCAAAGGTCCTTCGCCCGGCCATTTTATGCTGCTGCTACTGAAACATTGTTACTTGTTCAATTAAAAAAAACTCAGCTGTTATTCCAGACATAAATGTCGCTTCTACTTGCAAACGAAGCAACTGACAGAAATCTGCTTTCTATCCTCGGACATCACAAAAAGTTCAGACGCTTCGAAATTTACTTTTGCTCCATAAAAATGCATTTTCAACTATAACTTCCTAATGACTGGACCTAGGTCCACTGCATTACACATGACAAGTTGACTTCTGCTAAGCAATTTTACGCATGATTTACGAAGGGCTACCATATGTCATATATGAGAAAGACACCATGTTCCAAAGGTCCTGCATGGCCATAGGTCCCTAATCTCCCCCTACTTTTTGAGTTGGGTTATTTAGAACCGAATTTCAAAATTCAGTTTTTCCAATTTTAATTCAAGAGCTTTCGACAAAACTATGGCTCTTGACACTCAGAATGATGTTTCCTGTTTGAAACACTAGTGAGCTGCTCAAATAAAAAAAACTGAAAAGTGCCAGTTGCTTTCAATTGTTTCATTTATATCTTGTCATGTACCTCATTGCTTTCTTTGCAACCGAACTCAATGCACCACCTCACTGTCAGTGCACACGTAGGTTTGAACACCTCTCACTTCTATTTACAGCATGAAACGTGGCCAAAAACATGCGACATGAAAGAAAAACTGCACATATGTCGTCTTGGTTTTCTCCTCAACATATGCCTAGTAACGTAGAAGGACAAGGTCAAGAATGATATCACCTTAGAGCACACTGCCTGATAGCTCCTAGCTGTTAAGTCATTTCAAAACAAGCTGCTTACTTTGGTTTAGGCATGTCTGCAGTTTTGTAAGGGTCGTTTACCTAAAAAAATTTTCGAAAGTGAATTTAATTTCATGCAGTCAATTTTTTTGCCGGTCTTATGTTGGAAAGATATTGTCAAAAAAAATATACGGTAAATTAAAATCTCGTTCCCTTACTGGAAAGCATATGTCGTTATTGTCTGGAGTGGCGTGCGATACTTCTCTTTGGTTCTCTGAATATGAATTCTTACACTTGTTCGCAAAATGGCCAACGCGATTCGTAGAGGTTTTGCTGCACAACGCATCATGCACGCCTTTTACAAATTGAAAGTTAATCAAGTTAAATCGTTCCTCAGTATTTGCACAAGATGAAAAACATCACGAAAGGCGGAGGGTGCAATTCGACGCACATTTCTGTTTAAACATCAGGTTCAAAAATAAGCTCTCAACTTTTTCCTTGGGGTTCTATAAGAATCTCACGAAATTTATTTATATGTATATTTTACAGGAGTATGTTGGTTCACTTCTGCTTGGATAAAACATCTTTGGAAGAAGTTTGAAAACAAACGTGACATATACGGTTTGTAGAAAAGGGATGAATTGTAACGCTAAATGTACAAACTGTAAACGGAAGTATTTGATGAGAATCAAAAGGTCTTTGAATAATTTATTGCTAATTTTTGTTCTTATTTGCCGTTACTTTTCTATGAAGGATCGTAATTGAAAGTTCGATTTTCTGCAAGTACATAGTGAGATGTTCATGTCAGTGAAAAGTGCTTTCGATGCAAAATGAGCAACATTCATCAGCATTTCATAACAGATCAAACACTGATACATACCTGAAACGCTTGGTTTGACCAGTAGTAAGGTTCATCACTGGGTTCAACAAACCATTCGTTGTAACGTACTTTATATTTTTCGACGTATTTGTCAGCCAGTCGTATAACGTTTGACTTGAGTTGAAAATATTAATATCCTGTAGGCTGCCAAGTACAAAATGAATCAATTTCAATTTTCATGCAGTCATGAAGAGCTAATATTCAATGTTAGCAAAGTTGTCCAGTTCACTTTCATTTATATTCGCTTTTTGTACTTCGTTCGGGGCATCACGCCCGTCACCGCATGCTTGCCCGAGATTGCCAGATGAAGATTTTAATAAAAAGCCAATCAGAGTTGAAAAGAGGCCAAAAAAGCCAAACTGGTTGTTGAACAGCAAGATAAAAACCAAACATTCTTTGTGGTTTCGCTATGCCTTTGTCGCAAAGAAACATCTCAATCACAGCACAAGAAAATCATTAGCATTTTTTTCGAAAGTGGAACGAACTCTTGCTTGGCTATGTACTGGATCGCAGTGCTGATGCTTCATCGACTTTTCATTGTTTGTGAGATAGCACACTTTGGGTACAATGGTGCCATGATTTGCATACTAATCTACAGGCACACTACACAGTGCACACATTTCCAGTGATTACGCAAAAAATGTATTTCGTATCTTGCTTCCCTCAAATCTTGCCACATTAGAAACGCGGGCTCCGGTCTTAAATTGCAAAAAATTGTGCTTGTTGTGTTGACAAAAAATGGAATGGTAAACCGAATGGATTTCTCCTTTTTAAATTAACAGATGTTGTTAGTAAGGTAGGAGAAGATATCTGTCACAAACATCGATAAATTGCACATCACATTTCAAAATCTAAAAAACAAAAATAAACAAACACCGGACAATTTTATCATTTTCCTGCTAATTGGCAGGCAGTAAAGTAAATTACATAGGTTCGGGGCAAATTTCACTGTTCATTGCTTGCTAATTTGTAGGAAATGCCTATCATGCTTAAACGTTTGCAACATATGCGTCAATTATCTGCGGCCCAGTTAGCGGTAGTTTGTCACAACTTTAGCCGGTGCTTGACAGGAACAAAACGTGATGCTAGCCACTTTCGGAGCAGAGCTTGAGGCACCCAAAGCCATAGTTGGTAACAGTAAAGCTTAAAAGTCTGTCGCGTTTCTTTCCAAGATTAAATAATTTGATTCAACGTGTTGGTTGCTTCGTGGTATAGTCTGGTATTTTCCAGAACCTTTATTGTACAAAGGCGTGTCTAGAGGTCGGCCGGAAAAGAAAAAGAAAGGTAACACAAGGTCAGCCGGAAAAGAAAAAGAAAGGTAACACAAGGTCAGCCGGAAAAGAAAAAGAAAGGTAACACAAGGTCAACCGGAAAAGAAAAAGAAAGGTAACACAAGGAAACGTGAAATTGAAAACAAACATCACTTGAACAAGTTATCTTGAATCAATATTTGGAGAGTGGCGAATCCTCCAAACGGCGAGTAAACCAAAGTTGACTGGAAAACCATCTGAATATCGTGTTCGCAATTTGACGGGCAAGAAACCTGTTGAATGTGTTGCGGAACCGATGAATCTGTTGGATCTTCAACTAGTATCATACCTCCCAATCCACTATCCACCTGTTAAAAGTGATTGCTTAAAGCACTACTTCGCCACCTAACCAGGAACTAACGTAAGGATTAAAAATAACATTCTTCTGTGAAGAAACCAATTTAGCCAAGTCGCATTTATTTTCACTTTGAATTTAGTTTCTCGTTATTCATGGACCACGACTGTGGCTTTTTGTCTTTAATTGGCGTCTAAATATTTTACAGTTTTGGAGAAAGAAATTTTATGAAAACCGTATATTTCCAATTTCTACTTGCAGCAGTTTGTATTTTGGTTCATTCATTTCAATCTAGAATTGCCTGATTTTTCTCTGTTTCCTTACCCCTTCAACATTTTGCCCGTATGCATATGCTTGCAAATTTCAAGACTGAAAATGCGTAGATCTGCGTGAAATAGATTTACTATTAAAAATCTGCTGATTGATTTGTCTGCGTCAACTTTGTGGGGTCTAATTAATTGAATGCAGTATTTGCAATGTTACAAATTTTTGTGGTCAAGTCAATACTTTTTATAAAAAAAATGTTCTTTGCGCAAGAAAAAATATCTTTGAATTTTTGATGCTGTTATCCTGCTGTTGAATTACTTTATTCATTTCCAAAGCAGTGTTTGCTTATAAAGAAAAGACCAATCCACCACACTAATGCAGAGAATGGAAAAAGTCGCAATGAATATAAATGCAGTTCAGGTGCGTTACATCAGATCAAATATCTTACCTGAAAAGCGACGGAACCATGCCAGTGTGGATGGTACCAGAAGCTGCCTGCATGGTGATTATCGATTATCGTGTATTTGTGGTGGTAATGCGACAAAGGACCAACTGTCACAAACACACTGTCCTGCGGTTCCTGTGCAACAAGAAAGAAAGTACCAATAATTCCATAATTTTTCTTTCTCTAAACGTCCTTCCATTATTTTCGAATAGCAATATTTTTCAAAAGACCCGGCCCTGTATTACTTGCCGGAGCGGTTGAGGTGAACTCTCCAAAATGCATTCAACTGCCAGGCATTGAACACTCAAACGTTCGAAAATTTCAAGAAACCGACATGTGTTACCATACCGTTGAACGAAAAACACACCATTGTTTTTTGAGGCTCCTTAAGAAAGATGCGAACGCGCAACGGAAAGACCGCCAAGTCTGCACGTGCAACGAGCAAGCAACTATAGAAATTCAGAGTTCCACAGTATTCACTATTGTGGGTTGTGCGTCGCTGCATTCATGAAGTACTTCCATATTGTGCGTTCTAGGCATGCGACGCGTTGTGCCGTCGCACATTCCATTGTGAAGACATCACGCTGCCATTAATTAATTATCGGTCGCCCACCTCTACCACGCAAATGCTGGACACTGCGTGAGCCAGCACGCGATAGCAGCATCGAAGGACACATTTTATATAGTCCAGGGTCGTTCTACCGTACAATACGACTTGAAAGAGTGCAAGAAGTGTTGCATTAACAAAGCTGTGCGTGTGGTGAGATGATGACGTATCTTCATTATTAAGTGCGATAACAGCCCACGCACGAAGGTTTGCATCTGCAGTTGTAGACTATTTTGGTTCTGTTTTGTTTCAACGGGAGGGTAATGCATGTAAAGATGGTAAAGATGCACGATTGCTTTGTCACGTACATGGCTTCGTGTGTATACGTACTGCTGTTGCATATTCATTGAACACAAGTTTTTCTTCTCCAGGCGTTTATCAGATTTGATCAACGCAAAGGAGCACTTCCCGAGATGTACTGTAACATCATGTTTCTAACGTTTTCGCGCTGAGCACGAGCTTCAAACAAGGATTTGAAAGATAGGATAGACAGGTCTTCCATGAATCTTTGCGACGAAAAGGTGTCACGTAAAATATTAACCCTCCCTTTGCTCAAAAGTGAAGATTTATGGGAAATTTTAATTGAATGCACTTTGGTAAACGATGCACGAAGTTGCTGTAGATTCATATTGCGTACGAAATAGGCACAGTTATCGAATACATTATTTTTTTCAACGTTTCGACTTATTCGCAATCCTTCATCAGGAATAAATGAAATGCAACAGTTGCCAGGAAAAAATTAAATGCAACAGTGGGTTGCAACTGAGCGGCAATTGGCGATGAGTCTCTCTAAAGGTTTCTCGTAGAAGTTGAATCTGTCCTGAACAATCGTTCACTCTCACAGCGACGATCATGATGACCTTTCCACATTGACACGGATGTCTGTGCTCCATGTGCCCATCGATCCAGTCTCCACAGGATGTTGTCATTGGATCTGATGGTTACCGAACATCATACCAAAAGTGTTCAGTTGCTTGTTGATCAATTCCGTAATTTGCACTCGCTGGCTGAAGCAATATCTGCCAATGCCGCACCTTGGAGGCCAAACGTGGCTGCAAGCTGTTCGTAATTTGCGCATCAAAGATCTTGTACTAATCAAAGACAAAACTGAGCGAGGCGGCATGTGGCCTTTGGCTTTGGCCGCAGACGCTTTTCCAGATGAGGACTGTATTGTTTGACGAGTACTTTTGGTCACCGCAACGTCGTCATATCTTCAAGATGTTTGGAGGTTGTGACTGCTGGAGTCTTGTGTCTCATGAAACGTTTGCGACACTCCTTCAACTATCGAGTTCCTTCGTACGCTTCGTTTTATTCACAGTACGCTTGTTGTCTCGTGTGTTCACTATTTACAGTGCGCTTGTTGTGTTGTGTTCATTGTATCGTGTATCTGTCATTATAGCTACGTTTGTTCTCGTTGAGTTAAATCTCAAAACGCCGAAAGTAGCATGCAAAGTTAAACCATGTGATTTGAAGCTGTCACGCTTTTGCGTCTTCGATGATTTGTCCAGGTGCTCTCTTGTGTCTTTCCGTGGCTTAGTTTTGTGAAATAACTTCGCCGTTACGTGTGCGCTTACTTTGAGTTTGGTATGTACAGGTCACAGATTGCTCCAGGCTTTCGTATCAATTGACGCATCCAAGCGTATCTCACCATGCAATTTGTCGGAGCACATGCGTTACGTTTCACAATGAAGACCGAGGTTTGGAGTTACGTAACTGGAACATCGGGCATATTGTTCGGTAATACCGTTGTTGCACGGTGTCACTTTTCAGTAAGGGACAAGATCAAGTTATTGTGGTTAAAGCGGAAGGCCTAATCGTGAAATAAGCATATAAAACGTTCAAAATCCACGGATGCTGTGGGTTTGAGGAAAGTCAGGTCTATTCGCAGGTATCGATATTTGTGATATCAAATATGTTGTGGTTCTGTTCATAGTGTTTGCATGAATGCGATCGAATAAATATAAAAACGAAGGAATGATGCCTGGTCTGAGTGCATTTGCCATTATCACAAAGCACATTAGGCTTTACAAGCACACATTCGCAACTCCCTGAGTTTCAACACTCTTGCTACAAAATCTTTCCAAAAAACTGACCACAACTTTTTTGTTAAACTACTGCACGCTCACCTTATTTTGATGTACCAGAATTTTTCTCCAGTTAAAGTAGTTACTTGCAACTAGGATCTCAAAAACACCCAGTACCCAAAATTCATGTCACAGTTTCAAAAATAGGAGCTTGACTGAAATTAATCATGATGGATACGTTTCATATTATGCATAAATATGTAAATTAAGCGTGAATAAGAGCTGATGATGCTTGTAGGCGAAATATATACTCTGTAATATCTTAGTGTCTGAATCTCTGCTGAGAAAGGATTTCTTTCTATAGACAGTGAACCTAACACATTCATTTTTCACGAGGTTCGTCAAGTTATTCGCAAAATCCTAGGCAACACGAGATACATGAAACATTGCTGAAGAACTCGTCAAGAGATCTAAAAAATTATTTTCTTCCAGAAAATAACGTATCGAGATCAAGCAACTCTCTACTTACCAAACTGCTCACGTGCAAACCGTGAGTATGCATGTTTGTTGTGTTTGGAGAGTGTAAAGTGTTGTGTACATCCTTGTCGGGCGGGTTTGGCGGATTGTTTGCCGTCAGTTTGTTTTCCTGTAAAACAAAACATTGAATAAAACAAACTTACTGTATTCATCATCTGAAGATCAGCTTAAATTTCAGAGCAAGTTGCTCGTGAAAACCAAGTCTAGTCCAGTCTCCACTGACTCAGCCTCCAGATTGTTGCAACGTATTGTAGTGAGACTTGAACTTGAGTCTCACTGCTTTGGACATGGACTTGCCAAATTGATCTTGGAAAACTGGTTTTGAATCATATGTATTATTTTGCTGGGAATTTTTGCACTTCCGTGACACTTTATTGCTGTCGCGCATGCAAAAATGAACTTAGTCTTCAACACCAGGAATAGCTCATCGAATTTGGAGTTCCTCAGATCTTTGAGAAGGGAGCAGAAGTTGAAACACGAATAAGAGACAATATAAACTTTTATATCTGCTAGATAGAGGCGCACAACGGCGAACTCTCTACCGCGAGGCATTGTTACTCATAGTTTTCACATGGCTGTGGAAACACACAAATGCTAGTTTCAGGTCAAGAAATTTTCAATGTTCTCTTGCGTCCGTTCGAGCATTTGCAACAACCAAAGCACGTGACATTGCATATCATTTTTGACGCATCACAGTGCGCGATGTACTCTTAATGTGAATACGACGATATAAAATGCTGTTCTACCCAATATGATTAACAACATGTTTAGCTTTGAACGTACAGCTCAATCTCTGTCATTTGAATCAGCGAGTATTTCGGATGAAAAAACATAAAAACGAAAATATAGCTGGGAAAGTTCACAGTGTTTGATGAGTAATTACATGCAGACGCTTCATTTTATTCACAGTCCGTGAATGCGCAGTTGCATTGTTGACATTGCAATGAGAATGGCAGTTGATGATTTGTTTCGCCAGTATTGCTGTAGGCCTGTAGCAGCGTTTGTGGTATTTCTTGGTTTCGTTTACCTAAGTTTTTCAAATACGTTCGTGATGGCTGGTTGTTATTGTATTGATGCTTGTCCTATTTTAGATACAATTGCTTGCGCTGCTTTCTTTCTTAAGGAAACAATTTTTGTAGGGAATGCAAGGCTGCGCAACAGTAGACATGAATGGAACTCTTACGAGTTAAAATGTGTAATAAGCGAAAAGGTGTCAAATGTGTCTCGAAAATCTTGTCATTAATTTTTCCCCATGACTCGCAAAACGCCTAACGCCTGAATAAAATTTAAATTGTCATCATATTATTACCGTGCCTGCTTCGTATACAGCGTAGGTAGATGTAATTTGACGGCCAAGGCAAGTTGCAAATATGCCAAAAGAGAAGTGTTTAGAATGAACAAAGCGCTAATTATTGCGCATTTTCAGCAGATCGTCTGGTTTCCATGACTTGTATGGCCAATCTGATTTTCGTTGCTGTGCTATGTTCACCAAAATTATGCTAAGTAGACATAATTTAGGTTCCAGTAGTTTTCTTAACTTTTTTGGCGTCATTCGCGAAAAATGTATTGTGCACTTTGAAAACTGTCTGGAGAAAAGACATTTTGATTTATCAAAGTGATTTCGCCCTGTTTCTTTGTTCTTTTTACCAAAAGACAAAGCAACAGAGACCTGCAATTTTTCTAAACTTTCAACATTTAATTGAGGCAAAAAGTAATTCGCCTAAGTGGTTATGCTAATGCCATGCAATTTCATATCCATGTTGTATTTATTCTGTTTATAGTGATGATCACCGCATAAGATCCAAGGATTCTTACCAAGCGAAGATTGATTGTGTCATTGCGTTTGATTCTCCACGTCGGTCCAGGAATTTGTGAATTATAACTTCGACGACGTAGTTGCAGCCAGTCAACAACAAAATCTGTAACTTCTACGTTGAGAGTGAAATCCAGCAGCCCATTGCTGGAAACGATTTGTTCGGGTTGTCGGAACGGTTGGCCACCTGCCGTGAGGAAATGCAAATAGTATCATTAGTTTTGTTCAAACATTTCCTTTCGAGTTTGTGTTTGCTCTCCAGCTCATAAAGCCAACGTAAATGTTGTAAGGGACGGCGTATTTGCTGTCTTTCTATAACTACAATTATAGTTTTCGCTTCCCGCCCCATTAACTTGCGCAAATTTGGTTTTCTGATTCACACCTCGTCACTGTGGGGTAATCTGCAAATGAACGAAAGCAAGTTGAATTCAACCTATGTTTTCTTTCTGTTATGAAGTTGTTAGATGGCCTGTAAAATTTGCCAAAAAGATATTTCAATTAGTTTGTAATTTTCCTTGTCACTAAGCAAGGTAAGTGCATGTCACAGTATGACTGGAACAGTCTAAATTCATGGGCATTGTCCCGGTGTTCTGGTCAGCGACGCATTTGTTCGGGAAAACCAGAAAAAATGTGTGGAACAGGAAATGTTAAGGTTGCCAAGGAAAATGCAGTTTTGATCTCCACAAGTTCCTATTCACATTTCGGGAAGGTATCATTCATCAACATGTTTCCGATAGTGTGGCAGGATATTCCGAGAAATTTTCACATGTCCTACTTCACAGTAGATCAGTTATGTCCAATAGAAATTGCTTACTCAGACATAAATTATGTAACTATCGTAACCAGGGCCGTGCATTGAATGGCATATTAATAATGAGGGCCGCACATAGAATAACTTACTTTGATCTTAGCAAACAAAATTTAGTTGAAGCTAACGCACTGAAAGCGTGCTTACCCTAACTGCAATTGTAAGGACTGTTTTACACCTTTAAATTATCCGTAAATGTGATTTCATGGGCAAGTTTAGTGACAATGGAACAAGGGTGGATATCAAAAAACTAATAAAACGTTTTGCACCACGGTGTCAGTAGACATATGGAAATCTCCCAGCACGCGGTACAGACGTGGTAAAGCTGCATTGACGACCACCTGCATCAAAAATGTAAAATTTAGAATCATCAAAAGAAAGACAGGTCATCAATATCTAGGCTACCTGTACTACATCGAAAACGTGAACTGGGCCGCACAAAAACTTCGACTGGGCCGCAGGTTCGATTTAGTGTAGTTGAACTACACGGCCGTGTTACCATCACTTACAGCGGCAAAACCCGTACGAGTTCTGCGACGGGCCAAACACATACAACTTGAAATTACTAGGGATATTAAACTTAAACTGTTTTTGCGGAAACACGTTAAAATATCTTAGTGAATTGGTATTAGACAGACTTCCTGTGCTTACCCGTGTAAACAAGTGAAGGTATTGAAGATCTTAATGACCATAAAACCCAATTTCTGGTTACCTTATCATGTCGACCAATGCGACAGCATGCTTTGAATTTACGATTAGAAGTGTACAAGTAGTAATGTATATACACAAATCTGAGTGCTTTTCATATGATTGGACTGCTAAGTGGACACTGTTATTCTTCCTTTTATGCCAAGCGCAGCAGGTGTGGGTCTATGCAAAACGCACTCGAAATAAGCTTCGTGCAAGTTTCAAGCGATAAAATTGAGTCAATGGGTCATGTCACGAACCACTTCTTGTAAAGTTGATAACTTGAATATCTGTGATTTGGATCAGTAGGTAAGAGTTTTTGACTAACCTTTAAGAGGGCAAGGAGAAGTCATTGAACAATCTCCTTCCGAAATATCCACTAGGTTTAAAACCGCAATCACGAACAACAGGTTCCACCAAACATTGCTCATAGCTGCGCCCGGTTTTTGACAAATGCAGTTATAGCTGTAATACAGTACGTTGAAAGATTCCTGGATGCTAAAAAACAGGTATCAATTAGTGTATGCAGTATCGACATAACTTGTATTTGCTTGATGAGTGGCGTATGCAGAAAATTTTCACAGGGGGGAGTTCATTCAGTGTCATATGGTATTCATTTATTTTTGGTTTGCGCTGTTTGTGACGTCACAATTTGACGTCATATTCANGCTTCCAAACCAACGTTTTGGCGAATTTTGTTGGCATAATATGCATATTCGTCTACACGCACTCCCTTTATTTTATAAACTATTAGCGCTCCAAGTTAGGATATCGGAGGAAAATAAACTCAACGCTGCGACAAAGCAGTTCATAACTGCCAAAATATCAGGTTTCGTGTCAAAACAAGGGAATAAAACACACTCATCACTGATTCAGAGCAATTTACAAATGCAAAATGAGACTGCGCTAATGTCTTGTCGCATAAGAGCAGTCGAGCATAGAAAGCGTGCGGCTGGACTGACTGGTGCTCACCCCGGTTTGCAAGTTCGAATCTTGCTAATCAACACAAGAATTGAGAATGCGCATAAAGTACGCAAGAAAACTTTCAATTTTTTGTTATGTGTAGAAATCCAGCAAACTTTAAATATTCCTTTTCCCTGCTGAGACAGTACCAAATGCGTGGATCCTTCCATGTTAAAAACTGTTATTTTGGAGCTCGTGCAACGGTTGTATCATGCTACTGAAATTGTTAATGTGCCGATGCGGTCAGTGCATGCGCTGATCAGCCACCGCAGAGTAAATAAAGAAAATTGTTTCGGATAAAGTGAACTATCGCGGGACACAATCAACATGTGTAGTGGTCGAAAGGCCTGCAAAAAGTGGTGAGATGGTTTGTGGACGCAGACGATAACCCAGATTCCCACCAAAACCTAATTATTAACTTTTGCCCTATTCACAATGTTCCTTGAAATTTGCATGCAAATTTATTCCGTGGTGATTTATTCCAAATTTGTTCCGTTGCATTAAATCGACAAATTAACAAGCAAAGGTATGCGAACACAATTAATCTCATTTGCGCATGTAATAACGTTTTTGCAAAATATCAAGCTCAAGGGGAGGTTTTAATCCCAACCCCTCCTTGCTTACGCCCTTGTGGGGGACATCGCCCCAATCATCCCCCCTGGATCCGCCCCTGCTCTAGGCTGGCCTACCGCTGCAGTACTCTCTGGCCACGAAGCATGCGCTTATTTTTTTATCTTTGTTGCAAGCATAGACTCTGTTGTTTTTCGAGTTAGATTAGAAGATGTGCATTGTGGAAGTATTGAAGTAGTATTTTGTCAAGTATAGCACTCTTACAAAAAATGAGTGTCCAAAGAGAAGTGTCAGAGAAAAACAGAAAGTTCAATTCTAAGTGGGAGCAAACCGGTGTCTTGTGAGGTTGCAAGTAATATTCGTTCCAAAGGAGTTTTTACTTGAGGGAATGCAGCACTAATCACGAGAAAATACACGGGAAATACCACGAAAATTCTAGGGAAGCATTTTGAAATAATTGAATGGTAACCACGCGTGCACCCATGGCTGGGGGCAAACCGGGCAATTGCCCCGCTTAACTCTTTGGCGTCAGGCTGGTTTCGGGGATTTTCGTAAAAAAACGTCTAAACGCGCTTGGCTTTTCGCGGGAATTTCTCGGGTCCGGTATGCTCTACAGACCCGGTAAAAGTCTCAAAAGACGCGGCAAATCTTCTAGTCTGCACTCGAAAAAAAAATGTTTTGCTTGGGGAGTGCATTTTTTTGTGAGTGACGTCATATGTGGAGGACTTTTAGGCCACCTTGGCCCACTTTGCCTGGCCCTGGGCGCCAACCGTTAGGTGGTAATATTTCGCTGAAGTTTTTACTGGAAAC
>JGI24021J15306_10004250_pt1 | contig 16566 bp, 13 predicted proteins | sample Ectturendosymbi1_FD_15306 | JGI IMG/M metagenome (IMG submission 15306) | reverse complement strand
TTGTGTCCGTGTCGGAGGAAGTGAAATCACAGCCGTTTCCCGCTGGGTGTGTCACCGTTCTTCTTCATAGTCTTGGATAGAGAACCATCTCGTTAGACTGAGACGAGGCCTTCCCTGTCGGAAACTGCAGAAGTGCTGCTTGTGTCCCCTGATCAAGCTCTTCAGCGTACACTTGACAAGTTTTCTGCTGCGTGCGGCCGAGTCGGAATGAAAATCAGCACTAAAAAGTCCGAGGTATTGTGTCTTTCCAGAAACCCAAGGCAGCGTACACTGCAAGTAAGCGGCAATGCATTGCAACAGGTGGAGAAGTTCAGATAACCTGGAGTTAACATGACATCATTCACCAGTAACGTTAGGCAGANCAAATAGATTGATATTCGGATTGGTAAAGCAAACGCAGTTCTGCGTGACCTTTATCTCTCTGTGGTCACAAAACGGGAGCTTTCAAACACCGCAAAGCTGTCAATTTTTAAGTAAGTCTTTGTTCCGATCTTCACCTATCAGGGTTGAGAAAAACTCGGGTTTTTTAAAAAAAACAACTCACATGTTTTTTTGTTTTTTTTTTAAAAAAACTTTTTTTTTTTTTTAAAGAAACAAGATTTTGTGCTTTAAGGAAAACGAAAAAAACATCCTGAATTGTTTTTATTGCATCATGCAATAGCACTATTTTCACCGTTACGCAATAATGACTTGTCATACCTATTATGGCTTTCAAAATTGAGGGTAAAGAAATGTACCCCATCTTTGTTCTGGCAAATGTTCTTGGCCAGTTCACTACTAAGTGGTTAACGTTTGGCAAGCATGCACACAGCAAACAGAGAAACCATTCCCACACAAACTCTGCAGTTTCACGTCAAGTTTATGTGGATGCCCTGCTAGTTAAGCATCTACAGAGTGCATTTTTTCAATATATGATTTGGTAATCCAAAATCAGAAAAACTTTTGATGCAGAGAAGGCAGAAAATTTGGTTAAAATATTCCGATTGTGCAGAGTTGCAGAAGATAACCGTTGGTTAGAATTTACTCAAACTGTTCGATTTATTCTTCTCTGTTTTTCAAACCCTTCAAATTTCCTTGCTGTTCGTTTTGTTTGATTAAAAAAGATTACAGTTGACTGTACAAGTGTCCTGTTATTTTATTTTTTACTTAGTAGATTTTTCAAAGGAAAAGTAAGGAGTGTTTTGTTGGTGGGTTTTACTGCTTTTTTACAAGTGGGCTTTTGAAAAAAAACGGGTGGGTTTTTTGGGTCAGCTTTTTTACAGCAACCCTGTCACCTATGGTCATAAATCTTAGTTAATGACTGAAAGAGTGCAAGAGTGCTATTGCAAGTGCAAGCGGCAGAGATGGAATTTTAGGAAAAAGTTCACAGTGCGACACCTAGCGACAAAGTGCACAGCTGTGAATTTCGTAAAGCCCTAAATGTCGACCCACTTCTCCAAACCGGGAGATTCCAGCTACGATGGTTCGGCCACGTGTCCAGAATCCCAAAAGAATGATCGGCGGTGCAAGTCCTGCTGACTATCCCCCCACAGAAAAGCAGCCCAGGGGTCGTCCAAGGACCAGGTGGTGTGATTACATCTCCGACCTTGCTTGGTCCCAAATTCATGTGGAGCCAGCAGAACTATCAGAGATTGCTGAAAACCGTGAGGTGTTTCGTTACCTCTTGCTGCCTCCCGCAATCCTAAGAGGAAAGACGGATGTGAAAAGTTAGTGTCTTTTTTCTGCGCATACCAGTACTCCAGAAACAGTACATCAGTTTTCCGCAAGATGTTCATTTACGAGAACCTCTGGACTTTACGTAGTCATACGGTTGAAGGAGTTTGGGCTTCTCGCAGTCAAAGAACTTAATGGCGAAAGTGCGCAAGAGGTCCAAGCTAGCCATGTTTAATTGGCAGAGTGTTGCCAGATGCCCGGAACCGAACCGGCGACTGTGAATTGCCGATTTATTTGAAACAGTATTGAGGCTGTGCTTCAGTTGAAAACGCGGCTGTTCAAAAAACCCTGAAATCTGGAGATTCCAGCGTCCTCGCACCTGTTACTCTTCTGGACTACCTGACCTGAAAAAGCTGAACTGATTTTGTGGCAATGGCTCGTTCGCTGCTTTCCACATCACGAGAAAGAGTTTTGGCGCCAGAATGCAACAGTGTGAGTGAACTACAGACTGCACAAGGGCTCTGAAAGTTGCTTTGTTTTCACGCAATTGCTGAAGTTACTGTCTATGCAACTTGTCTCTCTCTCTCGATCATGCGTGGAACCCATTTCTGCGCAATCCTAAGCTTCTCACATTGCTGCTGTTAGGCTCGACGGTAGCCTAACGTAGGTAATAGTTACGGGCGTGACAAAAACCTGTCTCATTTAAAATTGAATGACAGCTGCCGCAGATGTCCACGCTTTCATGTGTCCTAGGCAGGTTGGGAGCGACCTGCTCACCACACTGCTGCATAGAACATAGAGCTTGACTGATTGAAGGCGAAGCGTTATATTCGGTGTCCCTATCTAGTGACCGCGATGCGAACGCGCAAATCGTGTCGCAGATACTTTTCACGCTTTTCGAGCCGAACAGATTCTCTCGCATTAGCTTCAGCGATTGTCGATTGCACAGGAAATTGCGTCGAATGCGCCTACGTCACTTCCGTTGCTGGTGCCAAGGGTGTTGTCAGGGCGAGTCGTGAGACAATGAAGTAATCGTTGCTGGCAGTCGCAGTTGGGTTCGACGCAGTCGACGACAGGGCTCAGCGTGCCCTGCACAAGTGTCAGGATGAAACAGACAGCATCCCAACGCGCACCAGACGTTGGTGCATTTCGAAGAGTGTCGGTCTTGTTTCCTGCTGCTTTGCAGTACAAAGTGTGCCACTGCAGCAGTCGGCGTCAGACCTGTGTCTTCTGTTTCAACAAATGTGTTGAACTTGTGCCTACGCGGCAGTCAGTGATTGGTCACTTGCAGCACTTTTTTGTGACCAATGTCGCATCTCTTGACCCTCAACCAGGATCAGCAGCGAGTTGTTGTGTTGAAAGTTTGCAACAGCAAAAAGGCAGCCTCAAATGAATGCCGCTAGAATTCTCAAATTTTTATCTTAGATCACAGATAGAACTTAATGTTACATTCACGATCACATGCTGAGCAGTAGTTCGAGCTCTTCCAGGAAACGATACGACACAGATTTGTACCTGGTTTGTAGGTAAATGCAAAACAGCGACAAGACGCGAGACGTATCATTATACAGTGCAGGAAGCAGAGCGCAAATTCCACCATGCTTTTGCAATCACGATGCAATCTACTTGCACTAGTCAATAACTGGTCCGCATATCTTAGCATCCTGGTTGATCGGCTTTCATGTTGGATGCGCTGCGGGGTCCCATTTGCGCCAAGTACAAACGTTTTTGTTATAAATCATTATAGAACATTTTTCAACACAATATTTTAATTTTGAAAAGATTAAATTCCTAAGCAAAAAATTATTTTTCATGTGGCAATTTCTGTAGAACTGAAAAACAATGTTTTTTCTCAAGAAAAATTTAAAAACATTCATACCAACTTTTTTTTCACTGCTGAGCGAAACTCCAACAGCGAAGTGTTTCTCATTGGAGCTGGTGAATAAACTATGTTGTAATTTAATATGTTCCATTTTCGTTTTTACTCCAATTTTTATCCGATAAATCATCGCTGAACTTGTTGCTTTTCTGGAATATTGCTTTGCATTCTGCCAACGAAGTCTAACGTGTTTATCGTTGTCACGTGGTTAGCGGAAATTACAAAATGCATGCTAGGAATTGAAATATTTCGTATTTGGTTTTGCATTTCCCACGTTACAGTAAAATTAGTCCAAGTACGGTGGACGCATGTCAAAGGGACGACTTAAAACACTAGAACACAAGCACGACGTAATAACGCTTGTAGTAGACCTTATTGTACAGTTCTGCAGGGTTCTTAACTTGCATATGAATTATGTTTGTTCCTAGAATTAGATAAGCTGTAAATGTGTCAGTTGTAGCACTACATAACACTCACTTGAGAACATGAAGGATTGCTGCTGAATCTTAGGCTAGTTAAAGCCTATAATGCCTGAAATTAGGCTTACCACCATTTTTACAAGCAAGCCAGGACAAATGCAGTTGGGGGGTTGAGGTGATTGCTGTCTTGGGCTGAGCTCCAGCCGCTTTTGGTTATGATTTTAAGGGCTTATTGCTTTCTGGTAGATGTAGATTGGCTTTGGTGAGAGCTCAAGGACTTGTTGAATTGAAAATCTAAAGCGCAGTTGTGAAGTGAAAAGTGAACGCGCAGCATATGAATTAGCAACAGGGTTTATTTGTCAACATCAGCGGGAAACACCTCGTTTGTGGGTTGATCTTAGTAAGTAAAAGAAAACTTACTTTGTTCTTAGTTGCAAAGAATTTATCAATCGAAGTAATTTTTTCAAATGTAAAAGATGTCTTGTAAATTTTTTTTTTCTTTTCATTTTTGAAAGAAATTTTATTTTCATCAAACAACTTGTTAAAGTAATTTTTTTTAAACAATAAAAATTTCGCATGACGTAAACGGCCACCACAATGCACTGCCGCAGGTGACGATGGTGACCAAAGAAAGTAACCCGAAGTAGAAAAGCATCCAGCACGTCTAAATTAAGAACGGTTTTGTCAATGCAGCAAGCATGCTACCAATAGAATTGTGCTGCTCGAATGCGCAGGTGGCAGGAAATAAACAAATTGCTCTTTGAAAGTCACGTGATTGTATAATATGTACTGTGATCGTTGTGCTGAATAAGAACAACGACAAAATCAGACACAAGCGCATCCGAAAATTTTTGAAAAGTCTTACTCGTTTCAGGATAAAAACCTCCAGAAATTACAAGCGCAGCACAAATAAAAAACTCTCGAAAAATATCGTTTTCCAAATTGGAGAAAAGGTTCCCCGGTTTTCAAAGAAAAGCTGGTTTATCGAGTATCTGACGCTCTTTTCTGTGTCTACCGTGTGTTGACAGCGTTGCCTGATCTCTAGTTTATCAATATTTTGAAATTTTACAAGATATTATAATAAAACCAGTAATAAATCCTTTTTGTTGCGACTGTTTAACATGTCTATAAACATGTTCAAGAGTTCCTACTTAAGTTTGAGGTTTGAATAAAGTATGTGTGAATGACGAGATATCACTGACGCCTAAAGGTCTGACACATTTTTCATTGTTGCAAGAAAGAAAAAATGAAGGCGGAAAGATATTTTGAAGATGCGCAGCCATGTGGAAAGTTTAATGATTGCAAACAGTATCAGGCCCTGGCAAGATTGTGACGTCACACAGCAAGCGTTCATTTTTGGAAACATCTTCACTTTGATTTAAACTGATTCTCGCTGCCGTTGGCCGAGCTTCAGCAAAAAGACGAATGGAGGAAGAACAGTGCTCGACTGCGTCTGGCCCCACGGTTCGTCGCTGTATTGGGGTTCTGTTCTGTGTAGGAAGCTATTTTCAGCAGTGTTGATTACTCTGGCGATTTACACCTTACTGGGACTTAATTCGGATGAGTTTTCGTCCAGAATTGTGTGAAATCGATACTGTATGATATTTTTTCCTTCAACAGAAGCCAACAAGTTCTTTGAAGCTGATGGGCAAACCTTTTGAGACCTGCTCATTAGGGACCATTTATGGCCGTTCATATCAGACTTAGTAATTTGTCTCTGGGTGGTTTGGAAACATTTGCTTGGACCTTGTTCCTTCGAGTAGAGGTTCTGTTGACTTGTCTACAGCCTTGCACTGTGCAGTTTCCACTGCCCGTTTCCTCTGCCCGTTTCCTCCCACCAAAGTTGGTTTGTTAAAGTACTTGTATCAAGTAATTGAACGAATGACTTTGACGAAAGGCAACGCTCGGCGATGACGTAAACTTAAGTCTTAAATCATTTCGTCTTCTTAGATAACAGCAAAGTCAAAGGGATGAATGTTCAACGGTCACAAAGCACTTTTTACCAAACAGTCAACTTATGTTTGACTCGAAAACCTGAACATTTCATTGCAAGTTCTTGTTCATCTTCTGTGAGCACCGCCAAGTAAACGCCACTGAACCATGACGCACACGACCTGGGCTGGGTTATTCGTTAACTTTTAAATCAACGTCAAGTACATCATGATTTGCTCTCAGAATGCAGCGAATGTCAGCCTAAATTTCTGGTTTGTTTTCAAGCAAATGCAATTGCATTAGTACTTAGTTATAATGCTGTAGCGTTTTAAAATTTGTTTTTGCGTGTGGTCGTTTTTGCAAACTTTGTTCTTAGATTGCAGGAACATTTTACATTTTGTACAAACAAGTGTGGTTGGCTGTGAAAACGATTTCACTCATTGTTTCTTCTTGTTTGAACATTTCAGTTGCGCGAAGACAACAACTGGAGCTTCACAATCCGTTATTTCGACGGTTCTCACCACAACCTCATGGTGCATAAAAGAAACAATCCCGTCATCAATAGGAAGGTCGGTGTTTGTCAGTTTTCTGTCAGATCTCGGCTTTGACAACTCACTTTCTTCGTGACCTGTCTGTGTTCCGCCAGTTCCCAAGTGTTGTGATCACTGACAACTAGCGAACTACCACCAATAGCTCTCGGTTATAAGTTATTCGCAACCACCCAGTCTATCCTTAACAATGGATGCTTGTCGCAAAAGACTACTCGTAATAGAGTACTTATCACTGACGTTTCCTGTCCATGTCCTTTGGCCCGGAATTACGTCTTGGCCTCAATTGGCCATTAGCAGATAGCATCACGTGCCGATGGGGAGTTTCTGGTTTTCGAAAATCGACAAACTTCGTCGTTTTTACCCAAAAAAGATCGGAAAAATCTAAAAACTTTCCGTAAGTCTTTTCAAAAGGCTTGCGACCTTGACCCTCGTCTAAGCGCAGACCCACCCACTTGCTAAACCAATGACACTGCGCTTGTTGATCCATGACCGGCGTTGCTTATTTTTTGTTTGTGACGTAGCAGCATCTTCGTGAACGCCCGTATACGCATTGGAAACAAGTTATTGGGCAGAATTTTTGTGGTGAATGACTCGGGCTGTTTCGGAACATGACCTGTCCCAGCAACCCAACGCATGTCTGTTCATGCGGAGTGTTTCACCTCACCCTTTTGCGAAGTGTTTCACCTCACGTTTATGCGAAATGTTTCAACTAGACCTGTAGCCAGTTTTTAAGTTTATGGGGGTGTCAAATTACACGTTTGGTGAGGCAAGATTTTTTGTTGTTAGTATGTTTTTAACAAAATGTATAAAAAATTTTATCTGGACACAACAAAATTTGCTGGAACACTGGCCCCGAATGTCCCCCCTGGCTACGGGCCTGGTTCCACCTCACGTTTTTTGCGTTCATCCCAGAAATGGTTCAAGGCCCTCAACGAACACATCCAGTACAGTAACCACTTCATGGTGGCCGACCGCCCAGTCAGTGACAGCGACAGTTGCTCAGAGGAGAACCTCCCCAGCGTCCCCCCTACTCAGATCAAGAACGTTCTGCAGGCGAGTTACTCAGCAAAACGCAAACCTGCCTTAAAAGTTTGTCTTTTGTCCGAAAATTGCTGTCGTTTTTTTTCCACTGCGACTGCGAAGAAGCAACGGACTGTGGATGTCTTTTGCGTCGTAGTTGAGTTCATCAAATCTTGCGATGGATTTCAACTGAATCCTTGCAAGCCTCGTGTGTGGTTCGTGCTTTCTTGTTTTATTTTTGTTTATATCAGCTCGTCATGACAACGACAGTATTGCATTGATCAGGCTAACGACTGTCGCAAAACTTGTTGCCAAATAAATAAATAAATTGAAAAAAAAAAGAAGAAACAACTGACAAAACACACCAGCCATGTGCAAAATAATGCTTGATGCGCTTTCCCCCATCATCGCGCGCAATTGTTTCTGCGCTGGTCCGTGTGACGTGTCGTGGGAAAGTCACGTGACGCCAACCCTTGGTTGGACGTTCCCAGCATTTGTTGTGTGTAAAGATGGCGGCGGCGTGAGGATGGATTTCACACATTCGCCAAACATTGTGTGCGACATTGAAAAGCTGGAAGGTGACCAGTTATGAAGTTAATGCTAAAAATCGTTTAAATGTCACTTTTGCTCTGAGGAGCCCTTAAACTTCAGGCAGCTTCAATCTAGTTACCCTGTTCCAGGATGGCAAAGTCCACGAAGAAGTGTTGAAAAGTCAAGTGGACTCGCTGACTGTCTTGGTGCAAAAGTTTGCTGAAAACACGAAAAAAATTTTGGACACCGAAGGTAGGAATTGTCTGAGCCAGCTGTGTCCAACCCGCGGCCCAGGCAACGGTTCCGTGCGGCCCAGTTGAGGTTTTTGCTGTAGTGAAAGTATCCTACATACTGACAACCTGTCTTTTTGATAATCTTAAATCTGACATTTTTGACGCAGGTTGTCCTCAGTGCCACTGTATCACGTCTGCACTTGCATTTTGGATTTGAAGGCTTTCATTTTTCATTACATTGGTATAAGCTAAATTTGGTTTGCTAAGATCAAATTAATGTGCGGCCCTGGTTAAGACAGTGACATAATGTTCGGCCTAGTAAGCCATTTGGGTTGGACATGGCTGGTCTAGACTCTGTTTATTACTGCACATTTAAGTTTAAAATATAATTTTTTCTCAAAAAAACAAAAATACGGAGTCTTTCATGTGCTTAAAACTTTTTGTCTGAACCAGGCCAAAAGCTGTCGAGCCAGATCTTGGGCAAATGCCACGAGGTTTTGTCAACATCGTCGGAGATGTCTCAATCCTTCACTGACTGCCTCAGCTTGTTGCATCAGCGGGACCAGGTAGAATGTTTATCTTAACTCTGGGCTATCAACGCTCGATCTCTGACTCTTTACCGTAACGCAGTGGTTCCCAAACATTTTTGTCCACAGAACATTACAAGGGTATTTTAAGTCGACAAGGAACCCCCGCCAGGAGCGCCAAATAAACATAAACCCTTTTTTCACCTAAATTGCCGTTATTAAGGTTTCGTGATGTAAACAAAATCATGCACAATAAACGTAACCATAAAGCATAAACAATTCAAAAACAAGTATGTCTAAGGAGCCTTTAACATTGTATATGAAACCCTAGGGTTCCGCGGCACACACTTCGGGAATTGCTGCTGTAACTTCACGTTGAAAAGTCCCTTTCAATCACCGGCAAGCCATCAACAAGTTTTCTGCTTGTGGTGCACAGTAGAGGGCGTGCTCGGCAGAGCGGCGTCACGGTGGTTAGGTTGTTATTCTTCGCCTATGGCTGCTTGCGGTCTTAGGTGGGATATGTCTCGTGTGCGTTGAAACTGCAGACGTCACCAACATGCTTCAGTGTTGAAACTCAAGGAAGTTTGTTGAGAAACTAAATTGCGTCAACCCAGGTCCGTAGCCACGGGGGTATCTGGGGGCAGTGTCCCTCCCCCAGAGATTGTTGTGCCCAGAAAAATTTGATTTATTGAAAACTTTATTGAAAACAAAAATCTTGCTCCCCTAAAAATATATTTTGTTTCCCCCAAACCCTGAAACGTGGCTACAGGTCTGCTTCAGCCTGTTGCTAAAAGTTTGTGTCTTTGACATTTCGCGGAGAAGCTTAATGCCCGCCCTGTTTCCAGCGCTTGCGTTCTTCCACCTGACCTTGCACAACACCCTTGACGTTTCACCATGTTTAGCAAAAACCGAGCAACTAAGCAGCGGTTGCCATGGCGACTGCTTAGCTCGGCGATCAACAAAGCGCCTCGCCTCGGCGATTGTTGCGCCACCGAACGCGTGACATTTGAAACGTCAGCGTGTTACCGTCGTCGTTATCGTCGCCTGCTGAAAGCGCTGCTCCGCTGAGAAAGCAACAAGTTTTGCATTAATTTTTGATGACCTTTCGCGCCCGGAGGCAGTCTTGTTCGAAAGCCCGTCCTCCAGTCCATTCGCGCTGTCGCGAACACAGACTTCATCGCGTCTTGCTGCGCGACTTTGATGCTAAGATAGGTCTTGCTGCAGATAAATAGGCTGATTTGAAAATCTGTTTGAGATCATACCTTGCCGACAAGCATAGTCGAGGCGCTGACGAAAACATAAGGGAAATTGAAGGTAACGTGGAAGGCGGGTGCTTACAGTGAAATTGCAGCTTTGCAAAGTTACGGGAAAGCGATAAAAGATTCAAAACACGGTGTAAATTTTTTGTCTAGGCACTGTTGCGACCTCTCCGGTGGTGTTGCGTTGATTGTGTAATTCACCACGAACGGGATGTGCACGAAGAATAACACCGTCATATATGTAGCGCGAGCAAGCAATAGTAAGAGAGATTGCGACGCATGAACTCTATTGTTGCTTGCTGCCACGGTGCGAAGCTTTGCGCACGTGCCGCTCTGGATTTCCGATCGCAACAGCACCAATAGCGTATCTTTCAGGCATTCAAGGTGTTCACTGAACGACTTGCGTTTTGTGCTGAACATATTTCCAAATGCTATGACAAAGAACTTGACACTGATTATATTTATTCATCTTCCAAGAAATCTCTGCCTTGATTTAAGCGCCTGTGTCGTAGTTAAACAACTGGATTACGCGCCTGACCGGTTTCAACTGGTTTGAATCATCGCAAGGCGTTCACCTCACTTCGGTGAAGCCAAGAAACGGAGGAAAGGAAGGCGGCGCAGTAGCGCGCTGTCTTACAATGGCGAGGTATTCACCAGCCTCTCGTGAACTCCCATTGTGACGTAATAATCGGGCTTAGTCATAGTTACCAAGGTTACTCAGTCACTCAGCACCGCGGTTACTCTGAAGCTAGAGAGCAGAGAAACAGCTACTTGTTGCCATGGGCCTCTGAAGGGGGGGATGTTTAGCAAATGAAGGTTGTGTTCTTAGTTTCGAGTTGGTAAAATGAAATTGCAGCGCTTTTACCCCCCCTGGAAAAATCCTTTTGGCTGCCCATGAAAAAATTCGCTAAAAATCTTTCCGACTCCCATTTCTTGCTGCGAGTGAAGTTTCAAGAGTTTAGATACTGGCTTGCTGCAGTGATTAGGGGAGGTTGGGGTAAGTTGAATTTGACCGTGGGGTTCGTTGAAACAACATTGCAACTTCGCGACAAATATGGAACGTGTGGTCGTGTCCTGTCTCTACGGGACAGTTCACACAAAGTAAAAGATGACAACTTGATGTCACCAATTGAATCATCTGCAAGCGAGCCATAAGGAAAGTCACCCAACGTCACTTTGGAAATGTGAACCGCTAATCAAATACCGTATTTAAGTTTCTTATGTAGCACGCCCCCGTAATCTGCTGTCGTTGGACCAAGACCCCCTCATGCATTACTCCTCCGCAACCTGATTTTGACTGATAGCTGTTAATGACCTTTAACCTGGTGGTGTGTTCTAAAGAACATATGGTTTTATCTTCATGGGATTCCAGGCTGGAAAGCGCCGGAGACAAGGTTTCTTGCGTCCAATCTTTTCCAAATTTTTAAATACATGTTTGTCTTGCGAGCCAATTGTTTTTTCAAATTATTTTTTCACAATGGCGTTCGTAACGTGTTTTGTCACGAAATCCAACCGGATTTTTCACCATTACTGTTATCGAAATACCACAAAACGTATGCAAAGCTACCATGGAAGTATCGCCAAAATTTCGTTGCATCTCGCAGTGGTTTTGATGTCTTGTTACAATGTGCGCTTTCCCCGCTGATGAGTCAGTTTGATTAATCTTTAAACCTGACCCGCCGGCGGCTTTAACTGGAATTTAACTCAGACACATACACATGCACACCACTCGCTGACTGCATGCCAACCTTGTTTACGATGTTCTCATACGTCACTTCCTGATAGTTCTTGATGGACTGACCTTCACGTTCGGTCCACGCTTGACTGACAGTGATTCAACTTACGTGTTGCCGAAGTAGCGAAGCGAGTAACTGTCAAGGTCGAATGGCAGTGTTGGTTTCTGTGTACACAGGTTTGCAGAGGGTGCATCAATCATACGAGGAACATGTCTGGAAATTAGGGCAAAAAATGCTTTGCTTGCACGGGGGGGGGAGTGTTAGCTGCTGGGCGTGGCTACGAAACATTTCTCTCCCAAGACCTGTTGTCACGGCAACAGTCATTGAAGTCTGAAAGCACCGGCGCACATCCGGGTCATTGCCGGTGGCGTTCCGTGTACTCTCAATCTTTTATTTGCTTTCCAAAGATCAACGTGTGGATGGAGCTTGGTCATGGCGGTTGCTTCCTTCTCGCGATTGGATCTGACACTGATTTGTTGGCGAAGTGGTGCCTTGCATGCTTTTTCCGCCCCATGTACGAACCTAGCAACAGCTGCTGTTACACAGTAGCGATGCTAGGAAACTCGCAGATCTGTATCTGTTGTCTTTTACGTCGAATGTAAGAAATGAAAGATAAAGTTAGCAGTGTATTGGCAAAGTAAAAATTATCCTATAACAACGGGTCACGCGTACTGATCAACCATTTAACTTCAGTTTAAAAATCGGCGTTCAGTGCACTGTAGTTTGGGAGGGAACCAAAAAGCAAAGTGGATGTTTAAAGAGATGATTGTAATAGTCGGAACTTTGAGGCCAGGTGTTGGTCTTGTCAAAAATGTATGAGTAAATTGAAGACATGTTTTTTTGCTAAATTTTGTCTTGACATATCTGATTGATCACCATTTACGGCGTTTTTAAAATTTTGCCTTGTCATATCTGATCACCATCAAGGGGTTGCCGGGCAGTTCGGAGTCGAAAAACGAGTCTTATTCGCTGCGGTTGGGTTTTGCGTCGTAAGCTAGTTTGCGTCATACGCCAAGGCTACACCTGGGGTCACCAACGTGGTGTCCGCGAGAACCAGGTCACCCGCAAGGACCATGTCAGTCACCCGCGGGACTGTTCGAAGAATAACACTAACATGATCAATGTCTTCACATTAACGAATATCAATACTAAAGTAATTGAAAGTAAATTAAGCAAAAATTTTATTTCAGAAGTGTGTATCAAACCAGTAGCCCTTCGCATTAATCGGCAGACAAGAAGTAGATCGCAGTTTCAGAAAGTTTGTTGACCCCTGCTCTACACGATCAAGCGATAAACTGCAATAACAGTTGGAATGCGAAATTCAACCTTTCGCTTTAAATCTATCACGACATTTCGTGTACGTCGGGAATGAATCGACTTGGATATGCCCGATATTTCATGATTCGAAAATTAACCTGCAAATGTGAGTCAGGCAAATAAATGAATGCAGTTAAATTTGTTAGCTGTGTCTGTTGCTATATTTTTCATGTATGGTGCTCCTTCTGATTGCATACCGTCGAAAACTAATTGCCCGGAAATATTGGCTGCTTACGTTTTGCCAGCATGCCACCATTGCTGGCCACAACGCGATAACGCAACGCGTGACATTATTCATCAGTTGCAATCCGGTCGCACAACGTGCTTCAGGCGGCCAGGGCACGAAATACGCAATCTCACGTTGGTACCAGTTTTCGATACATTACAATGTAAGCAATGAAATATTTGTTAATTGCAACTGCAGTAGCAGACATGCCACATGCAGATCATTGTGACGAAACAGTAGAGCGAAAAAGAAAACAGCCCAACAGCAATTTCTTTTTTCTTCTGGCCTCAATAAAAAAATGTTACTCTCTTGTGCTTGTTCTTCCTGCAAGAAACGTTTCTGCTGCTGTTTGACGATTTCATTTTCTAATCGTTTGCCGCTGCTCCCCGCACGTGGTTAAAGGTCTGTGTGGAACGTTTCTCTTTTCTACTTCATTCATAAGCGTTTTGCCGAAATGTGGGAGGAATGTATTTTTTTCCTGCTGCGGATATGAAATTTCAAACTGAACCTCATCAAAATTGAGCGTTTGAATGCAATTTTCTTTCATTTTCTTTTCACTTTTAATTGTTACTAGACAAAAACGTGATTTCAGTTGCTGATCATACCTTCTGCAGAAAATGCGTTGAACAAATTGTGCCAATTAATTTTTCCGGGCTAACGTACGCCACATGTGTTGGTCTTGGGTTGACAATCAGGTGGTGAAAACACATGTATTTTTTTAAATTTACTTTGTCAAATCGATGTTTTTACTTTTCTGGAATACATTTCTTACCAACCAGGTTCTTTATTCTCAAGGGAAACTAGTTTAATGAAGGCAAAATTTCTTACTGTCGAAAAATGCGGTATGTTTTGTCTGTTGTTTTTTCATGAACTTTCAACGCGCAAACAAAAGCAGGATGAAATAAAACATTGCATACAAATATTTGCGATTCGCTCACGAAATCTATCGGCAAGTTTCTAACAGGAAGTCGAGTTCACGCAACACTACACAACGTCAGTCATTAAATCTTAATCAACCATTGTATAGAAAAAGAAGTATTTGCTTTGTTGTTGCTTTTGAGTAAGAAAAAACACGAATTAGAGCAGTCTTTTTTGACAAAACAGCTTTCTGTAGCCGGAAGGTCTGATTTTATCACCAGGTGGTGTTCGTGTCAGCATCGGCCTCAAGTGCCCGCAGTCATAGATTTGAAGAACATCATGAACAGCAAAAAAATCGTCACTCTGTTATTTTTCAACGCTCCGGCGCGTACGTTCACGCGTCATTTAACACGTCGCACAACACAGTCAAACGACTCGGCGTGCGCTCGACCGTGACGCGACCACGCATGACTTCCTCTCTGTGAAGGAGACGGCGCTGGCAGTAACCAAACACTGCTCGCTCGAATCTTCGGCCTGGCGCGTTGTTGTTGTGCGTCTAACTAACATGACGTGCTGTTCGTACGCGACTGCGCACAACCGACCTGTGCCAGGAAATTGGCTTGCTGCGCGCGCAAGAATCAGCTGAAAAGACGAACAGTTGTTGCTGCTGTGGTTGTACCATCGTCGTGGCCACATGGCTGATGATGACGGTCTGCCAGGCAAGAGCTTCAGCAATGATTAATGAATCATGTGTCTTACTGCGAGACCGTTTCGCTGGTCTGTCGTCGTCTGCATGTCGTGTTAGCGAGGTACCAGCAAGACAGCAGCCGCTTTAATTTCGTCAGGAAATATCGAAGTCTCTCGGTCTTGTTTAGCACAGAAAGTGTACGAGAGACTTGAGAGCGCGCAGTTTGTATGGTGACTGCTTGTGTGCAGTCATTCAAGGCGTGCCAAAGTTCCACATACACGGCATCGTTCATCTGATGCTGCTGGAAGGAGTCCGAGTTTGCCGAAGCAAACTGGATTGTTTGCTTCAAGACAGTGTCACAGTTGCATGTTTAGTGAAGGGTTGAACAAAGAGGAAAAGCAAGACATGCAATTTATTAGGATTAAGCGCAAGGCACTGGTTGAAGCGCCCTCGTAACACCAGGAAAGGTTTTAGTGAAGTAACTGGTTTTACAGGGCTATGAAGTGGCCTCCACAGTCCACAAGATAAACTGGCCAGTAATTTAGTTAAATGTTAAAAGGCATGAAGTCATTGACTCTGGGCTAATGGCGAAAACACTACTTCAAGCACGAAACTGGCTTTGCAGTCTTTAAGTGGACTTGCACAATCAGAGAAAAGTTTTGCATAACTTTTCTTTATCAAAAGTAAAATTGCTTTTGAGTGAATTCGTCGCGTCCAACATTTAATTTACATAATGCGTACGGGAAGGGAGACAGTCTGTTGGTGCCTCACCGCAGAAATCGGGATCATGACGTGACTTGGGCAAAAAGCAGTCGTGCCTCATTGTGACATGGTCGTCATCTGTCTCGTGTTTCAGCTGTTGTCGTCTCCGTGTACGTGGTGACGGTTTGGTGTAGGCTCCTTAAAAATAAATGACCAAGCAGTCGAGTACGACCTCTCGAATACAAGTTAAGACTGAAACGACAGCAGTGTGTAATGCTGGGAAAACCCCGGGAACAACATACCGCGGATTTGCAAAGTTGCTTCCGACGGGATACCGTTTTCAGTTGCAACGAGCCGGGTGTTTCGTCCTCCCGACAGTCCGTGTCGCGGGACTCATGTTGGCAAAAGTTACGCCGCACTCCGGTCCTGTTCGTTTCACGGTCTCTCAGAAACGTGGACGCTGCGTGCGTCTTGCACGCAGACGACTGTTAGCAAATATCGTGACGGCGCGTGCTTTCAACAATGGCCGGTTCCAGTACACAGGCGTAGCTGGGGGGGGCAGAGGGCTATGGCCCCCACCAAATTTTTAGCATGTCAAGTCATTTTGTGCTTTGCGAAGCGGCATCCCGAATAAAAATACTGTTCTAACCTAAACTCAAACATTTTACCCCCCAAATTTGGGGCTGGCTACGCCACTGTTGCAGTGACGTTCTCAGTTATGCTTCAAACAGCTGTTGGCACTGATTTGCAGTCGTTCTTGGTCGGGAAAGCCCGTGGCGATTGTAGCAGAAGGCATCGTCAGTTCGTTACTTGGCATGACATGACCAGGTCGAATGTGTTGCAAACGTTGACCAAATAAGAGATGACACGCAAACAGTGGGTACTTCCGACTGTCAACTTAGAGTTGATAGGTTTGACGATGCGTAGTGTTACTTGAAATCGCTTTCCTATTCAAAATTCGCGATTGATTCCTTGCTTGTGTCACCTGTGGAGTGAAGCTACTTGAATACAGATATGCGCAAGTTTGAATAATTG
>JGI24021J15306_10004249_pt1 | contig 16566 bp, 9 predicted proteins | sample Ectturendosymbi1_FD_15306 | JGI IMG/M metagenome (IMG submission 15306) | reverse complement strand
CCCGAGTGGCGGCATAAAGGCGAGGAAGACCACGTGCAGAAGGTAGTGAGGACCACGTTGCAACTCGTTTACCACGACTGTGCAAATCTCGCACACATGCCATGAGCAAAAGTTGATACTCCTTGCAAAATACGTCAAGTAAAATGCACCAAATGATTGCAATTGTTAGATTTGCGATTCGCGTCTTTGTTACTTTTTCAGACTGCTGAGAATCGAACGCAACGAAACCGTCGCGCGAAAGCATATCTGGTAAAACTACCCTTATGCTGCCACTATTGAAATACGTATTAAGAAATTAAAAGCTGCAATTATCGAATCTAGTAAGACTGAGCATTGCACAGTAAACAGCGAAAAAGTTTTTTTTCCTGGCTTTCTTCATGGAAAAATCATCTAGGAATTCATTAAAACTTGTTTGTCAAACTTGTTACTTTCAATGCACAGAATGCTCAGTGCGGACATCTTCTCCTGGGACAATTGTGACCTTTATTTGATTTTAATTTTATGACTCTTGCAAAACACCTTTCTCCTGGGCAGTTAGTGACCATCAAGCTAAGAAATATGCAGGGTTCCAGAGTCTCAAGGAATCGGAGGTTTTTGGGCGGAGTCGGAGTCGAATTCCCGAGAACACCAGGAGTCGGAGTCGTAATATTTATCCGACTCCGGAATTCCAGCTGCACATCAAGCACGAACGACCACAAGTTCTTTCGCCAGATTCACACTTTATCAGTCGGTACGATTCAGCAATACAACCAACGGAGCTATGAGTATACGACACAATAGCCTACATGCGGCTTGACAAACGGGTCACATTGACATTCATGGAAACCTGTCAGACGCACTGGTGCCACGCCTAATCATTTTTCACTCGATCCAGTGATTTTAGGCTAACCTAGTCATCTAGTGCTTTTCCACTGCAATCTAGTGATTTTGCAAGGTAAGTGTTTGAAGAAGATCAATTGTCTTTTTTTGAAGTTTTCAGCCCATTTTTCAGAAAATCAATTAATTAGGTGAATAGATTTGCACCAACAGAACAAACAAGCTTTTCTACTCTGTTTCTTAGTATTTTCACTTCTGTTGCTGCAATGTTGCCTATGACCTCCACCTTCATACTTTCGCAGGAACAGTGCAGTAGATATATACTCATTAAATATTACATTGATTGATCTAAAAGTTGTGAATGGGTCTGTTACGAACAGGTCTGTTGTGAATGGATCTGTTAAGAACAAAACTATTATGAACGGATCTGTTATGAACGGGTCTGTTATGAACGTGGTCTGTTATGAACGGGTCTGTTATGAACGTGGTCTGTTATGAACTGCTCTGTTGATCAACGGGCTGTAATGAGCTGGTCTGTTATGAATGGTTTGTTGTGAGTGTGGTCTGTTATGAACGTGGTGGGTTATGAACGTGGTCTGTTATCAACGGGTCTGTTATCAACGCGTCTGTAATGAACTTGTCTGTTATGAATGGTCTGTTATGAACGTGGTCTGTTATGATGTGGTCTGATCCACGGGTCTGTTGTGAACTGGTCTATTATGAATGGTGTGTTATGAACTTGTCTGTTATGAACGTGTCTGCTTCGAGTGATTTGCTTTGAACTGGTCTGTTTTGAAAGGGAATCGTTGCAATTGTGGACTGTCACAATACTGTAATAATGGGCCTGTAACAACGTTTACCAAATACAGTCGGTAGGCAATTTTGCAAAAAGTCGAAAAGGTCGATCATCACATGCTGACATTTCTTTTAGCTGTGAGAGTGCGCTGAAAATTGATCTGGCCTGAGGCGCACGGACGACTTACTCTGGGCCTGTTCTTAAGATTTTCTACTTAATTCAAACTTAGCCAACCTTCAATCGGAAAACGCAAGCTCAGGTTAACACAATCATCTTTTTCACAACATGTCTACTGAAAGTGAGTAAACATTGGATCTTTCGATGAATTTAACTGTATTTTGTGCAGATTAGAACTGGACTTCTCAGGATGGTTGATAAAAAACTTTCATATTTTTTTCGTACAACAAATCATGATATCCGCTTCTTGTGATCATTGTATGAATTAAATTAGAGATGCCTAGAAAGTTACATCAGGCAGGAAAGCAGGACAAAAAACGATTCTTTCGCAAAAGCAAAATATTTTTGAACGCTTTTTCATTTTGTAAAAAAAATTGCAGCACCTGATGGCACAAACTGCGATGAACCTGGGGGTTTTGCCTCCCAGCATCAAAATATTTGTAGCGTTAAATTCTAATCAAAACAGCCACGGGGCTTGCCAGAGGATGAACAATTTGCTTGTCAATGCAGATCGCACTTATATCCACGAAAACAAACTACCCGGTTTCCTCAAGCCCATTTGCTCCGAGAGACTGAAAACGTGTAAGGTGATACGTTTATTGCTTTGCTACATTCTTCGGGATGCACAACATGAACTGTCTATGACGCTTTCGGTGGCGCCACATAGCGATGCTTTTCACCGCATGTGTTTTTTGTTTCTTTCATGTTGTACTTTAACACGAACTTTTTTGTGATGTTCAAATTATCGCATGGTGTCACTTCAATCTTTCATTTCACTTGACATATCAGCAATTTAGCATTGATTTATGCCAGCAATAGGGATGGTTGGGTAATTGACACACAAGGTATTCTGCCAACACTTTGTGTCCACAGACTACCTTTCTCAAGGAATGATCTCCTTTATTTAGATCAGTGGTTCTTAACCTTTTATCCACCACGCCCCCCTTTAGAAATTTTCCTTTGTTTCACGCCCCCTGACATTAAATAAGTTGTAAAAACAAATGCACTTTTTGATAAATTTATTTAATTTGTTAACTTTCAGGTTTTGTAGTACAAGCCCGTAAATAAGGAGAACCAGGGGCAAAACCCCTGGAAAAATTTTTGTCCATCCTGGAAAAATGCGTTCATAGTTTAAAACTATTGGACATAGTTTGAAAAATTTGGCCCCTCTCAAAGATCCCTTCGTTCCCGTGGTGTTCCAAGATGGTTACAAGCTTGTTGTAGCAGACACGAAGTCCATAGAGTACAAACACACACAGTCTGCACAATGAAGATTAATAAAAACAGACACAACAGAACGATTATTAGCGAGTTTGGAGGTGGAACAACAGGGTTACTAACACTTTCTTAACATTATTGTGTGCTAACCCGTAACACAACACTTGGTGCATTGGTACAACACCACGTCCAGAGCAGGACACTGAGTCCAACCCTGGTCAAGGCCAAGTGAAGTACGAAAGTATTGTGTCATGCACTCGCCCTCAATCAAACACTGTAACGTCCGAGCACTCAGTCGCAAAGTAAAATGCGGATGTAGTGTTCAAAGAATAAGGGCGAATATAAACAATCTGACTGCATGAAAGCGCGCAACCATAGGTTGTTAGACTATCTGCATCGTTCAAAAAAGAGGTACGTATTTTTTCACAATAAGGCGTCAAAGGTAGGAATGTTGCATTGAACCTGATGACTGCTAACACTCGCTCGCCACGGCAGGCTGTATAGAGCCCTGCACCCAAAATTATAGGCCACTGATTACTTGACAAATTTTGGCCAATATTTGGTGCAACATCATTTTGCAGCATTAGATGGAAAACGCTTTCTTTTTAGAGAGATTTCGCAAGTACTTACAGATATGCATGTTCCAGCTCTAGCCCGCATGCTTAATGTGTTGCAGTTGCTTGTTTTAGTCTTGTGTGAACTTTTGCAAATTCTTTGTTTGTTTTAGTCACTCGGCATAGCTTTGCAACCGCACACTTCTTTGCAGAGTGAATACAGATTACTCCAACTAATTGTATATCGGTTAAACGCTATAACCGCGTTTTTGCATAAGATTCCATAAATCTCAGTCCCAAACCATTCATACGTGAAAAGCATAATACGGTTAATCGCACCAACCGGGTACTCCACTAGAAATGTTATTTTATTTGTAGCCTTAACCACTTACTCCGTGCCACTTAGTGTGAGTGAAAGACACGGTTCCGAGATTAAGCAGCTTACGGTCGCCATTTGGATGGTCATACAAAGGCTTGTAACTAGGGGGGCGCAGGGGACGAAGTCCCCCCTAGAAAAATTTTGTCCCACTGGAAAAATGTATTGGACATGGTTTTGGGCTCCTCTTCTCTCAGAAAACTCTCCGCCCCTCCTGGTGGCCCAAGCACGTTACGGGCCTGGCCAGAAAGCAAAGTTATTATCTTTCTTTGGCTGAGAAGTCGACATCGTATGGTGGCTTATAGCTGCCAATGCCGCATTTAAAAACTTAAACTCACATTCATCAAGAATGTGGCTCAAATGCAGTTCAATTGTCATTAATATACTTCGTCACATCACAGAAGAACGCGACGAGAGTACTGTAGAAAATTAGTATCATGCAGGTGTACGGCCACATTGCAGAAAGTTCGTCGAATTACAGAAAACCTTAGCTGTATTCCATGCCGCATGAATTTGTGCAAAGTGTACGCATTCATGTCCATCTGGAATTAGTACAGCCGCTCTGCGATGCAGCCGGCTACGTTGAAATTACATGCGCACCATGCTGTTCTCAAATTCGAGAACGGCACAGATGTTATTGTTAGAGCGGCTTGGCATGCCGACTGAATAGACGCTTAGTCGCGTCCATGAATATTTGTATACAGGCTTGAACTCGGCCTGCAAAATTTCAAGAAACGTCACCCCGACATCCATCTCTGCCGGAACTAAACCAAATAACATGTAGCGGCGAAAAATTAGCACTGGCACAACGTTTGGAAGGGACACATTCCCGTTCAAAATTTTCCATATTGTGGAGCATGTAATGGCTAGCGCCCCTCTGGAAATTTCTTGACGCCCCCCTGGGACGGCGCGCCTCCCCGGTTAAGAACCACTGATTTGGATATCTATGGATATCAAACAACGTAAAAACTCTGAAGTATCAAACTAATATGAAAAGGCAGTTTCACGAGATGTTTCTACACCTGCATCTATCCAGTTTTCATGTGACAAAGATTGAAAATCAACGTTCAATTATAATAATTGTCAGGTATCTTATTAATGATTGAAGGTCAAACTAGTGTTTCAATGGTTAGCTTATTATGACTTTGTTTAGAACCCATGGTTCTTACAGATGTATATTTGATAAGCAGCGTCTATTTTGCCTCATGAGGCAAAAAAGCACTGCTAGAGCTATTTTGCCATTAGCTCTGCACGATCGGTTAAAGTGGTCATATGACACGTCCGAAATGCATGACAAGGTTGAAACGCTTGACCTACTTATTTGACCATGTGGTCAGTCTGACATGTGTGGACAAGTGTTGTCATAATTTTAGTGCTGCAAAGCTGTGGGTGGCATCTTGTTAGCGTTGCGTGAAGTGTAGGGCAAACCATAACCCTAAACGCTAACGTGTTGTCTCTTCCTTTGTTGTACTTGTAACGTGACCACTCCAACTGATCGTTTCTATTACCACAAAATAGGCCCGGCAGAGATTTTGCCTCATGAAGCAATATGGAGAGAACCTTTTTGTTATAAGTTACTTGGAAGAATTCGAAGTGTTAACAGGAGACGGATTTGATGTTTTCAAATTTTTCGGGCAGAGGCAGGAGTCTAAACTAATCAGCAGTGATGACCTTGTGAAATTTCACGAGCATGTATGTTTACAATAAATACGTTTCTACAAAATCTTGAAATTTTGTGTTGGCAGAATCGCAACTCTATAAGAGCTCAAGCGTTAGCCATCAGTTTATTATTATTATCTGCCATTTGTTTGGAAGTGTTGACATTTTGGAAGATAATAACACTTATGATTTCGTACATCCTGACTTTCTGACTCGGTGCGTCGACGAAAAGTGCTGTTTATACTTGCTTCTGAGCAGTACATCACTGACATAGTCATTCGCAGTACTCTGGAGGTTTGATATTGTCTGGACATGATTTCACGCTGCTGCTGTGCACAACTTTAGCTGAAACTATTTGATTGTAATTTGCCAAAGCCAGTGGTTTTCAACCTGGGGATCGCGATCACAAAGGAGCCCCCAACGGGTCGTGAACCATTATTGGAGGGAATGCGAGTAGATACTTTATGTGCATAGCTGTATTATATTACCTTCATTCGAGTTTTAATTAGGGTCGTTGGGTTATAGTAGGTTGCTACAATGGGTCGAGGTACAAAAAAGTTTGAAAACCACTGGCCTACACAACGCAAGTCTTAATTTTGGAACGCTGTGACTCTGTCGTTCAACCATTCCAAAGCAAAATAAAAACGTTATCGATTCGATTAACCTGTAAAAACACTAGCAACTGTATATTTTTTTAATTTACTTGAAAAGGAATTAGGTGACAGTTTTTAAGCACAGTGCAAGTTTTATGAAAAAGTATAAAATATTGCACTTAAAAATTATCTTATATACATGGGCTGCTTTAAACAAAATTTGGTGAGCCTAATTGATAAACAGGATTTCAAATTTATAGTGCAACATTTCTGATACCAAGATCCATTGCTTGATGGACTTAAGCCGGTATCAAATTTTAAAAATTGCAAGAACTGCCAGTAAAAAAGATTGCATTATTTGTTATGATTTGAAGTCTGCTTTCATTGGATAAGATCTGTTTACATAACATGTTGACAGCCTGATAGTGACTGTATGCATGCGAGGTCTCCATTCAAGGATTCAAGTGAATGTAATACCACAAACCTGATCGTAAAAAACAATAGCAATTACCTAGAAACAGGTCCGCGAAAACATGGAATATTTCTGTAGAAAAAGTTGCATCTTTGAACGAGACTGCTCCCAGGAAATCCAGGTTCTCCTCCCACTTGTAAAAAATCTACAAAAGTAGTTTTCATCAAAGCAAATTTCATGTTAAGGTCAAATAAATCAAATAATTTTGGTCAGTAGTAGGAACTGAGAGTCTTCCGTTCATTGCAAAAACGCAGAACTTTACAGATAACGCTTAAGTGCATGCGAATAATACAAGCTTTGCAAATTCTTTTCCTATCACTTCACTTTGTCAGCTTATATCTTCACCAAATGCTGGATGAACGTTCGTTCTGTGGCTCACATGTGCAAAATATCTTTTCGCAGTATTCAAATAATTTCGTGAACGGTTTAAAGAAGACGTCTTGCTGTCATTGATAGAATAAGAATTTTGGAAAAATACCAGCGTTTACTGATACTCAAACACAAATTTACTGATATTAAGAAATTTTCGAGAAAACTAGAAAATATTTGGCGTAAATGTTAGCTGAACTTGAACGTACTTCCCAATCGTGGATCCCCCAATGCAGGTGGATAAGTTGGATTGAAGTCGAATATAGAAAGGAAATTACCTGAAAAACGGGAACAGCCATGAAACAAATGAATAGTGAACCAAAAATGATATGTAAAGAAAATAATGTGACGATGTACAAACGTATGGAATAAAATGATACGGCTCAAAGATTTTTATTGATATCTTTTCTATTTTCCGATGTTGCTTTATCAAAATGAACACAATGAGAAAAAAGACAGTTTTTGCAATGTAAAGTTTGAAACGTAATTGATTCAGGTTTTAAATTCACATAAAAGTAATTAAAGCAAAATTTCTTGCCTATTGCAGTGTGTTAAATGATTTGGGTTCTACAACACAATAACCTTGCATGCTGTTGTATATCGGAAAGGATGTTTTGAACTTTTTGGTAAAATTGCCTTGTTGGAAAATTTCTTAGCAAAACACCCAGTTTTATTCGTTGCAGGATTGCGATAATATACACGCTTAAATGTTTTTACGATCACGTTTACTTATTTACTCGTTTTGTTTCTTTTTAATCACAGGAAATGTTGAATACGAATTTATTTTCAATTCTGTTGCATGTACGTTTGTAGAGAGTTCACGTCACGAAAACTGAGTTGATTGCCAAAATTTGTTGTAGATGTTTATACATATTCACTCGCAGAGCAATGCGATTACCCAACGGAAGTTCACTACTCTTTCATCATAAAATGTCAATGTTTATGAGCTGCCCTATAATACTGCAGAATGCTTTACAAATGATATCAAACCGTCTTGTTGAAACGTCAGAAAAACATAAACAGGTATTTCAATTCTTCTTGTTTGAGTCAGTTTTTCATAATCACTGCTAGGCCGCACTAGATCTCAGGACTGGTGTTGAGCAGCCATTCAATTGTCTCACCGTCCAGAACCGTCAGCCCGTGCAGTCCATGAGGAGGTTGATAGGTTGAACATCGGAGGACAACAAGGTCGACGTATTGTTCTTCTGCGCCACACACACGCGTCGCAGAGGGGGCCATGCCGCATTTGTACAAGCAGGTATTTCAATGTAAGTTTGAGTAGACTTTTCGTCATTTTAAGATGTGTCATGCAGTATACAATAAAGATTCCGAAAGCAAGTGCTGCATTGATCTGCTGATGGTTTTCAACGTTAGAGCTGTTGTTCACGTTTGCTAATTAAGTAGCCTTTCGGAGCCCTGAAAAACTTTGCTGTGTAACAATTCTACGTCCGGTCTTGAAAAGACACAAGGTTGCGCCTAGAAGTCCAACACTGCACTTTTTGTCCTCTGCACGCTACTAAAAATGTTCTCCCGTCTGTTGAAAAAGCATGGTGGAAGGATTCTCAATGGCCCCAGTAAGCTGAAAGTGATTGGCAGCTGAGCCAGGGTTTAACATGTGCTTGTACGCTTAATGGTTAAAAACCTATAGATGGCTGCTCTAACATTGAGTTTTTGCTTATCTCTGGTTTACGCGCTGCGAGTGCCGCAAGTTTTGTTAAAAGAGAAGTGTTCGTTGAATAAATCAGTACAAACAACTGCCCTGGTACACTTCATACTCGATACTCGACAAAGTAAAACGCACAAGTGCAACTGCTTCCTCTTAATCGTTGTCTACATTTCTACAAGGTCTCCATGAAAAAACAAGTTCGTAGCAGATCCCGTATCTGATAAAAGACTAAGTCTATGTAACAGGTATTTATCTCTTGATCAATTTTATGCAGATGACAAATGACTGATGACTTCGGGCGAAAGTGCTTCATCTTTAGATGAATCACAACATGACCCGTTGCTCGCTGCTTTCCTAGTGGAGACCTTATAAAAAAGATTTAAGAAAACTGTTTCAGCTGGATGTTCATCGAACTTTCACAAAAAATGAATGAAAGATTTTGATATAATTCAAGATTTTAAGCAAAATGCATCAACTCTATGTAGCATGCCTTTGCCAACAGTTGGCAAATGCATTTTGAAGTGTATTGTTCATAGGATTAAAAAAGGTTCATTCTTCACATGAGACACTAATTGTTTCAAGACAAACTTCTTTTTCGATTAAAGTTTGAGCGATTCTGTATTTCCACTGTATTGAATTCAATTTCTGTTCTTAACCCTGCTGAGGTAACCTCTAAACACAAACACCGCTGTTGTCCTTGCCCAAAATGGTCACATTATGTTGACTCGTTCACACTGGACTAACTGACAGGTTTAGACGCGCGCGCGGATTTATGTACAACTTTGCAAGTCTTCTCAAGCTCATCCGATCAGAAAAAAAACAAGGTGTTGATTTTGGAAAATTTTTTACATGATGAAGAACTAAAGCAATTTTCCCAACAAATTGTGAGAAGTGCTCTTAAGAAATGAGCGAAAAAGTAAAGAAAAATTAAAAAATTCCGCCAGTAGACGTCATTGGTGGTAAGTTTAAGGTTTAAACAGAATCTCATTTCAAACTTGTGGTTCTATCTGCAATAAAAGTAAATTAGGTTGAGACATGAATTTTTTATATTTTCATTGCAATTTTCTGCCACATGAATCAACCTTGCCCAAAATGGGCAAATGCTTTACGACAATTGTTGTGCAATCAGATTGATCGTGGCACTGCTATTTATTTTTATGTCTCACATACGCCCATTCCCGTCGCCACAGAGGGAGTTTGGTGGGCTAAGGCCCCCAAAAAATGAACCAAGCCCCCAAAAATTGAAATATGCACACTATAAATTAGCTGAGATTTGTCAATGTGTACAATATCGAAGCATTAACAAGGAAACCAAAAGCTCAATCTTGCCATAATGTGGGGTTATTTTCACCTGAACTCACACTACTCATAATGTGAGCTGATTTTCACCCGAACTCACAATCAACCTTAACGTCGGGTGATTTTTACCTAGAGTCCAGGTGGCCACCACTCCTGTCTGGGTGGAAATCACCCGGGATTAGTACTCCAAGGGTGTGAGTAATTATTTGCAGGAAACTTGAAAGTGATCAATGCAGACAAGTGCTCCCCATCGTTGGCAGTTGGCACGTGAACCTTGTTTTGTTCTGTTTTGATGGTGGACAGGTTCCACAGCGTTGTCTGGTCTCAGAGTTGATGTCCTCAATAAAACGTTTTGGCCTTTTACCGCAAGTGCACGCACAACAAGGAGCAAGCCTTTTTTGACTAAACCACAGTTCCAGAAAATTCAATTAGGTACAAAGAAGCACAAGGTTCATCATGTCCTCAATAAAATGCTTTGACCTTGCACCACAAGTGCACACGGTGCATGCCCTTTCTGACTCCAATGTCTTTCCTCTGACGGAGAAGGCGTCATACATTCCGCTGCCTGTTTCTCAATGAAAACCACGAGCTGAGTAGGAGCCATTCGCGCCAAACTGATTTGTGTCGTAAGGGCTTGCACTCGCGTGATCTACTCCCGTGCTGGCTTCGGTCAAAGGTTGCCGGTGTGGCTTACTGGTGAACCTACATGCACCAAGTCCTTTTGCCCAAATTGGTCAAGGTTACCTCAGGACGGATTTTTGTTAAGGAATTTTGTTACACCTCAGGTAACCACGGGTAAATTTGGGCAAATTTTTGTTCCCCATCGAAAACTACAAAACTTGTGCAGATTTCGATAGGACTGCACGAAAGAGAGTCCAAAAAAATGCAGCTACTGAAAGAACCAGCTTTCTACATGAACGTTAACTAANTTTTAACTTAAGTAGAACAACCATTTGCCCAAATTGGCCAGAGTTAACCTGAGCAGAGTTAAAAGTGTTCATACGTGTGAGGCTTAGCCAACTTGCTCAAGATTGCTTCAACCAAAAGCGACAAAATATATATAGCCTAAGTGAGCTACGCCTGGTTTTAGAATTGTGAGGCGAATACTTAAAAAATAATAAAAGGGCTGCAAAATAAGAAAGAATCTGAAACGTAAATCCCTAAAAGCTTGACAACATATGAAATGAGACACTTATACTACGCGAAACAAACTTCGTGAAACGAGAAACTACTTTGTGAAGTAAAACAAGCAATTATATTTTTATTACAGACAATATAGTTTGAAATGGTCAGCAATGCATCACACGGCAATTTTGTCCAATTTTGCAGCAAATATTTGCTGTGAAGTAGTAACACTTCAAATCCTTTGTATTCGTTTTCTAGAAAGCTTTCCATATTTATGATTTAGGTTTCAGATAGTGTGTCTTCCCTCAAAATAGCGATTCACTTTCAAAAGCACCCCAGTACCTCCTTATTGTGACTTTTCGTTTCAGCGCTGCCCTACACCGCCTAAGGGGAATTTAACGTAAGTTGACAATGCATCCGAGAACTGGTGTGCACCCTAAAGAATGTTCCAAACAATCATCGTATCGCCTAACACGTTCAGACGCTCTGAAGAAAATTATATAGCGGTGCCAGTCCGTGATAGTCTCGCAATGCAAAGGCGATCTGCACAGACAAGCAAATTGTTCATCCTCTTGAAATGAAATGCTACAAGTATTTGATGCCGGGAGGCAAAACGCGCGGGTGCTTCACAGCTTGCAATATCAGGCTCACAAAGTTGTTTGACGAAATAAAATTGTTTTTGATTGTTCTGACTTGGTGAAAAAAACTTTTTCTTGTCTAAACTTTCTTCACATCGCTATTTTATTTCACACAGCACGCACAAAGACCGGAAACAAAGATTTGTTGCTTTCTGAAGATTATAAATTTTGTTCATATATAAAACATTGCAGAAAACAGTTTCAAATCGAGACCAAACACAGTTACACATAGATATACTGTTCACGTACTTTCATGGGATACGCTGTAAAAAATATTGTGTGAACATTTGCTTTCAAATTGAAACTTAGCTTCGCTTGCTTTAACAAAAACTTAGTAATGCTTTTGAATCTACAACGGAAATCGATTCCTGTCACAGAAATATCGGTCAAGATGGTGTGTACGTTTGTCACCAAAGTGCATTTCATTAAGGATTGTTGACGTTTGGATAAGATTTTTTCAGCAAAAATTATCTGTTGCTGTAAAAACAGTTTTTAATGGTGAAGCTAAAACAGTTATGGCCAATATGTTCCAAATAATTTGATCAAGTTGGCGATCGTTAATTTTTTCCGAAATGCACCAAATGTCGAAAGAGTAGCTGATTTGGACGCTTTGCTATGTGCATGTATATATGAAATGTACAAATCTTGTCCATGGAAATGGAATTTGTTCCATGGAAGCGATGGAACAGGAGGCTTAATTGGTCCAATTCCCCATTGTACGTAATTTTAACGTCATATAGCAGGAATATTCTGAAGATGAATTCTAATATTACATACCCACAGCACAGTAGGTACTTGACGTAGAAGCTCAATGCCATGGCGTAGTGATGAAGGGCAACCGAAAACAACTTTTTTTTCTGTTGCTCTTCATCACTACGCCATGGCATTGAGCTTATTTTTTAATTGACAACTGCAGAGGCTAGTCGCAGGCATACATGTGATATAACTTTCTTGTGTTACTAATTTCGTGGAAATGCCATGGGATAAAACAGTCACAAGTTCCCATAAAATGGCACATAAAAGTATCTCATGAGCAAACCTGGAAATTCAAGGCTGTAGTTTCGACACAATTCAAGTCTTTGTTTTTCATTGTCATTTACGTTAAAACTACTGCTAGACATATAAGTTTCAATACCTCTGGGGTCGAGAGGTGGCGGCAGTCCTTCTCCAGGCGGTACATTTCCTGCACCTTGTGGAATAACTACAATAAAATATGAAACATATCAGAATGATACCAAAAAGGAAAATACTCCCTTCTGGTGATGGTTGACAGTATGCCTAGTTCAGTTTTCAACTAAATTTCAAAGGCATAAAACACACATATTAACCTGATTCCCTCAGTAGCTGATTTTTTGAAGCATTCTGTCGAGCATTACTCTCAAAATATGCACAAGTTTTGTGTTTTCTGATAAGGGGGCGGGGTTACTGCCAAGATCGTAATGGGTGCCTCACGTGTGATAACAAAGCTGTGCTGTTGCACAACAGCTGGTCTCCAAAGCCGTTTCAACATAAATAAATCTGGCATTTTGATGGATGAACAAGCTTCATAACTGCGACCCGCAAGGGAATTCGCTAATAAGACAATCTGAGTCGAAGCGGGTGGTTCATAGTTAACCGCGGTTGCACCTGTAAAAAGAATTTTGTCATATTGTCTGGAGTGATCATGCGTGCCTCCCACATTTGTGGAGGGTAATTATGTTGGTTTTTGAAAAACAAATGTAAATATTTCGAAATACAACAAGTTTGTTTTTTTCGGGTAAGATGAGCTTGAAAAAATTTGCTGAGTTGTTGAAAAATACGTCTGCTCTCCTAAAACGTCAGTGGTAAATTTAGCCGTTGTCACCCATATATTCAGTTATTTCAGTGTTACCTGAGCGGGGTTCAAACGTTTTGATGAAAATAAAAGAAAAACGTGATACACGTAGGTTGTTTATATTGCAGTCTATCCAGGCGCAGATTTAGCATTAGGCTGAAAAGGCTTAAGCCTAGGGTCCCCGATTTCGGGGGGCCCCAAAATTTTGAGAGTAAGGACAATTTCCAGCATTTCTGTAAGCATTNTATTTGTATTTTTGTCTTACTTCAACGCACGTTTTTTACTATGCCACTAACAAAAGATCTCTANAGAAGAATGAGCGCGAAGGATGGGGGTGAATGACGATGAACATTCTATTTTTCTGGCTTTGCAAATTGGTTACTGTCACGTATAATGCGTGGAATGAAATGCCTGAATCCACTTTCCAGATTACACGGGCCAGTGAGGTACTCAATAAATATGTAATGGGATTGTGGTCTATTTGAATAAGGACTGACGATGCGTAATTTTACGTGAAATCGATTTCCTATTACAGGACAGAAAAGGATACGGATTAACAAAAACTTTGCTGATTTCTCGTGTTTCATATTCAAATTTGGGGAGTTTTAGTTTGGTTTGGAGGGTTAAGCTCTGAATTTTGGGTCCCCTGTGACAACGTAGGCCCCCAGTTTGGGGGTATGAAGGGCGGTTTACACGGCTATGGTTCCTGATATCGAGGGAATTCAGAATAAAATGATATGTTTATGAATCGGAACAACTTGTTCAGTGAATGTAGCAAGCACGTGTAGTGCTGATTTGTATGACATCAGTCGTCGCAAACCTTCAAGAGTGCCCCCCAATTTCAAGTAGCCTAGGGCCCCAAAAATTCGCCCCTGAGTCTATCACACGCTTGTGGTTGTTTTTGTTTCTAATTCTAATTGGAAAAATCACTTCAAAATTTAAAAAATGTGAGAGGGTACGTTAATGAGGTAACGTTAAAACTTTTAACAAAAATCTTGCCAAAAAGGTCACTTACCTTTTCTGTAGCAACTAGCAACCGGATTTCCTGGAAGTGACTCAAAACAGCAACCTCTGTCAAACATGAATGTCAACATTGATAAAATAGTTTAAGTTCGCTAAATATTTTAGCTAAAAACAACGCTAAAATTTACACTTTAGCTTAGAAAACGTCGCAGAATCTTTTTTGCTTACCCACTGAGACTCCCGTATTTGGGGCAAGGCAAAATTTACGTGAGTTACAAATGTTTTTTCGTACCACGTGAGTAAACGTCTGGCCTCTTAAGTTCTTTGACTTGTTTTTTGCATTGAGCAGTACGTTGAACCAGGCACGTGGTATAATCAAGCGACATTGCCATCTCATACCAAGTAGTTCTTATATCGAGGGCAATCGAATTAGTTTTCTATCATGGTCGAAAGTAGTGGAAATTGCCTACCTGGAAGTAATTTCTGGCAAGACTGCTTTCTGTAGAGTCTACAACGTATGCCCCGGTCGCATTCGTTGACGGGTACGACAGCTGTTCAAAACGATGACTGAGACACTTGCATTTACGTTTGAGTAATTCGAATAGTACACACTGTTTTTTTTTCCTGAAACATTTCGGTCATTTTTTGCTGAGACATTTTAGTCACTGAAACATTTACGGTAGTTTGTTTCACAGTATTGAAGCTCGTCATAACAGCGTTTTTTAGCCTGTATTTTCAAATTTCTGACCGAAATGCTTTACTTTTGTCGGTCATTTCAAAAACATTTCGGTCTATGACCAAAAAATTACCGAAAAAGAACGGAGTACATATAAAGTTTTAATCAAGAAGCTCAGACGATGCATGTCAGTTGAAATGGAGTCCTACGAATTGCAATGCCTCGGCTTAGCAAGTGCTTGATTTGCACATTTACAATCCTGCCAACGACTGTACATTTACATTTCACCAACTTGTGTACAAAATCTTAAACCTGGAAACTTGTAAGGTCTGCAAAGTTAGAATAACTACGTGGTTTCAAATAAGTCTTAAAAAATAGTAATAATTACATGCTTACAAATTTTCACAGATCAGTCTTGTTTGTGAAGCGACGACATTACCGCAGGGTACTCGTTGAGGTAAAGAAACGCTGCATGCGGTTTGACTGCAAACAGTTCGCAGCAGAGTCAAGGTAAAACTTGCAAAAATAATTTTATTCATCCTCGCATCAGATCACCTGCTGCGAATGTTTTCCTTTGTTTAAAAAAATACTGCGTTAATTGCATAAAAAATGAAGCTCGTACATGATGACCATACATCGTCTCGTTCAAAAACGTTTTCACCAAGCTGCGGAGGTAACCCGCTTTTCAAAAGAATGACATCAGCATACGCTTTACTATTTCTCAAATATTATTCAAAAAATTCGTAAAAAATCAAATTATTTCATCACAATCATATACAGCAGGGGTGTGCAACCTTTTGTACAGGAGGGCCAGATCCCAACAACTGGTTGAAACCGCGGGCCACGCTTTTAATTAACATGCACGTAGTTACAAGCACAATTAGTAGTTACAAGCACAAAATCAATAACAGTTTCTTTCGTTATTGGTCTTGTGACTTTATTAGGGGTTATCTCCTTGCAGAAATATAAGTTAAGACGCAGGAATTTCTAAAGAAAACTGCAATTTAAATTTATTGTCACACCCACTTTAAACGAATTCAGTGAGAAATTTGCAGCTGGCTCTTTTTCCCGACGACTTTTTCCAAATTTGCTTCAATGGAAGTGCTAGCAATTCGAAGTCCATTTTCCAAGTGTTCGTCTGTCAAAACNGATCGATAGGGGGATTTCATGACGCCCATTTTGGAAAAAAATTGTTCGCACAAATACGTCGAGCCAAAAAGTGCCATTTTTGAAGCTATGAATTTTTTCAAATGTGAAAATCATCTTGGGTGAGATGTTTTCGGTAAAAATCGCCAAGATTCATTTCCAAATACTTTGCTTTTAAATCACTCTGTTGTTGGAGATCAATCAGTTCGA
>JGI24021J15306_10004248_pt1 | contig 16569 bp, 8 predicted proteins | sample Ectturendosymbi1_FD_15306 | JGI IMG/M metagenome (IMG submission 15306) | reverse complement strand
AACTAGGCTTGAGTCCGAGTCTTTTGAGCCTTTGATCAACTTTCTAGCGTTTCTGGTTCAAAAGTTATGATCTAAAATAAACAAATTAATTAATTACCTAATTAGCTAAATAGTCAAATATTTTTATTACTTTAGATCATAACTTTAGAACCTGAAACCCCAGCAGGTCATCCAAAGTATCAAAAGACTCGAATTGTAGCCTAGTTTCCAATAAAAACTTCAGCAAAATACTACCATCTAATGGTTGGCGCCCAGGGCCAGGTAAAGTGGGTCAAGGTGGCCTAAAAGTCCTCCACTAATGATGTCACTCACAAAAAATCTGCACCCCCCAACCAAAAAATTTTTTTTCAAGTGCAACCTACAAGACTTGCCGCGTCTTTTGAGACTTTGACCAGGTCGGTAGCGCTTACTGGACCGGAGAAATTCCTGTGCAAAGCCACGTGCGTTTCAGTGTTTTTTCTCGGAAATCCCCAAAAGCGGCCAGACGCCAAAGTGTTAAAATTGTTGTGAACACAATAAAAAATAAATATTTCTTCACAATCTTGCAAAGAATGAAGTTTGGCAAGTTTGCTAAAAGTAATTGAAGACCAGCATTAAAAATAAAAAGTGGTAAATAGAAATCAGTGTACTATTCATGTTGACATTTAAGCCACTGTTTTAAATTATGTAGTGCTGTTACCTATAACGTGGCACAGCAGTATCTGTTGTCTTAGTAGTACAAGTAGTCTTGAATAGTTATGTGGTATTTTGTATATTGGATAAAGGAAGAGTTATTTCAAATGCCACTTAATCCAAAATTTATTAGTCTCTAGATTGCATCATTTTAATTTTGTATCCTTAGTATGAATGGAGCAGAGTTTGTTTAAGCTTGTTAGAAATCGCAATTCTCAGGTTTTGCCTGAGTGTTACACAGCGATAAGAACCCAAATGATGTTACTACCAATTGAAAATTTTGTAGTTTGGGCTAAGCGATCCTAATTTGTAACTATATTTTTGGAGTTTTATGTCTATGATTAATTCCAGTCATGAATTACCAAAGTAAACCTGAATCTCCTCAAACTGGGTTGATATCTATATGCAAATTTTAGGTGTGCATTATATTGTAATTGCCTTAAAGTGTTACTAAGCTGAATTTAATGCAACATTACCACTGATCAAAAAGCTCAAGGTGAAGACTTTCTATGAATGAATCCATAATTAAAGAAATACACACATCATAATATATGATGTTCTAAAGCAGGTGTTCTTGAATGTTTGATACATGTAGACTCTCAACTGACTTCCAATGTAGTGTCATAAGACTCTTCAATTGACTGTCAAGATAATCATCACAATTCCTTATATTGTTTGTCAGTATGACTTCTAAACATGTGAAGACTTGAATTTACTATAATTTAAATATGGATAACTGTGAAGGCAACATGAAATAAAATCATAAGCATTGATAACTTTGTATTTATTCACAAAAAGCAAAAAGAGATCAAATCACGTACTTGCAGATAAGCACCCTGTTCTGAAGGTTGACAGAATTAAACTTTACAGCTTGTTTAATTTTCTTTTATTACTCATTAGGCAACTTGAAGATAAACAAAGGACAAGTGCTATTTTAGTCTTGGTGTTATTTGTAACTTTGTGCTATGCCCATTTTGATTCGCTGTTGATGCAACCTTTAATTAATATATATATGATGGATAATTGTGAGGCATATTGCTTATAAATGTGAATGTTCACAATGATAAAATTCTGCAAACTTTGTTTGCTTTAATTTTAGTCTCAATTATATAATACCATATTTATGCATTCAATGGGAGTGGCATGAGCAAGAGACAAGCTGTGTTGTGATTATGCAAATTGCTGCTTAAGATTTGATTTGTGTACGTAACACAAGAGCTGAGGTTGCCATCTTGCTAGGCACTACAATATCATATTTTCTGCTGTTTCTTTTGATGAGACATTTTGGGTCATTTGTCCCATAATAGTTTTAAATTTGCCGTAATGGTATTCACTAATCTATAATTTTGGACATTATAACTGAATTGACTTAACTTGTTAGGTCATTTCGAACAAAATTTGGTCTAGGACCAGAAAACTTAGATTTTCTGTAATTATATCTTTGCATTATGCATGCACTAGTGCTGATGGATATACTACTATACATGTTAAGTTGCAAGAAGTTGTCTACTTTATTGCCTATCTTTCCTTTTACACTCTTGGCTTACCTTGTCACAAGAAAGCTAGGTTAGCTTGATTTTTCTTGCTGTTGAGTGTGCTGTTTAGAAGCTAAATATGTTTTTATTGATACATCTTTACTTTGCCATGTATAGTATCATGCAAGCATTCCTCGGTTGGTTGTGACTACATGATTGTATACCCTAGTAAAGTTTTTGCAAACTTTTTATGATAAAATTTTTACTTTTTATGCTAAAATGAAAGCATTTAACACTTTCACATATATTTTCAATGTACACACATACTAACTGTCAAAACCTCAGCAATAAACTTTGGAAATACATTTTCCACTTTTCAATATTGTTTTCTTAAATTAAGGATTATTATTTTTAAATGTCCTGTGACCTCATGACTATTTAGACATGTGATCATTGTATGGATAGATTTAGAAACGAAGCAGTTCTAAAATTATCAGCGCTTACCATTTTCTTTGTTATTACTACAAGTATAAGCTTTGTGTTTAAATACATTAAGTTATTTTTCAAAGCTTACTTGTCCGTGCTTTGTAATGCAGCTAGTGTTTCCAATTTGTGGCAAAATTTTAAAACTCGGGTTTCGAGTAGCTGAGATAAGAAAAACTTGGAAAACCCAGTTTTTTTTTTGGATTTTGAAACAAATGCAATTTTGACTGATAAAAACTCAATATCATTGTGAATTACTACTGTTGATACCTGCGCAATTTATTAGCAAATTATTAATTAAGTTATGCACAGTTTTTAATGATGTTTATAATACTGACGCATGACAATCAAAGCACACTCTCATCATTCGTTCTGTTTCTGAGTTTTTTGACAAATAATTCCGTGGCTGAAAAATCCCTCTTTGATTCTACTGATGTGGGCTTGATTGTAATCAAGGCATGGTACGGTTTTTCAATTGACCTCTTTTTAGCGTCAAAAAGACTCATTATCACAATTTGTGATCGGATCTCTTCCTGTTCCAGAATAGTTTGTGGTCTTCACTCAAAGATTACATGGATTATGTGCTTTTATTTCAAATGGTTGATTAAACTTTTGGTGCTTGAACCACCTCCTTTTGTATAGCAGAGCATAAGTTGCACTTTGGTGTTTGTTGAGCTTTATTGTATAAAAAATGGCTCTAAGCTTCTGATTTTCTTTGATTACTAACGTCTTTAAACTGAATGTGTATGATTAAAGATCTAGTTAAAGTTACTTTTAAAGGAAAGCCAAATATTTTGTAGAAAGTTATTGCAAACTGGAAAGGAACGAATCAATTCTGCAAAGAATCACAGCTTATATGAACTAACATATAACAGCTTATTAATGAACTAACTAGTGAATACGAAACTACAGCATAGCTTTGAAGAACTACCTCATATGGTATTTATTTAATTAGGTTAGCGAAAAGACCAAAATTCACACAGACACCTATTATGTGCAAAATGACGTCACATTCTGTCTAAACAGGTCAATTGAATGATGTTATAATCGGACCAACAACGAATATGTGGTGGTCAGCAAGCAATACCCGCACCTTGTGCCTCATGATAATAGGTGAAAATTCAAACGTGCTAATTTGGCCGTTACACGCACCACTCAACAACTTCAGTGTTATCCAGAATTACTAATATTTGAATGCAACAGCAATTCCAGTTTTTTTCAAATATCCGTATTTGGTGGTTGAAAAAACGCAGGTTTTGGGTAGTAGAAAATAGCCAAAAAACTCGAGTTTCAGGTTCGGGAAAACCCAGTTTGGAAACACTAAATGCAGCCAAGCATTTTGCTACTATAGAATAGTGTGTGTCAAGGGACTGATGCTTCTCCACTGCTAATTCAATGCAAACTAATAGCTCTTCAAAGTTTTACCGATCAAAGGCTGTTTAGCAAAGATATATTACTATTGTTTCTTGTTTTTAGTACAATCTAGCTAGCAACATTGATAAAAGATCAAGCTTTTTGTTATTATTTTCATCTGATGTACAAATTCAGTGTATGAGATTTTAATGCCTGATGAGCTCTTACAAACAAGAAACATTGACTGCACTTTCTTATTAATTCTAGTTTGACCAGGTATGTGCTGTTTGCTACTTTGCTGTAGTTGCCACAATGCAGGCTAAACTCTGTTCTACACAGATGGGCCACACAAAGCCAAAACAGTGCCATCTGTAGATTACATGAAGCCAAAGTCACCAGTTTATCAGTACTGTGCTTCCAGGTGATAATATGAGGCACAACTGTCACAACATTGCGTCAGTTCAATGTCATGTTAGCCTGACCAATTGGTTGAAAAGTGATTCATTACTCAGAAATACATTTGGCATTCTGTTTTATTTTTAAAGCGTTTAGATAAAACAAAGAACAAGAACTTTGAAGGTGGTGATGTGAACTGGGAAGAAAAAAATCTTGGGAAATATAGCAAGAGTGAAACACGTTTGCTTGAAGTATTAGAAGGAGCATGCACCAAAGATGATTTTCAATGTAACAAAGTTCTAGAGGAAAGGGAGGAGACCATTGAAAAGTGGTACAAAGACCTGTAAGTTTGGTTTGAACATTACTGCAAATAGTTCAAAAGTCATTTAAAAAATTTCGGTAAACTTTGTGTAAATCTTTTGTGTTTCAGACAAGATAAAAAGCCGTTGCACGATTATCTTTGCATTGAGGAAATGGAAGGTTCGTTGAAGTTGTAAGCTTTGTAATGTGAAATAACTCATAACAATCGCATCTATTTTCCTTTGCAGTATGCTGTCCTGACCATACTTTTGGAGAGAACTGCACAGGTCAGAATATTAGTTTTGTCATCATTTTCTGCACTTCCTTTGCTGTTGTTTGTCATTCAGTTTTTGGTTTCAGAATGCCCCAAGGGTGAATCAGACAAGATTTGCTTTGGAAGAGGAACATGTGAGGTAAGTACCTGATTCTGATTTCCTTTTGTTTTAAAGTAACACCAACCTTGTGTTAAGTCAGCAGTCTGATCTGCCATGAAGTCGTGGTTTTTTAATTTTAACATTATCTGCATTGGTTCCGTTGTCCAGACTGTTTGAGGTACTAGCATCCAATTTCAAGTTTATTTTCCATTCTCTAAACGTTTCAACTATCAGAATGTTTCAATTTCTGTCTAGTGTCTTGTAGACTTATCTTGTTGTATTGGCAGCCCTACTCATCATTACGCAATGACTTAACGTTGTCTTCACACAGTTAGATGAACATGCCCGTGAATGGGAATCCGATATTAACTACTGATTAATTTTAGTTTCCAAGCTACTAATTCATTCGTTTCCATGCCCGATTTTCCTCTCGGGAGAATCGCGGGGAAGCAGCCCTCGGACTCGGAGGACTAAAAATACCTCACAGTCAACAGTAATCTCTGATAGTTCTACTGGATACACACCAAGACGGGACCATACAAAGTCGGGGATTAGTAACTCCACCTGGTCTTAGTACAACTTCAAGCCGCTATTCCGTGGGTGTAGTCAGCAGGGCTTGTATCGAATGTCACGTGGGACAATCTGGGCACATGGCCAACCAACGTAGGTAGGATCTCTCGATTCGGAGAAGTGGCTCGACATTCAGGGCTTTACGAATTTCACAGTTGCGGATTTTGTCGCAAAGTGTCACACTGTGGATTCCTCACAAATATCCCATCTCTGCCACTTGCACTTGGGATAGTATTCTTTCATTCATTACCCAAGATTCATGACCACAGGTGAGGATCGGAACAAAGATGGATTAAAAAGCTGACAGCATTGCGTCGTTTGAAAGCTCCCGTTTTGTCAACACAGAGCGGTAAAGCTCACCCAGAACTGCGTTTGTTTTACCAATCCGTGTATCAAACTCCTTGTTCCACCTTCCGTCACTTTCATCCCGGTTTGGATGCACGCAGCAGAAAACTGATCAAGTGCATGTTGAAAGCCCTGTTTAGAAGATGGAAGCAGTTCCAAATCGTCCGCTAAAAACAAACGGTTAATCGTGCTGCTCCCAACAGTGTAGATACCATCGTCGTGTCGGCTGTGACTGTCTATCCAATTCATATTTGCTCATATAGACTATGAAGAAGAGTGGTGACAGACAGAAGGACGGAGTCCAACATCCACTGTGAACGGCTGTGATTTAACTCCGCCGACACGTACACAAACTTCGAGCAGGAATACATTGACTTGACGGACAGTAACAGGCGGCCTCATCACTGAACTCCCGCAACATTTCTCAAAGCTTTTCACGAAAAATTCGTTCGTGAGCTTCCCAAGGCCGACAAAACATATGCAGACGTCTTTGACATACTCGTAAGATTTCTCAAAAAAATTGCTGGAGAGTGAAGATTGGTCTGTGGTGCTACGGCCAGGACGAAAACCACACTGGGTAGCCTCCAGCTTTGGTTCAATTATGTCATCGTATCCTTTTTCAAGGCACTTAGGATACACTTTTCCAGGGAGGCCAAGGAGAGAAATACACGGGTCATATGCTCAAAAGGCTTGTGAGCATTTCAGGCCGGATTTCATCGCAGCCTGTAGCTTTCCTGCTTTCGGTGTTTTGACAGCTAGGAGGAATTCCGCTCCAGCGATTTTTATTTTCCTCTTCCAAATGTACCTCGTTTGTGTCCGGTGGTGTGGTAGTAACTAGGTTTAAAAGATCTTTGAAAAGCTCTTTCCATCTGCCAAGGATGGCAGATTGCTGAGTCTCTATCTGCCAAGGACGGCAGATTGCTGAGTGAGACAAGATTTTCGTCTTTGACGGATCTAACAGAATGAGATCGTTTGCTATGAAGACGCCGGATGTTTGTTCGAAATCTCCAATTTGCATTTTGGACTTTCTGCCTTTCAATGTACTTTCTTTGCTTAAATAGCATCTTTAACCTCTTGCTACCACCAAGGGATTTCTTCTATGCCATTATTCCCCACATCGAGTCGTTTCCGTCCGCATACCCGAGCAGCAGACGAAGCTGCAGCTGCTTTGAAGGGCCACCACTACGAGCTCCTGTACATTCCGGGAATTCTCGGAACAAGGGCGATACGCTGTCTGCCAAGGTCTTTCTTACATCTTTGTCTGCCAGTGCCTCCCACTTTTTTCGGTAGGATCTCCTGGTCCTGCACGTTAGTGTAAACCCTGACAGTGTTTCCAGTTAATCATGCACAGTAAGTTTTTGCAGCATGGCTGTTGCAGGAGCCTTCCGATGCATCACCATGTCAGCCGATCACATCCCTTCCTACCCGGTATCGTTCCCAGTGTGTGCATTGAAGTTTTCCAAAGGATCGTGGATTCATTCACCTTTCGCAGGTCATCATGGCATGCACACCCTTCCTCCTAGTGGGATCCATTCATCAACACAATTTGCCAGCTTGAGCGCGTACAAGTATACCACTCACGCAAGGGCAAACTTTGCTGGATCTACGCCGGAGTAAATAAGTTTCCACCCATCGTCTACCTTATCAGTGTTAGAACCACGACGCTTTTATGGGAAGGGATGCCAACAACATCGAAGAGTATAGTTTGGCTTCTTCGACCTGTTCGTCTTCTTTCCCTGCGAGCGTAGTTACGTTGCAGTTTCCAATTACGCGATTGCCGTTTGCGCGTGGCATTCAAGTCTCCCAGTGTACAAACACTTCACGCTGACCCCATTCGCCACCCCAGATGGACGCAACGTGAGACGTCCAGTTGTGGATAAGTGGTGAGGGAAACTGTCACGGAATTTTTCGCCCGGGCCCTGTGCTAAAAGCCCAAGCGCGGTCCTTTGTCGCGCGCGCGACGACGATGAGCGATGGGTTATGGGCTTAAGTTTTCGCACTTCATGGTTGCAGCTGTACCAATTACACCGCTGGATAGACCGATCACGCTGTTTACACAGCAATATCAGAGGGTACCACGGGAAGGCGTTGCTGTGGGCACATATGTTTAGGAGAGGCCTTGCATTGAGTCTACTGCAGGCGCAGTCATGCGGAAATCACTACACCTGAAAAGGCTATATATTGCACTAACACTTTTTATGGGACAGGGTGGACGATGTTTTTGGTCCCTTTGCTGCCACAACCCCTTTCCAAGTTAGTAAAACGTACTTCAACAATACAGAAATTCCGAAATGGAAGATTAACTAACACTCCAGCTTAGTCGAAAAGTAGTTACTGCGTCCATACTACTCCTGAAATTTGTTGGTGGTGAAGCTCAACCGCTATTTGGGATAGGTATTGCTAGCCAGCATTAAGCCATATTTGGAATGTTTTGCAACGACGAGAAAACTGTTTTGGGCAATAATTAAATCGATGATATAATCTCATGAGCGTGGAAAATAGTTTTTGCATCAAAATTATTTTTGTTATTATGAGTTTACTTATGCAAACATGCAGGAAATATGAGATCTGTTTTTTTGCAGGGTGCCGGTGATAAAGAAGGTTCAGGAAAATGCAAATGTGACGAGGGCTATGCTGGAGAATTGTGTAACGAATGTGCTGATCGTCACTTCAAGAGTTTTTCGAATGACACCTACATCCTGTGCGCAAGTAAGCCGCTCTTTTCAAGCTAATCAAATGATATTTGAGCTTAATTGTTCGCACTAAAATCTTAATCCACTGTTTAACACCCCGTACGAAAGACCCAATTTTTGAAACAATTTCTGGAAAAGGCTCTGGTCTACCAACTTTGTTATGCCTTACGGGTCTTCCAACGATAGGTCGAAGTACCAATTATTATTAAAAACTCATGTCAATCACTTATAAAATACATGTGGCTAAATGTGGTATTTTGTTCCACGACTGACAAGCGAATAACGAATAAGAACAATTCTATGTCGTGTGTGTTGATATTATCTACGAGCGTAGTCGTGGCGGATCGGCATCCGACGCGATGCCTTTCCTCTTGGTTGGTGATGATAAAGATGAACACAGTTGTTAAATGGGCAAGAGTCACCACGAGTATGAGCGAGCGAGTCTTTCTCCAGACGCTTTTTCTAATTAATTGAGTCTTTTGCTTTGTATCAAATGGCTTGGATCAATTATTTCTCAAAGCCGTTTGCAGAATGAAGCGCTTTTCATTTGAGGTAAGTCACGAAACCAACATACCCCGAGCAACGCATTGCCGTTTTCTTGAATCGTTTGTGTTGTCAGTTCGAGCAAACGGAGCGCACGGCATGTGATGAAAAAAATGGAGGCTTAAACTTCTTCAGGGAATGTGCCGAATAACTCGTTTATTTTCGTTAAAAACAAATTTTGTCTGTGTTTTTGAGAAAAATATGTCACAACTTCACTGACCGAGGAAATAATTTTATTAAAATGAAGAAGAAAAATTTGCTTAAATCCAAAAGATACGGCGAAAGTTACCTTTACGGGAAAAGGGTTGTGGGACCACACGGTGAAATATCACTTGGCCAATCAGTGTCGAGCTGCGCGAATGTTAGTAGCTTTACTGTAGTAGATTAGCAACCTTAAAACACTGCCCGGTGGCTTCACCACACCAACTCGGTTGTTAAGACTTTAATTTAGAGGTCAAGATTCAGTCAAATCATTTATTGCATCGGCATTTGCTAGTTTTAAATAATTGGATCAAATGATCGTGGTCTGGTAATCGCTGGAACTGCATTCGTAGGGCGCAAAATCATCCGAACTGAATGCAGCATGGCGTGAAGCTAAATTTCTGTAATACACAACCAGCAACATTACAAAATGACTGCAGCTGTTCTTGTTTGAAGATTGTGAAAATTCCATCGTTGTCAAGAGCACAACTTTCGCACCCACCAAAACGTGCACGTTTTGATAGGTCATCGATTTTTCTTTATTGAAACCCCTCCGAATCCTATTAATGTAAGAAACAACAACCCAGAAATCACTGATTCGGATAAAATCACGTCTAAAGTTTTAAACGCAATTGTTTTCGTCTTCATCTGAATTCAGTAAATGAAGAGAGTGAACTGTTAGACCATGAAACACACTGGCGGCAGCATGTGTGAAATGGAGTGAGGAAAATGAAAAGCTGTTGTTCGTCTATGATTTCTTGGTGTCGCTTCATGTTTGGCTGTTCAAACAATTTTGTTTAAAACCTATGACGTTGTATAAATGGCAGAGTGCCACGAGACATGCCAGACCTGCAAAGGAGGCAATGCGACCGAATGCGAGACCTGTCGACCCGGATATCGGGAAGAGCACGATACAGGTGACGATGCGCAGATGAAGTGCGTGGACGTGAACGAATGCGTGGAGCAACGTGACCTCTGTCCTGTTGGTCAGTATTGCGTCAACACCGAAGGGTCATATCGATGCGAAGGTGAGAGAAAGATGTGTTTTTTGTTGCATGCACCAGATTTTGCGCTTGCATGGACTGCATCCACAAGTTGTGAAATACTGTTCGTTTAAATTGCAACCTCATTGCGATGTGCCGTTGTTATGCCCGTGTGTTTTGTTTGGCAGTGTTTTACGAAATATAACCGTATGGCATGACTATTCGTGTTGTGCTTTTCGACCGTTAGTGCGCTGCGAAAATGTCCTAGGTCCGGTTAGTGCAGAAATAGTTTAATGATGTTTGTTTAGCAATAAACTGACCCTATTTTTTAAAGTGCTGGTTGCAATATGTATTTTCTGTTGTTATTTTGAGTTTTTTCATCATTTGGCGCTGAAACATCTGCAAGCGTTGTAATATGTTGATTAAACTTCAGGACTCATGTCAAACTCGAATTGTAATATATCTGTTTATTTTTGTCTTTTTGTCAGCTTTCTGTTGACCGATAACTACGTGTGTTGTGGTTAATTTGCTTTCGGTAACTTTGTATTGAAACAGAATGGAAGTGTCACCAGTTTTGTGAACGCTGTTACGGGCCAACTCATACAAACTGTTTCAGTTGCAAGCAAGGAACCATAATGAGACATCCCTTTATATGCCAAGGTTTATGCCTTAGTCCGATAACACGGAACGGAGGCCTTCGCCACCGTGGACTAATCGCTTTGGATTTGTTGAAAAGCGAAGCCATAATTGTCCAATTATGACTCTATAGTTTTGTTTCAGATTGTAGTCGAACTTGTGCCTCGTGCTTTGGGCCGTCGTACAGGCATTGTTACTCTTGTACACCTGGATCGATTATGAGCATGCCGTACATGTGCCAAGGTTAATGCGACGATGGTAAACGGTGAAAACACGGGTTTAGGGTTGTTCATCAGAACATATCATTATAGCTGGGATCATCAGACCATCTCATTATAGCTGTGACTTCTAAATTTGAAAAACNACTCTGCACTCTCGTAAAATTTTCTGTCGACAGCCACCGTGTCGCTTTGTATAATCGAGTTAAAGGACGAAGTGCANAACCAAATCGCTGTCTTTTATGTGAAAAGCTAGCGTTGCCTGCCACTTGCTATGGCTACAGTGGCATAGAAATTTCCTAACTTCCCGGCCCCTGATTTAATGTGATGTGAACGCCTTGTTTCTCGAAAAAAAACTGATAAAAGAAGCTGCTTGTTCGCCTGTAGTATAGCGAGCGTCAACATTATACGAATGTTGGCCTTAAGTGTGCTCAAGATGCAAAAACTCATAGATTGATCTGTGTAAAGAAATGTGTGTGCTCTGTATACGCTTTGCTACGAAACATGCGTCTGACTCAAGGTTTTCCAAATTCATTTTCTGAGTTGTGTAAAAGAATGTCACTACTACTCATAGAACAGTCTGACGCTCGAAGACCTTGAACATAAACGGAATGAGGTATTTAGTTCACGTAGAAATGTATAAAATCCTTCTTGATATCTGCGAGCTTTCGTTTTGTGCAACATCTTGTTTGCTTTTAATCGTTTCGTGCCATCTTGCATGTCATTGGTGCGACTTCATGTAGTACTGCTGTTGTGAGTAGTTCATGGTCATTCTGCAACTGCACTATGCCCTGGGACATTTACATAAACCTCTCGCTGTAGACATCGACGAGTGTGCGAGCGGAGCAGTCTGTCTCGGAATGTACGAAGTTTGCGTCAACACTCCCGGTCACTACAAGTGCGAGTGCGCCCGGTTCTTCCGTCGCGACCCGGTTACTGGCCAATGCCAGCCCGACCCGGCCATTTACTCCCAGTACGCACCAAAGCGTGCAGAAGCCAAAACAGAAGAGAAGGCCGAAGAAAAAGCAACGGGCGGTGAGACGCGACGCAAAAACACTGGAGATGGGAAAACTAACCTAGAGACCGAATTTCATGATGAGTACCATCATGGATCGAATAACGGTGACCGAAAATGTAGCAGTAGCCAGACGTGCAGTCCTAGCGAGAAACCGACTGAAGAGGAAGACTCGCTGAGCGAAGAAGACATCAAACGAATATTGGTTGCATTGATTATTTGTGTACTCGGGACAGCGGCTGCGAAAGGCAGTATGTTGTGGACTTCACTCTTCTTTCTTAGTCTGATTTTAGCGATGGCTTGGTGGGCGTCTGATAAAACTGACCGCATCGCCCAGTCGATGATGAACGCTCAGCAGCGGCGGGGATCTTAGCCGGCTGTTTGATCAAATCACCACTGTGATTTCATTAGCTGTTGTGGCGTCGAAAATAGTCGTGCGGTATTATATCAACGGTTCAACTGAAACGCTTTTTGATTGTACTGTAAGCTGTTGAACGTTCGGTTTTTATTATTGATTTTTTGTTCAGTGTGTTCTATCGAAGTTGCAGTGAAACTTTCTTTTCCTTGACGCAATCATATCAGTTGATTAGAATGCTGTCTAACAAGTTTAGGTTAAATAGTAGCTCGCAATGCCCGACATCAGATGCAGATTATCATTTGTTGCGTATTATTTTTATCCGTGCATGCACTTCAGTAACGTGATGTATAGTTTCTTCATAGTAACGGACAATGTCAATGTGTGCGTGTTTGCCGGCGTAGAGTGATGTTTACCAAGTTGCGTACGAATAAATCGTGTTTTTCTAACCTGCTTATGTTACCGAACAGTGGCCAAGGAAGAAGAAAAAAAAGAAGCCGAAGAACCAAATAAGGAAGAGGCAGAAAAAGAAAGTAAGGAAGAAAAACCGGCCGAGACACCAGAAGAAGACAAGCAAGATGAAGAAAAGAAGGAAGAGCTGTAGATCAAAGACCTGTTTTGTGGAAATAGTCAAATGAAGCTCTAAACGCAAAAGTAGAGATTCAAACGTCTTTTTCATATCGGAAAACTTGTTTTGTTAACGTTCGCAAGGCCGTGGAAAGTGCAATTTAGACATGATTGAAAATTGCACATGTTCTAAGTAGGACGGTGATATAGGTTGTTGGTGGAGGCAGGGACGTAACGAGGGGGGGGCAAAATTCTCCGGGTGCCAAATCAGTGTGGGGCGCCGAATAACTGCAGAGGCGCTGAAAAGTCCCAACAATGTCACAAGCACTTTCTTCAATACAGTAAATTTGCTTTCGAAAGACCTCAAACTCAAATATGGGGGCGTCAAACTTGCCCCGGGCGCCATCTAACCTCGTTACGCCCCTGGGTGGAGGGTACAGTGCGAGACGTTGAAAATAAACACGATTGCAAATGGAACAAGCTGGTAGACAAAACTCTTGTATTTAGGGATGCCCGATTGCGGTTAAAACAATTTTAGACTTGACAGTAAACTACGAAGACAAATCAGTGCATTCAATAGGTAAGTTTGTTTTTCTGAAGTGCTGGAACCGGAAATCCCCTAAATGTGTTGTGCACTATCGATCAAAGCTTGGACGGCCAAGCATTCTTGCTTGTGCGGGAACCATGTCAATCATTTTGATACTAACCGCACAAAATTGTATAGCTGATCGTTTACAAGCAAAGACCAAACGATTTGGTTTGTGTGCTTACTTTTAAGCTCTTTGACAATCGTGCCGCATATGAGAAGAATACAATTTGTTAAAGAATTTGCGCACGTGAAACATTTTCATCACATCGCGAAAAATCGGTGGAAGAAACCTCAACCGTTGATTCAGTTTCGCCCAAAAGGCGTGAAATGAAAGAAACGCATCCATTGCAAGTGACGCAGAAAAACTAGAGTTAGGGCTAATACTTGAAATTGAACACCGAGGAAACTAAACTGTTTTGTTGAACATTCTGGCTTGTGCTGGTAATCAGTCAAAACTGTCCCTATCAATGTGTACAAAAGCATGCTGTGTTGTTGAGAGAAAAAATGAATTGTTAAGCCCGTTTGCACCTTCAGGAAAATTTTAAAGCACAATAAACCCTTTTTTCGTTGAAGTGCACCCTGTGAAAATTAAAGGTGTAAATGTCGTCGGATTGGTTCTTTAAGCATCAATTCATTGTCATCATAAGTAAAAATTTATTGATTGGTTTATTGTTACATATGACTCAGCCAATAAATAAGTAATACAAAAAAACATCGCGCAGTAAGTAAATCAACTGACAGTGAATATTAGAGCAAATGAAAATACGGCATGATAGCTGATCATTGTAAACAAACAGTGGCACTGTGTCATATAGGCAGTGGTGGGTTTAGGTTGGGGGCGCCCGAGGCCAAACTAAAATGGGGGCTCCTCTAATGACGTCATAATACTCAGCCAACCGTGATAAGCACTTTTGATCAATCATAAGATACGGCCACCGAAGGATACGTTCCTAATACTACGGCATGACTGACACAACAGAAGGAGAAAATGCCAAAGGGTGTTAATGGTACAAAACTTTGAAAACACTGAAAGGTGGGAAGACAAGGCTGGCAACACATAAAAGTTAGGCAATAGCAAGTTGGCATCGCCTCCACTTCTCTATTTTCACCCCCCATTTCTCTGCACTCACCATCAATAAACTACAAAGTTTACTCCTTTGAAAGTTTCACACTTTCCGCTTTTGATAAAATGCGTGGTAGTTGGTATCTTGAATTTGTTCACATTCATGTCTTTATGGAAATACATGAAACCATAAACAACAACCCACTAAATTGTTTTGAATTTCACCCTCATAACTACAAGAACATGGCATTCAAAAGCATCCAACCTGAGACTTGTTTTGGAAAGCTTTGAGGCAGGATGACACAACCAGTGAAACGTTTCGACAGAGCTATGCGATATATATACACGATATCAAATTTGGAATGTTGCAAGTGCACAAGAATGAGATTTTACTGCGCAAATGCTCTGGTAGTTCTGCGCATTAGCGCACCTCAGAGGGAACACTGGTCACCAGGGAGTCGGCGCGATTTGATAACAACGACAGTGAACCAAAATCGCAAGTTAGCTAAGTCAGGTTAATTTTCTTGCCAGGAGAAAATTAAAATTTTTCAAAGACACACATTGTCAAAAGCATTCTGTCATTTTCCCAGTGTCGGAAGGAGAACCAAGTGTTTCGCGAAGAGGCATTTGCAGACCACAAGGTGGAAGAATACCAAAATATATTGTAAGACTACTGGAGGAGTTCCAAGCCAGATGTGACCATTTCCAAGAGTTAAAACCATGCTATGCATTCCTTGTAAGTCCATTCAGTGTTAATGTATTAGTGATGGCTGTTCAGTTGGCTCACCGTTTGTTACAAACTTGTCTGATGTAGAAATAAAACTGACCGAAATGCAAGAAAATCTGATACCGACAATTACTGTACATCATTTAATGTAAAACTTGCATTCTTTACCGTATTTGTACTGACACTACAAACTGGATTTGCGGCTCGCTGGTGTTTTCGATTTTCTGCAAATGAATCTTCCATTGAACAAGTTTGCCCACCCTGGTTTAAACTATGTGTAAAGAAGCATGAGTGAAGAAGAAGCACTGCTGCCAACAAAGCGCATTTTCTGCAACCAACGCTGCTCTGAAGGTGCGCAGAACCACCAGACCATTTGCGCTGTGAAATCACATCTCGTGCACTTGCAACATTCCAAAACATTGGAAAGGCACGAAAACAAGAAGCTATTTGAATTAAATGTGTAGTTTGTTCGTATTTTCATAAGATTTTGCACTAAAAATTCACAAAGTTTGTAATTCATTTAGAACTCTGCTTGCTCAGTCTTAAAATATGCATGCTCACTGAAACAAACATTTGCTCCGGTGTAAAGGTTTCTTACAAGGAAAGCACTGTATGCAACTGTTGCCATAGCATTGGACATTTTCTTTTTTGTATATGTAAATTTGCGTTGCATCGTCAACAACCTGAGAAAGATAAGCAAAATGTCGGCTTTGCCCCCCTCCTGGAAAAATTTCTGCTGACGCCCATGATCCCACTATAGATACGTAAAGTCCCCCAATCAAAGACCTTCTGGCGACAGGGCCGAATTAAGGAGGGGCAACGGGGGAAATTGCCCCGGGCCCCCCGCTGCAAGGGGGCCCCCGTGATGAAATTGATTTGTTTCAAATAAAATACTCGCTTGAAAAATTTTCGTGATTCAGAAGCGATACAAGAATACAACTCTGCCATTATATTCCTATCTTGCGTTAAGTATCAGGAGCCCCCAACAGCAATTGATTTCTCTACAAGTTT
>JGI24021J15306_10004247_pt1 | contig 16569 bp, 5 predicted proteins | sample Ectturendosymbi1_FD_15306 | JGI IMG/M metagenome (IMG submission 15306) | reverse complement strand
AGCTTAAACCTCAGGTAAATGCCAGATATGACATGAATTCTCTAGCATTTACAATGTTATATGCACACAGGCTCGTAACTGAAGCGCCTCCCCATAAAATTTTTCGCCCCCCCCATGGAAAAATGTGTTGAACATATTTTAAAACTATTGGACATAGTTTAAAACATTTGTCCTCCTCTCAGAAAACTCTTCGCCCCCTGGTGTTCCAAGCTGGTTATGGGCCTGTATTCCACAATAATGAGCGTCGAAAGGGAGGGGTAGAAGGGGGCCTTGGAAAATTTGACATCTTCTTATCAAATTTTTAGCAAGAAGGTTGTTTTCTTAGTTTCGAGTGGAAAAAAATTCATCATTTATGGAAAAATCCTTCGCTTCACTTGAAAAAATTACTATTTCCCGCCCTGGATAACATTTTTAGACCCTCATGTACACAACGTTTGATTAATCATGGACAATTGGTAAAACATAGTGCTTTGGTCAGGTTCGACTAAAGGCTGATGTAATAGGTTCCGTAAGAAGTGTCGTTGATTTGCACTGAAGTATTTCTTTGGCTTACGCATCAAAACCTTCATCACCCTGAAAATTTTTGGTGCAACGTTCGGAATTGGGGGGGCATTGCCCCCCCTGGCTACGCGCCAGGTTGGAAGAATAAGTTTAGAACGTATATAAAAACATGAAAATGAAGATTCTGAACAACACCTTACACGCGTGGTGGCATGAACAGCAATTTCTGGGGCGATTTTATCGTAATTAGCTAACAATTTTCAACACAATAAATATTACCATTGTTCACATGTAGCTATGCAGAATATTGATTGCTAGTTCAGGTTGTACGGCTTCGAACCCCGGTAATTGGTAAGCCTCATTAGGCATGCAGAAATCTTGATTTGTTTACAATGGTACAGTTTAGTCTTAACAGGCTAAAGGCTTGCTGTTCATACATTATTTGGAAAAAACAAGATCAAATTTGGGCAATACATTTCTGCATCCCCAAAAATATGCACTCTGTACACCTATGGGTACAGATATGTGTGTTTGCCCGATTTCACGTCGTCTGAACAAGAAGTTTGGCTTAAAATCCTATCAACCAGCTGTAAAACAACGTCCGACGTCAGAAATGAAAAAGAAGATATGATCTTCTGCCCATAAACATCTTCATGGAACTGTGGAAGAATGGGAGAAAGTTTTATTCTCTGACGAATCCACAGTTTGCAGCGCGGAAGAGGCACGTGCAGAGACCAAATTGGCAAAGTTTTAATGCGAAGTACACCATCAGCACAGTATAACAATCCCAAGCCAGATGGTTGGGGGTTATGATCAAACATTGGACTACTGGCCTGTCTGGGTTGTATTTGCTTCCCTCAGGCATCACCAAGAATGGCCTGAAATACTGAAATACGTTAAGCTGCTTCAGGAAAAGTTGAATATACACATGGCGGCACACCTCGATATTCATGCATGATGGAGCACCATACCACAAATCGAAAGTGCTTTCCAAACATCTTTGTAAAATCAAGGCGGAAGTTCTTGGCTGGCTCTGAAACAGCCCAGGCATGAACCCCATCCAGGGGCGTAACGAGGGGGCAAGGGGGTACAATTCCCCGGGCGCCGAATTACTAGGCGCCATGTCACTGCGGGGGCCGCCGAAAAGTCACAACAGTGTCAAGTACTTTCTTCAATAGACTATATTTGCTTCCGAAAGACCTCAGGATCGAATATGGGGTTGCCAAACTTGCTTCTTGCCCCAGGTGCCATCTAACCTCGTTACGCCCCTGACCCCATCGAAAACTTGTGGAGCTTCATGAAGAATCCAGTGCTGAAGAACGCGTAGCTGCAATGAAAAAAGTCTAGTTGAAAGAAATCAGCCCAGAGTGCTGTGCATCCATAGCAAAAATATGCCCAGCCGTCTTGATGCACTAGCGCAAGAGAAAGGCGGACACAAAAGATACTGAAAAAGCTGTTTTTAGATTGAGAGAACAGAAGGCTTCGAATATTTTGCCAATTGGTGTTATTACATTTCACTGCCAATAAACATCTCCTTTTTGACAAAAGAATGTTTTACGTTGCCATACTTTGAAAAAGATTAGAAATCTTCAGGGTGGTCCCATACTTTTGCAAATGACTGAGAAACAAACGAAGGGTTTCGCCAAAAAACGCTCGTTGCAAATAACCACTGCAGATTGCACATCTACCTCGCTGAAGGCTGATGACTGATGAGTATCTGTCTTGTTTAGGTTAAAAGGCGTTGTGTTATTAGCAATTTAGACAAGGGACACTGCTGACTGATGGTGATGTCACACATGGGGATAGTTTGCGAAACAGCGGAGCGTAGAAGCGACTCTCAACTATTGGAAAATCACCGCTGCCTGTTTACCAGGCATTGCGCTCCCGGGCTAGACGTTACACGTTACCGATCAAACAGAAGTGTCACCGGATTTGGTAAGGGATGTCAGCAGTGAAGCTGTCCCTCCGACACATGGGCGTGTTGAAACAGTTCGTTTTATTTCTGAGACACTCGAGTTTTAGCTCTGATCAAAACACGTTTCACTTACTAAAAGGAGGGTGGTGAAGCAAAAAAAGCGATTCGAACAATAACAACTGCTTTTTACTAAACGCTTGATGTTGCCGCAAAGTGGGGCACACGTAGGGGTGATTTCTTGTTTTACGCAGCAAGAGTTACCTAAACGCCTTGAAAAATACGTCAGAGAATAGGCCGTGCCTTTTATTTGACGGCGTCAAGATTCTGCAGGCAGTTTGTACGCTGCCACGCATGACGTGGCCGTCATGCTATGCAGCGCTCATCGCTCATCTTTGCTGAGCTGCGATCAAATGCCAGCTTTGAGCCAAGCTGAATGAATCGAGCCAGGCCAGCGGAACAATGCGCGTTTCACACTTGGGCAGTGCATATACCTACTATGACGTTTGACTGATTCATCCGAATCATCCGAGGTCATTCGTCTCATCCTGTTATGAGTTCGCACTCGAAACTCTGTTTGTTTCGCATTTACGCGATAAACTGATTTGATGAACAGACAACAAACGACACACACGGCTACATCAATCAAGATAAAGTCAAGAAAGCTAAACAGCACAAGACTGCTGCCAGATTAACAAGAGGTTTGCGATGCTGCTTCTTAGAACAAAGCTTAGTCGGCTGCGTACTGCGACTCAATATAGATTAAGGAGGATTTAGGTGAACTCTATGTGCTCTATAAATAGCGCATTCCGTCGCATTAGCCGGGGCGCTGCCTGAGTTGCTGCGTGAACCTACTGTAGAAAAAGCAGCCCGTGATAGGACGAAGACTCTTCTGTCTTGTGAAAAATAAACTAAATGTACGCAATCCAATCAATCATGCAAACAAGTTTGATATTATCCATTCATCTTCTTCTCTACCGCGTTTTTTTTCATCTACAATTCATTTCGGATGAGTTTTCAAATAATCCACAAAAAGTTTCCTTATTAAGGAAGAAACCTAACATCCCACCAAGTGAAGCATGAAAACGTTAAAGTTACGGAATGTTTTAGTTAGCACACAAAAACATACTAGAAAAGCTACACATTGTCCTATAAAACAGTAATACATTGTCGCATTTTTTAAGTCTGCACTTGCCTTTAGCTACCAAGATTTTTGCTTGAACTGAAGAGTTCTTCTTGGTGATTTACACCTGGTGAAATTGCGCTTTTTATTGAGTGTTCTCTGCAAAAAAGTTATTTTTTATAATGAAAATACACCTGAAACAAGCGAATGCACTCTTCCGGATAAGTTGCCTGAAGAAAATTTCGCTGTTTTTGGAAAGTGCTTTTCCGTAAAGGAAATCTGCTGCCAATCCGTACTTTGGGAAACCGTTTAATAAAATGTAACTAGCATCCATTAGTCGTGTGAAAAAAAATTTTTTAAACAGCTGTCTATTTATTTGCGTCTCATATTTATTCAGTAGTATAGGGCTTACTGACAAGTTTGTGTTTGTATTCAGTTTGACAACAACAATGAAAAATGCGAATCTATTTGGTTACGAAAAGCAAAGGTGCTGAGAAAATTGAGATAGGTAAGGATACACGTTTAAATTCGATCAGCTTTCAAAGGTGAAATCTTGTTTTCATCACCTTAAGAAGATGTTTTTTATAAAGGCAAAAACGCTCAGCACACAAACAAGGCATTAAATAAAAACGTATCCGTTTCGTCGAGCTGCTTTTTGCCAAAAGACAAGCTACATCACAACCCTCACAACCCAGTTTGACTAAAATGCAAACGAAAGCCAAGATCTTTCCTCCTCGTACTTTGCTTTTCGGCGATTTGTCATATCCACAGCATTAATAAGTCAAACAGGCGGCCGTATGAAGTAATCTTTCATGAGAGAGTTTAAAACAACGTTAACTCGGATCTCCTTTATCGCAGTTGCCATCAACCAAGTGCGAGCATAATTCTGCTTCACACAACCCAGTGGAGGCGTTTATTAAGGAGAAAGTTCAAGACAGTTAGTTGGCTGTAGGTGCGCGGTGCTTTGGCATTCGAAGCGAGTCTGCCGAAAATCTTGTCTTCATAAAAACAGATTGTGCGATTGAGCATAAATTTATCTGGTTTTGAAGTCAAAGGGCAAATTTTTTGGTTGACAATGCAAACAGAAAATGCATCGGATTTTCCTGGAATAATCGGTTGCTTGGCAATCTCACCAAAAAGTTAGTTACCTCAGTTAAACTTTGTCTACATGACGAAAACATTTAGCATAGCAGAAAACATTAGTCGCTCATAGAATAAGAATTTGAATTGCAAGAAGCTTTAAAGTGATGTTTGATGGTTCGATGTGGACTGACAGGCAAAAAGAATGAAAATACATAATCGCGTGTTTTATTGTCATGTCACAACAAAAAGTTTGATTGTTCTATTACAGTAATGACTTCTGGAGTGACCATCAAGTTCACAAACACAGCAGCAGCAAACAAAAGAAAATTATCGTAGTGCAACTCCACACCAATGCAACGGAAATGCACGCATCATTACAGTGGTAAACTTGTTTCAAAATTTGGATGGTATACCTTTTTGCTAAAAACGTGTTTTCGCGCATGCAGAAAGTAGCGCAAACATTTTGTTGATCGCAAAACGAAAAATTTGTTAGTCCAGTGATGAAGTTATTACTCAAATCAAATGACATTTATTAATAGCAATTCGTTTTGAAACTGAAAACCCACCCTTGCTACAAAACGTATCATAAATTACAGTACAATGCAAAAGCGTTGTTGGTCACTCTGTTTCGAAGCAGCAAAAACTTAATTTCTAGACCTGTGGTTCTTAACCTTTTTTACATATCTTACCCCCTTTTATCAAACAAGATTACTAGACTTACCCCTAATATATGCAGTGGTGCTCATTTCTTAAAAGTATGAAATGAACAAACTCTTACAGTTTAGAATTATTTACAAAAACTTACATTTACTGCAATTTATGGTTCAGTAAATATATCCTCTTGGAAGATGAAATTTACCCCCAGGGGTAAATTTACCCCAGGTTAAGAACCACTGTTCTAGACCGTAGTAGCATTGCCTCAAGTTAAGCACTACGTCAGCAAAGTACAGAAGAATTACTGCACAGCTTTATTCCTATGCTTCACTGTTTTGCTGTAAGTATATAAAATAGCTAGCTTTCATATATGTATCAGTTTTCAGTAAGTGAGTCAGATAAGCAATTTATCGAAAGCGTGTTGATGCTACTTTGATTATAACAGACCAATCTTCTGCAGATATTGGTCTCCCTCCACCCAAATCTGATAATATTCCTATATTCCCATATCGATATTCAGTATCCCATTCACTACTGTATGTGTATCAACATCAAAACCTCGACAAGCATCCAAACCTCGACAAGACATCTTTGCAGTACGTTTAAGTATGTGTTTGTTGGTTGATTGAAACCATGCAGGGGTGGAGAACCTTTTTTCTATCATGGACCGAATGAATTGTGGAATACCATCTGCGATCCGCAAAAATTATTAATCTTATTTTAAAATTCTGCTTTCATCTTCTTAACGATAACGAGAGAAAACTATGAAAAGAAGCTAGAGATACTTCTCTTGACGTACTTTTTAAGCATCTGCTTATCATGGAATTTCGTTTTGACGTAATGTAGTAACTTTGGCAGCGAAAATTCTAATGTGGTCATTAAATTTTCGCGTGGGCCGCATTTGGCCGGAGTCCCGCAGGACATCCACCCCTGATCTATACTGTGTTTTAATGATTTTCAGACAATTGCGAAATTTTTGTAGCAGGTTTCCCAGACAACGAAAATGAACTGTCGAAGTCTATATCAAATAGCATTTAGTGGCAAAACAAAATATCACTTCCAAGCCATTTGATCCAAACATAACTGCATCATAATGTTAAAAGGCATGGTATTACCATTCCCCCTGAAAATACCGTTCTCGGTAATGAAAGGCTTAGCGTCAACAGAGGCAATTGTGAAGGCATCACTATCAGCACATGTTTTTTACGTTAGGTACAGATATCAATTTTTAACTGAATAAATTAGTTTCCTTCCTACTATGGGCATTATCATACTGTAGGCACAAATGCGTAAAAACAGTGGCATGGGGTGTTATAAGCGCTCCGATGAATTACAAGGGAGCGTGACGGATACATATCCCCATTTAAAATCGTATTGTGTTAAGGAAACTTAAAATGACCCACGTGTAAGCCGCCTTTGAACCTTGAAAAACAACTGAATTTGTAGAAGACTGTGTTTTGTGTGAAAACCTTATTATCCCCAGACCAAAAAGGCGTTCAAGCTCACGCAAACACACCACAGGAAATTACGATAAGGGACATTTTTTTGCCATGTTGAGTTCTTTCTGCAAACGAGAAATATTTTGATATATTGCTCATGAAATAACCAAAGCGAACTACAGGAATTAATTTCAGTAAGGATGCAATGTAAGTAGTATAATCAATTCAAGTTAAATTACAAGATGCTTAACAAATTACGTCACAAAAAAAGATATATCAACTCATCGAGGCATGCAGCAAACTAGAAATTCATTAACATGTTGCTGATTAATATCCAAACGTTTCTTCGCTTGTCTGTTGCAAAATACTTGTAAAGTTTGAAACAGGGTTCGTTGTTAAAGCAACAACAAAAAATTGAAACATTTCTCGAATAGTTGAAATTTAATCAAAAGTGGGAAAATAAATTTCTTAATTTATTCATCATTAAAAATTAATTGCAAAACATTTTATTCCGAAACTTAGCTTGCCAGTGTGATCCACGTCTTTTCAGGCAGTACATTTGTACTTACTGCTGTAGCAATGTTGTGGTAAGCTGTCTATCGATGTGACAGATAGAAGGATCTAATACCGAAAAATACACAGAAGTGGAAACCACTTTTTGTGTTGCGTAGACCATTTACAAAATTGCGAAGCATCAACGTTTCAACGAATTGTGAAGCAACGAGAAAAACTTTCATAAAATGAAATTTAATCTAACGTCAGCTTCTTTCTTTTAATATAACAAAAACCTGCGCATTCTAGTAATGTCAAGTGTTATGCGAAGGCGAGGTGGCGCCTGTCTTGCAAAATAACGTTTTCCTCAAATCGAGATTTAATGCGTAAGAAAGCTGTGTTTGGCGCAAAGCCTCAGTTACAGCGCTTTCTACAGAGTATATGCTGCCATTTGCAATCGAAATCGCAGTTTTCTCAGGTTGAACGAATTGAACCGATCAAATGGGAGTTGAGCGCTCGTAACTAAAGCTGGTTGGGTTCGATTCAGGTCGAACCCTTCTTATCTTGTTTCATAGGAAGTCGTTTTGGAGCGTGCGATGCTACTGTGATTTCTAGCTTTTTGTTGCCGATGAGCTTTTGCTAGCAAAGATATGGAAGAGTTCGTGCTGTCCGAAATGCTGTTTATTGCTGGCAATCCTTAAATCTTCATAAAGGATTTCGTGCAGTTTAAGATAAACTGTGGCAGACATTTAAAAACTTGGTGAAACCAAACAAAAAATTTGATATGTTGTATTGGCAAGAAAAAGTCCCCATTACACGTATAACAAACATCTGCAAACCTATATTATGAGCTTCTTGCGATCCGTTCGCCTAACATGCAAGCGCTTATAACAAACACCCTACTACACTGTTGAAACCAGCCCACGTTTTTGTGCTGAGCAGCACTGATGCAAACTGCATACAAAGAAATCAATGCTATCGAATGCGAAACTTGCCTTTGCTGATGTCTGGTCAGGGCTGTGTGCTTGGAAGTATTTTTTGCGAGTAAATGAAGAATTGACGTATTGAGACAGACGATCATCTTATACCTTCCCATAAGAAGTTAACAATGGTCAACCGACCTGCTGCCACAAGAGTGTGCTGAACACTTTTCCATAATGCACCGTCTAAACAAAAACAAGGGACGAAGCGAAACAACACTGGCTCCACTTCAACCGTGAAATCTATGAAATAACCCTGCGCGGTAAGCGGACACCTTGAGAAAAGTCACTTGGTGTGAGGCTGGTTTAATGTACAGCTTCACACCACTACTTATGTTTCCAACAGTTGAACCTAAACTGTTTGCATGCAAAATGCTGTTGAGAAATTAAAACACGACAAAAATTCAGGGGTGACTAGAGTCACGTAGAAAAAAACAGAAATACAGGGCTTGTATTTTGCGAAACAATGGAGTCTCTTTGGTAGCTCACGACCTTGAAATGCCACACAAGACTAAAAACGCGTTTACGTCTACATCTGAGCAGCAGATATTTGACAAGAAAACCGATTAAAACTTGCGTTAGAAGAGACGAAACGACGGCAAGCCGCATTCCACGAAGTATTTGACCCCGGATGGACCATCATGGCTATGCGGTCCACAAGGTTCTCTCCGTGATCTTTTCCTAGAAGATCCAGGCCATGACCTTATCTGACAAAGACCTACCTGAACCTGACGGGGCAGAAATAGCACTCGTCCTGGTCCTCTAGGTCTCCCATTATTCAGCAGTGCGCTTATTTATTGCACGCGCATCGATCAATCATTGCTAGACTTTGCGAAGGGCGTTGACAGTCCGGGTGGCAACTGCTGGTCCCGGCACAAAATTAGCAGCTTTGTGTGACACGCCGGCATCTCAAAGGCGACCCGCGGCGATGCTTAAGAGCTCGGGTCAGGATTTTTGCGCCGTGCTTAGAATAAACAAAATGCTTTCGCTCAATCAGTGGATGAGTGCTTGCTTCCGAAAGTTTTCAAGCCGCTTGGGTGCAGACGCCCTGCTGCGCCTGGTAACAAAGCTTCCAACTACGCAACAGTTTTAGGAAACTGCGAAATAATGGGCAATCGGTTTTGAACAGACGGGAAACGTGGCGCTGCACCGAAAACAACACGTATGTCCCATTTGCATGTAGCGCTGATGACGATTGCAGTACCCTTGCAAAAGGTGCTTTTTCGAGGTGAAGACCGAAGCAGCAGCACGACAATCTGATTCAGTTTTTCAAAGCTGGTTTTACTTGCAACTCTGAAGCTGTATAAGGCGTAAAAATCTAATTGGATTTGCGTCAACATTAACGTTTGTTTGACTTTGTGAGTTCCAGATTTTCAAGTTTTTGTTGAAGGTAGTCAAGCTGTCGAGCATGGATCCCTGGAGAATGTCACCTTCTTAGGCCTGCAATGAACAGTTGGTGTTACGATCGTGTAAACGCAATTATTTGTTCGATTGGACAATTCTCCCAGAACTTTTTTCGGGCTCCGTGCCTGATGGCAAGGGCATTACATGCTGTTGGGGCTTTCGCAAATTTACGCGAAGTTTTATGAAATTGCCCTGTGTCTGAAAACCAGCGGAAATTTTGCCCACATAAGCTCTGCACAAGTCGAATGACTGGCTTGAGCTTCACAGGTTAGAAAATATGTGTAGACCTGTATTGACCGTAGGTGTTGTCATAAGGCATAAGTTCTACGGTTTTTGAGGAATTTTTTCGCTGAACGTTTTAATCGCCAAGATAGCTCCAATGCGAAACCTGAAGCCGACAAGAAATTAACGTTTTACTTGAAAAGTGCATGTCACTAAAGCGCGAAGCTAACTAGTTTGTAACTATTTGAGTCATATGTCTGCGTTTGAGGTATAATCAAGACAGTGGTCGGAAAAATTCTTTCATGTGTTTCTACGGTTACTGCGATACGTGAAAGAAGTCTGGTGGCTGGTTTCGCGCAAACAAAGAGAGGAGACACAACTACAGTACGTCAGATTTATAGTTTATTTCGATCGGTGCGATACAAGATCAATGGGGTTTAAGCCGACAGAACGCTATATGTGTATCAGACGACGTGTCTGTCGCGTGATCGCCTACGCACATTTCAGATTTACTCTCCCAACAGCTTCCGGGTTTGTCGTTGACTTTTTGAACTGCGGGTATTTTGTCCGCGAAGCAACATGAGTTTTCGTTCAGACAGCAAAAAGCTGCTGCAACTGTTACACCTGATGATTCCAACGCGGACTAGTACTCGCCCTGCTATCTTGATTGCTCTCTTTCAAGTCTTGGCAACTCCATCACAGTTTCACAGAATTTGCATTTTAAACCGCTTTCAAGACTAAAATCTTGCTGTCCACTTTGGTAGGCTTAGAACCAGGGCTGTGGAGCCGGAGCCAAACAATTTTTAGATGGTGGAACCGGAGCCTGAAATTAGGGTTCCGGTTCAAACGAGTTATACAAATAATACAATGTTTTTTTCTGTTTTTTGGACCAAATTGTTCTGGAGCCGGAGCCAAAAATCTCAGCATGTTGGAGCCGGAGCCAAAAAAATTAGATTCCCAGAGCAGACTTGGACAACAAGAATTTTCAGATTAGAATTAAAATTAGAGCTAACTCAGCTGTCAGAAATTAGATTAGAATTAAAATTAGCTGAATTTCGAAGAATAGAAATTAAAACCAAAATTAGAATTAGAAATACATTTACTCAAATCAAAGCAACTTCAATTCAAGTTCAATTCATGTCCAAATGTGAATTCATTCTCATAAGCATGAGAAAGCAAAGATTCGTAAGATAAGCTTGGCGCGTTTCTCACTGTACAATTCCCCTGCATGGCTATAAGACATGTTCCGACAGAGTCATCTTTCGTAATCTTGCGCAACATCAAGGGCCGGACGTCTTACGTAATTTTATTGTTTCGGGATATGTTACAATTGTTACATTCTACCAAATCAACAAGTTTTTCGTAAAAAATTTTCATTATCGACAAAACGGCTTTGCGGGCCGTAGTTCGGATACCTCTGCCCTAAAACATCACAGCTGACTAACTCTTGCAAGTACCTGGTGACTGTCATGACTTCTGCGTGTGAATGGATAGGCAATGTGACGTAGTAAAAGTAATTGAATGAGAGAAAAAATTTATCGAGTTTTTTACTGTTTTCGTCTTTCAAGTGATGGGATAGCGGTATGGCACTTATGACCATTTTGTTGCACTTTTCTTGCACGAGAGCGCATTCTCATTTCATCTTTAAAAATACCGTTGGACAAATTAGCATTTTTGGAAAAATCGGAAATTAGATTATAACTAAAATTAGAGACACTGAAGCTTCTAGTAAATTAGATTAGAATTAGAATTACCGTCATTTCGCTTCTAATGCACCGAATTAGAAAACTAGAAATATTTAGTTGTCCAAGTCTGGCCCGGAGCCAGATCCGGAGCCTGAAATTTGAGTACCGGCTCCACAGCCCTACATAGAACACAATGTTGTTAGGCCCGCGTCTTTCTTACTAGCTTTGGTTTTATATTTATTTGTATTTTCTTTATCAGAAAACAGGCTTTTTGTGCATTTGGTAGAACTTTGAAATGTCATCTAAATTTTCCTTTGACCTTTCAAGGACAACAACTTCAATAACTACATATGTGAAGTGTGCATTTCGGGATTGCCATGATCAGCAATCTCTGAAAGGTATAAAAAATTATGAAGCTTGTTTTTCTCTCTAGAGTATAGATTATGCTGAAGACCCAGGTTAGTTTGTTGTGGCTAAGGCTACTGCGCAAGATGAAATCCAAGTGTAAGTGCGCAAGTGGAATCTAAGTGTATGGCAGGGTCACTTGCTTACGATACACTGCAAATACCGATGCAAGTAACCGCAACTGGAAGATTCCCGAAATTTTCCTTCAAAATAGACAACGGGGCAGATGACTTTTTCCACAATGTCCAAAAATTCGCAAAAATAATTTCTTTTAATCACATAGATCCAAGACGCGCTTGGCACTAAGTAGCTGTCTTCTACCGACTATTTTGCGGAAATGCTTTTAAACCCTGAAATTTGCCGAAAAACACTTTAAATCTTTGTCAACTCACAAATCCATCTTATTTCTTTTAGTACTTTTTTACCTTGCGCTGGTTTGTAATTCCCTCGCGGTTCCTTTGCTTTTAGAACCATGTTTCCATTTTGCTTCGCTTAGCACTTTCCTTGGTTGGTTCGTTCCCTTTTTGGAAAGTTTTAGATCAGTGGTTCTTAACCGGAGAAAAGCACCCCCACAGTGGGACGTCAATAAATTTCCAGGGGTGCGCGAGCCCTTAGCGCTGTACTACATTGAAAGTTTAATCAATAAATTTACCAAGCAATACATTTGCTTTGACAACTTATAGCCAGGAGGGCTTGAAACAACGAACAAGTAGTTACGTGAGGCGTTCTAAAAAAATGGTTAAGAACCACTGTTTAGATCCGCTGCAAGGTTTTCAGTTTTCTTTTGACATTTGGGATTTCCTGGTAAGGCACGCTCAAGACATTTTTGGTTGACAGACTAAAATCTGACTTCTCAACTTAGCCTAACTTGTTAACACGACCATATAAAGGAATTGCAAAGATTTTTCAAAACAAACTGACGATTGCTCAACAAACACTCAAAATGCAGAGTTTGACAAAGAGATTCACAATCAACAAAAGAGTCGCATTTTGACCTCCTTTGGAAGTTTATTAAAGGAGGAGAAAATTAATGTCACCACCTTACAGTGGTCTTCACTGTGGTGGCTTACAATACAAGAGTAACCCAAAACATATGCTTGTTCCACAACACAACTAAATTTGTTGATAATTTGTAGGTGCTGGCCAGATTTATTCAGATGTTCTTGTACCGTATATCTGACAGTGTGATATGAAAATTGAACTGATAAATTTGAAGCAAATGTTTTTTTTTAACATGAATTAAAAACAATTTAATGAATGGTCCTGTTGCAAATAGCTGTACACAAAGTGAAAATACGAAGCCACAAAATGTATCTGAAAAGCACGACCTTCTATAGTTTCACAATGCGTAAAGCTACCAAAAAATTACGAAAAGAGTGAGAGAATGTGTTCACCACATCACCAGATGGCGGACTCATGGAAAGAAGCAATCAACCCACCTTTTAAAGTTGTCACCTGACAAGTGGCAAATACCAACAAAACTGAAGTTTCCTGCTTTAGCTATAAGTGAAAACTCTATACTTCCGCACATCAAATAGTTCGGGAAGTTTTTCGGAAATACTGTCGAGACCATTGTAAACTATAAAAAAAAGTAAGATATCATGTTTAAAAGGATATGCCAGTTCAAATNTAGCATCAACACGCTTCGTTCCTGTAGTTTATGAGCTATCAATCGCCCAATCCCTGCCATGTTTCAACGGTTATATGAATGTCTTNACCTGCGTTTGCTTTCCTGTCAGCTAATATTCTTGGCAGCTTGGAGCTTGGTAAATTAAGTTTTCATCAGTTTAAACCTAATAGTTCTGCAAAAGTCCAAAATGTTTTGCTTGCAAACGCTGGCTGTCTTGTTAAGCCAATAAATCTTGAAGCATTGATGCAACTGAGTCCTTTGAGAATCTGGTAAGACTTACGGACTGTCCACGTCGAAATTTATTTTTCTACCCTTCGTTAAACCAGGTGAGCCGTTGCGAAGGATAACGAGGAGGATTTTTCGCGATTGAGCGATGACACATGGGCTTCATGCGTGAATGAAAGCAACAGCAATACGTACAAGTGTTCACTGCGTTGTAATGAATTGCACCAATAGCAAATGCAAATTGTTTGTCAAAAGTTTCTCGTCAACGCGAACTCTGTTCTAGTTTGTCTTCGAAGTGAAGATGAAATACAGTAGTTGCATGGCATTTGACAAAGCAACACCATTGCCCAAACACCATCAAGGCTGTTATGTCAGTCATCAGCGCGAATCACGTGATTCATCGAACCGCGAAGGCGGAAATCACTACCTTTGAAAATAATCGCTAAACGACGTATAAAGACTGCGTTGTGACTTCGCAAAGCACAATCCTGTGTAAACCGATTACGTAACAGTAAACAGACCTGCTGAAAACTGATCAAGATCTTGCCTTCCAATCTTACTGCTATCAAATGCTTTCCATTGCACCTTCTTTCATTCCCTTATAACAAGTCGTGGAAGCACCTTCAAATTATACATGATCAAGGCGATTTTCAAAAAACAAACATACATTCGATTTTGTAAATTTGCTATAGGCTTCCGCGGGCCGCACAGAACACAAAACAGTGGAGCGCAGTTTTCCCTCCCATGTTTTGAACCATTTCTCGAAAGATCTGAACCTCACCTCTGGACACCTTAGGCCAGCGCTTCCCAACCTCTTTCATCTTGCGACCCACCTTTACTGACAATTTTTTGTGGAGCGTAGCATAAAACAATGCGGTAAAACGGCATTGAAAAAAGTGAGATATTAGAAAGAAACAAAATATTAAACAACATATGCAATTTTCTGTTAGTGGGAAATTTGAGCTTGCTTATTGGATACAATAAGATCAAGTCAATCGAGGTGGAGAGTACATATGTCTTACCAGATTCTCAAAGGAATCGGTTGCATCAATAGATAATAGGCTAATTTACAAGAAACATTTTAGCTAAATGCCGTAAATTGTAACATTTGAAATGCTTCGCGGCCCTCCTGAACGAACTTCGCGACCCAATGGTTTGAAGTCGCTGTCCCTTAGGCCCCAATTTAAACACTTATGTGTTAAGTGAACTCATCTTGCAATTTCAATCACATGGTGGAGAATCATCTATTTCACAGAAATGTTCAAAATTCTTGACAACGCTTTCAACTACTGGGTGCTGGTTAGAAAATGAGTACGTGGGAGTCTAATTTAAAAATCGCTGGTGTTTGATGACTGTTTGAAGGTCATTGCACAACATTCCGATGAAAGTATAAGCACGCTCTATTGGGTTAAAGTTGTAGCAATGCAATAGGCTGAAATTACTTTTTTGGTATAGGATATAGAAAAATTGTTTTTTTCGAAAAAGCGTTTCAGGTTCATTGAAAATGGCAGAACATTAGATTCCTTAATCATACCAAAGTACTGGGAGGAAGAAACGGTAAACAAGCAGCCTGAGCCAAGCATGAACATCTGATCGACTGATCTTCTATACCTATTGTTAGGAACGAAGGCTTATTTTAACTATTTTTTGCAGCAGTGCTTAAGCTACTGTATGTTACATCATGCCATGCTTTAAACTCTTGTCAGGGCTCATTACTAGCGACAAGAGTTATTTGATTTACACAGCCGGAATGTCTCGGGAAATTACATTCCTGTGCGCAGTGGAGGAAATGTTCAGAAATTAATGCATGTTGCGTTTATCACGCGCATGGCCTGGGCACGAGGCCCTTACACAGCGGCTGGTGTGTTCACTGGGAAATCCCTTCGGCAAACAAAACGCTGTTGGAAAACCACTTTGAAAATGCCGAGTGGAAATTTTAGTTGGTACGCCATACGTCACCTTGTCAGAAAAACTAACATGGCACGGGGTCATGTAGCCTCGGTATCAACACAGAGTTCTCGCTGGCAGAGCTTGCCAAAACACCCTATCTGTTACAATGACGTCCGAGTAGATTGCCAATGGGAGAGAACAGGTGTTTCACATCAGCCCTGGTGTTGACGAGCAGTTGACGAAGGCTCGCCATGTCGAGCCGCCTTCGCAGCAAATGACCTTCTTGACAGATGGCGCTCTCATTGGATGGCTTACACGAAGCATTGCTGCCGTCGAATGATGAACGTGCCCATTTGTCCCACTTCAAACGTGGTTGATTTGTTTTGGGTGGCAACCGTAACCCGTGTAGTTAGTGGAGAACCATTTATTACTCCACAGGCATAGTGGAAAAGCTTTCGCAAAGCTTGCGCTGACGGGAGCTTGCTTTTGCTGGTGCCCAAAATTCTCCTTAAAGACTTACTTAGCTCTGAACCAAACGAAAACCAGCTCTTTGTTTAACTGCTTTTGGTGATGGACGCGAGCAGCACAAAACACGCAACATAAATTCGTGTAAGCAGTATTAATTTTCTACAGCCACTTAACGACATGCCAAGCAACCTGAAACTGTCGACAGACCTGACCGCACACAGTCTTTCTTTGATGTCGGTGTGGCAGGCGCCTGGGCTATTGACCCTTGTTTCCTACTCGGCAATCATGTTATGGTCGTATCCGTGGCTTTGTAACTGTTGTCGCTGTTTTAAAGACAGTTGCCTGTTCACGTCGCTGGAAGCGCGGGGCGGTGTCTTGCGGTCGTGTGTGTTCAGGTAAAAGCGCTGCTGCCGCTTCCCCTCGAAAGGGTCTTTTGCCTGGCGGGAAAGCGCTTGA
>JGI24021J15306_10004245_pt1 | contig 16572 bp, 12 predicted proteins | sample Ectturendosymbi1_FD_15306 | JGI IMG/M metagenome (IMG submission 15306) | reverse complement strand
TTTAGGTATCTTGTCAATTCAACGCAAAATCAGGCGTGATCGATCAACTGAGTCTCGGCGATCGACTGGTCGATCGCGATCGACGTGTTGGCCACCCCTGTATTACACCATATGGCAACACTGTTGAACAACACCAATGCGGTAAGCAAGCCACAGCAGGATGACAGACTGTGTACGGTGCCTTTTGCCAAACACATACGAAATCCTTCCAAATTACAGATAATATATTACAAATAATATTGACAATACTGCCAAAATTCTGCAACATGTTTTTTATTAAACGATTTACTTTAACAATGGACCCAATACTTATTGTGTTAATTAAACTTATTTAGGCAAAATTCGACATTCAAAAGTGGAGGTGCCAGGCACCCCAGAAATGAAAGTGGGGGGCCTGGGCCCATGGGGCCCCCCTGGTTCCGCCACCTATGATGACAATTATTTGCTTTAAATAAAATACATGTTTGAAAAATTGTCATGATTCAGAAGCGATACAAGAATATGAGTATACATATTCCGATGGTGCATTAAGTATCATTGATTTCTCTACAGGTTTGACTTTCTGCCAGTTTTAGTAATAATTACTGAATATAAATATTTTCGGTTTTGTTCAATGCAAATGTATTTTAAATTTGGTTGTAACTTTTTCCTAATAATCGTTCTTTTGGCATTGGGTATGATAATCTATTTGTGTATCACGCCTTCTGCAGTCTGCACAGAACCGTCGCCAGAAAGTCGTCAATAGGGGGGCTTTACATTCGTGCAGGGGGGCTTGACATTCAAATTTGACAAAAATTCCACTAACTTATAGTGTTTCATATTTCAATTTGGGGGGCTTGGTGCTTAGGTTGGGGGGTTAAGCCCACCAAAGCCCCCCGTGCTGACGGGACTGCTATTGCACAAATGTAAAAACGATGCTATTTACGTGCTAAAGCTAGTCCTGCTGTGATTGCTGTTTAGTATCAATGATCCCATAACTTCTTGTAACGTGTGGGGCATGTTCAGGAGCCATGATTGCGATTAATTCTGAATTGTTAGTTAGTATGTGTATTTAATTGCATAATGTCGATAATGATTTAATTTGCTTGCTGATGATAATGAAACTTATATGTTGATGCTGATTTACTGTTGGATCTTGGATCATGTTTGTATTTTTTTAAATAAAATCTTTCGTTGATTTAAGTACATTTGCATGAAAAAGTTAACATGTAAGATTTCTGCAAGATTTCATAGTCTGACCGAAATGTCTCGAGACCGAAATGACCAAGACCGAAACGGCCAGACCGAAAAGTACTGTTCCTCCGCGCCGGTAGGAGCGATCGATCTTCGTGGAGCTCTGGGACTATCGCAGTCGCGTTAATCAGTTTATCTGCATGTTGGGAGTTTGCGTTGCGGACGTACGGCGCGGTGCAACGACTTTCGCGCAGGGCTATAGCAGAACAGGGAATGGAATGGGAATTTCAGTATGGAATTGTTGAATTATGGAACAGAATAGAAATATTCATATAGGGAATGGAAAGACTCTTTCATACGTTTTCCATACTTGCCCATTTTCGTCTTCTTAGCGACAGCATGACAAACAGCAAGCCATTGCGAAGACGAGTTAGGTGTGAAAAATGTGCACTCACTGCGAACTTGATCAAAGGAGAGTTCGAAACAACGGTCGCTACTGTAATTATTTCCTGTCACTTTTCCATGTGGCAGATGACAGCGACAGGTTTGAAAGCTATATTTGATGGGATATATTCGTAATATTTGATGGGATATAATCGTGCGTGTGTTAAGACACTACGCCGGAGAAGGACAATGTGGTGTCGAGCATGTTAGTGCTTCAGCTTGAAGTTATATCGGCAAAGGTGCCGCCTTGCCAGACTGTTTTCTTTACTCCAGAACATGGCTAACGAGTTTTTCAATGCTTTCTGAACGCATGTTCCTATGGTTTCGTGCTCAAACCACAAGACGTCATCACAAAGTACAGCATTAACGAAATGGCTGCATTCTGAAGTAAAACCGGAAACTCGCAAATTTTGGCGTTTCAGTCGCATGTGGGCCGGATAATCCTGACTGGTAGCACTACGTCCACTGATGCCTTGTTGACTTAGTTTCTGTGCTGGAAACAAGCAACGCACAACTCGGCATTACCGCATTACCCGTCCTGCTACTCGATAAATGTGCTATCAACGTAAGTACTGCAGAAACTGCTCATAAATTTGCTTCTTGCCTGGGCTGTTGAGGTTAACGCCTTGACCAAGGGGCGTTGGGGCGATTCACAGGTGAACACTGTAGCACTGAGCTACCGCAACCCCAGTTACTGCCCATTCATGATGTAATAAACTTTATACTACGCATCGTTACGTAACGGATGTATCCTATGAAACATTGTCAACAATAAATTTATGTATCAGCACTGGCACTGCATTAAGCCAGTAAATTCAGTCAGATACAGTGTGGCCTTTACTGCGATAGGCGGGATGTGGAATCGTTGATTGGCTGCAGTTTTTCGTACAGTAACACAGGCCGTAAAAACTCTATCCCGAAAAATTTAATCGTCACATGAAGCTGCTTGTAAAAAGTCGTAGTCAGCAAAATCTATTTACCGACAAAGACAAACAGCAACAACGCACATGGATTTTCGAGCCGATAAACGATACAGTGCGGGAGCTTTTATTGATTCGAACAGTGCATACACGATACAAGCAACGAGCAGTAATGCGGATACACAGGTTTCATTATATCGATCTCCTAACTCGAAGTGGGTTCCAAACCATGGACGTCGAGTTCAAAAGGTATTCAGTGGAGTTCAGCAGGTAGTCAGTAGTTTTCACGAATTGCTTCTAGCGAAGTGTTAAATCGTACATCTCATTAGGCTGGTTAGTTCGTCGGTTTCGTAAGTTCTCCACTGCTGGACCCTTCACGCCATGGTTCACGAAACGTTAAATGCGAATGCAGTGCACTGGAATGAAGCAAGGACGAGTCAAAGGCTATAACAGTACAGCACCCTACCCACTTATACTCAAATGCTACTGGCATCTGAATAATAACTTTTACGCGGTTTCAACTCTTTTTTAGCTACGGATGACGAAACAGTAAGTTTTTCACGGCATACGCGCCAAGTAGTATTAATTTCCTTGACCTGTGGCCATAGAAAGGTTAGGAGAAAACTGCAGGAGTTAAAATCTTGGCGTGGTCTAGGTAAGCATTAAACGATACTTGCAAATTAGTCTGTGCTGTGACATAGCAGAAGACAATCCTGTCGGAATCCGAAATCACACCGGAATAAGAGCAGAGAACAAGTGAAGTGTACTTCACTGGTCAAGCACTTTTTAAACTATCGAGCAAAATACTTCGACGATTGGTTGTTGCCCATTTAAGCCCGAAACGGAAAATACGCAAAAAGGCGCCACCGGCTTAAAATTCAGAGTGTTGCCACAGTCAAGATTCAAATAATGCACAACGCTATTGACCATAACGCAGAATATCACTTCCATGCGGTATTTAAAGATGGAGGTAGCTTTTCCAGATGAATCTGCTGCTGGCTAAAGCAGTGGTTCCCAACCGGGATACCGCGGCACCCTAGGGTGCCATTTACGATACTCAGGGGCGCCGCGAGCGAATGCGTTTTTCAATATGTCATTAAAAATAGTGGTTTCAAAACGTCGTAAAACCTTTGAGCAAATTGCTATGGGCTGTGCACTGGGTGCCGCAAATTATATTTGCCTTCTGTAGGGTTCCGCAAGCCTGAAAAGGTTGGGAAACACTGGGCTGAAGTTTAGCTTTTGACCATGGCAGTCAGCGCAAAACCCGCCACAAATACCTGACTACTTCAACAAGTTCCAATCTGCCAGCGATGTAATAACTGGCAGTGACAGCCAATGAAACGCTCGCAAAACGGCGGCAAACAAACGTCTGAAAAGCACAATTTGAAGACGAGGTGCGATGGACTTAGATGTGACATGGTCGCGCGAGAGAATATAGAAATTGTAGGGAAATTAAAAATGCAGACCACAACCACGCGCTCCGTTACGAGCAGGAAGAAAAAAACAAGCAAAAGATTTTACACCAGTCGACAACAGGAAATAATTCGCGATGAACGTCAGAGGACGTGGTCCACTAACTATGCTGGACAATAATAACGTTTCACCACCTTCAATGGAATAATTTGAGTACGGAATCGACACCGATTCAATGAAAAATGTTTCCTACACATGTTTGATGTGGACCGAAGCTACGAGCACTGTGATCTGCTCTGCTCAATGTTTTTCCAACGATTTCTGGCCAAGTTCAATACTCGGTTTTTAGGCAAGCAACAGTAGCAGGCTAGTTTTATTCGTACTCCGGTAAGGACGAAACTTCAGATTTCCGACCATGCAATTGCAGTGCTTCCCAATATTTTGTCAAAGTTTACTTGAAACAACACTTGACGCTCGACACAGATACATATTGCCAACACCTGCCATCGTCTTATTGCACACGTGCAAACAATAAATGCCAGAGTGAACACAAAATGTTTTTAGGCGTCGGTCGGATACACATGATCCGAGGGTCGGTTATTGACCACTACATCGTATAGGATTTTATATTTTTACCTTACGCACTTGAGGCAAAAGGTAATAATCATATTCGAAACTTAGCACCTCTAGAAGTCGAAAAAAACAGACTAGTCTTAATGTTTATCTCGCGCAGATAAAACGAAGTCAGCAATGAGCACAAGAATCATATCGCATTCTAATGTCATGCTTCACTTTAAAGCCGGACGCAAACAAAAGCACAGTACGTCTGCAAACGATTAATACCTCAAAAACTAATGTCAAACTCATTGTCNGTAACATTTGGGAGGGTCCCGATCCAAAAACATAACGAAGGCGATTAAATTACCACGTAGTTGCGTCATAAATCGCCAAGAATCCTACAACTATTCAAATAAATCCATAAACTGCAGATTGAACTGCAACATTTTTGACTTAAAAAGTTTCTACACATCCCTGACTTTAAGCACAAGGCAAACATTTGGATGTAGAAAATTTGGTAAAAAAGCTGAAAAGATTACAACGTAACGCCACCTACTCTGCTTACGACAGTATAATCTATTCCAGTGATTCCCAAACTTGTTCGAGCCGTTACCCAAATCAAAGTGGCGATAATGTCTTAATTACCCTCAATATTTCGCGGTGATCGCTCCTAATATAGAACAACAGTGTGGTTTTGGTTCCGCATTACCCTCTGAAGAATCGCACATTACCCCTGGGGGGTAATTTACCCTCAGTTTGGGAACCACTGATCTATTCGAAAACATGTTGCTTCACAAAAATTTATCGGTGACCCCCCCTTGGTCTGCTTAATGTGCTAAATTACATTACATTGCTGCCTGTTGTCGTTTTTTTACGCGTTGTGTGTCTTATGTTGCGTTTTGTTTACGTTTGTTTGCTCTTGTTTATGTGCCTTTTGTTTTGTTTGTGTTGCGTTATTAGGGGCTTGATTCGATGACCTTGCGGTTCCTCGCCCCATAACAATAATAAACATGTTGAATCGGTTACAGCTCAAGCGATCGGCAACACTGCTGCTTGACCAGCTGAAGTTCTCAGATCGATACATTCAAAGAACGAGTAAGCGTCAAAGCGCAGGAAATGCACAACAGCACGAATCCAATAAATAGTTAAATACAGGATGTTCTGGCCGACGCCAACAAAAAATAGTTTTACGCCCGAAATCAACAAAAAAAGTAGTTTTACGCCCAAATTGCTACTTCAAATCATTCCACCTCAGTTTCCAATCACCCCTCAGCCCGTATCTCAATTTTTACGCTGGTGCAAAGGCGCGTTTTTACTTACCAAGGCCCGCATGTTGATACAAAGCATTAACAGCGAAGCGAAAGAAAAAGCGGAGGTTTGGAGGTAATTCGATGCATCCGCAACTCTACGGTTTCGTTGGACACGGATGCGGTCAGTGCTCCGCCACAAAAATGCATGTAATGGCGCAGGTGAACATTTTAAGCCAACACTTGAGTTAGGAATGGTAAAGAACTTAGATGAAAGAAACGTTTGCATGACTTTCGTCTGAATCTTGACCAAGAAACCTATCGCCGGATTTTGTACGCGATTGTGATTCCAGCTTTTCGCTTTGCAGCTCGATCTGAAGGCAACAGAAATAAACTCTCGTTTGAAAAAAAAATCGAGATTACAGTGACAAACCGCATGTCTTTGAACAACAACAACCGCAAGGAGAGCGCGGAAAACAGTTGTCACGCGCGCGCAAATATAGTGATGCTTCCGCACAAATGTATGGCACTTGATCGAAGGTAACGTCGCACGGTCAGGCACAGAAATGCTATGATGAGTTGAAGGCGGGACTCGCTTCAAACACCACGTGGACATTGTTACGAAATAGTGGTTCGGGACACGCAGCAACAGCAGCAGGGTGGCTGGCAATGACTGAGCGCGATGTCATGTGATCGCTTTTTTATCTCTTCTAGGCGGTGAAGCGGATCGGGAGATGTCACGTTCAACTGCTGAATTTTTAGCGCAGTAGCAGCCGGATGGTTCCCGCTGAACGAACGAAACCTTGAAAAACGATTCCAAGCCCGTCTACACTGAGGACGAGCCTGGTGTGGCCAGGGGCGATTCTCTGTTTGTTTTATTGCGTCGTGTAATTCTGCGCTCGTGCACGACAACTCCTGGTCACAATAAAACAAACAAAGGATTTCGCCTGGCAGTTCCTGACTCGTCCTCAGTCTGGACGGGACTTAAGTTTCAAAGCAGCGAAGGTTCAGCACGGGGCGTGCAAGAGAAGCAGGCGAGTGCAAGGATGTTTTGAAAAGAGCAAAACGGCGGCGCGATGGGATGGATCACGTGATGAATGCGGCGCAAAGATTTTTCGGACGGACGTTGCATGGGACGAACAAGTGGGTGTTCCGCCGGTTGAGAAGCCGCCGCAGTGCGCTCACTTCAAAAATCGACTGCAGATCGACTTAGGCAGCGACGACGTCAAAGCAACACACAAAAAACATCTAAATGTAGAAAATAAAGTATCTTTTTCGTTTACAGACGAAAGCATTTAACAAACTTGATTGCGCAGGCACGGTGACGGAAATGAACACGCAGGAATATTAATCGCACATTGAAGAGCAACTTTTGGTTCGTTGGGACCTGAAACAGAAACAACAGGCTCAGCCTACCCCGGAGGTACCAACGAAGAAATACTGATTCTTTTGGCAGTAAACACTGTGTAACTTCTATGTTTGCCAAAAACGGAGCAAAGCCGTTAATCGTGCAAACGATATTACCAGGTACCACAAAGGCCTTACAGAGATCGCACTTGTGGTCACACAGCATTGTTGCTACTGTGCGCAGTAACCGTGACAGTAAAGCAAGTTATAAGCAGGTGATATGAAAAGTAGTGGTTTTTCTTAGATTTGTTGGTTTTCCGTGATTTCCAAAGCTTTTCCTTGTTGGACAGACAAGCGCATAGTCGCATTCCGGCCAAACTTCCCGTACAGCTTCTACAGTCCATTCGAGGGCGGGAGCTCTTCTTAAACGAAACGGCTTCTAAGCGCACCTGGCCAAAAATGGCCGAAACTACCTTATGCGCCCGTTTCTCTTCACTGGACCCAGCTCCGACTTGGGGTCGGGCGAAAACGACGACCAGTTTGCGTTCGCGCACAGATTGGGCCGCGGTTGTCGGGGGTCCCGGCACTTATCCGGACGCCTGTCCTGCCACTCGGACGCCTTTTCCGCCACCAAGCAGTGGTCTTTGACGGTCCACGCGGACCCGACGACTTGGTCGACCCAGGAACGGAGCCCGGGGCCTTCGATGTCCTGCGCGTTGAGGACCAGCTTGTCGGCCTCGCTGCTCCGTCGCGACAAGTTGAGGGTTGTCCGGATCGAGTAGAGGTTCCGCGACGCGGCGTTCACCTGCGCGTCGTCCGCCACGCCGCGGTTCACGGTCCGCAGCCGGACGTCGCCGCGCCCTCCGTCCTTGAACTCGAGCGGCGCGACCACGAACTCGACTTCGGCGCACGGGCGACTGAACTGTCGCTGCACGTAGAAGCGCACGACCCAGCGTCCGACGCGCAACGGCTTGCGCAGGCTCAGCGGCGTTTCGGTGACGCCCGCCGCGCGCGCCGGCGCACGGAAGTCGTTGTAGTCGTTGACCACGTTGAGAGGGTCGATCACCACAACCGTCACCACGAAGTCGTCGTCCGCGCGGCTCCAGCGCGCCACCAGGTGCACGTCGCTCTCGGGCCCGATGATGCCCCCCCAGTCGCGCAGCGTGAGCTCCTTCACGTCCCAGTTGGTGCCGATTGTGACGGTCTCGAGCCGCTTGGCCAGGTCCGACGAGGGGTCAAGGATGCGCAAGGTTGGGGGCGTTGAAACGAAAATCTGCAAGAAAGCCATGACGAGGTAGTCAGAACTTGAGGATGGCGGCCGCATTCCTCTTAAAAAATCAATGAAAATACGTCATAAAAACTCCACCGACCTTAATGCCAAGGAAACAACTACAAAGGACTGTACATCAAGGAATGTGTGAATTTTATCGGAAATAAAGGAAATTCACCCAACATAGCAAGACGGAATTTTTACTTTGCGAGATACAAGACGGACATCCTTATTACCAGGGTCAAAGACAACCAAGCCTTACTTGAAAAGCCGCTGCACTCTTAACATGTTATTATGAGTTTACCTGCATTCTTACAGGCTCTGATGAAGTGTCAGACTGTTGATGCTTTGTACCAGAACCACTGGTCCACTCCGCTTCGACAGTGACGAGATATCCGAGAAAATCCTCGCTGTATTTGTAGATTTCAACCTGGTGCCGGAAAAGCATTACTTATAAGATCAGCGCATTAACTTCGATGTTAGTGCTTTAAGAAACCTCGGCCGCTACTTCTGCTGTACTACACAGCTGCAGAAACGAGCTCGCAAACCAACGCAGGCCTGTTTTTTCATGAAAATAATTATTAAAAACTTCACCACAAGCGCCGCATTATTCCGGATAAAATCAGAAACAGCGATACACCGTAAATGTACCCGCTTAAGGACCTACTGTAAATCCTGGGAGAGATGGTTGAAGCCTATAACTTGTGTTGCGGACAGAAGCCACGAAACTTTCTCCCTGTTTTTCACTTAAACTTTGAGCTTGCTAGCACTGTCCGTTCATGGCAGTCCACTAGTCAACTACAAAATACCAGACCACTTCTTACCGAAAGTCTTGCAACTATTTGACACAAAATCAAAACAGAAAAAATGCTGCAAACGTTTCGCCAACAGCACGAGGCTAGTTTTGCGGTTTCCATCATTGGAAGAGACACACTAAGCTGAACTCTGTTTTGGAGTTCTTCGACATCAGGCCAAACATTGAAACGCTTGTTTGACGAACCACCACAAGCTTCGAATTTCACGAAAGTCGGGCACTTTTACAGATTGTGTACCTGGCTGATGCTGTATTGTTCCAGCACCTCGCCTCATAAATCTTATACATGCTTCGATATGAAAACAATCATTGGTTGACATTTGTTTTTCGGAACAGATAAAGCTTTTTCTTCAGTAATTTCGAAAATGACAAAATTCTGTCAATTTGCAAACGCTCGAAACGGTTAGCTTTGACTTTGACTGGAAACGAAAATAAGTTTATGGCTAAGTTACATTTACAGATGTATTTTGAAAAACATTCCAGTGTAAACGTGCGAAATATACTGCGAACAAACAACCCCAAAAATATTTTACTATAACTCGAATAAAAGTGAGTTTTGTCAACACCACAAGGGTATAGGTTTCGCCCATATTGTTTAGTCTTGTATATCGTTTATGTTCTACTTTATTTCGCCAAACTAATTGTAGAGAGTAAAAACAGTTTATCTTACCTCCAACACTTTACTCAGCGCAAGAAAACACTGGCTGACATGGTCTTTCTTCCGCGATAAATGCTCGTTGACTTCTTTCAATCCCATACGAGCAAAGGACGTGTAATAAGTGATGTAGGCATCTGCGACAGACGAAGGCCCGTCGACATGATCGTAGCAGTTCTCCCAGTACGAACGCAGGCCTGGAGTTCCTGGGGGGTACTGGCCGTACAATTTGAAATCCAAGTGGTTCACCTAAGCACAAGCATTTCAGAGTTTGCTGTGCAACTGCACGAGCGGGAAACAACTGGAAAATACCGTTAGGGTCATCAAGGAAAAGAACTGGGAGATGCGTCTTGTTGGTTCGGAGCAATAATATAAAAAGGGTTTCATTCGCGACAGAAACCATGATTGAATGCTTAAAATTCCACAATAAAACCACGCACTGAACCTTGCCGTTGAAAAAATAAAATAGAAAAATAAAAAACATATCGAAATCGTGGATTAGATGGTACTCACGGTACGCCACAATGATTTGTATGTTAAGGTACTGCGTCTAGCGCAGCGCCCGTGCACAGCAAAGAACAGGATCGATATTGAACGGAGCACAAGTACAATCAGCTCTTATTTAGCTGCTTTGCTGATTTTTCACTTAAAACAAAATTTTTGGCACAAACCAACATTGTTTGCAAAAGTTGCAGTTGAAGGCCGCAAGATAATAACCAAGCTATAAAACGGTGGTCACCAGATAGCAAGACAGGGGCTAACTGATTATAGTCACGGTCAATGTGAGAGGTAGGGCGTAGATCAGACAATGGCGCGTTATTGCTATTGTCACACTTCGCAATATCGAGCGTATTATCCGTCTCACTCAAGCGATCAAAACGGGGCGAAATTACAGCTAAGCTGGAACAGACACTGCACGGCAATTTATCTGAGTGCTCTTTTACACACGTCTCCGCATGAAAGCGTGCTCATGCTGACATCAAGCACCTATCGATCAACCGGCAGGAAGCCATCTGCCTGCCCTTTGTTTAAAGTAGTTGGACAATGACAATGTTATCTGCAGACAAAATAGGACGAGCTTTGCATCATCATCGAAACCATCACAGCCAATGGTAGCCGCAACATCATTTGAAAGCAGAAGGCAGGTTTCCGATGACGTGGCGCCCACCTTAGCAACGGGGAATTTTGTTGTCGTTCGCTTTTTTCAAACCTGGCGTTGTAACCAACTACCGAGAATTACACTTGGGTGCGATGTTTGTTACGTCGCAGAGCGTGGAAGCGATCGTTACCATTCCTTGCGAAACTCCAGGAGAACTTACGACAGCAACCATATCTTGAACACAATTGAAAGCCACAATATTTGATCACGCTGCCATAGAGTGCACGCCGTTCATAAACAACAATTAGTTGTGAAAAGTCCTGCTGGTTTTCACTTGTTTCCGGGATGTTTTCGCGATTTGAGGGCTTTTCCTTTAACTGTATCTAAATTCTGGTCACGCTGGAATTACTTAGTTTCGTCGCAGATGTTAGGCTTCGCCTCTCACGTTCTCGTTGGTCGAACACACGAGAAACGCTCATCGAGAAACGACCTTGAAGTGAGTGAAAATGTCTTGATTTCCTTTAAAATAATCACGCGTTTTGCGCACACGGTTTTGCCAAGAATCGCCGCAAAACATAAACAAGCGTCGCAATCTGCACTCGAGCGCGTGCAGTGTCGCATGAGCTGCGGCGGATGCAGGTCGAGGCTTGTGATCAACAGCACGCAGCGAAAGGCTGCTTCCTGTCACAACTGCGCTGCATTTCCTCGCATCTGAGACGAGAGACCGGGTCTACTTGTTGTTGTGGGCAGAAACTTAATTTTCGAGCAAGACGAAAATCCGCTGCAAAACGCGGCTGCCTCACATTTGGCAGCGAGCGTGGAAACATTTGAAAACCAGGTGTTGCTGTAGATCTATTAAATTATTCAAGGTTCGCGAAAGCTTACATCCACAGTACATCTATGGGCTGAGTGCGTCAGGCGCAGTTGCTACACGCCGCAGCAAGGTTATTTCCACATATGGAAGACGCAACAAAACGCCTCACAGGACAAAACGCCGACATCGATATAGCAATTGTGTTATGTCAAATGTAATTTCACACTGCCGAAGCTCGAACAAAGGCCCGGTTGGCTTAACTAGGTTAAGAACGCGGAACAGCATCCGTAATTTCGGCGGCGAAATCCGGCGACACGAGGACGTAACGAGGGTTTTTTCTTGTGCAAGGATACCGGCGAATATCCCTTAACCAAAAAATTTATCAACCAATAAGAAGCCCAGCTCACAACAGCCTGGTTGATGATCTCCTCGAACTTTCTCGCGAAAAACACAGGTCGCGTTGTCTGGAGCCTCCCCAGGTCGGATGGATAGAAGTCGTTCGGCGAACAACCGCACCAGTCCACGATGTGCTGCGAATGAATACATGGCTGCAGTTCAACAGCGGTGCGGGTAGGCTTTGCGGTAATTATATAGAATTGTGCTGTTCCTTAATTTCGCACAGATTCTTTACTGTACAAAGTATTCCCTTTATAGGCATCCAGTAGCGAGACAAACAGTCACAGGTACATGCCTTGTGAGTATTGAAGCTCAATCCCTTCGCGTCTGGTCACTGCGACGGGTTATGCATCTTTTACCCAGTGGTTGGTTCTTGTGGTTGGCAGTGGTTTTCAGATGGGGGTATCCCTTGGGGCACGCAAAAGTGCCCCGAGGGGTACATGACTTTTTTCAAGTGTCTTCATAATGAAAACGCAAATGTACAATAATTATAATTATTGTAGACACATTTCTTAACATTGTGCTCGTGATTACCAATCAAGGGGTACGTGACACACAAAATATTGCCCGAAAGATCACCAAAAAGGTTGAGAACCGCTGTCTAGGGCAGGGGCGGGAACATCCGGCCATGGCCTGCGATAAAAATTTATGCGGCCGTGCGCATGTAATTGAAAAGCTACAGTGCAATATGAATGGGGGCCGTGCATTAATAAAAACTCCTCGTCTACTGTATGAGGATATTTAGTAGCGAAACGGACGTGTGCAAGCAGCCCCGACTTAGTGTGTGCATGCAGAACAGAAGCAATGCAAAAAATATAAGTATCTTGAACCCACTGGAGGCCGTAATTCATAAATCTAAACGTAATGCGGCTGGCAAGAGCGAAAAGATTGTGCACCCCTGGTCTAGGTTCAGTAAGTCTGACGCATGCCACCCGGTCTTCATACTTTTTGAAAAAGTAAAGAAAAACATCACGATCGAAGGTCCTGCACACCAAACGGAAAATCCAAGTCGTTTTAATCGCAAAAACAGTTGTCTGCTGCATTTAGCAATTATCCCGCGACGTAGATCTTAAACGACGTTAAAAAAGCTTTTCACTTCAGCGTTCAGCAACTTCAATCGATTGTCTGTTTGCCACGGAGAAAGTTTGTGTGGTTAATCGAAAAAGCAAAGTGGGAACGTGCAGTTTACTCGCTCCACCAACCCAAAGGCGACTGGCCGGAATAAAAGATAATACCTATCAGAGGCACCGGAAGTCGGAACTCAGGCAAAGCTTTCTTCCATACCAAGCCGCCGATGCCTCGATTGATTGGACACTCTGGCACAGCAACAACAATAACGCAATCTTGCAGTCGGAGCCAGACGTACCTTATACTGGCACTTGCAGCCTCTGGCTCGGTTCCAGTTCGTGACGCGGAGGTTGTTGTCGACGAAGGTCTCGCACTTGTCGCTGTTTTGCGTCAGAGTGTGGAAGAAAGACTCGGCAGGGAGGAGGGTGAAGCGGTACCTGGGGTTTTGTTGTAGGAAAAAATGAAACGATAATGAGACTTCAGTGAAACTCGGCTTCACAATCAAGCTACTATCATCAAATTATTTAAAATTCAGCCAAACTTTACGAGTTAATGCGTAGGAGCGTGATTCAAAACTTTAGCATGTCGTTGGAATGGAAAAGGACAATCCTTTGCTAGCAGCAAGTTTCAGTTCCGGTTGTAACGGATCGATACAGATCCTGACGCCAACGACAAGAAGTTGGGAACAACATAAATCGACAGTATTTGTTCGGGGGATTTCCGCCAACAGCTTTTACAAACCGAGGCATTTTTCAAAACAAGGACGCCAACAACAACGTGGTTGTTGCGGCTGTGAAAATTTACCGTACACGTCACAGGCAGTCGCAGCGCAGACAAACTGATCATCGCCGAAGCGGATCAAGGCAGCATAGCAACGAACACACATTGCCTGAAGCGTTGTGACGTTATCATCGCACCGTAGGTTTGTATTTACAGAGGCCAGCGCAGGATTCCTGTGCGGGTGAACGTCACAATGGGGCTTCGATCAACCCTTGGCAAATATTGAAAAGGCACATTAGACGCTGACGGCAGCGATCAGTCAAAGGTGGAGTTTGGTTTGAGCAATAATGAAGGTCTCCGTAAACGATACGACGGTCAGGTGTGCGACTGCGACGGTCAGGTGTGCAGGAGTCAGGTGTGCGACTGCACGGTATGTGTGCGAGACTACGAGTCGGCCAGCGAATGGCGCATGCCGTTTAAGACAAGTCATGGTCGGCTATGATTGTCGGGCTGCACTGTGTTCTCCTGCGCAGGAGCATGGCACTGCAGGTAAGTGTGGACAATTCAAAGTAGTTTGCCGTTTCGAATCGTTCCGCAACAGCTCAGTCAAATCCTATTATTACCCACAACAACACATTCCAAGCATACGTTTATTGAAGCTCAATATATCAAAGTTTTCGCAATGCTCGCCTGATGCACAAGATCGTTATTTGGTACCCAGTTTGATCCGGACGTAGAAAAGATCGCTCCCAAGACGCTGACGTGTCAGGTGTGACAAGATAATTTACAGTCGATTGTTCAGCAATGGCAACCGCTCCACATTGTTACGTCACCAGGCCAGGGTCGGTTCTTGGGTTGAACTTTCAACTTCGTATACTTCGCGATTTGTTTTCTTCGATTGGTCCTAACATGCAGCGCGAGCGACAGAAACAAAGAAAAAACGAGCGCAATCATTGTCCTCGTCTTTTTTCCTTTGTTTTTCGTCGCTCGTTCGCGTCACATCTTGATCAGCTATGACCAAAAAAATGCAGCAGTTATCTCCACGCGCAACGCACAGATTCATCGCTAATGCCCTTGTGGAAAGACTTCAAGTACTGAATCCTAATATCTAGCTTTATTTGCCATTTTGGATTCGGATATTTCAGGATCCGAATCCTCGGGACGAGTGATTTTGAATTGTCCATCCCCAACTGTGGCCCCAACAAAAGGTCTTGTATTAAAAAAGGGTGGCGGATCACTCACCAGTGTTTTAAGTCGCTCAACAATTGGTCGTTGCCGTGTATGACGTATTCGCAGAAGGGTCGATTGAGCGCCACCCAGTCACTTCCGCCGTTAACCGTCAAACCTAACATAAGAAAAACGACGTTAGGGCGACGGCAGCTTGGTGTACGTATGAATGAGGTGAAATGGCACGTTAGCACACGCTCAAAAGAATAAAGCAAGAAACAAGTTGGCGGGAAGGTCCTCCTATAATTGAGCTCTTTGTGCGGTCGGAAAGCGTTCACAAACTTCTCAAGCCAACGATAGCAGTTCTCGGAAAGTCAAAGCAAAAGGGAGTTGTCTATTTCTGCCTGCTGCAGATTCGCTGACAAGTAGCAGCATTTCGTCCGTGCCTTGCATTGCTTTGCATGATCTTTCCGTGACTTTGGCGCACAACGGATTAATTTATTTTAAGCTATTTGACGCCACAGATAAACTCTGGCGAAACAGGTTCGCTGGACTCTGCGCATCGCAGCTGGCGCGTGCAGCAAGTTCGTTGCTAGGATTAAGCGCAACACGTGACGACGATGATGTCGTCGACCATCCGGCTAACGCTCTGACTGCTGAGCATGTTTGCTTCGCAGAACAGCGTTGCATTCAATAACGGATCGCGCTGCCAACGCGATGCGTCTGCCACAGATTGTCCAGGAAGGTGTTTCCTGCAGCTCCGTGGTAATCGGAAGCGTGCTGCCAGAACGTAGGCGTGAAAGCAATCACAGTTATACTCTCTGTGAGCGACAGTGAAAGCCCGCAGTAACGGAAATATTAGGAAACACTGTTACCCGCGATTAAGCGGAGTTGCTGTAATTGCGCCCAACCCCAAAAAATCACCCGATTTTTTTAAAAAACCTATTCGAAAAAGCAGACCATGTTTTTTTCGTAGCAAAATATTAGTCATTTCAAGTAAGTCGACTCATGTTTACTCGTAGAAATCACATAGTTGTGACATTTGATCAGAGTGTTTGCTATTGTAGTTATTGGCCAAAATAAGTGTAATACGTAAAGCACGCAAAGTCGACTTTGGTTAAATCTACTGCTTTGGATAATAAACCCACTTGCATTTAAGCAACTAGAATATCTTATCACTGTTTCAACTTGCTTTCTCATTTTGTTACAGACGACTTCGGCTAATTGCATACCGGATAAACGCATAAACCGCTTTATCGCATAGGATTCTAGAATCCCAAGCCAACTCCATTCACACGTGAAGAAAATAGTCCGCTCAATCGCATACCGGTCATTTGCATAAGCCGGTTATTCGCATAGAAATGTACCATACATTTGTAAACTTACAACGCTTAATCGCATAGTTAACTTTAAATGAGTGTAAAGCGCACTGCTCAGATAGTGTGAAAACCTGCAGTGCCATTAATC
>JGI24021J15306_10004240_pt1 | contig 16581 bp, 9 predicted proteins | sample Ectturendosymbi1_FD_15306 | JGI IMG/M metagenome (IMG submission 15306) | reverse complement strand
CCCCCTAAACTCATTGGCTGGACCCGCCCCTGCGCTACAGCAAAACATCAGCCCACTGATCTACCCTATTTCACCGTTTTACTATTTATGTACAACTTCCGCCCAAATTTTCATCAATGCATACATATTAAGTACCGTATTTATTCGGTTGTAAACCGCGGCTTACACATTTTTTTCATCATTTCGTGCGGCTTATAATTTTTATTTCTTTACCTTACCGAAAGGTCTAGATCAGGGATGTGCAACAATGCAGCACTGCCGGGCCAAACGCACATAACCAGATTGGTCCACGGGTCACAGCTGCATGTGTCTTGCTCCGCGGATTAGACAACTCGTTGACCACCCAGGGAAGCTTGGCAATACCCTTTAAAACCGTAATGCTTGCTTTGAAATCTGGACCTTTCCGTGGACCACAAAACTTCAGCTCCCGGGCCGCGGGTTGCACACCCTTGGTCGGTCTAGACCAGATGATATTCAGTTATTCCTTGGTTACGTTTTATAAACCAAACTCTCTTTCACATTCTATTCTCTTCAGCATCATGTGCAAATCTACCACAGGAAGGATTATGATGAACAGAGTTGAGCCGATTGGCGAAAACATTAAACAATTTCATGCAAATTGAAGTTAAGTCGCTGGGACACCAAAAAAAAACTGTTAAACAGGTTGTCTCGTCGGGCACCCATCGACAGTTTCATAAATGTTTAATATAGTTTAAAGTTAATCGCCGAACTATTGCGAATTTAATAGGGTTATATTTTTTGAAGAGGTTGCAGTCTGCTGGCGCAAGAGTGCTGGGTCGCAACCGGTATCTATCGTGGTTTACCCAGTTCCGCAAGGAGCTGAACTTGGCAGAGAAAGTATATAAACCCGAAGGCAGTTGCAGTGCGGCGTGTGCATCATTGCCAACGCGAAACGTGCCAGTACGCGAAAGTATCTCAGAGGCTTAGGTAACCTATGTACAAGTACGGCTTACATTTATTTTTTAACACCGTTTCGTGCTGCTTACAAACAAGGGCGGCTAACAATCGAATAACTACGGTAGTTGTTTCGCTACTAGACTGATATAAACATGCTGATCAAAGGGCTTGTTTACCAGACATGCGATGTATTTGCAAAAAACGCGAGTTTTTTTTAAGAGTGATTGGAACATCAGGGGATAGGGAGGGGAGCAGTCAATTCAATTGTTGTTTAAGCCCGTAGTAGGCTAAATGGTAATACGGTAACGCAAATTGTCTAGCTCGAGCGCAGACAGACTACCATTGTGCGCGTGAAAAGCATAGGTTTTGTCGAAATTACTCTGTACTTGTCTTTTTGAGGAGCGAATGCTTTGGCGGTGTTCCGTTTAAAGCATGCCTTCAATATAAATTGCGAATTATTTCAAAGGGAAAGAACTCACGGCACAGCGGTCAGAGAAAGTGCACACGAAAAGTCCGTGACAGATCGAGCCGTAAAACAATGTTTCTAATGGGAGTTACGCGTTTCACAGAAACAGCCAGAGTATCACAACCGTTTACACCAGGCATGGGCAAACATGACCCGTTAAGTTCATTAATCCAGCCTGCTAAACGTATCCAAATTGTTTAAATACAACCAATTCACTGTTCCATATCTCATTTTTGTGTCATTTTACACAAACAATCTATCTAAATGCCAAATTTAGAATCCACTGTGGCTGGGGAGTCAAGGTTTGCATACTCCTGTTTTTTACTCAAAATTGCGGAGCAATGTTAAAACTACACTAGGCAAAAGCAGCAAAATCTATTCCATGCATTTCTCAAAACCTGATGAAAATTATGGCGTAACGAAATTTTTGTCAAGTCTGTGACAACGCAAGCAAAAAATCAGCAATGCAACTAGATCGTACTGTTTGAAATGTTCAATGCATAAAAAGAAAACATGCTTCCGCCTACCTGAAAAACTATCCACGGAACAACAACAATAACACGTCGAAAATGGCCGTCGGATAATGAGCCCCAGTTGACAATTGCAGATACAATGTGCAAGTCCATCAGCAAAATATTAGTGTCTACTACAGCAAATACCAAAGCTGCACGATATGGACTGGAAGGAGGTTCTTCAAACAAAATAAGGAAGTATTATGCAGTTACCTACTGAAATTTGTTCGTGCCAATACTAACATGAAGGTCCAAATGGGTCTCTGCACATTGATTTATTCTTCTCAATGGCACAAACTATACAAAACAGCAGGAAGGTCCATTAAACGTACACTAACAGCTTATAATCCTACTTTAGCGCTCATGAAACCTGGTGCATTCGGTTTGAGCCAGTGTCACACGTAGGTTTTTTTAAGTTTCGGCTTTGGTAACCACCAAGGAATTTTGAAACACCATAACTTATCAAAACATAAGTGTTTATGTTGCGACGTTTTACCTGAAACAACGCACAAACTATAATATATAACCGCGTGGCGGTGTCAATATATTCTTGCAAGCACGTTATATCACTTCCGCATCCTGTAGCCTACTGCACTGTTATTTTTGTTTGTTAAGTCACTGTACATTCATAGTTTGTTTTTTTAAGTTGTTCTTTCTTTCGCCTTTTCCTTTGTAAAATGGGCACCCGGGGTTATAATCTTTTCAATTAGATTCAGGACTCCCTTAGCTGGGATTTTCAACCCAGATCTGTTTGTTTTCTATTTCACCTGGGCATCCTACGAAAAATCCCGTTAAATCTGGTTATTTGAAGGTATAAATTCAGCAATAAATAACTGCAATATATCTAAAAAAATATATATGTATATCTTCCAGTTACCTGTGTTTCGCATGCGCTAATTAGGTGAAAAAAGTACGCGCACAGGATGAAACCAGCCGTTTTCAATCGGTTTCACGCCTTCATACCAGTATCATTATCAAATAGGATACATGCGATGCGGTATAGTCAGCCATGCAGCTGCGTGCGATAAGCCTAAGACGCGCGCTTGCGCGGACGACGAACAGTTAAATAAATAAATTACAAACAGTTACATAAACGATTGAAAGATTTGCATTTGGGTGAACGATATACTGTATTAGGCTATTGTCTCAGACGTCAGTTGAGGAAATTGATGAAACAAGTTATGGATAGTTTACATTTCTTGGTTGCCCTGTGTATACAAATTAAAAAACGATTTCCATTAGAGGAAGTTGTTGCAAGTTACGTGATTTTAGATCGCGCTGCAGCTCAGTATCTTACAAAATAACAACTGCGGCCCCAAATTTTCTCCATCTTGTGCCTGAAGATCACCTGGATTTTTTGGATGATGAATGGAGGCTATTTCGGCAGTTTAAAGGTTTGTCCCAGACCACTTCTTTTGCCAAAAAAGGTCAGTTTTCAATGCACAATCCGGGTTTATTAGAAATCACTGAATGGGAGCGCTGATTAGATTTTCTTAGTTGGTAGCTTTACTATTTGTGGGTTTATTTAGTTCTATTTTATACTTCATGCACTTCGAAGAGCTAATGATGCCTACCTAGTAGGCAAAATATATACTCTGTTAAGACTTTAGTGTCTTGATTCTTAGCTGTGAAGAACTATCCTTGCAAAATTTAATTTTTATTACAAAAAATGTATTTTTCTACTTCACCGCATAGAAATGGAAGTGAGAGGTTTGCATTCCACGTAATGTCCGAAAATCCACCTAGGAAAGCTTTAAGCCGGGTTAATGCAGGCTAGCAAATAAATTTGCGTAGTTCGAACTTCCATTCCTGAAGCACTGAGTACTAGCTCAACTACCACTTACACTGACGGTTAGTGCAGGGAGTTATGCAAGCGTAGACAAAAGACCGAAAAACGTTTCAAAACAAATTAGATCTAGAAACACATAAGCTCGTTACTCTAGCCTACATTAACAGGCTTAGGCTAGCCTAACGGCCAGTCAGTGTCTGCTGTTTGGGTTTCCCACAGCACATTCTTATTGATTTTTTACTAGCGTACGGCGTAAAGTAGAAACATGTTCAACCCGAAATCAGATTTCGCTATACGCACTGAGGCAGGAAGTAACATCATGAAAAAAGACCCACCACACTAAAAAACTCTTTAGTTGATGTGTAGTCGAACTACAAAGTTTATGACGTAGAAGTGTAGTTGAACTAAAACGTTTTTGATGTAAAAGTATATTTTGAGAGACCTTTTCGGTCCATCAAATCAAAACGCCTTAAAAAAACTGGTCACACGCGTCATTCCACAGAGGGTATCCGGACTACAGCCACCTTGGACAACTGCCACCCGGACAACTAGCACCTGGGACAACTCTCACCCGGACAACTGCCACCTAGGACAATCGCTACCCAGGACGACTGCCACCCAGGACAACTGCCACCCAGGACAACTGCCACCCCAGGGGAGTAGTGGGGTGGGAACATATTCCAAAACTTTTTTCATGGTTTCGTTTATAGTGCAATGAAAGTGAATAGAGCATTAAGAACTAATTTTACTGTAAAATTAGTTTGAAGTGCTCTTGAAAATAGCTGGTTTTTACGTGCGTTCCCACACTTGTTTTTTTAGCACTACAGCCCGGTGCCACCCAGACAACTGCAACATAGGATAATGCGTTACAAGCCATCAAATTCAGTTTGGTATATTGCGTTGCGGCACGTATACGAGTTCTCGTGTCACAGCGGTTGAGAACCTCTGTGCTACAATATTATTGCTTCAACACAGTCTAACACAAGTGAGTTGCAACGTTACTGTTGATGCCATGTAACTCACAAATCAAACGCTAAGGCAAAATAAGGTACACAACGTAAAATGAAACGAAGAAAACGCGTTTTATGAATGCATGGAATGAATACGGTAACGTGTATAAGAGTTTGCTGTGATATTTTGAAAAGGCCCATAAAAATTAAGTTTTGCGCTGACTTAACAATGCCTGCGAAGATGTAATGACATCGACACGACATTCTTCACGCAAAAGTTTTAAAGTTGAAGATACGTTTCTTCAAGATGGTCAGACGATGAAGAAACTTTTGTTATAGACTACACCAGATCCTTGTCAAGTTCAAATGGCTTTAATGGCAATTAAACGCATAGAACTCAATATGCCTTAGATCATAGGTTCTCAAAGTGCTCCGCGAGCTATTTTGCAATTTACTCAGGAACATCAATCGGTAAGTAACAATGTGTTTTTTTGTTTTTATTTTTAGAAATTTATTGTGGAGCTCCGTAAATTATGGTCAATCTCTTCATGGGCTCCATAACACCAAACGTTTGAGAACCCCTGCCTTAGATGGTTGTTTCCTGGGTACCGATCGTCCTAGGTGGCACTTGTCTTTGGTGGCAGTTGTCCAGGTGGCTGTAGTCCTAGAACCTCCGCAGAGACCAACACCAGTACAAACAGTCGAAACCTTAAAGCGTTGAAAACCGGAATGAAGGCGCGAGAAAGGTGTTGCCTTTTCTTGTCATAGCCGGTAACAGCTTTCAGGTTTTGGATTAACGTCATCCGCAGTTCGGCTTCAGAGTTTTAAACCAATGATGCCAGTCTCGTACGTTGCTGTTACGCCTTTAGAATTGTCATAGAGCAATTTGGCAATTGAGCATTTTTCCGATAATCGAAATAACTTCCCAAATTTGAATGCAATTCTACGCTCTGATTTTGTTTGAAAAACCTAATTCACAAAATCAAGGAAAATAATTCCATTCCCAAATTACGTGAGTGACGTGCGATGCTACAAAAGCGACACTCTGAATCAATGGCTGCTTTTACATACCACATGTGCTAGACACATCTTGCATTTCAACATCTGTTCTTGAAGTGTCCACTGAGCATTCATTTGAAGTGCCCTGAAATTTTGATAAACTTCTTTATTACCGTAGCCTGTACTGAAAATTTGCTACGACGACAACATACGAATGATACATACTGCTTGGCTAGACGAAGCCGGGAGAAACGTATTTTGCCAACCAGCTTTGTTGCTCGTACGATTGTCACTGTGTTCATGAATTGAAAGACCGCTGTTCATCAAATCAAAATCGCCTTCATCAGGTTTTGATAAAGAAAAGTCCGAGTCAAACACTGTTTCTCGAATCTCTTCTGTTTTTTTTAATTTCCTTTTTCGCTTGAGACTTTCGGGAGAAATGTCGTTTCTTTTTCCGCCTGCTTTCGCTGTTTTCCAACTGGCTAGTAAAGTTTTCGATCGTCTTTTAATTGCTGACGGTGGATGTAATTTAGGCACATCTGCAGTTTTGCCTGTAGGGATAAACCGGTCAACACGTTGTTTTATCGCTTGTTGGAGCACATCTCTCCGAGCCCTCACTTCATCAAAAGACACAGACTTCTTTTTCGCAGATTTTACTTTCTTCTGTTTCTTGGCAGCAGGGCGCGTTGTTTCAGACCTTTGTTGATGGGCTGTTTTTGATTTCGTTGAAGAAACCGATTTAGTTGGACGGGAAATCAGCTTGTTTTTCGATTGATTGGAGCAAGTTTCCTCGTAAATTAGTCCACCGTGCTGATGAGCAGGTGCTTCACTTTTTATTTTGATGTACTGTACGGCAGACTTTTCAACCACGGGGCCAGCAACTTTTGCAATACCTGCAAAGGACGAAGTTTTACGTGCACATGTCAGGAAGCACATCGCTTTGAGAATCGAATGTACACAAGTGCAACGATCTTCTGCAAGCAGGCAAAGTTTGTTTACCTGGGCAGGAAGTTGGTAATGCACAAGCTAAATTTTGTAGACGCACGCAAAATCTGCTCAAAACAAAAATATTAAAAAAATGATAATACTAATACTTGAAAACATCAAACCCTTATCTTGAGAATCTCGAAGGCGTATTTCCAGCCAGAGGAGATAGGCTCAAACGCAACAAAACTGAGCACTGGTAAAAGAGCGCAACTATTTCTTAATTCACAAAAAACGTTGCAGAAGGTTTGAACTGTCCTCTTGACGAACTGTAGCAGTTTGCACGGAACAAAGCGTGAAGGATACGATTATTTGATACAGTGTTCCCCAACTTTTTAGTCTTGCGGCACCCTACAGAAGAAAATATAATTTGCGGCACCCAGTGTGGCGAAACCGATAGCAATTTGCTTTAAGGTTTGTTGACATTTTTAAATTAGTATTTTTAATGATATATTGAACAACGCATTAGCTCGCGGCACCCGGTTGTGAAACACTGATTTTAATACGTCAGCACGCAACCGATAACAAAGCAGTCCAACTAATGAGCGCGTGGTTTGCCTGTATGCATTTCAAGCTCTTTGATCAAGGCGACAGCGAACGAACAAAAGGACGCGACTTTGCCAAAGTAAAGGACGCTGCAGAAATATCCGGTGGCGAGAGTCACACAAGCAAAAGACTGCAACTTATTTGCCAGGAAGAATTTCAGGAATCTGCAAAACTTATGTGAAAGTTTTGGTAATTTTGCGCCTCCCGGAAACATTTCTTAGCCACATTTGGTAATATACTTAGCTACACAAGATTAACTCCATGGTAACCATCAATGTATTTTCAGCACCATAAAGCAAGAAAAATTTTTGAAAATATTTTCACAGTTCAAAAACTTTTGATATGCCGTTTTCATCAATACGAAACATTAACCGCGGAGTGCGGGAGTGCAACGCACGCCCGCAATACTGGCAAGGAGTGCGGCACTCTTGCTAGTTTTTCATTTTTTGGTTGAGCCGTTCTTTTTCAACAAGTACAAAAGCATTATTCTGAAATGTAGTGAAACGTTTATGGATAGATATGATATGAAAGACTTGAAAATCGCAATGCAGGTTGCATCAGTTCTAAGCTGTGCTGCAGAGAGAAGCACCATCTCCAATATGTCACTTTTACAAAGCAGCAAAATCCTCCAAGTTCATACGAGCAGTGATTTAAACAGTACCACTTCAAGTTTGCAGAAACGAAACTTTAGGTAAATCATTTTCGAGTTTCATGTGTTTGCTGCGCATGTGTTTCGCATTGTTCTGTACTGCATGTGAGGCAGAGCGTACCTTTAGTGCACTTCGTCGCATTAAAAATTATCTCCGTTCGACCATGACTGATCGTAGGTTGAATTATTCTCGTTGTTTACTAACTATTTATTCCACTATGACAGACGAACTTAATGTTGAAAGATTGATGGATCTTTGAATTGATGCGGCTGCAGTTCGCATAAACACTTTTAGGGAATCGTGTGTTTTTAACGTTTCATGATTCCAGTTTAATCTGTTGCGAATGTGTTCTCAAAGTTTTGAAAAAATTATGAATGATCGAATAATTGTGAGTCGCCTGTAAAATTGACATCAGTGTGATAACTGCTTTGGGATATTTCATCCGATATTATTTTACCAATAAGCAGGTTTTAACGTCATATCTTGTGAAATCATGGATTTCGCACGGGGGTAGAGATTTTAAACTCGGCGCCTATGTTCGACATGTAAGGTAGGGTACCGGTGCAGGTTTCTCTCGCACTTTGAAAATGTAGAACCAGGCAACAAGCATTTGGAGTACAAACCAGTCAGACGCTACTGCCTTAATTCTGATTAACTTTTTTTTGTCTAGCAGGCCAACAACAATCATAAAATTTGTTTACAGAATCAGTTAACAAGTAACATATTGAAATTTGTACTATACCTTAAAGATCCATTGTCGCACGAAAATGTCTAGGATAGAACAACTACGCAAAGGCTTATTTTACCTTTTTCGTTAGGATGGGTCCATGTTGATTTTCTTGTAACAGTATTGAAATAATATACACGGTTTTGGTACTTCTCTGAAAATTGGACAACCCAGTTAACTGGAAGATCCTTCTGAAGTTGTTGCAGAAGTTTATTGTTTTTGGTTTTGTTTGCATCCATTACACAAGGTTGCAGATTTGCAAAGTATTGAAAATCATGACACTTTTTTACACTACTATGTTAAGCCTACGTCATAGATGTAGAATGAACACACAAAAATGAAAAGTTATTGCAAGAATTCAAAACACTCTGCACCATATCTTTAGTGTATGAACATTTGTAAGTTTCAGCACAAAACACAAAAATACAATGATCCATATAAATGTATCAGAAAATCATTGCAGCACATAGATTTGCTAACTCGTTGGTTAAGTTACACTGCTTATTAGAAAAAATGATGGGTCAGTACTTCTTTTACATTTGCTTATTCTAAAAACCATAGAGCACAGCAAAGTACAACTTGTGGTTTTGAACTTAATTGCAAGTTGGATTCACACAGGGCTACAAAACACATTTAAACTTGATCATATTCATGCGTGTGAGCAAAGTAATATGGCCAATAGGTTAAAAATAGCTGTTTGTTTTGAGTAAACTACTTGCATATCAAAGTGCAGTACTTTTGACCAATGAAGTACACAATAAAACTAATGAAGCTACTGTACTGAACAATTCATCAAAGTCAGATAGGTTTGCATGTGTAGCTTATCAAAATGTTTAGTGGATGGAGACTACAGTAATTTGGTTGAAATGAAAAATACTGATCAGACTGCTGCATTTATCCTACCATTGCGCAATAGAACATAGCATTCGACCAGACATGGCTTCTTTTTTTCACTCCACAAACACTGAAAGTATATTAACCATCAATAAATTAAATCAACTTTCTTGGTACTTGCTTCACAATCAGAAAAATGAAAACAGATCACAATCTTAATATAAATCATTTTCTATGAAATGCTTTCAAACCTGACAAAAGCAAACCTCTTTCAAACCTGAAAGAGGTTTATTTAGCATTCCAGACTGATATCAACATGATGATTTGTCATTTCATCTGCAAGTCTAGAGCAATGGTTCTTAGCCTGGGGTAAACTTACCCTGGAGGTAAAATTCATCTTCCAATTTAATGAACCATAAATTGCAGTGAATGTAAATTTTTATAAATCATTCTAAATTGGTAAAGTTTGTCAATTTCGTATTTTTAATAAATGAGCACCATTGTGTGTTTTGGGGGTAAATCTGGCAATCTTGTTTGATAAAAGCGTAAGATATGTAAAAAGGTTAAGAACCACTTGTCTAGAGTCCAGACTGAGAACTAACAACATTAACTGTAAATCAAAGCATTTTAGTGTATTGCATCTATGCTACCTGTGATGAAAAATGAACTCACATATAGACAGAGAAAATACCTTATCCTGATTTTATCAAAGTGTTTTGCAAATGTTATAACTGTACTATCTTGCTTTAAATCTTATTCAAATAGAATCTTATTCTTTCTATTTGAATAAGATTTCTGGAATAAAGATGTGTCGAGTTATGTGATACCAACTACCAATTGAAAAACTTGTTGATTGATTTGACTGCAACACCTTGGTGTAAAACAATTACTTGAGTATACATCTGAGGACAACTTTTCTCTCGACCCTTTGTGGATGTTTGTCAAACAAGCTAATTTGGGGCAAGACAAATGAGAATGGCTTAAACTAACCTGCAAGAGATAAAGAAATAGAGTAATGAGTTTCTAATACTAGAAAACGTCACGAGTTGTTGTATCTGTTTTTATATAGCTAACCCATCATTTTGCTTACTATGACTACAGCAAATGTAGCCTTCACCAGCTTTAAGCTTTACCAAATTATGTGAGCTGTGCCAAATGCAACTCGCACATCTCAATTAACACTTGCAGCAGTTAATTCATCGTCTTTCCTTGTGCCACAAGTTTGTGTTGATGCTGGACATTAGCGATCCCAAGAAGTCCAGCCCGTGAGCTTTCCTAAGACTGTTCCATATTTTAGGAAATTGAGAGGTTGTCTTCGTACTAAAACTTTTTAACATAGTGTTGATAAATTGTTGCAGAGAGGTTCCCTTTGTACAAACACTTTTTAACAAAGTGTTAATAAATTGTTTTGTATGATAAATTACATGTAGACTGTCAATGGAAAGAGATCCTTTCTCAGCAAAGAATCAAGACACTTTAAGATCTTACAGAGTATATATTTTGCCTACGGTGTAGGCATCATTAGCTCTTATTCAAATAGAACAGCTCTTGTTCAAACAGAAAATTACATGTACGATATAATCACACATGAAAGACTGATCAAAAGCTCAACTGCAAAAGCTTTGGAGTTTACTTGCAATGTGTGCGATTAAAGTGATTCAAGAATTGGTCACCACCCAAACAAGAGTCGTGAAGTGTCAACAAGTGTCACACCGAGTCGATCCAAACCTGGGTTGTATATTTTCAACCTTACCACTCTGTCTTTGTCTGTCTGTGGCATAGGTACTTGAGAAAAAAGTAGATTGCTGACATTGAAAACGAACTTAGCAAGTTACTGTCAAAAATCATCCATACAATCGTTATTTTTTTCATGTTAACATACACTGTTTGAGACATGGGTCGCGAAATGTTCACCCAACACATATTTGGGTCGAGCTCAAAATGTCTGGGAACCACTAACCTAGGCCATTCATTTATACTTTGCGAACAACACAGACAAGTTAACGTAACTGCTTTTTCCATTGGATGTTATTGCGCACCAGCACCCAATATTGTACATATGTATTGGCGCCAAGGCCAGATTAACCATTGGAAAAACTGGGCAAATGCCCAGGGCATCGCAAAAATCATCGCCAGAAAGTCTTAATCAGGGGGCTTCATGTTCGTGCAAGGGTGCGTCACATGATAAAAATTGAAAAAATCCACATATTTATAATGTTTTATATTTCAGTTTAGGGGTCTTGGTGCATTATTTGGGTTGGCATAGCCCACCAAAGCTCCCTGGAGCAACGGGACTGGGCCTCACGCTTTTGGGGGCCTCTCGCGTGAATATCAAAACATTTTACTATTTTTTCAAGTTTTTAATCTGTTCACCACGCGTCAAAATAGTAGAGCTTTTTGATTACTACATTTAGTGCATGTATAGGTCAAAGGAAACTGACAACCTCGGCATTTATCATTTTTGAATGACTTAAAACAATTGAACCAACAGCCAGGGTCACTTCAATAAGTTTGTTACCAAGTATTCTTCGCAATCTAATACCTTTGTAATTACCATATAATGCGCTGACGTAACAATTAGTTGCGAAGTGCTTGCCGTGATCGTGAGGGTATCAGTCTTAGATCAGAGAAAGCACTGTTGTCTACTAGATCACAGAACAGTTAATAGGTGTAGGCTAACTATTGTATTGTAAAGCTCCCATCGCAAAACTTCAATCAAGCGGTATGGTTCAAGTTGCTTTTGTGTGATATTTTGTTGAGAACATTTTTTTCTAAATGGGGTACGTTTTGATCCACTAGACTAGAGAGTGTTGTAGACATATCTTTCCTCAATACATATGTGAATGGACTGGATTTGTGCTGTGCAGATGGTCAGAGTCTATGACAAAAAATAATGTTGTGTAGCATCACGGTAGCAAAAAGATCATTTTTTTGTTGTACAACCTTTTGTTTGAACAAATTAACCACATACAAACTGCCATACATGGTCACCCCCAATTGTCTCTGAAGTGTAGTCTGCCAAATAGTATCTGTTTTAACCGGTGCTTCGGCAAAGTTGAAACAAAGGCATGCGAAACGCTACGCAGTTGCATTTAAGGGTCTTCATGGTCACAACTTTTCCCAGGGCCTCTCATTCATTTTATCCGGCCCTGGTTGATGCCTACACTGCTGTAGACTCTACGTTAGCTTGCATACAGTAAGTGCTGCAAAATTTGTAAAATGTTGTAGGCATTTGGAGTTTGATTGAAATGTAAGGGTTATCTGGCAGTTTGTAAATTGTTTAACAGGAGCACTGTACTAATTGTAAGCAATTTGTTGGGTACCAGTATTTGGTCTAGTCATAGTGTTCAGTGTGGTATATGGAACTACTTATCTTTGTGAACAATTCTTTTCTAATATGAAATATTTGAAGTCCAAGTGTCAAAACATAATTTCAGAGGCACATTTGCATGATATTATCCGTATTGCAGCATTAAGCACGGAACCAAATATTGCAACTACTATGCAGCAAAAAAAGCAGTTTCATAAGTCACATGGCAAACATGTTGCCAAGCAAAAAAATAGCAATATATAACGTGATGACTGATGTTAAGCGTGTTTTTCTTTCAATACACAAATACTCTGACCTGTTGATCCTGACAAGATTGCAAATTTGGCCCAACATCCAAAGAGTTTGGGGACCGCTGTTGTACATTATGATCATTGTAGCAATAATACTGATGACTACTCTTCTTAATACAATGATTCAAAACAGTGATGTGCAAACTTCCTGCATTTACAACCCACTTTTATGGCTTGCAGGCACCACAGAAAACAATATTTTTACTCTTACTATAATGTACACAACGAAGCATTTGTTCCAAATTTTGCCCAACCGTTTTGATCTTTTAATATAAATGAATGAACAACCTAAAACAGATATTTACCTAATTTTTCAGCAAATTTACCTCTTTTCACACAAACTGTCCATTTTTTGTAAGTAAAATTCTATCACTTTTAACCACATGAGCTCTTTACAACATATGAAGATTAACATTTTTGGATTGGTATGGGTCATTTTTCGGTTAACAGGGAAGTTTTTCAAGGAATGTTATAGGGCTATATTTTTGACTAAGCAGGCATTTGCTGAATGCTGCTGAAGAACAAGTTCTGAACAATAACCTCATGCAGAGTCTGACACTTCCTTCTTTTACCTTTTGGCTTTGTCTATAAAACTCTATATTTCTGTCAAGTAAAGATCCACTCTTGTGACATTTAAAGCTACCTAAAGTACATTATCTTCTGAATGTTAAAATACCAAGCAACTCAGCTGTTAATGCAAATACAACTCGAAAATTTTTGCTGATATAAAATGGAAAAAATTATCTTCACTCGAACATAAAGGAAGTTGGTGACATCTACCCATGGACTGTGGAGTGACACCACCTTGCACATCATCCCCAGACAATTGAAGTAGAACTGACTTCTAAAGGCATTACTTCTTGAAAAGGAAGTTTTTTTCCAGTATATCCCAACTGCATTGGCTCACTTCTTGAAATTCCTATTTTTGTGTAATCACCCACTTCTATCAGTATCAGATAATGCTTCTGACAAACAAAACAATAAATACTGCTGATATGCAAGATTGGATATTTTTGCATGATGGTTGCAGAACAGCTATGAGAAAAAATACTTTGACAGAAGGATCTCCCATCCTGTCTCACAGTCAAACTTCCATGTTGTTCCATTAACAAATCCACCAACGTCATGAAAAAGACAAGAAATATCAATATAATCAAAGAATCACTGACATTGAAAAATCATCATTGCATCTCCTCGTATCCATAGCTAGTGGTGAGATGGCACCAGAATATGCCAAGGTGAACAGAAGATTATCAGAAAGGATAGCTGAAAATTACAATGAGCCATATGCCTTTGTAATGAACTACATTAGAACAAAGATCAGATTTACACTGTTCCCATTGCAACAGTCCGAGGTTTTTGAGGTAAAGGAGTTATATGCACCTCCAGGATGTCACGGACATTGACTTCAGCCTAATTCTAGGGCAATTCATGCTAACTAAAGCATGACCAAATATATTAATACAAACTGTATTTTGCTTCAGTATAGTGTGTGGGGAATAAACAGTTGCATTTTGTGAGTGATCTGTTTTCATACTCAGACTTATCTACACCTGTAAAAAATTGTAATGTGAGTGACCCGTTTCCATTGTAATGCTTACATATTTTTCCATCTGAAAGCAATGAGAAAACACTTCTGACACTATCAACTGCCAACTCATTAATAACTAATTTTTATTTTTCGTGGATTCTTTGGACTATTGGATTCTGGTTCTTCCTTAAACATGAGATTAACTGCTGATTATTCTGCAAAAATCATAAACTGCACTAAAGTCTAAATAAACTGTCTATATTAGTCTAATGCAGGGTCACCAACGTGGTGCACACAGGCTCTAGGTCACCTGCAAGGACCAAGCAGGCCGCCCACAGGCCTTTTCTAAAAATAATATTAGCATGATCAGGGTTTTTTAAGGTGCTTTAGGGACATCATTCAGGTCCCTAGAATCAGAGAAAATTATCATCGGGTCCCTATAATCAGAGAAAATCGGATCCCTAGAATCAGGGAAATCGGGTCTCTACAGGTCCATACCGGGTATGCAACATTTTCCTTAAAAAAAACTGGCATGATCAATATCTTCACATTATCAAATATCAATACTAAAATAATTGAAGGCAAATTGAGCAAGATTTTTACTTAAAAAGTGTGTATCAAGTTAGTAGCCCTTTGCATTAATCGATACACAATAAGTAGCTCGCAGTTTCAAAAAGGTTGGTGACCCCTGGTCTAATGTATATCTGTCTATGCAAAACAAAGAAGTCAGATTAATAATGGCAGATTCTAGAGCAGGCCTGCACAACTCAGAAAGGTTGAAGGGCCAAATTCATCTGACATAAATTTTCCGTTGGCTAAAAAAGTTTATTTCATTTCATTGTTGTTTGGAAGAAATCCCGGAACAACAATTAATTATCCAAAATCAGGCTTTTGCAACATTTTCAGGCCATAAGAAAAGGGCTGTATGTTGTGAAGGCTTGCTCTGGAGCAATGGTTTTCAACCTTTTTTATTCCGCAACCCATTTATAGCAGCCTACTATTACCCAACGAACCCCATCTAAAACTTGAATAAGTATGATACACACACAATACACATATAGCATAAGATTAGTTGAAGCATTAATCCTGTGGTGGGTGTAGACTAAAATAATCAATGAATCATTTGAAGAGTATTAGTTTGAGCAAACAGCCACCCAAATCTACTTTCTAAGAATATGGCTTATATTATCATATTTTGAGCAACTACTTTTGAGAAATCTCAATTTAAAAGTTTGTTTGGCTAAAGCCAACCATCAACTAAACCAGGGCTTCCCAAACATTTTTACTTGCACCTTAAAAACATTGTTCTAACCTAGCACCCCTTACACTTTACGATTAAGAACAAGCTTTCTGAGGGGCATTTCTCCCCAAGCAATAACTCGCCGTCAGATTGAGCTAGAGAGCTGTTCAAACCCTGTAAAGACTCGTAAAGGTATGTAGTTTGCAATAAAAAAAAACATTTCAGTTTAGGATGTCTGTTTTTTTTAATGCTTATACAATGATAGGATGTTTATGTTATTTTTTGCTGATGTCAGCATTTTTGCCCGACCTCCCTTTAAGACCTGCAGGAGCCATTTAAATGACACACATTTTTTTTTTAGTTTAGCTGTTTTTTAGTTACATTTCGGGACTTTGAAGGGTCCAAATAGGTTTTTAGCATACCTGGTTCTAAGATTAGGGCCAAAAAACATTAAAATTAATTAGGGAAATCCCCCAAAAGTATTGAGAAAAGCCCCTTACCAATTAGCTGATTTCTGACCTAACTTTTGAACCAGAAACGCTAGAAACTCAACCAAGGGCTCTAAAAACGCATATTCTTGCCTAGAATCCAAAAATACTGCGAGCCAAAATATTGGCGCGTTGGATCGGATGATGACGTCATATAATTCACCAAAAAACATGCCCTTGTCATGATCCCATTGGCCCAAAACTCCCGAACCAAATTTAAAATAAATTTTTTTTAATCTAAAGTACACGACACCACTAGTCATTACAGGGTTTGAACAGCTCTCTAGCTCAATCTGCTGCCGAGTTATGGCTGGCCAAAGTTTGCC
>JGI24021J15306_10004238_pt1 | contig 16582 bp, 11 predicted proteins | sample Ectturendosymbi1_FD_15306 | JGI IMG/M metagenome (IMG submission 15306) | reverse complement strand
GTATTTACTTCTCCCAGCTGACTGCATGCGCATTTTGAGTAAAACACATTCTCGACTACCGGAAAAAACAAACGCGAACCTTGCGAATCAGCGAAAACATAACTTTTACAAACGATGACGTCATGTATTNCGTCATAGGGTCCCTCCAGTAAAAATGTTCCGGGCCCCCTACCCTTTAATCCGGCTCTTTCCCAACCGCCCATTTCTGCTTCACCGCCACCAATCGTCCATTTCTGCTTTACCGCCCCCCTAGAGTTTCTCACCGCCCCCAGGGGGGCGGTACCGCCCAGTTTGGGAACCACTGTATTACAGCAATTGTGGACGGCGAATTCTCCGAAATTTCACGCATTGATTCGAAATGTGCAAAAGCAACGAATAATTCGGTCCGGACTTGTTTTTCACGGGATTCATGCTGCGGTTCGACGTGTTGTGTCGTGTAAGACATTCCAAACCTAACTAAACTGCTGGAAGTCGCGCATGGCGTTAACATTGTTTAAAATAACTAAAGCAGTGCTTTTAAAACTTTTTTCGACAAATTCCGATAACACCTTATGTATTTGACCACGGCACGCCTACTTTATGAAGACTTAGATCTACTGGAACATGAACCAAACATGATATAAGTAGTGGTGTAACTAGAGGTGTGAGCCAGGTGGGAAAACGTAGCGAAAGGGGACTCGCTGGCCACCGTAGGGGGCCCATTGGCCAACACTCGGAAAACGAGTTGAGAAATGATAGTGAATCTAGATGTAGACGTCCATAATAAAACCCATGATAACCGAAAAACACTGCAAAAAGCGCAAAAAAACACTAACTACTGAAAATAAAAAAATTACTAAATACAGAAATTCAAGCTAAGTGGAAGCCCGGTTTTTACATTTACCTTGCCGCGGGGGTGGGGGGCGGTTTGCATCCCTGCCCACCCTTCAGTTACGCCACTGGTTATAAGTTATTTGTCAAAACATGAAACTTCGAGAGCACACCAGCACACTTCAGATCCTTTTTCGAGGCATACTGGTGTGCTGCGGCACACAGTTTGGGAAATCTTGCAAAACAGAACATTGCTGCCGCGAATCGAACGGAAAAGAATCTGTTTTCCGATAAAAATTTTATCCCTTTCGCTTTGAGTTGATAGCGTCGTCGCGCGAATTTAATGGATGCAAGCGACACTGAAAGGTTTGAAGAAATAACGAGAATGTACGGCGCTTGTCAACACATATATATCAGGTTGTTTTTAAGGAAAAAATTAGGTACCCGGTATAGTCCTGCAGGGACCCGATTTCACTGATTCTAGGGACTCGATTTTCTATGATTTTAGGGACGAATCGGGTCGCTAAAACACCTTAAAAAAACGTGGATTTATATCTCTTGTGTGTCCTGACGAAAGAACCTCTACTACCTGTAACAAACGACGCAGAAAGTTGGATTCTGAAACTTTTAGCCAGCGTTTGAAGAAGTTATTCTGTGCTGCGAAACGTTGGTCGTGTTTTATCTCATCAGTGATGAAAGCAAAATTACCGGTTAGCTATATTTGTGATACTTTTATTATTTGTCGGAAAACGAAATAAGGAAATAGAAAACACAAGCAAAAGCTTTTCTCGCATAGTAGAAGTTGTTATTTTTTCTGAAGCCACTATGAAGCAGTAGAAGGTTTTGTGTTCTGTGCAAAGTTGTTGCTGTCGTTGGTGGCTCTGCCTTCTTCACAAAATTCACAAAGTACTCAACCGTGAGGCTTCAGAACAACATGAATTTCAATCACGACCCCGCCCTTTTGATGACAAGTTTTGACAAACTAAAATAGCAGACAATTCATAGCACGACAAATGATGATTTTTTAAAATAGACTTTTGGGTTCGAATTGCATGAAAGCACAGTTTCCAGTGCTGAGTAAGTTGGAAGGTTGGACTGAAAACGTAAAAGAGTCAGTTCAGCCTAAAAGCAACACATCCGACAAACAGTGAAGCTCCCTTGTATGCGAATACTTTTTCATAAGCTTTGTGAAGTCCGTTGATCGCTAACATGTTTCTTGTTTCCCCCTTTGTCATGTTGCTATTTTTTTAAAAGAGAGTTTCAAGACACTGACTTTGTACTCTCTGTGATGTGTGTAGCCTGCAAGCGCCAATCTCAGCTTACTTTTCGCCGTGGGACACGCGGCTATTTCAGCAGTGAATTTTCACTGTTGGTGCAGTGGCCAAGGGCAGAACCGCGTGTAAAACGTTCCCTTGCACCAGTGGTTCCCAAAGTATGGGTCGCGACCAAAGCAGGGGTCGCAAAATGCCAAAAAATGGGTCGCGCCGAGGCGATTCAAACCCGGCTCGTAGATTTTCCACGTTGCCGCTGCTTGCCTGTGTCTGTCTTTAGCGCAGATAGTTGAGAAAAGAGTCGACACCTGACATTGAAAACGGAATTAGCAATTTACTGCCAAAGTTCATCCACACAGTCATTACCTTTTCAGGCGCTGTTTAAGGCTTGGGTCGCCAAGTGTTCACCAAACTCAGATTTGGATCGCGTTAAAAAAAGTTTGGGAACTACTGCCTTGCTCAGTACCGAGCGCGAGGCCGAAGAGACCGCATGTACCGTTTTCAGACCTTCTGCACAGCCCTACCATGATTCGAATCAAGCCTGTGCCAGTTTCTGTGACGCGCTTTGCCCCACACGGCCACTTAGTTGTTGCTTTTACATATTTTGGTTTTGTTTTTCGTTGATCCCGCAGGCGTAGATAAAGTTCGAGATGAAGAACTGTCGCAAGAGAATAAGTTGTTCTGAAATTCTTGCGGCCATTCTGTTCACGAAAGGACGCTTAAAATCTTTGAACAACTCTAAGAAAATCCGTCAGTAAAATCCTGTCGTGAACTTGTTAGACAACCAGATGAAATGTTTGTTTTTTCGTTCTGAAAGGGAATTTAGCGGCTTCGCCAGACCGGATGTGTCAAAGTCCGTTGCACACCAACTTTCTCTTGACCTGCAACGCAATAATGTGACGAAGAATGAAGTTGAAAGCAATCACATGTACATAGCGGAGTACAACAGGNCCTTTCAGGAGGTGGCACCGACACAACGAGATCTGGCTTCGTCGAAGCAGTGGAAACGTTACGTTCGATATCGATGGCTTTGCTTTCGACAAAGANCCTTACATCGAGCAAGATGAGCGAGATTTTGAGCTGCTTTGATTGGCTGAAGTGAGCTTTGCTTTGCGCTGCACCATAGGCAAATTTCATTTTAAGCGTCTGATATTGCGTGCTGTTTTCTTGTGGCGCTGGTAAACCAAAAACAAACGGCCTGTAGCCTTTTATGATGCTCTACAGTGGTCCCGAACTTCGTTGTTTTGAAATGGCTTCCAGGAGCTACTCCAGAACAGCTCACTATCTCCACACGTCGAATGAGGAATCCACTCGATTTCACCAAGTGTCATGCTTTATTCGTATAAGCGGTTCCATATTTATGGAAAAATAAAACACCTGTATATTTGCCTGTGCAATTGTATAGATGTTCTTATGCTCCATGTATGACTTGCTCAGTAGGGCTGCCATATTTTCATCGCATAAAGGCAGGATAATTTACGACTGTCACTTTCTTGAGTGTATTATCTACACTTAACAAGTCAAATAACAATAGGCCTATTGATACGTTTTAAGCATTGAAATAAGACGTCCAGTGTAAACGATGTTTCAGTCTAAAAACACAAAATCCCCTGAAACCTTGTCCTGTTGAGCCCACAAATATATTTCAGTTTTCGTAAAATTTCTTAAAAATGTGGAATCGCCTTTAACAATATTATGAAACGGCTTGCATGAAAGCTTTTTTAAATTGCACACCAGCTTTAGTAGACTAGAACAGGGGTCGGAAACTTACGGCCCGAGGGCCGGATCCGGCCCGTCAAGCAAAATCATCCGGCCCTCAAGAATCTACGAATTGTAGTAACTGAATGGCCAACTAGTGGTATTATACTTTATCAATCTGCCCTCCTTGCAACTTCTATTGCTTACTTATGAGAAACAGCACAGTGCGATAGATGTACCTTATGTGTATTTTCCGTTTTCTTTATTCACTGTGACCATCAGGAGTTCATCTGATTATAGTTCCATAAATTCTTAAATTTTAACAAAATCATAAGCAGGAAAGGGAACGGAACTGTTGGTCGAAAGTTAGTACGGCCCAACATACCTTGCAGAGTATATTTTTGTCGCGCGACTAAGGACAGGTTGCCAACCTCTGAACTAGATACTGGTTCAACTGGAAAGATTTCTCTGTCTTTTAGGTTTGCGTTTGCATCAAGGAAAAAATCGTTCCACATTAGCGTAACGAGCCATAACGCTTAAGTAAATCTGTGCAATCTCTATCAGTTCTCTCAAGACGATACTACTCGCATGTTTCATCATTTTCTCATTCAGTTGTTTGCAAACGGATGAATCTACTCAAAGCGTTTAAATTCAGAAAATAAAGTGGCCCATTTAGCCAGATGTGCAACAAAAGACTTGTACAGTACAATACAGATGCATTTGACATGAATCGATCACAGTCATGATCCTTGCCTTCTCGGAGTTTTCTTAGTGCTGATTTAACTTGTCTTGATATGTATGTCGGATTGTATCCCTTGAATCCTTGTCTTCACAGTGGCAAAGCACGAAAACTTCAACAATTGAAACTTTTTACTTCTTAATATTCTGAAGTTTCTCATTAAAAGCAACCACAAATGGTTGCACTTGAAAGTGTCTTACTGTCAAACAGAGGTCGCTCAGAGAATTTCCAAAAAATTACGTTTCAGAACAACAGTTGGATTATGGATGGACATGAAGTATGAATATGAAGCTGTACATTTGAAGCATCCTTGGGAAGCTACGGTAAAGTGATAGCCACATGGATACGCTGTGAGAATCTCAATATCCACAAAGTCACAACAGTCTTTGCTCTTTTCTTTGAACTGTGCAAATGTAACCACACGTAATTCACTCAGCTTCAAAAACATTTAGACTTTTCTGAAAGAGGGATACTTCTGACATATACCTTCATTGTTTAGCATTACGAATTAGCTATAATTCCTAGAAACTACTACACTAAGTTATGTGCGATACACTGATCAATCACCGTGTCCCGGTTCCTCAGCAAAGCTGGTAGGCTAAAGCACACATAACGGAGTCAGCAGTTCGCACTCTAATACCAAGGTCATTGAGGTACTGAAAAAAGATTTACCACTATCATGTCACGATTAATGTGAAAGCATTCCCACATTTCCAGCCGAGAATTAACTCAAAGCATAGGTTAATTAGAAAACTTACAGGCCCTCCCATAAACTAAGCTATACGCCATCAGCTCGTGTCTTGTTGCAGTTGGGTAGAGACAGCTTACTGTACGAAAACACAATATATGATAACCAGTGACGTAATTGATGGGGTCAGAGGGCGGGATTGCCCTCCCCAATGGCAGGATAAATGTGAAAAACAGGCCCCCATTTAACTTGCATTTCGACTGTAGTATTCTTTTGCTTCTGCGTAGGTTGTTGTTATTTTGTGTGTTTCGGATTATTTTTCGGTGATTTTTGGGATTGGTATAGCCATCCACATCCAGATTCACTATCATTTCTCAAGTTTTTTTCTGCGTTTTGGCTAGTGGGCCGCTTTTAGATAAGTTTTTCACCCTATGGCTCAAACCTCTAGTTACGCCACTGATTATTACAACCATTAGCGCAGTGTTGTTGTAAAATGTGAGGGGTACAGCTTGGTGTGAAACCAATATAGTCATCGAATCCATGCACAAGTGACGTTTTATAAATACAGATTGCCAACCTTGTGTCTAGAGGTGTTTTGAAAGCAACACTAATCACGCTTTGCTTTATCCTTGCCGATGATTTACAAATTGATATACTTGTTGCTAAAATTTGTTGCTCGTCAGCCTACTTGCATTAATATCGTATTCGGATACAAACAAGCACAGAAATGTAGTAGAATACATAAATTGGATTTTGCTAGAGCTGTCAGTTGGAGTACACAATGCTGAATCGCATTGGTCGTATGTGCAGATCACTCTTATAGTAGAACCCATCGATGTTTATGCATTTTATAAGAAGTGTGGGTTACAGCGAGATTTGATGTCTTTCTCCAGTTGCTTAACGTTACAAAGACGGTAAACATTTTTCTTTGCTCATTTCCGTTTTTTGAAAAAGCTACAGATCTTTTTCATGTTACTGGGAACCATGCATGCAGCCCCACCCCTACCAAAATCTCCACTGATATTCCCTTACCAGCAGGAAAACAATTTGACTTCAATTAGCGTAGCCTACTTCACAAAATGATTTCAATCTGTTTTGCTGTTGGTGGATGGAGGATGTATCCTTTCAATCTCCCCTTGTCGGCTCCTAGCTGCATACATACCCACATACCCATCTAGCCTATAATGTAATTTCTGCGTACGTAATCGTCCGGTGGTTGTTGTCTTGCGACTTCTGTCAGTGACGCCACTTAGTTTAGTCTTTTCACAATCAAATGTTTCAGATTTTACATCAGATCTTAATAGATGAAACTAATGTCAGAAGTTTCGTTTTAAGAGTTCTACTTGCATAACGACACGAACGTATGTTTGAGATTAAACAGAAATCAAAATGCACAACGGAGAATTGGCAAAAAAGTAACAAGTTTCACCTGCATTAACACGAAAAAAATGTACAACAAAACTAGGTCTCACACACCTGTAAAACAAATGTTTCGCACTTGGATGAAAACATTGCTGCATTGTGGGTTTGGTTAAACTCAAGTAAATCAGATGACTTACGAAGAAATGTATTCAGCACAAGCACAAAGTCGCAAAAGTGTTAAGGGAACGAATCTCCTCCTGGAAAATTTTTCGCCTTCTCTGGAAAAAATGTGTTGGACATAGTCTAAAACTTGTGGACATTGTTCAAAAAATTTGGGCACCCCTCAGAAAACTCTTCGCCGCCACTGGTGTCCCAAGCTCATTATGTGCGTGTCTAAGTGTGCTATCCCTGGATATGGGCGTGTCTAAGTGTGCTATCCCTGGATATGGGCGTGTCTAAGTGTGCTATCCCTGGTTATGGGCGTGTCTAAGTGTGCTATCCCTGGTTATGGGCGTGTCTAAGTGTGCTATCCCACATGAAAAGCTCTTCACACAAAACGTGACAAGCGTCACTTTCATTTTGAAGCCTCTCCAAATACAAAACCTAAAGAAAAAAAGTGGGAGACGTGGCATATTATATACGCACCGTTTGAAAAAGCGTGGGGACACGTTCTCCGTGTCCACCATCAAATTGCGCCCATTATTATAACTACGTAAAATAAGAAATGTCAAAAGGATGAAATTTTCGAATTTCGTCAGAGAATATTTCATTTCTCATGAAAAAAGTTGTCGTGTACTCCAAAAAGAGGACGTGTGGTAGCCCTACTTCACAGTGCTACTCACATGCGACCTGTGCAAATCTGAGTAAGGCAGACGCAAAATCTACCAGAAACGAGTATGTGAACACGTAAGCTAATGCGTTCTACGCGGCTTGGCCTTGCATTCAACATATTCAGATACCTGACAGACTTTCAGGAAACCAATAAGTGTAATACTTGTTTCGTCCCAATATTCAAGTGAAACACTGCCGTTTGGCCTATCGGTAAACGAATAGCGTCGACAAACAAACTTTCCTCTCTACAAATGACTAAGTAACACGCACATGTCGCACATATGGCTAAACACATAAACATGGTGGGAGCCCACTTTGGTGGGGGGCCCTGAGCCTCCTGCAAATCCGGCGCTGGCTTTTGTGAGCTTTTGAAAAAGAGTGGAGACAGAGACAAACCCTTTTAAGAAAAGCAGAAACCGGAGTCAAAATTTTGTTTTGCAACATAATTGTTTCTTTTCTGAATCGGTACAATTTTGCCGATTTATGATAAATATTTTTTTTCTGCAACTCCAGCTTGTGATCAATGCTCCTTGGTTGGCAGTGGAAGGGAATTAGTTTCAGGGTTTACAGATGGAGAAGAGCAAATGACAATGATATCGGCTGTACAATTCAAATACAGTAAGCATATTTCAGGACCGTGCAAGTGCATATTTTCCTTTCTGAATTCAAAAACATTTTTTAAGAGATATCGACTTGATGACCTGATGGTCTTTGACTAGTCTCCTACTGAATGGTTATTGGCGAATCGCGAATACATTCTTTCAAAAGAGTAATCAATGAGGAAAACGTAAGTTCTGTGGAGAAATATTTCTGCTCACTGTTCTGCAAGAAGAGTAAAACTAGTCTTATTCTGATTTGTTCAACACAATGAATGTAGCCTCTATCTTTAACACTGCAGAACTAGTGGACAAACCGTTTAAGAGACCATTTAATTTAATGCAAATCCAAGTACAGCAGTCTGCGCCTATCCAGGGGAGCCACATGGATCGTGGTCTTCCAAACTGAAATAAATCACGCGTGATTTTACAGTTATGTGTAGAAAATCATGGATAAATAGCGGTATCTGTGTTTTTTTACCCCCAAACAGGTAGATGGGAATATTTGACCCCTTTCAATCAAACTTTATGGACACACAACTGCCGATGTGCAGATCAATAAAATGTATAAAATGCAATGCGAAAAAAGTCTCTGCAAACAGATACATAATTTTTCATTCAATATTTTTTTTACTTTTGATTGAATACGTCATTAGACTAGATTGTTCTTGGGAGTTGGGACTATCGCCCTTTACCCATTTCTGAGTAACAAGCCCAATGAATAACAGCGTTGCTTGGGAATGAAATAAAAGTAAGCAAAACTGGTACCTATTATTGTGACTCGTGACTTGTCATTTACAACTACATGACATTAGTAAGCACGATTAGAAATGCAATAGTTTTGAACTATGTCCAACACATCACAATTACGGGCCTGGGTAGGGCACAAGCATTGAGGAGACACACGAGTAACATATCCCTTTATTTAGGGAATACACAACAGGTTGAACATTTGTTCAGTCGCCACAGCGAAAAAGTGTTTTGCGTTTAACCTTGTATAATAAGTGCACATGGTCTCAAAGCACCGCATCACTGAAATTGCTTTAAAAAATATGATAAATATGTTGATCTGTTGGTGTTGTACAGCAACAAAACGCAGTTAGGCAAGCTTTCGAGGAATCAGACAACCAAGCCTTGATTTCATGACTTGGCGATGATTCGGGCTTACATATAGTTATGTTCAGGCAATTAATCTCCAGACGGGCGACTCAATCGAATCTATCAGCAAATGTTTTTGGTAGGACATCGAGTTCATGTAGCTCTAAGCATCCTCAGTCCTGAAACGTTATTGTGAAGAACTGTCAGATTAATAAGAGAGTTTTAAAAAATCTTCAAACATTTTGCGCGATTTTTTTTTATTTTTTCCAGATTTTCCGCATACTTGTAACTGTAAGTTGTAGAGGAATTCGTGCTACCTCTGCGCTCCAGCTCATCTCCTACGACTATGTATGCGACAGTTACATGTGCCATTTTTTTAAAACGCCCAGCGATTTGTGCTCGTTTCTACCAGATTTAACGTTATCATCTATTGTTAAACTGATTTGCTGGTATTTGCGCCTATTAGTAAAAACAACCGCTGCCGATGTTGATTTGTCTATTTTGAAACCCTCTCTCCGCGTAAAACGTGAGTGACGTTTCAGAGTGCAGAAACGCTAACTCACTGAGATGTTCGCGTACATGGGCTTCCGCAGAAATGTTTTACCTAGGTGGGACAACGTCAACATTTTGTTGATCCAATTGTTAGGTTACTGACGATATACGTCCACGAAACGCTTTGTCGTTTCCACACGACTACACCACAAAGAAAATACCCCGTGACACTAGTCACAAAAAAAGGTACTTCGTTGGTAGGCACAGCCAGATATATTACAATGAGTTTCACATTAGGCTATCTGCAGATTTTCAAAGTGGGGTACTTCTTTCCACAGACGTACTGCCATGGTCTTCAACGGCGTCACAAATGATAATTTTATTTTACCAAGCAACACTTATCAGCGTCACAGGAAAAAGAGCTGCAAACGTCTGAGATCTCGTTCAAAGCGATCAATCACCCTTTCAATAAAACCTTGCTTGTTGATATTTTCACGGGGAACGCTCATCTTACAAGCAGCTCATGTACACCGGGCAAGCAGACTGTGTTGATAGGACTATTGGACAACTTACTAAAGTTAGAATACCATGCAGGCTTTAAAAAAATTGAGCAATGAATTGTGAAAAGTCGCCACATCAAATGTAGCTTTGCCCTCAGAAATGAACTTAACGATTAAGACGTAAATCCACAAGTCTGCATGGACGTATTCTAACAAGCCACGGAGTTTTGTACTCTGTCAAAAGCAGTGGTGTAACTGACAGGGGTCCAGCGGTGTGGCAAGCTGCAAAAACTGGGCCCCACTAAGCTTGTATTTTGTTTTTAGTATTCTTTTGTATTTTGGTGGGTTGTTGCTTTTTGAGTTTTTCTGAGTAAATCCCGGTGATGTAAGGTTTTAGCACAGCCATCCACATCCGGTTGCACGATCATTTCTCACGTTTTTTTCCTGAGTGCTGGCTAGTGGGCCCCCTACAGTGGCCGGTTCAGCAATTAGGCTGGTACAGTTAAGTTACCCTTCTGGGGCACACCTACGACACTGGTGGAAAGAAGCATGCTGAAGAGTAGTTTAATAAAGCTATTCACTCAGTTCAGGCGCATTGTTCACACTCACAGCCTCACACTAGCAATGGATTTTTCAAAATTGTGGATGCGTTGCTACAGATTCACCCATCCTTTTTTTACACAATACGGAACTACATGCCTTACTGCTATATCAGCAGTCACTGTCTCGTAGCATTACCTGCTACGATGTCTGCGCTCAAGAGTCTCATGCAGGCATGTCCAGATGCGTGACAAAAATATGGCAAATGTTTGTGCAGTTTATGGCAAATTTTTGGCAAAAAATTTTGACAATGGCAATTTTGTTGGCAATAATGATTTTTCGATACTTTATGTTTTTTGCAATTTATATTTTCCATGCTTTTCAATTTTTAAAGTTTGACAATTCTAAAAAGATTTGTTTAGATGGGAATCAAGATGCCTTCTCAGTAAACACAATATATCCTCCGTTTAGATCGTATTCTCTAATTCTTGATTCATGTTACACTGTAAATCACAGTACAAGCAATTAGGCTTTGCGGTAATTAGAGGGTGATCAGAATGATATAATTCACAACGATTAATGTTAACCTGTAATTTCGCTCTAATGTTTGTGTGCTTTTTTGTTAAATAATCCACATTTGATGGTATTCTCAAACTCAGATTGGTATTTTAAAAATGGCACTTTTTGCCATAAAAATTTTGACTCAAAAATTGGCAAATATTTTGAAGATAGGGATTTTTGGCAATATTTGCAAAACTTGGCACCATCTGGAAACCCTGACCTTATACAACAAAATGCCTTCTACCATTATTTGAAGTGAATCTTTGAAAAAATTTTCCATGTTATTATTACGCAGTAAAGACCGACGATAGAACAATCCAATCGCAAGCTTCGGAACCTGCCTCTGCGGAAAAAAGAACGGACATAGTGAACTGCAAGGTCTTCACTGCATGACAACAGAAATTGAACCTGGTGTGAGTGCCATATCGGTAAATAAACTGTCATTGCAAGAAATAAATCAATTCATCGGAATTAATTCGCTGACTTCAGGCTTTCTACAAATTTTTGGTTCTTAGTCCCACTTTCCTGGAGGGGGGCATATGCCCGTTTCACCCCTCTCTGCAGACGCTCATGTTCGCGTATGAAAATGGTCTGTGCAGTGGAGCAAATTCGTCGCTTGTCACGTGGTGAAAGTATTGTGACGCGGGGCCACAATATGTAGCAATTTATTGGACTTTGTGACCATTTTGTTCTAAAAAGTAATGCAAGTATGCAAACCAGCATTAACATTGAGATGCTGTTTCTGACGGCCTGAACTGGTGCGAACACAGCGAATATTTAGTGAAAACAACATACTGCGTTTGATGAACGATCCGCGAAGTATAAATTTCCGACGAGCGTACATGCATTGCAGGTTTGCATAGCCTAAAAAACGCTTCCTGTGCACGACATGCTCTCTTTTAAAAACGTTCGACCAGGAACTCTTTGCGGTTAGTCGGTCTTCGAATCGCCGTGTTGTTCGTTTTGGCATCAATTTGCTTTTTAAACTGTGAAGTGATCAAAACAGAAAGTTCTGACTGGTGGTAGCATTTCGCGATGACACTAGGCCTTGCGTTGTTTGCATTGTTATATTCATTGGCTTATTTGCTGCAGCAAAAGTACAGTTTTATAACTCATAATTACGGCAACCAAACGTCAATAATGTCAAAATTTTTCTGCCTGTTTTAAAGTTTCTGAAACGTCCACAAATCAAATTTCACACTGATACCAAGAAGCGATTCAAAAGTTGTAAGGTTACAGAAAAAATCAAAATTTTATCGTCGGTCAGATTTTGTCTTACAGCAAATTTTTTTCTCTTTATCGATATTTTTTAAGCTATAACAACAGATATTGATATGCTTTTGCAAGTTTATTTGCAATTTTGACATACTAATGGATTTGTTGCAACGTCTGACGTAATAATATTGTCTTGCCCACTATTGGATGATTGAATATTATGCACGCTGGGCGTGGCAAGGCAAGAAACGTGGTCCTCCGACACTTGGTTTGGTAAATGCACAATCCACTATGCATATAGAAACTTTCAAGGCAATAATCTGAAGCAGTGCTTGATGTAGAAGTATAACAATGCAGAACATTGTTAGTGACTTCAGGATATTTATTGACGCAGGATATTTCCCGTGTACTTTTAGATAAATTTTGTCTACTAACAGATTAGATTTCATGAGTTTTATTTCTAACATATGCTTTGTATTCCACATATCGGTTGCAAACGCAGAAAACTGATAGGTCAAAATAAAGTTAAAAATTGTAAATAATAAAGTCAAAATTTTAAGTTTTCAGGTCAAAACATTGGTTACCCGACTCATAATAAGAACATTAAATCGCGATGCAAGAACTCTTTCTTAATCATCAAGATGAAAATTTCAATTTGTGTGAATAGAATAGCTCATTAGAATGAAGTCGACCACAAAACAAGAAAACAATCGAACTTTCAAAAGAATAGATTTTTTATATGTATGTTCAGGTCTTAGCCCCAGGGGCTGCAGCAAAAGCAAGTTCAGCTAAGCGATAACCGGCGCACCCTGAGCTCTTAGCTCCTTTTTCTTGTTTCCTCCTTGCTGAATGAAGACATTGGAAGCAGTTTAAAAGCACTATAAAATATTCTCCAGCTGAGTTATTGCATTCCTTGCCGTCGTTGTAAGACACAAGAACCGCTATGAAGTCCTTTGCGTTTGCGTTGATCTTTGCCGTGATATCTTCCGCCTACAAAGTGAATGTGATTGATGATGTAGACAGTTGGAAACTTGAACATCCCAAGTTCAACCTCACTGGCCCTCAACCGAAGGTAAGGCTTGTTTTTTTGATGGTTGGTAATGCCAGTTTCTCTGGGTAAACTTTACAAAAACGTAAAAATAAGCAAGGTGAAAACTGTTTAAACAGATGGGTTTTGATATTTCAAAAATACAGAAATGTCGTGCTGTGTCGGTTCCTTCCCGTGAAAGCATATCGTCTTATATTTTCATGCTGAATAGCGCCAAAAACAGGCATTGTAGTTAGAAAACAATTCGGGCTCGATTTCGTTACTGCGATGCCACCTGCGGCATGATGTTGCAGACTCTTGGCCTACACATTCGAAGGAATGTGTGATTCTATTTTGTCCGTTATCAGTCACGGAGATTCTTTTTATTTACAAATATTGCCAAATTTCCCGATAGAAAAACGTCTTGATTTGTACTTTATTATTTATTTTTACATATGTGCCACCAAAACGTATGTAGAGGTCTGAGCCAGGGTGGTAAACTTGGATCAAAGGCGTCCCCTGGCCACTGTAGGGGACCCACTAGCGAACGCTCAGAAAATATCGTGAGAAATGATGTTGAATCCAGATATGGATGGCTATATTAAAATCACAAATCACTGATAAATACTGAGAAAAACGCAAAAACAGCAACTTACTGAAAAACAAAAGCGTACTAAAACTGAAATATAAGCTTTATGGGTGCGCGGTTTTTACATTTAGCTTGCCAGGGGTGAGGGGCGATTTGAATGTCTGTACCCGTCAGTTAAGGCCACTTTGTATCACAAAAACCGTTCTTTTCGCGGCAGCAAACAAGTCTTAATCAGTGAACATCGTGGTCTTCGAGAAGTTTGCCACTGATCACAAGTTTCTGATTTGATTCGTACACAAAATAAAACTTGCAGCATTACAAGACTTGCACAAACAACGAATCAAAGACAGGTTAACCGACAAAGTGTGTAATATGCCCAAAAGTGATAGCAGTTTACACTGCGAGTGTTTTGTTTTCTGTACAGCACAGCGATGATCCGCCCAGGTTCGCTGCTGAGATTACCATCAAAATTATTAATTAACCGCAGTTTTTGGTGTCACGTAGCATCCGGTATATCTCGCTTGCTTTTGAGCTCGATTGTTTTGTAAACTTGCTCCAGAAATAACGATTCGCTAAAACACGTTTCGTCTGAGCAAAGGCAAGGTTCTTGAATTTGCTGAACTGTGTTTGCAGATAGATGAGAAAATTCAGATACTTCGTTTTATATTTTTGCACAAATTGTTGTTCTCGAATATGCTTTTACAGACGTCAATGTACAACATTTCGCACCTGATCGTAAATGTTTTAATTGATACCAAAACTTACACGTTTTGAAACTTCAAATGTTTTTGAAAACGTGGCTGAGCTCATTGCTAGTGCTTAACTGGTGTCATGCTTTGGACTGTTCCATAAAAACTAAGTCTTTTTTGGATAAAGGATCACTCATACCAAGCTCGCCGCTATGCCGCTGCGAAATGGGCAAGCACGCCAATTCAGGAGCTCACCGAAGAAAAGGCTAAGAAAGTGGGATTTCTTCGCCTCTTCGACTACATACGCGGCGCAAATGACAGAGGTATACAAAAGAGACAACTTGAAATTTAATTTTCAAAAGGTTTTCAATATGTCTGGCAATCCATTTTTAGTATTTATTGAGGTTTGTACTTGTAAAAATATGTATTTGCTTCTGTTCAAAGTTAACCAAAAAGAAAGTACAAAATACTAAAAGCTATTCAACAGGTGCGTTCAATGAAGTCTTACAACCTCATGCAATTTGTGAAAAATTGTCGATATAGTGACTTTACAGCAATCTCCAGACAATAAGATAGGTTGCCTTTATTGGTAAACTTTAAACAATTCATACAGTAGGTTTCAACTTTGCCTTGATGGATTAAAAATTTGTACCAATTCAAACCGCAAGTCACAGTCTGATCCAAATCACGTGAGAAGCGAAGCTGTTGCTTCACGTGATGTTTATTGTTATGACAACAAACTGTCCAAGCGATTGATGCCGGCATTGAGTTTCAGCGAAAACGTTGATGAAGCGATTCACAAAGAACTGCACTGAGAGTGGTCCTCAGTAATACAGACGGTGCACAAGTTAGATATTCTTCAAAAGATGTGTTTAAAGTCTGTCGAAAGGAATCTTTTCACAGCCAAGAATTAGATACTGCAATGTTATCAGTGTACACTATCTGTTTCATCTACTATAGCCATCACCAACTCTTATTGGAATAGAACAAACCTTGACGAGCGAGCGATGCGCCGCCATTGCCATGGAGGTAATCATTTCAATGAGATGGCCTCCATGACTGTCCTGACAACAGTGAAAAGAAAATGTGCGATTGTCCTTCGTACATACCGTTCGATTGTGGTTGTTACCAGTCTGATCTCTGATGATGGTTGTGCAGAGGAGTGGGGATCCATAAGACTACTGTATGCGTTGAAGATGTGTTTATTGTTAACATTGCTTGTTGAGTGTACACAAGCAATGGTTCGCCTGTCAAAGTGTTCGAGTAATTTGTCCGAATGTAAGCAGAGTCACAATAGCAAAAAATATAATATTTGCACAAAGCACCTATAGTGTCCTTGCTCAACTCATATCTGCAGTGCCTTCAAAATTAGGCAAATGGAAGCAGTTAAATCAACCATACAGAAAAAGCAACCATAAAGATATATTTGCCCCAGTGCAATTGCAATGTTGAATGGTAGTCGGTTGAATTAAAACCGCATGGTGACCATCCCGCAGGAAGTTACGTGCTACAACTTCAATATCATCTTCGTGAATTTTTGAATTGTGAGCAAACCGCTTGCGTATGCAGTTAAACGTCGCGAAACTCCATTGAAAAATCAAAAAACATCGATGGAAATCAGCACATTGATGACGTAAGCGCCTAATTCTAGGGAAAACATTTCCGTTCAAACTAAAACTTATGAGCGAAACAATTAATATTAAGTGCTTTTGGCAAAACCATGCTTAATTGGAGAAAATCGTTTTTCTGACGCTCCATGATTTCTTTCGATTTTCACATTTTTTTATTCTGTTAGAACAAGGGTTGCAGATCCTGCTCAGCAAAATATATACTCTATTAACGGCATAAATATCTGATTGTTGGCTGTGAATAATTC
>JGI24021J15306_10004231_pt1 | contig 16587 bp, 8 predicted proteins | sample Ectturendosymbi1_FD_15306 | JGI IMG/M metagenome (IMG submission 15306) | reverse complement strand
GCAAATTTTTAGGATTCGATTGGGCAAATTGTCAAAGCCTTTGCATTTATTTGGATGTAGACTACTTAAAACACGAAATACTTGAAATGGATCAAAGCTTGGAGGGAGCAATCGATGATCAGTAAGAAAGTGTAAAGGTGGCAATTTATTTATGTCATAAGCAGGAGAATTAGAAATTGAAGCAAAATATTCATTGAAAAGATTGCACTTCACAAGTGGAATTACTTAAAGTTAGATAAAATAAAATTTTACAGCAAGACGCTTGTTACAAAATTGGATATATGTTATAAAGTCAGTCATAGTGCAAACATTGCCGCATGGTTAAGGTGTTGCAGAGAAACCTTCAACATTGGCAAGAGACGGCAATAAATTCGGATGATTGGATTAGTATGTAGAAATATTAATCAGAGTCGCTAACGTAAAAAATAGCAACTCATGAACTGGGGGCACTGACTTTAAACTGTTTTCTGTTGTAGTTTTCTGTGTGTTTGCATTTCTAAATCAAAATACCGCTGGTTCAGTTCCTTGGTGGATTCAATTCGTACTTGTAAGTATTTACAAGATTAAACAAAGACTGTAGAGACAGACCTCACCTGGGGAGTACATATAAAACAAAAAGATTATGAGGTAAGTCCCACCTGGTACTGGCCCAAACCGAGCGAATATATTCGCCATCCTCCTTAAAACCGATTGCACTTGATCTTCGGTTACTACAGCTGCGGATTGTCTGCAAGCGCACAAAACATCAATGAAATAATTGCTTCACAGTTTGTGGTTGCGACCTTCCAAGTGCCAGTATTTACACAGACTTGACTGCTTCAAACTAAGCACTGTGAAAACGTTAGGTGTATGTGCATCGGAAAAATCTAAGTCGTTTTTTCGAAAAACAAGTAAAAAAATAATATTTCTGATTTTTGCCATGCAAAGGTTTGTTAATCTTTTGAGCCGTTGTCGAACTGCCGTTCAAAATGTTTTCATATTTTGTTAGATAGCTGTGCAAGATTTGTATAGGCAAGTGCATAAACATAAATCTTATAATTTTATTTTTTCTTAAGTTGGGTCTGTTTCGATTTTATCTTAAAAATTCCTTGTTGACGTTGGGACAAAATGTTTGTCAAGTGGTCCAAGCATATGATTGAGCAAAACGTTTTGGATCAGGTTGTTTTCATCCAAATGGCACACTTTCTTTTACTCACTATATAAAAATTTGCCCATTAATTCCCCAAGTACAACAACCAGCAATTCTGGTTGTATAACAACCAGCAGCAATCCAAAGCGTAATCGAATTTTATGAGACGACACAAAACCTCTTCAAGCATTCAAATGTCATTCATTGAATTTCAGAACGCTGAGCGAGTGAAGCTCGATTTTCCATAAATATCCTAGGAAACCCGTTGTTTGAAACTGCTGTAGTTTCAGACCACGCTCGCCTGCTAGACTGGCTTCTTATTGCGTACAAGTTATACAAAACGTCAGTTCTGAATCATAACAGAATGTATAGTTTCAGCGCATTTGTATTTGCCCGGGCCTTTGGCATGTGCCTGACCTATATGTGAGTTGCAAATGAAGTGAACGAATGTGCGTAAAGCATTCAGCCAAGCGTTAACGCGTTTGCAAATTTCCCGTGCGATGATCTCGAACGATCTCTAAAAATTGTCTGTACCTCTTTCTTCGGCAAACTGTGTCACACAGCGTGTGTTTATCATTCAGTGTATTCAGTGAACTTCATGTCTGAATAAACTAAAATAACCCGTCCTTGGAAACCTTGTTTTCTCTGACCTAGTGTGCCTTCTTGACCCCCAAAGTGGCCTGATAGTCCACAAATGTTGTTGACCCTTGTTACATCATTTTTGACCCAAATGCACGAAAGCTGGACAAATGGCTTTATTTTAAGATCCGTGTTTTTTTTTAAGTACAAGCAGGGCTAAACGAGTGCTGTTACTCACTGTGCAAAATTCAATCAAAGTTTACAAATAAAATAAATGTTTAAGAACTTGGTAATTAAAAGCAGCACTTTTATATTTTTGCTGCCTTTGACCAAGCCTCTCAACAACTGCATATACCACCGAGGAGTACCCTGCGACGAGTTGCGGACATTGCGCAAAACAAATGTCTTGCCACTTATTTAAGGTATTACCTCGAAAGAAGCGTGTATCCCATGAGCACATTTTGCGGATTTCCTGCGATGCTCACAGCATTGTCGAGGTTGTCAGTTGCTGAGCTCCAGGTACTCCTGGTTAAGTGATCCGGTGCGGTGGAGTTCCAGTTCTAATTTGAAATTTAAAAGCAGGATTGAGTTTTCAGTATAAAAGAGGGCGAATAACTTCGCTTCTTCTGCTCTTGAGTGATAGAAAGGATTACACAATTTGCACACACATTAATTCCATGGATATGTGAAGGGGGGTCATGGGAGTGTCTTGGCCCACTCTTAATTTTGAAACTTGATATTTTCCTATTCATTCTTCATTCGAAAAGTGTTTTTGGCTTAGTTTTAAGTTGGCAAAATGAAATTTCACCACTGTTGGCACTTCTGGAAAAAATCCTTTCGACGCCCATGATTAATTAATATTTTCACTGGCACTGAAAACAGCAATATAACTTGTAAGACATTCGCTACTTGGGTTTTCAAAGTGTTTTCCATAGAATAGCTGTGTTGAACAGGTTTTTATAGTAATGAAAAGGGAAGTAAGTGCAGATAAATGTTACAATGCGCACTAAATAGGAGAGAAAATCCTACAAAAACTTCCTGCAGTAATGCTTTCTCTTTTCATTTTTATGTTCATCTTTTGTTCTAGTGCATACACTAGCCCTCAACCAGGGGTTCGCAAACGTTCTTTAGAGGTCCGTAGAAAACTGAAATTTAGTACAACATAGCAAATTATTTTTTTGTGCCGTATATCAATATTCGCACTTTTTCCTGGCCAGACATTTTATTTCATAGAATTGTTACGCGAGAACCGCTGCAATGTATCAGTACGTTCATTGTCACGTCATTATTTGATAAATATATTTTTATAGCTTCACAAGCACAAATTTAGCGGTTCATGGATGAGATCCTGAAAAGCTTGCAGAACAAGTTACTTTTCATCTAATAGTGTTTCTTTCAATTTCAATGACAGTTCAGTCTTTACAAGCTAACAGCTTGCCAGGGGAGGATGACAGGTGCCTTCACGTGGCCTTCCCCGTTGCCGCACTTCTTGAAATGCTTACTAAACCTGTCGCTACGAGAACATCCATTGCTACCCGTGCTGGATGCGTTCGGCGCGCACTGGGTACGCCTTTTACAAGGCGCGGCAGCTTCCCTGCTGCCGAAGATGACCGGAGACCCAATATTCTGCAGCTGAACACCAAGGGGCTCACCGCAAACATGATCAGCGTTATCGAGCAGCTAGCCTACAAGAAGAAGCCATTCATCATCGTCCTACAGGAGATCCACTGCACAACTGCAGACAAGCTAGCGATCCCAACCAGGGCCGGCCCTAGCAGGTGTGGGGCCCAATGCAAGACCTAGGCGCGGGGCCCCTCTGAGCAGCGGTGTTATTACGTCATCGTGCCAAGTCAACCGTGCTTATGACCTTTTTCTTGAAGTTTTTTAACATAATAACTATTGAATATCACAAAAAATGGCAGAATGTTGGAGTTGATCTGTACGTACGCTACATGATAAAACAACCGTTTCTTTTATGGGGAGTGGGGATACCTCACGTGCCCCCATTTGGGGTCACGTTTATGACTAATTGCATACTGCTGTGGTGGTCATTAGACAGTGTACTGCTGCCACTCGTACTCAAGCCGAAAGTTGTAAAGGAAGCTCTGCAATGGAGCGGCGAGCGCAACTGCAAAGTTACGTCAACCAAACTGAACTGACAAGCGAATTGAAATTACAATGCGATTACTTCGCTCATGTTGAACAACACTTTCGTTTGAAGAAGAACTGACTTGGAGAAACTGTTAAAACATGAACTGATTGCTTATCTCGCTTTCGGTAACCACAATCCCAGACGCGTTCTTGCATAAATGTAACGTCTGCACATGATCAACTATCCGCTTTGTGACTCAATGCACGAAAAACCAGACTTCTCAAGAGAGCAACCTATGCATCCGCCCAAAGTTCCCCCAAAGCCCAAGTTTATAGAACAGGGGTTACCAACCTTTCTCTGATCGTGTAGCCTAGCCCTTTAGCATTTCGGTAGATGAGCATGTCCCCCTAAGATTTCTTATGACAAAAGGCTGAGTAAAATACCAAAAACGTACTGAATTATTATTAGAACGTTTAGAATGTTGGAATTATAAAGGTAGAATCCGTTTTTATGTTTCAAAGTTAATTTGTTGCAAATGTACAAAAATGCACCCCTTCAGATAGGCAAATGTACCCCTAGGGGTACAAGTAACCCAGATTGGAAAACTCTGTTATGGAACTTACTCATTCTTCATTATGCATAGACTTGGAATGCAAACTGTTTTTTATGAATTAGAAGTGCAAAGATAATTCAGCTACCATGTCACAGTTGTAGAAACATATACCAAACGCAATATATAATGCGCATGGTTGATTGATGAAATAGAAGCATATAGCCGCCAAATTTATTGATAAACAGGAACGAGCATGCCGGATGACATTCACAATTTTTGCCTTGCCTCGTTAAGCTGCAGAGCTTAACTTTTAAGTATCCTTCACGTTTATGAACCTGCATGGACTTTGAAGTGGTGGTTTTTCTACCTACAGATTTACGCTTGCAATTAGGGAAATCACAATAAAAGTTTGGTGGGGTGGCAAATGATAAAAGTACTTGCACGAGCGACAAATAACGCCGAACAATTATGTGGACAAAGTAAAGGAGGCGCATTTAAGCGCGAACACTTCTCAAATTTTTTCGCTGGTTTGCATGAGATTTTTGGCTTCCACAGGACCAACCTCTTATCTTTTGTCGTTTGTTTCAATGTGGTAGAATTATTTTATTTTGACAAAATATTAAAACAACTAGTCTGTGTCAAAATCTTCCATGAAGCAAAACTGCAAGCCTTTGCTAAAATGCAGATGACCCACAACCAACCAAACACTTTCCAAAACAGAAGATTCTTTCGAGAACTGAATAACTTTACCTTAGCAGAACAGCCATCAAAAGTATAACGACAGACACTCGTCTTGGCCGGTCCATTGCCAGTTGAATCACTACACAACTTGTCTGCAGTAGCTGTAGGTTTACTTCAGTCTCAACTGGCACGAGTAACAATCAAATTCTATCCAGGTTCTATTTGAATAAGAGCTGATGATGCCTACATCGTAGGCGAAATATATACTCTATAAGATCTTAAAGTGTCTGATGCTTTGCTGAGAAAGCATTCTTTCCATGAAGAGTGCGACGTAGTGGAGTGTAGATATAACGCTCGTTTGATAATATAATTAGAGGAAATTCATCGCTCATTCAAACGAGATAATTATTTACTAACAATGAGATTTATAAGTCTTGATACATATCTCCTGCGCAAGGAGTATCTGGCAAAAATAAACAACCTGCCCAACCCCCATGGCGTGGGCCCCCTGAGGCGCGGGGCCCAATGCAACTGCATCGGTTGCATCGGCTTAAGGCCGGCCCTGATCCAAACGTCTCACTAGCTGGGTCGGTCCTGAGCAGGAAGCACGGCCTTACCACGCTTGTTCACGAGCGTTTGGAATGAACACTGGTTGATAGCAATCAGAGACCGACTGAGTGTTTGTGCAATTAGAGACTGAGTGGCGGTGCATATACCTCGCAGGATATAAGACCTTTAACGTCTACAAAGCTTCTTCCTCGCGACTCACACCTACGGCCATCCCGACTTTTCCACACCCTAGTCTGTATGTTGGAGACTTCAACTGCCAGCATGCCAACAAGGTCTACAGCAAAACATCTCCTGAATGCGAGAGCCTGGATTCCTGGGCAACAGCCAACAGCATCGGGCTGCTGCACGATCCAAAGTGAGTAGCCAGTTTTTCCTATTGCCAATGGAACGTCGGCACCAACCCGGACCTGGCCTTCGCGAGTGTTGGCCAGGACAGCCGTCTGCCTGACAGACGTATTCTGGGAAAGTTCCCGCGGTCACAACATTGGTCCTCCCTCATAATGCCACCGAAGCTCACAGTTCCTGCCTACAGCGATGGGGACACAAGACTGGGAGCTGCGAGTCCACCNGGCCAATCAAGAAGGAGCTGTCCAACCTATGGAAAGTCCCAACACCTGAGGGAAACAATATCACTGGCCGCTTCACGCCAGAGGAGCTTGCTGCCGCCCTTAAACACCTGGAGCCAGGAAAATCTTGTGGTCTGGATTCTACCTTCCCGGAGTTTATACGCAACGCCGGGTTGTCTCCCAAATCTTGGCTTTGCGATTTCCTCACTTTTCCTCACCCAGGATATGGAGAAGAGCACTAATAGTTGCGATTCCAAAGCCGGAAAAGCCTTTGGGGACCTAAAGATCTTTNGCCCTATATCCCCGCTATGTGTCCACTGCACAATATTCGAGAGACTCATCTACGCTCGTGTCGAGCCAATAATCGACCCATTACTCCCGCAGGGACAAGCGGGTTTTCGACGCGGGCGGTCGACCGCAGCTCAGGTCACCCTAGTGACACAAGACATCGAGGATATCTTTTCGGCTAAGAAAAAGACCAGAGCTGTGCTTGTCTTGGAAGTGAACATACAGTTTTGTTTTTCCACACAGAAGTCCGCTGGCTTTCACGTGGAACAGTTTTAACCGACCTATTCAATTTGCGAAAACAAATCAAAGTCTTTGTGGAGGAACGTCACGGTGATCTTCTTGAAGAGTTGGAATCGCAACAATTCAAACAAAGCTTAGCGTAATTGATTGGCATATACACTTGAATGAATGATCTGAATTCATCACTTCAAGGCAAAAATATAAGCATATTGAATTTCTTGAAAAGCTAAATACGTTCAACGGTAAGCTATCTCTGTGGTGTCAGCGAGTGAATAGAAGGAAATACTATTCGAATTTCCCATCACTTCAAGAAATAATCGATGACACTGATTCTTCGTGTTTGATTCCCAGTTTTTGTGAAGTTGTGGCTCATGTGGAAGTGTTGTCGACGCCATTTAATATATATTTTTGACGCAGAGAATATGGAAATCTCTGAAGAATGGATTATGAATCCACTCTTGATGGAGATCTAAAAGATCTTATAGAACTGCGTTCAAATAGTGTTCTTGAAATGAAGTTTTAAAGTAAATCTTTGGAAGAGTATTAATAACTATGGCTATATTTCCAAGACTTTGTGAACCTGCACCAGCAGTGCTCATTCCATATGCGGCTACATAACTGTGCGAATCAGGATTTTAGCACTCTTTGTCAATTAAAGTAAGGCGAAATCTAGAAATCGCTTGAATGCACAGGCAGACACGTGTGTTGCTATGAGCAACATAGTTCCACGTTTTGAAAAACTCATAAGCAAGAAACAGGAACAAGAGTCATTGAACGAAAATACATTAGCAAACTATTGGAAGTCAGCCTTTAGATCTTATTGTTTTGTATATAATACAAGCAAGTGATTTGTTTTGCAGAGTATGTTCAGATGTGAGTCTGTGTCATTCTATCCTGTCCATATACTTGATTTTCTTCATACAATTAAAAAATTTAAATTCGTTTCTAAACATTTGCAAGCTATCTCTTGATTATAAAACTGTAGCTGATGCGAGGTCATAACATTTTTAGGGATTAAGGAATAGGAAAACTTGGGGAGCCCTGGTTTAGAGCTACTTATGAAGGATTTTTGAGCTGAAGAGAGATAAATATTTTCGGCTTGTTCCATGCACATCTGATACAGCGCATAATTCTGTGTTTATGACTTTATCAGTGGTCAAAACACATTTAGGAATATTCAAAAAAACGCTGGCAAAACGGTGGGGGTCCGCAATTGTTTTAGGGGAAGTAAAAGGGGCTTGTCATGTAAAAAAACTTTGAGGAACCGCTGATTTGATGCATGTGTTTCATAATTTTGGTTCGTAGTTAGTTATCGCAACAATCGTGCAACTTACCCGTTCACTGGCACAGAAGAAATACACTTCACATATCGATGGGTCGCCTGCGTCGTAGACGTTGTAAGAATCGTAATGACAAGTAAGGTCGCTTGTGGTGATGGTACCTTTGTACGAACGTGACCTTCCGNTCGAGTCAGCTCCAGTTCCAGATTGAACCTGAGAGTATAACAATTCAAGCTTCTCACGAACAGAAATGTTTGCTNTTTTAAAGTGTTTATGAAATGCTTTTATGTTTTGTCTTTAAAGGTCATTGAACGGTAATTTTTCAAACATTTTACTCTCCAATTAACCCATGGTAAAAAAGTTCAATATCAGTTTACGATCTTCGATTTTTCAGTTTTTTCCCATTGCATCAAAGCGCCTCTGCCAAAATGTTGCCTTTGCCACTATTAGTAGAGTCTGATCAGATCCAGGTTTTCTAAACTAAGATGTTCTTTTTTGCTTTCAAGTTTTTCAAATAGCATAAACACCATGTGGCAGCTGAAGAGTGCGTAGCTATATCTTTTCAATTGCCTATCTGATGCACTTCATATCGCATATCTTAGTTTAATGGGATTTGTTTTCATAAAAATATCCCAAATAACTAAATTTGCACAGAAGTGAAAGCATATATACAGGGTTCATAATACGGAGCTCTTACTCTTGCAACAATGTTTCTTCATTTTTGTACGTTCTGCTATGCTTTTTCAGCAACAGTTGAAATGACAAAAATAAAAGCGTTTTTTGTCAGATGTTGAAAACAGTTCATGATTATAATGTTTGTAAAACAAAACCCGCCTTTAACGCTTGTGAAACAAGAGTACATGTATAAAAAAAAGACCAACAAAAAGCACAAGTGATTTATTTTCAAGATTCTTTTGTTATACCGCAACACTTGAAAGGATAATCTCCAAATGTTTTTATTCTTAAATGGACCATGGGTGAAACCAGGTGTCTTGTGTGCCTTGTTTGCAAAGAGTTACACCAAGAATTTTGGTAACTTACTCGTATTCCAAAGCTTTCCACCGCGCCGCCTGCGTTATCAATCCACATAAGCATTGTAAAGGGATGCGTTTTTACAGTAAGAACTTGAATTCCTGAGGTCAGATCACTGTTTGTAAAGAGACGAAATATGGATAAGGACTTAAAGGATAAAAATATTGCAAATAGATTAACCACAAAATAATAAAGCATCAGCAAATATCACAAAAAGCTGTCTTTTGTTTTCTCTTTCAATCGAACCTTAATCTGATACATATGGCATATTTTGTAGCGTACAAACAACAAAAAAAGTTTATTTGTCAATTTTCAGTAATTTTTCGCCTCTCAAAATGTACAGAAGGACTTTTGATCACACAGTGTAATACAATGTATGTTTGCCAAGTTCAGTTTAAAAAAGTTTTCGGTGTTTTGTTTTTGAAAGCCAACTAAAAGTAGTTTTCTTTTCATATCAATCCGGCTCAATACTGTGAAGAATTTTAGAGTCCAGTTACCTGTATGCTTTTCCGTAGACAATTTGTTTGTAACTTTCTTCACCAACCTTGTAATACACCTGAAAACCAACGTTGGTTACTTGATTTCGTTTCTTCGTGGTAACTTTTAGTATCAGATAATCTGTGCATATTGAGGACCTAGGGGAAACTGGTAGTTTTCAATTGCAAATTAAAGAAATTAAATGTTATCTGTACAAACGCACACCGAGAGATGTGTTTGAGCAAACCAAGACACGCAAATCGGAATTTCATTTTGGGTGCTGATAATAACTACTCCGGAAAAACAATCTCTACTCTGGAAAACTAACAATTTAAATGGAAGAAAACCTGTAAAGGTTTTACTGTGGCAAAGCACAGACAAAGTTTATTTGTTCAGGTAATCTGCATGAATCAACAAGGTGCATCAAAACAAGAAAACTTCTTGACTAAACAGACTTTCAAACGCCTACTTACACTTAGGTCTGAGTATATCAAGACTAAGTACCGGAATAGGGGCTAGTAATTTTTTTAAGTGGTTCAAAAGAGCATTTACTGGAAACAACGTGAATAAAATAGTTCATTTTGCATTTGACATTGCTTTCATCATTATCAGCCACACGTGTTAACAGAGAGCTTGATTGCCACGTGCAGTCAACAGAGAGTAATTTAAAGTATCGTGTTTGCCGTGTTAACTGGAGATTTTAGGAGTTACAGACAGGTCGTTTATTATTTCTTAAAATACGATATTGTTTATACAAGAGGATTCGTTTGAATAATCGGGAGAACTGCGTCGTGGTCATCTAAAAAAAGTGATCAGACCCGCTTGGATAATGCAACAAAAGTGTCTTCACCTGGGTGACATCTTACTCAATCCAGCATATATTTTAAGTAACTTGACTTTTTTAAACATAAAATCTTTTCTTGACGATTAGTGAATCAAACACGCTAAACGTGTTTCTCTGCTAAAATCGTGGTTCACTTTCCAACAGGGCTGTGGAGCTGGAGCCAAAGCAATTTTAAATAATTGGACCCGGAGCTGGAGTCTGAAAGTTGGGTTCCGGTTCCACAGCCTTGGTTTATAGGGCAAACGAGTTAAATTATTGAGGGGCGAGCGTGGGTAAAGAAATTTGTTGTGCGGGTAATTGAATGTTGACCCGTTTCATGTGTCAATGGCAAGTGCATCAGCTTAATACGTTCAAAAATGGCAAAACCCGTCTACGCGCTAAAATAACTTGCTAAAATTTATGACAGCAAACCTATTAACGGTTTATGATGTAATAGCGCATTGTTGCTAAATATTCGCTCACTAGTGCCGCATGATAGTCCAAACTTACGGTGTTACACTTGGTGAGTACTGAGAAGTGAAACTTGCTTTGTGTAATCTCGAAGTGGCGAACGGATAAGAAAGGTCTTAACGTCCGGTTGAAGCCAGAAAAGCATTTTCATGAAACGTGTGGTGCAGCGTATCTGTTTTGAGACTGAGCGCCGCTAATGTGAAAAGCATGTTGATTGTGTGATATGAAAACAACAATTAAAGGATTCAGAGTGAGGCAGTTAGGGAAGTAAGCGGCAGCCAAAACTTTGGGGTTGTATACTAGAACGTTTATAGAGGCCCATGGAGGAAATAACACTAGTTACTAAAATTGAGACAAATTTAGTTAAATCGGAACAGGTTTAGCTAAATAGGAACAGATTTAGTTTGTTAAATCGGAACAGATTTAGTCGTTTTTTGTGCTAAATCTGTCCGTTATAACTTTTTTACGAACGGCGCCCTAGACTCTAGCGCAGGGGTGGGCAATTAATTTTGCTCGGGGGCCACTTTCAGAAGGCCGCGTTTAGCGGAGGGCCATACCTTCTTATGGAAGTAGAAGCAAGTCTCCGTTAAGTTATGCTCAGCACTAATATTTACTGTGATAAGTTGGAGCATATTTCAGATTTGAAAATTTTCCTGAAGGCGAGGGCCACTGAAAACGCTGTGGCGGGCTACATTTGGCTCGCGGGATGCTATTTGCCCACCCCTGCTCTAACACATACAGTTTGAGTTTATGATAGATCTTGTTGACAGGTGCGAGGGATTTCGGTTTAATCTCGGTGCAACTTGCGTTTGGCAGGGCGGTTACGTTTTTGTTGGGAAAATGTACTTAGCAAACTGGTTCTACTGTTATTTTGTTTATTTGGGTTAGATAACACGTAACGTGGTTACAATTTTTTTGTAGATTAGTCAGGGTTGTCTTGGTTAGGCTTAGCTAAATCCTCATTTAAGACTGATTAAGGGTCAATTTAAGTAGGCTGAACGGCAGCCTATGTGGGACATGGCATATCATAACTGCATTTGTAGACCAGTTGTGACAGGATTGGACACGTTGCAATCGAAGGGTCCGATCAAGCGTGCAAAGCAGTATGACAGCAAGCACCAATAGAAATCATACTCCGTGGTGGCTCCGCTACTGCTTGTTCGTGCCACGTACATACGAGTTAGGTGCTATTCTTAACGTGTACTTGTACATCCAGTCCGTTGTGCTTCGCGCATGTAACGCCGCGCCAACAGTGTTGCCACTGCTGGTCTTTTTTCACTAGATCCGTTTTTTCTGTTTTATCTGGGGTTCTGGGGTTTTTATTGAAAATCTGGGTTTTTTTGAGTCTGGTCAAATTTTGGAAATGTATGTTGTATTACTGTATTTTCCATTCAAGAATACAGTAGTTTCACAGGCGTAATGTGCAGAGTCAGTAGCCAGTACAGTTGAGTAGGACTAGGCTTGTTTGAAATCTAATGTTTCGCAGATTAAACACTGACTAGACATAGGTCAGCACTCTAATCTATCGCTGATATGTCAAGGGCTGCTTGTGCATGATTTTGTTCTTGGAATGCTTTTTTTGGTTTTGAAGATGCTTTGGTTGAGAATCTGTTCATTGTTTTACAGTCTACAGGCGCATTGTGATTGGTATGAATGTAAAATTATGAATGTTAAATTAGTAGTCGAAAATTGCTATGAGTGCAATGATTAGGATGAAAATAAAACTGTAAGACTTTGAATGTATCATGTACATGTTTCAATTTGTGCATTTAAGTGAAAGTAAAAGAAAACATTGAACGTATTTTAGAAAAGATCGAACTAAATATTTATGTTACTTCATACATTTGACTTGCTGCTAGCCTACTTGAAAATTCTCAGTATGTTCAAAATAGACTTGAACTTGTTAAAAGTTTGATGCAATCACCACATATTACCTTAATTTTTATGTGCAAGAAGCGTATATTTCAAGTTTGGGTTTGACTTTTTTGAACATTTTGTATGTCTGTTGTTTTTATTATTTTCTGTTTTTTTTTCAAGGTAGATTCTTGTTTTTTTGTTCATAACAGAGTGGCAACACTTCGCGCCAACCGAGCGGTTGAAGCAGACAGAAAATATAAGCTTTCAGTATGTTGCACACTTGTGTGCCAGTTAGCTGGGTATTCGGACTACAGCCAACTGNACAATTGCTGGTTGTTCAGGTCGCTGTAGTCCTAGAGCCGTTCGCTAAGGATNGGATGGGCAATGCACATGCCCAAGATGCTNCAGACCAGCAGCTTGTTACTAGCAAAACGGTGAAGTATATTATCACTGTAGGTAAGAGGTGGGCAAAATTGTTCAATGGAAGTGCCACAAGGGGAATAAATAATCTCTCTGCCCTTGTGTTTATTTTGCTTAAACTAGACAGATGATAAATGAACTGTCTCACTGTATGTCTCTGAAACAATGTTAAAGAAATTTTAATTACGTTAATTCCATAAATTAATTAACAAACGGTGACATTCTGTTGAATTTGTATAATGCACATTTTGGTAGGTTAGTCAGGAATACGTGTTTTGAATTAGAATATGATGAATACGTGTTGTGGGCCTGGTTGTAGGACTGGTTATACGTCTTGCATATTGCGTAATGTACTCCACGTATCTTTTTCAATTTTATATATCATGTTTAATGGTCATGCCAAAGATCTTGTGCCTTTTAGGACAACTTTTTTCCAGGATTAATGATCTAAACTGCTTTCGGCTGGAGACGTCCCTATTGCTTTTTCAGAAAAGCAAACGTTTGCTACATTCTAACAACCATTTTTGGTGGTATGACACTGCATGAATGCATTAGACACAAACCACGATGCAAAGAGTTTTGTTGATTCCAGTAGAAGCTTCTGTTATTAACAGTGTTATATTACGATGAACATTAAAAAACTTAGAAAAAACTCAGAACGTCTGGTTTATGGCACCACTTTTTTAATACACTTAGATTTTGTCAACAGCACGATTTCTCAATCGGCAGGCTGTTTGTAATAAACAATATTTTTTGTACAAGGAAATTTGTAGGACGAATATTGGAATTTTGACATCAAAGTCATACTATTTGCATTGTATGTTAGATATACTGAAATTGAAATAAGTGTGTCTTGAATCTGTTTTTGGGTCACACTATCTTGCGAGCGATTCCATGTTAACGGAGGAAAGCATTGTATCGATCAACATTTAAAAGGAATTCGGCAAAAAGAGATTTGAACTTTCTGCTTCACATTGCAAAAAGAGATATCCATACTGAATATGGAAGTCTGAACTGAAGACCCGTGGTTGGTGGTCTGACCTCATCAAAATGGTCGTTTGGTTCAAGAGTCTCGATAATGCTTTCAAAAGCGTTCGGCAAAGTTGGTTTGTGAGCAGGTTGAAAGCGCTAAAGAAAGTACCTTGTTTCCAGTGTCGAACATGTCGCTTCCTCCGTCGTTGATTTGCGTTTGGGTATCTCCAGTTTGATCATATGCGTAGCGAAAGAATCCAGAAATGTTGTTTGTAAAATTGCTCGAAGTTTCATTAATTGCGTTTGTCATGGCAAAAAGGCCGTTGCTGAATTCACCTATCAAAGTAAACGTTGTCCCACAATGTAAAGGCAAAACAATTGTCTTGGCTTGGTTGTAGCAAAAGCTGAGCNGGTTATAGCTTTTATTTGGGAAAGGCGTAATTGCAATGCTTTATGAGCAGAGATGCGCTCAAAACATTTNCAGGCCCCTNCTGGTGAAACGTAACAACAGAAAAGACTTCCGAATAATGCTGGTAAAACTTGTACAGGCTATAGTTGATATAATGGCAAAAGACATCATTCCATGCAAGAGCCAGTTGCATGCCCCAATGCAATATTTTTATCACATAGATGACTATTGTCGGATTCCTGACACGTGGAACTAAAACACTCTCTATATATATTTTATTTAAAGTCATTTTAGAAGGTTGGTCAGCTTTTCCTTCTGACGACAATGTTTTTCAGGAATTTTTAATGTTAGGTCTTTACGCATTGTGCATTTAAAATATTTTCACTCAAACTCACTGCATAGTTGTTATTCACATAGGCCCACTATATTTTGCAGGTTTTGACTCTTATTATTACAACTGTTAATATGTTTTGCCCAAAAATTTATTTAAGCACGTTGACAAAGTACGAATACGTGTTGAAACCTCAGAAGAAAGCTTAAAAATGTTCTTGCACAAGAGGTATTTTTTCCACTACCTACCTTTGTCAGCTTGTTTTTCAAGTGGGAAGTACTTGGAAAAAAGAACTCGCAAATTCCCACCATACGTTTTGAGGAAGTTATTTTGGGTGTAGTATTGCAGAAATGATCGTTCGTTCCATCTCGACACAGGAACATCGTTTGGCACATGCCAGAGCATGACATTGCTTCCCTAAAAACAGGATGAAAACAAATCAAGAACGCACATGACTAAAGCGTGTCTGTTTTTCATGTTTCTAAGTAAACTTTACTGTGCTTCATCAAGTTTTAATCGGCAGCATCAAAACCCTGAAGTACCACTGCAAAACTTGTGCATATTTCTGTAACAACAGTAAGCATCTTACAAATGCTCCCATGCTACGCAAATGATCCAATTGAAAAAACAATTTCGCTTTTCCAAAACTCCTTCCTTTTGGTGACATGGGAAGCAAAGGCAAAGATAATGAGAGCCGTTATCATGCATAAGTCCTCATAATAAGGAGGTTCGTGAACGCATTTGCAAAACCTCTTTTAATTTGATACACGACCCGCGAATCAAGCACAAAGACAAAGTAACAAAATACTATCGTTGGACTTTTATTGGATTTCATGTCTAGCACCGAAACAATGTATTTCGAAAAAAACATCTCAAAACTAGAATTAAAATTGACTAGTTAGCGAAAGGGCAAAACACTTCGCGAACATCTAGTGAAAGCTTTGTTACATAGTTTCTGAAAAAAACTGCTGGCTTATGTAAAATGAAGGAAACAACCTGTGCAGACCGCTAGAATCTAGCGCTTATATCTTGCTACATCGTTTTAAACAAACACCCTTTACGTAAATAGAACTGATACTTCACAGAAAACGTGTTTATGGCGCATCGAAAAGTTGCAAAGGGTTAGAAATGACACGCTGACCTGCAAGAAAGAGGGTGCACAACGCGGTATATAAAGTCACAGACGCTTCACTAAACAAGGTAGTATAGCTACTGGCTAGTAGTAAAACAGTTTTCAAGCATTTGCTTTCAGAAACGTTTTATAAATTGATAACGGCTCTGTAAATACTCCGGCGAAGCTTTGCAACCCGTATACCAATCTCGGCAACTGAAAAATCTTCTCTCCTCTTGGCTTATTTTTTGTGGTCGGGATCGATATATTGCCATGGTTGGTCTTTCTTGGCCCACACTTTTGATGACAATTAATAACAACAAATCAGCGGAACAAAGTATTGATAACTGAGTTGTCTAGCGAACTTCCTACAAGCAAGCTTACGTAGTTCATTGTACTACTTCACAAAAACAGCAGCAGTGTACTAATTACACGGAAACATAACAATTATTCTTTGCTTATAGGTATAAATTTTGTGGCCTAGGCTAGTTCGACATCTGGTTACCTATAGAGATGACGAAGAAACTTACGTGAAAGCAAACATGTTAAACACATGAAAACATTTAGAATGTACAAAGCAGGTGGTTTACTGTTGCAACCTCTCCGGTGGTGTTGCGTTGATTGTGTGATTCACCACGAACGGGATGTGCGCGAAGAACAAAAATATATGCGTGTGGCACGAACAAGCAATAATAGAGTGATCCCG
>JGI24021J15306_10004229_pt1 | contig 16588 bp, 10 predicted proteins | sample Ectturendosymbi1_FD_15306 | JGI IMG/M metagenome (IMG submission 15306) | reverse complement strand
TATAATTCACTGTCGAAAATGTAAAGTTTCTACCTTATGTGGTTTTTGCGATATAAAAATTTTTAATGTGTGCAGGACTTTATGGACACCCTGTATTTTCTTTGGAAAAACGCTTCTCAAAGCACAAAATGGCTATATTTTCTAAAAATTTGGGGGGCACGGTCCCTTTCGCCCCCCTGGCTACGCCTATACAACAGACCTGGAAAAGTTTTATTTCTGGCGTTTTAAATGAAAAAAGAGGGTGCCGTGTGATCAACGCAAACCACCGAAATTTCACGTCGAGAAAAAAATGCTGCGCTCGGCGGCACGACGCGACTTGACGTGAAAAAACGCGTTCAACTTTTTCTGTCAGAACATCTAAGATTTGGGCATTCTCGGTCAAACGCAGAAGACAATCGGTATACACATGCAAAACAATCGATGCCTACATGGAAATACGTTCAATAGATAATATTTTTAAAGGAAAGCAATGGAAAGAAAACTTGAACCAAAACAGGTGCTAAGCTTTCTATCAGAAACCAAGCCATTTTAAATGATATCAAGAAAATCCAAGCGAAGAACGTCCAGCCCTTTTGACGTAAGAAGTTGGAACACCGGTTGAAAACATTATAATTTCTGATTAAGTACATGCACTGCGTTGGATTGATCTTGTTCGCTTCCTTCCTTATCTGTCTGCTGTCAGCCGACCGACCTTGGCTAAGCCGTGACTGCGTCCGGGAGGCGAATACAATTTACTTCTGAACAGATAAAAATTTGGGCACGCAAGCCCGACAGTGAAACACGACCACTCACTTGTCAAATATTTCCACTGCTCTTTGCAGCAACTTCTTTCTGCTTGAAGGAGAATTCACGTCGTCAGATTGTCTCCTCAGTCTGTTTTCCAAAAGAATCCAGCAGTTATATTAAAGTCAACAGGGGCACAACTACCGCCCGCAAATAAATAACAAAAATCCTAAAAACACCTTCCACACATAATTAGACATTATCTGAAGTGCTACAAATGGAAACGCAGCAACACACACATGATTTTTTCGTTTGACGTGAGGGTAACATGTCCACAAATTTGTGACAGTTGACAGATGACATGTGTGTGTAGCGCATTGCGAGCTGCTTTGCAGTGCAAGCGCTTCAGAGCCAGCAGACCAGTCTAAAGTCGCAAGGCAAGCGCCAACCGTATCATATATAGCGTCATTCACCCAAACAAACGCACATCCATTAGCATGAACAAAACAACCAAACAAAAACTGANTAAGTCTTTCTTTCTTATCTTAAGCCGTAAAGAAAATCGCGATAAGGTGGTATGCGTTGAATCGTAACTGAGGAGAATTTTATGTAATGAGGTCTGGAATGCTTTTCTGTGGTTTGATTTGTATGGTCTCCCGAGGATTACGGAATTGTTTCCACTCAATAGGTTCTGCGCAGGCAGTTGGACCTGATCGCCCACATGGGAGTTAGATTGCTTGATCGCGAGGAGCGCCGATGTCGCTGCTGCGTCCTGTGTACTTTGCATGTAACCACCTTTTCGAAACGGAAAGTTTTTTGACGATACTCAACGCTTCCAGAGAATTACTACCAGCGTCGAAGCTTGCTGCCGGTGCAGTACCCGGTAAAAATTTGCGCGCTGTGCATTTCATGCCTGTCGCACATTGAGGCGTTTAGCTGCAATAGCAAGTAACGAGAAAGTCAGACTCTTCCGGGACTTCATGGAAGGAGAGTGCGCATGTTGACAACCATCCATTAACAAGTGCTGCAGAACACTCGCGCTTCTCACCACAAATAGATCGGTTGGTCGCATATTTAAGTGATGATAAATTCTGTATAAACCTCGCTTAAAACATTTACGTTAAATCTTCAAAACAGCTCAAACGCCTAAGAATTTTTCGATATCTTCTGTAGTTGTTTCTTCGACACCTGATCGATACAAACTGCCGTGCGGTGTTCTCAACGCCAAATCGATTATCCTTTTCTGACGAGTACGGTAACCTTTTCACGTTTCTGTTCCGATTTGTTGGCGTTTGCGCGAAACGGAAATCTCGTTAATGTTTTCTTCGCCAGCTGACTACGAAACCCAGGACCGTAAGCGTACGGCTGCATCAGGCGCTTCTGCCTCTGTAGTTTCGATACTAAACCTCTCTAGAGGCTACGATCGACATTCGTAACCAAGCTGGGTTTTCGTGCGGTCATTTTTCCGTCACCGACCAATTTTTTTTTAATGACCGAAAAAATTGAGTCGATTCGGTCAAAAAATGTCCGAAAACGAAAGATGGCAAAGTTTTTAAGCTATTTGAGACAAATGACCGAAATGTTTCAGCGAAAAACAAAAACCAAGTAACGCAGCAGTGGTGGCATAACAAAACGATGTCACCCACGAGCGAACGGAAAAGCTCAATACCAACCAGACATAAAGAAGTGTGGCCCAAGGTCAGGGTGCAAACTTTCCGGGGCAAAGACTTTCATCAAACAGTCAAAAAAAAGTTTAACTTTTACCAGAGCGATAGTTGCCGTGGGTTGCCTTTCCCGTCAAGCTGGTACACCAACCAACGCAACTCTAATACAGCGGCACAGCAACTAGCCCGAGCAATTTGTCGCCAGAGACCTATTCTAGGTGACGTTGCGACGCTATGTAGGACGACTGCGAACAAAGCTAAGTAAAACAAGAAGTGGTATGCACGCTTGCGCATACGTTCGACGCAGATTTTGTGAAGCTGCAAAGGAAACTTTTAAAACTTCGTTGATCAAGCACAAATACAGGCGACTGTATGTGACGATCAAAACACGCCACATTGCCGCGACGACATTCAGCGTTGATCGTAATTTGTCACCACTGCGCACGATGCGTTGACTCTTCTGTTCAAGCAGAGAAATGTGACGCAAATTTACAGTCACTGTGTAAGAATCATGGCAGTAATTCTGGCAAACCTACAACACTTGCCTGTACGATATTTTCGCTTCAAAAAAGCTTTTTCAGGTTAATGCCTGTTCGGTGGGTAAAAAATGGGAAAAACCTGAAACCAACTGAATTTGCATTTTTCCTGCAATTTCTTGCACCTTCCTACCGGTTTACCAGACAAAAATGACAAGATTGCACCTGAACCACGTTCGGAAAATAAAGATGATGTCCTTAATTGACCGGTCAAAAGAAAGAACAGTTATAGCAGCAACACAGTAATGCAATTAAAACCAATGGTCTTATTGTAGCTTCGGGCAAGCGAGGTTTAAGCTGTTAGTTTCAGACATTTCGTGAGCATAATCCCTTTACGACATTACGACCCATACGAACTAGTTAGAAAAAGAAATTGCTTTTGGTGAAACGTGTAATTTTACTGCGGAGCAAACTCGCACACAACCCTTCAAAAAATACAACACGAAAAAGGAAAAAGTTGCCAACTTTTGAATCATCAGTGTGCGTTGCAAGGGGTAAGTTCTGTTAGTCTTATGCATTCTTCCTACTAGGGTTTTTCCACAACAGGTATTACAATAACAGTGGGTTAAAAAACAAAACGATAAGTTACCACGAAAGATCAAAACGGTTTACTTGGAAGTTGCAATGGTATTTACAGTACTTGTTTCGAAGCAGTTTTTACAGGGATAAAAACATATGTAATTCTTGAAAGGAAAAGAACGCAAACTTAAATACCTCTCACGAATAAATCCAAGACCATGCAAGGCATAACAGAGTGACAGTGATGGGAACTCAACAGATAGGGAAACCATTTATACACCCACCGTGAAAAAACAAAAAATGGCCGCAGAAGCGCTGGAGGACTATTTCGTGGTTCACGAGCACTGCAAGGTTGTTTGGTATTGCTTGGGTGTGGCGGGTACGGGTATGCAGTAATGTGGCCTGTTTTTTGGTTTTATGGATTTTCAATTCTCTCATGCCCTTTTTCTCGCGAATGTGTTTGTTTTAAAGCAAATGGGGAAACTGTTTTGTTCAATTTTAAACTTGGGAGTAACTTTCAAAAACTGCAGGCCTCTTAACTTTTTTTACAAAATAGAGTCAAAAGTATTGTAAAGTGAAATGAAAACAGTTCCGACCTAAAGCTACACTGCACAATTTCTGGAATTTTGTTAGCACAATACATGTACATAATTTTGTTAGCACAATATTAACATTTTTGGGTAAAAATTAGCTTCACTGAATAGGTTTTGTCATTGTTTTTTTCTGAAACAAACGTGCAACCTGTACACAACATCGGTCAGATACACCAACTGCTTCATATGAAAAGAGTGAAGAATGAGGTGCAACGTTCCAGAGAAGGCAAGACCGCTGTCTTCTACAATGTATGTGATTTTTTATTAGAAAAACTACGAATGCAGTGCGATATTACGAAAAATCATACGTCAGTACCGCGTCCGTGTGCGAGCCAACGCGCCACCTGAAAATTGTAAAAATCCAAATTTTGGACATAAATTTGAGGTATCTGCAGCTACTGGAAGATTTCGCAAATTCTGATTTTTGTAGAATCGGCTTTTTTCCCGCTTGAACGTTTTATTGGTTGTAGCCATTTTCGAACTACAGTACCACACTATAGATTTTGAAGCAGCGCCAGATGCAGGAAAAACATTTTTGGCTCAATTACTCCTGAAATGATACGGCCACTATGAACCCTTGCGATACCGACAAAACCACATTACCTTAATTTCCGTTGTATGATAGCTGAACAATGGTATTAAAAAACAGTGAGTGCGATTTTTGTATTCAACTCCTTGAACTAAAACTCCGCAAACCATGTTGACAGTTAACTTGATCCGACCACGTTCTGTCATTCAAAGCGGCAGCTTCGTTACGGACCTAGCATGCAAACGTATTGCAGGCGCCAGTCCCAATGACGCAGCCATTACATGTCCGGATGTGAGTAGTCGTTTACTTTAATCTGTCAACCTCGTATAAAATAGCAGCAGGTTCATGTTTTGCTTCACCACCTTCGGTTTTCATTTTGACAAAATCACCTCTGCGCGCAGCTCGACTGTGGTCGATAGTTCAGTTGGTCAAGCTCATATTTCCCTACGTTGGAGCGACTGTCTGGTGAAAACTAACTGTCATGACCAAAAAACTACACACAGTTTCATTAACTGCAAATATTTCTCAAACATCACCGCCGTCCTGGACTGACTGGTGCCATTCTGTCGATTCGTTATGAAACTTGGGAAACGCGACCTTCCTGCCAGGCAGCTAACCGCCTCGATTTACTTACACGAAGGGAAAGCTGATGTAGAGGGCTTCACTGTCTAACATCTTACGGTAGCCCGCGTGAGAAATTAAGATGTCTGGAAATGCGTATGCTCAGTTGGGCGAGCGGGAATGAAACAGGGTGACAATCGGAGATTGTCACAAAAGCAGGCGCGAACGGGTATGTCAGGTCAGACGCAATAATTCACAATGTTGATCGCTGACGTTAGCAAAGGATAGGGCGAAGAATTTGAGTCACGCTGAAAACCAAGCCCATCTTGCGTTGCCCGTAAATTGGACAGAGATATGACGCGTGCATTCAAGCAAGCTGTTGAAATCTAGGCCAGCGCAACCAACGGAAAACTCACAGGTAAGCTGCGGGCATTTTTTTTCAATGCTATGAAAGCATTGTTGCGAGAACAAACCAGGCGACCATCATGCTCGTTGCAAGCAATTTTACTTTGTGCTTCTCTCCCACAACAAATTGTAGTGATTTTCAGAAAAAGAGCTATTGTCCTTGAGTGTAGTGGGGCAAATGTTGCGAAAACATTTGCGAGAAGACTAAAAAATACATTCCAGTGTTAAATACTTCGTCCAATTAGAATGTAACCCGAAATCAGACCCGCGAGGACTGTTCGTTCTGGCTTTATCAGGGACTTGTCAAGAAGAGTGGGCTACTTCAGAATCCAGATCTTCTATTTTCAAGTAAATACTCTATGCAATGGGGTTAGTACTTACTTGAATGTAGATATTTGCAAGTTTGAATCATCGCAAAAAGATGAAAGCAGAGCACAGTCGCCTGATTCCTCGTACGCTTGCAGAAAACCTAGAGCTTTTAATTGATTTTCTATGACCAAAACCTGCCCACATCTACGTTGAAACAACTGTCTAGTAGTGATGTGGTGCATTCGAACTTACCCGCAAGCACACGTTTAACAGGAAATCAATCGGCGTCGCAAACCTCATTATAACCCCTGGCAAATCTTAGTTAGGCAGAATCTTTCAAGAAATAATAAAGTTGGCAAAGTTTCGGAAACTAAGCAACAGGGTCATATTTAGACGAGCCATTCTTCTTGTCTGGCTACAAAAGCGCCATTCTATTTCTGTGGTCGCAAGACAGGGCTTTGCTTTTTGCGATGACCAACCAAAGAAAAAGCAATATGCGTTCTGTGCTGACGTTCGCTGACCATTAGCATCTCCATGCGTGCTTGCATGTCCTTGGTCTTACTCCGTCATTCGATTACACAGCAAAGTCTTCGTTAACTACGATGCAATGCAGGGATAAACACTGGGTCATTTACAACGTCGAAACTTGTGTCACATGACACGTTTCAGCGGTCGTGTACGCGCTGTCCTAGGGTAGCAGAAGGCCGGACTCGACCAGACGTCTTTTCTCAAGTCAAGTTTGTTCAATCTTTGGTTTAAACACAGTCAGCGGCGATTTGTCTATAACACAAGTTCACAAATTTACGGCTTTTTTCGCTGTTTGCATTAAAAACGTCCTGTTTAGGCTTCCATGGACTTTTGACATATCGCTGATTGTGGCGAATCAGGTCCGTCGGAGCGCAACGTTCTGACAAAGCCATGTCTTTGTGACGTCACCTCCTGTCACTAGGTCTCATGCGGCCTCTGACAGTTATGTTAATCGGAGGGTTGTTTGTTCAAACAACAAGAATCGTACGCGATGAAAACAAATTGCACGCAACGCTAATCACAACGTCACGGTGACAGATTCGAACACCAAATGCAGCACAGCTTGGGACGTGACAAAATAGGTTGGTTGTCACTGCTTTGCTGAACTCTATATACTCGACTTAAAGCAGTGGCTTGAGGGAATATATAAAAGAATATATAATAGTGTCGCTAAAGTCCAACTAGTTACGTGGACAAGACGTGCGAGAAGATCGAGAGATAAACTATATAGTTCTTTCGAATTTAGCGGTGCTTGTTCGATGGACACTTTGAAACGAAGAATCACAGAACTGCGTGAAGACTTTACGTCGTAAGGAAAGAACTCAGTCGTTTTTATCAAGAAAAATCGGTCAAGTAAGTAAAAATTACATCCGTACGAATGGCCAGCTCGCGCTGTTAGAAATGCATGACCGTTTACAAAAAGGAATCGACGATGTTTTCGTTCTATACGGTGGGAAATGAAACAGTACTGAGGACGTGATCGTCATTGACTGTGGAAAAAATGCCTCGCAACTCTGGACAGACCACAAAGATGTTTGCAACGGAATCCGTTCCAACACGACTATGATGTCACAGTCAAAGGTCCTTCCCCGTAGCAGAAGGTCGTTATTTGTGTCTGTTTCGTGATAAAGCGCTGGGTTGTAACAGCGTATTGACGAACACGTCGCAGCAGTTGGAGCAAATGTTCAAGCAGTTCAAGCAGTTGAAGCAGTCACGTACGTCATCACAACGCGAACCGACCTTGTTCTTGCCAGAGTTATTCAATACAAAACCCGAATCATGCAGGTAAGCTTGTTTGGGAAATCATTAAAACCAAACAGCCTTCCTACAGCTAATTCACGTTTATCGGCTGTTGTTACGATGATGAAACAGCAATCAAATGCCCGTTTTCATGTCACTAACCTCATACTTCTTCACAAGATCTAGAAAACTTTCGGTTGCTTTTCAAGCTGCGGCACAGAACGCCACCATTAGAAGCCAGTTGCTGTCTACGATCAATAGTTCTTAACCCTTTTTACATATATGATCCCCTTTTATCAAACAAGATTACCACATTTGCCCCCAAAACACTGAATGGTGCTCTTTTCTTACAAATAGGAAATTTACCAACGCTTACACTTCAGGATGATTTATAAAAATTTACATTTTCTGCAATTTATGTTTGAGTAAATTTACCCCCTTGGAAGATGAAATTTACCCCAGTTTAAGGACCACTGGCCAAGTCAATTTTTTAGAAAGCCTTAAAAAAGTAGCACGCACTGTTTCGAGCCATACTGAAATTTTTTTCAGGCAAAACGTAACGGAAGTCTGAACATAGTGCGATAATGAAATCAGTATGAAATTTTTCTCGAATTTCTTGCTTCTTTCAGAGCTACAACTACCTGGCTTGTCACTCGTGCATTTGACTTAAAGGTTCGAAGCTGAGTCAATCCCTTCCTGACTGTGCTACGCTTTGAAACAAGCTCGCGCTGCTGTTCCGGGGACTTTGTATCTACTTTATACTTGGACAGAGCGATGCGCATGCGCAGCCGCTGCTAACAAAACGTTGGGAGTGGCATAAAGCTGTCCTCGCATACCAAGGTTCACAGCAACCTTTCAATGACCTCAAGCGCAACCAGAACAAATAAACAAGAGACAGCGTACTCTTCGATGACACAGGTGCTTACATGGCGTCGACCTAGATGATTACTTCCATTACAGAAGGGACTGCTGCATCAACAGGTAACCTTACGGTCAGCCTGTTCGTGGCATTCGGAAGCAGACAAACGTGAGGCTCAGGGCTGCAAAGCGTCCTGTTCACGACAGGCTTACTTGCAGAAATCAACCGTTAAAACACGATCGGAAAACGTTTAATCCTCGGCGAAGGACTGGATGAAGTTATATTGCCGTCGAAACCCACTTATCCGACTTTATCAACGTCGGGCGTCATTCAATAGCGCCTGTTTATCGGAGGAAATAGGTTTCGGGCTGATGAAGTCATTAGCGCTTCGCTTCCCCTTCGCGTCTCATTCGATCGGCGATTGTTCGCCGATCGCATTCACTGCGTACATCCTGACATTTTTTGACCGTTGTTGTGTTTCGTTCGCGCGAAGCCGGACTCGAGCGACCGCACGATCAAAGCAGCTCACGGCTGCACGCCAGGGCTGCACAAAGTCATTCTCAATGTTTGATTCAGATTAAGACAAAACCATTTCGCCCAGCTCGCTTCGCCCGGTTGTTAAACAAATTGGATGGCGTCGAGTCGGGCGCGCGTCGAAACATAACGCTTTGACTGACGTCAGCTGATTGGCTGCGCTGGGTGACTGCGCTGGGTGGGCGCGCCGCTTAGAAGGAATTCAAACTTCGCAACAGTCGCTCACTTAGCCTGGCTTGTATGCGCGCGGGTTACAAAAGCAGTGCTTACGCCTACAGTAGGGTCAATAAACGTTGCGTGATCTAAAAGTCCAACACAGCTAAACAAGTTCGAGGAATGAGGAAACACTTCGTGGTTCGTGCACGAACTCAACCTTACGAAACGTGGAGAAGAAACTGCTGTTCTGAGACCTTTACCAGAGGAAACAAAATCGGCTTCCTTTCAAAAGGTGTGGTTTGTTCAAACCTCTTGATTTTAATGTTAAGCCTGCAATGACAATCCCCAAACACAGTGAAGTGGAATCAGAAAATTAAGAAGGGTGGTAGTCCCTAGCTTTCAAATAACGCACAGCGTTTCACATGCTAGCACAGTGGTACTCAAACGTTTTGGTTCGTGGGCCACATTCGTCTTTCAGAAACCCTTCGCAGGCCACAAGAATTAATAATCTCAATAAAAATCCTCTAAAAATTCTCTTAAATGGTTGTTAAAGTGTTAAGTTTTCTTTCCAATGAAAATTGCTTCGCGGGCCACTCCAGAGGGCCTTGCGGGCCACATGTGGCCCGCGGGCCAGGGTTTGAGCACCACTGTTCTAACAGAATGAGAACGAACTTGTCCTTTGATTGCATTACGTACTGCTTATTTCAACGCTGTGTATTCTTATAAACCGCTGACAGCTTTCATCAGTTTATATTTTAACCCAAAATCAGCGTCATTTGATTAGCTGGATAGAGTTGTCCACACATTCTGAAAATCGCCAAACGAACTAAACCTCACAACGACGCCGATCTATTCACAAATATGTAGTTTTCATTGATTTATTCATCTTCCAACCTGCGTTTTCTTTAGCGAGGCCCCTAGACGTTGTAATTATCCAAAACGCTCTGACTTTTGCAAAAGCGACCCTTTCTTTAGCGACTCCTGGTGAGACAAGACTCGTTAACAGCATAAATAAAATCTNCTTCTCCACCAACTAAACTTGATGTGTTAACACATCCGGTGAACTTTAACCTCGGAAGGAAACATATAAACACAAATGAACTCATTAGTTGTATTTTGTTTCACCCAAGGAAGGCCGACACGTACGGCAATCAGTCCACAAAGCCTTTGCCAAAAATATTTGGCCCTTATCGAACCCTTTCACTTCCTTCCTAATCAAGCAAAACCATTTTCTCGAAATTCAACACAGCTTTGATCCTAGGTGCTGAAAAGGAACTCCTTGTAAACCTAAAGCGTATCGCTTACTATCGAGTGATTCTCCCACTTCGTAAAAGACGAGAGATTGTCTCACATTTGCTACCTTGCTGCTGCCATAGACATTAGACACCAACACCAAATCTTAGGCTCAATGAATACTTTCTCCTAATGACGTAATCGCCGCGATTTCATATTCGAACGCCACCACCTTCACTACGCCTGACGCTTCAGTGTACAGTGGTGGAACCTTAACGATTAGCAAACATCATACATCAAGCTCCAAAAATAAGAATTTGCGTCATTTTCAGCAACGGCAACTCCGTTTTCAGAGACCGCAGAACATTCTAATTCCGTGAACATTGGTGTCCCTGGTCTATGCCACATCACGTGACAGCGTCCACTCAGGCGCGACAGCAATCTCATCGCGAGGAATCAGAAATAAGCAATTTCATGAATGAAAAAGTTGTATTTTTGCCAACTTGTTGCTGCTTTTACCCATTTCGGTGCGTGTGGGATGGGCAGAGTGAAACCGTCCTGCTGAACACAACCTAAAAACCATTGCGGTGAAGTACCGTGGAAAACGACACAATGAACTACAGTTCTCGACAAAATATCGCGGTGGCAGCCAACATTTCATTTCCAACTGACTGCTGTTCCCGAAAAAACAAAAATCCAGTTGCGAAGTTTTCAGCAGATAGTTTCTTTGAGTCAATCGTTTCAGTGATTAGCGTTTTGATGAGGTAAGCCAATTGAGACAGTGTGACACAGTTGCGATTACCCGCTTTCGCTGAAGCAAAATTGGAGGACTTGACACGACCCCGAAAAAATCAGTTCCTGTACGAAAACAAGGCAAGCTCCTAAGTCTCGTGATGAAACAGTTACGACTCGAACGCAGTTCAAACTTTTTTCCATCTTTGTTGATCCTGTGCTGACGTTGCCTACCCGTCGCGTATAACACTAAGTTGAAGAACCAGCAGCAGATCCAGACCAGGAATTTGGGGGGGGGCAGTCAAATTCGGGGAAGCCAAAAGGGTAATTATCTGTTTAGAGATCCCAAGGTTGTCTGCGACAATCGTACGGCATCACACAAAAGTGGTTAGGTTTTTGTAGGCCAAGAGAGTGTATTTTTGTTGGTCGAACTATGCAATCCTTCAGGGAATAATGACAGTTTGAAAGCGCTTTATATTCTAAATTCAGAAAATGTTTGAAGCGGGTCCCAAACGATGGGCCTCATTTTTCACAAGCTGTACATAACTGAGAACAATATTGGTGTCACAAACAATCTTTCGTATCCACTAAAAGCATACCATAGACATACCCTGCTCAGGGTCTCCAAACTACGGTCCATGGGCCAAATCCTGCCCGCGAAACCATTCCATTCGGCCCATAAAGCCATTTTCATCGGACCGCAACATTTTTGTCAATAGTGAAAATTTAATATATTTACGAAAAAGAGTGATTTGGTAGAATGCAACATATCCCGTAACAACCACATTGCGTGAGACCTCCGGCCCTCGCGCTGTTGTGTAATAGCTTAATTGGCCCTCTGGAAAAGCAGTTTGGAGGCACCTCCCTAACGCACAGGCTACTTCGCAGTAGTGTTTGACACTGTTTCAGCTGTAGCGAGATCAGAAAAAAAACAACGTCTAAAGAGTATTCCCGGCCAGATTATAAGTAAAACTGTTCTCCTTACACTAACAAGTGACACCTCATGTGCCACAATCCCAGTCAAGTAAACAGATAAACGACAATCACGTTATCACGTTTCCAGACGAAGCTTGTTCAGTTACATGTACGTATGGAAAACCTATTTGCTGCTGAAGCGACCATTCAAAAATAAAACATGAACGAAAGGCATTTGCTATGAAATTGCACCTATTTCAGGTAGCTCTGCTGGCTATCGTGAAAAATGATCTCATAATGGCATGACAGATTCACATTGGACCTAAAAGCATATTGCCCTAACATACTGTACATTTAATGCCACTAATTAAGGTAGAATTTCAATGATAAGTCCTATTTTGATTTTCGCAAATCTGTATACCCACCCCAGTCACGGATTAAATTTAATGAATGTATCAACAACCGTGATCATTTTTTCGTTTTTAAGTTTGGGTTCGTGTCTTCGATGCAACATCCACAGTACACAAGGCTTTGACAATGCACAACGGAAGTGAATGCAAAAAATATCTTTTATTTTAACGCGGCTGCTGCTGCTGCTGAACTTCGTCAAGCACGTGTGAAAAACGAAGTGTAAACCTTGTTTCTAAGCGACCCTCCAATAGGAATATCAACAATCAACATCCTTCAATTGATTTTCTCATTTTTCTCATTTCGACGAGGAAAACCCTTGCTCGGAAAGGCATGTTGTTGACGTGCCAACAAGAATGCAAATCGTTTTTGACTTAGGTTTCGATATTCCAAAATGTTGAGAAAGTGGTGCCCAAAAATCAGTTTGTTTCGAAAGGTTTTAAAAAGACCACTGCTGAAAGATAACTTCTATCCTGGCGTAGTGGTCATTTTTCGGTCACACACCGGAACATTTTTGAAATGACCGAAAAAAATTGTTATTTCGGTCAGGACTTTTGAAAATATAGGCTAAAAAAACTTTTATGGCGAGCTTTAACACAACTGTGAGACAAATGACTGAATTGTTTCAGCGAAAAAAAAACAGCCAGCAGGTAATTGCTTGGAACGTTACGCAGTCTCTTCATTATTACGAAACAGTACCCAAGGAAGAAGCATAGTTGCTTACACAAAACATGAGTGTATCAAATGTGAAACAATAAAACTCTGTACACCCCATCACGGTGGCACGCCCCTGGTAAATTCTGGCACCCAGGGTGCATAGTGCATACACCCCGTTGACCAACAGTCCTGCCAGAGCAGCATACGAAAATCTATGAGAAGCGTCCTCAAGAGGACGCACAGAGAAAATTTGGACTCCGTTCGTCAGCAGAAACGAGGAAAGCACTGATTTTAACTCAGTGAAGTAACAAATATGTCCATATATTAATGAAGACAATCCATCTTTCTACGCAACATTTCGATATTTTACACAAACAATCCATCCATTTGCTGTCGATCTGGTGGCCTGTCCATTTTCAGGCGTCAGTGCTGCTCGCAACACACTTTAGTCCACCCTTGTTCTATCCAGGCCTCCTAAACAGACATCTAGGAAGCAATGGTTCTATGCACTAGTGCAGTGATTCTTAACTTTTTTTACGTACCTTACCCTTTGATCAAAGAAGATTACCAAATTTGCCCCCAATACACTCAATGGTGCTCATTTATAATTGAAAATACGATATTAACAAACTCTTACAGTTCAGAATGATTTAAAAAATTTACATTGGCTGCAATTTATGGTTCAGTAAATTTACCCCTTTGAAAGATGAAATTTACCCCCAGGGGTAAATTTACCCCAGGTTAAGTACCACTACACTAGTGGCACGCGCTTCTGAAAACGTCCTGTCTGGGCCAGGTACCTCGAATTAACTGCAGGGTGGCAGATATCGACGAAATAAGAGACACGCAGAGTTCCTACATCTTGCAATCAAGATCTCACTTTTCAACACTTCCCCGTGAAAGTGCAGATTCAAATATGAGAACTTGGAAAGCATTTTACAGCGAGTAATTTCACATGTCCTCATTCCTTGGGATATTACATGAGAAAACCGCAACCAGCATGTGTTTTCAAAAGAACAGAAATCTTTAAATCAGAGGTTCTTAAACTTTATCAGTCGCGCCACCTTTGGCGTTAGCAATTGATGCTCGTTCCTCACATAACCTCAAAATCAAACACAAAAAGCAAAACAACACATTATTTGCCATTATGCTGCTCAACGAAAGGATGCAACTGTTTTTTGGAAAGTAATAGTTTAGTTCGTGGCTTGAAGACAACGCAAATCGGCTTATGATCTCAGTTTGCTCCGAGATTTTGCCTTGTCGATGTGAGATTGCAAGTATACTTGTGAAAGATAAAAGCAGTGCATTTAAAACTTTCAACAATGCGTGACTGCCATGCTTGCGCACCCCTTGCGCAGTACTCCCTTGCGCAGTACCCCCCCTTACGCAGTACAGCTGAGTCAATAAAATATCCATCAATGGCCGGGATACCAGTATCAACTACGGAAAATTCGTCACATTGACTCCGTGAGAAAATAGTCAGCCTATTTCAGCCTTTCAAATATTTTATTGGTTACAGGAAAAAATATTTGCAGCTTGATTTTTACAGGAAAAATTATGCAAGGTGTGTCACGTAGTGTTCCGCTTAAAGAGTTTTTCCTGCATAAAATAAATTTAACACGTTTCTCGTGGCAAGGTCTTGATGACATAACTGCTACACACACGAGCTTTACTTGGATACTGTTTTAAACAAGTTGTAGTGGTGTTTAGCGGACAGTGGAAAACGCTCGTGACCAACGGGACGCCAGAAGAGCGGTTGCAAGAAATTTCCAACACTAATTATCGCGCCTTGGCAACAACGCTCAAACGGTGATTTAAAAAATTTCCAATTTTGTTGCCATGGAAAGAGTAAAAATGTTTATTAGTCTTTACTTGCTACAATAGCCACCTCTGTGTAACACCTGCGACCAAACAACTCCAGAAACGACTTTGTTATGGTGATAATAATCAATCTGAATTTTTAGTCAAGCTTCGCGTTTACTACGGTAAATATTTGCAACGGAACTTCAACTTCAAAGCGGACTAACAACTGCTAAAGCACAAATCAGCAAAGCAGGAATGGCTGGATTTGTGTCATGACGTAACAATGAACGACGTGAACTGCAAAACGGCATTGCACGATGCGGCACTTCAATAGGTTGGCGATTTCGTTGCAAAAGCTTGAACAAAGTCCACGACTATCGCCGCTGTCCACGAAAAATAAGCATTAAGTCGCCTTCAACCATTACACCGGTTGGCTTTCATCACCATTCGTAACAAGCCTTATGTTGCTCTAACTGCCCTGTCCAAGTTAAAGCAAAATCGTAGCAGCTGTCCGTTTGCGAAACATGAAAAGACAATTAACAACCTTCTAGTTTATTAATCTACCGAATACGCACTTTAAATTTAAACGCCACCAGGATACCGAATGCAATGAAGCGTGTCCGTGTGACTGCGGCCAACAGTCACTTCCGGTCCTGTGCGGAAAACCGTTATACGTCATCGAGGCTTCCGTCCATACAAGGTGCAAAATGTCGGTGCGTCACGACTCCACACAGTTGTTTTTCGCACGACATTTCTGTACGCGCGTCATGTCGTATTTGTAAACTTATGTCACATCATGGACGTGGTGGTTTTGCATGTTTCTGGTCACTTTCAGGCGGAGCGCAGACAACATGTTGAATGCGGTTTACTGTGGTTATTTTTGCACAAGAAGTCATTTGCCAAAAGTAGGTTTTTCATAATTACAAGCCACATGAAAAGTGCGCCGATTCGAACCATTTGCTGGCAAACGGGCCTGGCAATGCGGAAATTATGTTGATTAGCTTTCGTGGCTTTCTAGGGCTCGAGTCAGTGTCAAGCTGACACACGGTTTGGCAAATCATGAGCAGTATAACGTGAGCTTTGAAGTTTCGCGCTCACAAAACCAGAGCTTTCCAACCGCCAAGCTTTCGATTTTTCAAACCGGTGTTTTCCTCAATCCTCACCTGTGGCCGCGCATCGTGGTTCGCGTTATCAACAAAAAAATGCCAAGCGACAGAAATTCAAATTCTCGGCATGGTAATAGCACGAGTTCAACCAAAAAGCGCGACAAAAAAAACGGAGCTCCAGGCTCCGCAGCTGCACGCCGCAGGTCGTTGACCAGCAGCGCACGCCATTCCAGCTGACGACGAAACCGCAAAAACCGTTCAATACTATTTATCTTTCGCCGTCACGACGTAAGCCTTTGAACCGAAAGCAACCTGTGGATGGAATCATAGGGGTCGTCCATAAATTGCGTCACGCCCTAACTGGGGGGAGGGGGTCACCAGATTTGTGACAAATTGTGACAAGGGGGAGTCAGCAGTTTTGTGATGTCACACGAGTCGTTTTGATATGCACGCTACACGCAGTCATACCAGAAAGGAAAGGTGTGGAGGCCAATATGTTTCTATTCCATTTACAATAGTTTTCTGTTGCAAACAATGAGGAAATTTTTGTCGATATTGCTAATGGTTTAATTGCTTTTG
>JGI24021J15306_10004228_pt1 | contig 16589 bp, 19 predicted proteins | sample Ectturendosymbi1_FD_15306 | JGI IMG/M metagenome (IMG submission 15306) | reverse complement strand
TCAAGTAGTGCTTATTGGACAAGAGCAGACGAACTTGCTCACGGCTATCGGTAAAGACGAGCTTTGGATAGAACGTTTTAAATAACGGCTTGAAGAGTACCAAAGAGCATTTGGATCAATGCAATCAACTCAACTCTAGCAAGGTTTTAGACTCTAGCTTGGCTAACGAAAAATTAGTAAAGCGTATTTATTTCTACTTGAATATTTTATTGAGTGACTTTGTTTTTTCGTTCTGTTTCTGGCTATATTTCATTTATTATTTTTGCAGCCCCACCTATAAACTGTCTGTTGCGGCCGGCCGCGGCAGTACATATCAAAGCAAACAATTTCAAGATTTCAGTGATGTACCAACAAATGAATTTGTTATGTAATTAGGCACAATATGTTTTGTGATCGTGACACTTCTGGCAGAGAAACGACTACATTGCACATGGTAGTGATCGGAGTATATGCTTCTTCAAAAATAAATAAAACGCAAAATCGCAAGAAATGTTTTATCGTTAATTTAGAGATTTTGCACAACACAAGCGATAAATATTAAAAATTTGCCTGATAAAACAAAAATACGTAAGCAATATACTTTTAGCATTGATGTTTATGTTTTGCAATTTCACCCATACATCGTTACAGCCTTAACACCAAACGTAATAGTAGTGCTGATCATGTAATAAGAGTTATATTCCTATGTTGTAAATGGCAACGATTTCCAATTATTTGCTGCACCAGTTGCACACACAGGCGGGTTTTGTTAATTTTCTGGACATATTACACTCGAAACAAACTACAAGCTGAGCGAAATATTAGTAGAAAGTAGATAGTGATCTAAAAATAACTGAGAAAACAAGTCTCATAAGCTTTTTAATGCATTTGATGACAAAGCTGGAAAGGCATTAAAAGAATCGAAAGAACGTAGAAATGTCAAAAATATGTTGTCACTCACTTCTGAAGGATTATGTTGCGTAAAAAATGGTTCAAAACATTCGAAACTTTCTTTCAAAGTTTGGATCACTGTGCAGAGCACGTGAATGTCAGAATTTAATCTATTGCAAAATCAAGATTTTTCTAGTAGTCTTTTAAGATGCAAAAACGAAAACATCATGACGAGTTCGGAGTTCAAACTTACTATTGATTGCCGGAAGAATCGTTTTGGGGATCAAGGCTTGAGTCATCAAGTTAAAGAATGACACTGGCACGACGCCGACGTTGGTATTGTTCAAGCTAACGTTCACTAATAAACGAGACATTGATCCAATTATCGCGTGATTGTGGATGGATACGTTTCCGATTGTGTCGATTGCCTGACAATTAACAAAATGTTTGAATCGAGTTGATAAAAAATGACGAAAGGTTTTTGCAAGAAAAGGAAGAGAGAAAACAGGTTTTTGGAAAAACACGGATGCTGAAAAACGCTTACTGAAACTCATTTTTGTAGAATTGTGTTTGTAATGGATGCATGCGTGCTTTAGCATTGTAAGGTAAACAAAAATATACAAAAATGATGATTTACTTCTTTCACACATATAAGCTATTTCTCCAACTGCAAATGATTTCACGAGGCATAATGTACAACAGCATTTTAGGTATTGCCTTCTCTGCTTTGCTGATTAACCATAGGTTTTTTTTACTGTAACGTAACAAGATCCTCAACAGTTTTCAGGTAGCATTTGGAAACTTGTTGAGTTCAGCATCCGCTGCTATTTAACATACAGCTTAGTCCTTGCTTAATCGTTGATAAAACATTTAGCAGCAAACGAACTTGTTCAGAGAGATGTTTCCGACAAACTGTAACCAAAACATTCGCTCTCTGGATAACATTTCGAAACACGACGGATACTAACAGGTCCATTTTTGTGCGAAATATTTGCATAAAAAGTATTTATGACTTTCCTTTACATTGGTTAAAGTTAATATCACTGCCGGTCTCTTGTAGGGAGAAATCGAAATTCGAAAAAGTCAAACACTACGACTGCCGAAGCAATAGCAGGGTTATTTCTTAATTCCTACGAGAAAATGATTGGTTTCTAATCAGTTAATATTACGCGGCTACCTTTTTGCTCCCAAAACCACTTTCATTAAAAATATTCATTTTTGTGCAAGTAACATTGGTTACATATTTTGTTGCTTTTGTGTTTTATAGTTCAGTTCCAGGTGAACGAAATTTCTTTAGTTTTATATGTTGACAAATGTATTNAAATCACAACGTAGTACATTCTCATTCAAGCGGTCACTGAGTTTGAAGATGTTCACGCGGGANATGAAATAATGTTATTGGCAAATAGGCATTTCCGTTCGAGGTTTTTCTTTGCATGAATTAGACAGGTTTTTCCATTGATGTAATGTAAATGATGGTCAGTTGGTTCAAGCAAAGCAATCAAGGGCTGAACACATCTAACAGGCAACAGTATTTTTGCAATTTTAAGCTACACTCTCGTCAAACTGATTTATTAGCAATTGCGATCATAACAATCCTTGATAGATTTGAAAGGGCTTGGAAATTTTGTTTCTGCAGCGGTAAATCTAAAATTTTTGTTCGTTGGATTTCGAATTCATAAAAAACAGTTTGCATTAGTATCCAAGTCCATGCTTTAAGAAAAACTATAAAATTAGGCTTTTGAGGAACTTTGGGGGGTGCATGGGTTACTCTCTTGTGAAGTTTGCAATCTTCACTTTTGTTGTTCTAGAAATGTCACTTGTTTTTGGCAAATTCTTCAATTTTCAGAATTTCAGTTGCATACAACAGCTAACCAACTACACTCTCATATGTAAAATATATCGAGTAATTTTAAATGTCAATTGGTCACGATGCAAGATTTTGATAAAATGTGTCACAACCAAGTGTTACCAAAATTCGAATATATATTTTGATTATATCAATTGCTAATTGCTATCCAAAACCCTGCAGAAATATTAGATTTGTGAGAAACATATAATATCATCTTTTTCAAAATAACCAAATTAATGTCTGTTATTTCAAATTTAGGCATTTTTTTCCTTGCATAGATGGGAGCCATTTCACACATTGCTTGGCTGAAAGAAGGAGCATTTGAATTGTTCTGGTAACCTCGAGTTTAAATTGCAAAGACTTCTGCGTGTTCGTCAAACTGTAATATGATCATCCTGAACATCTACTGTAGGTGAGAGCTTGGAAGTTCGTTTTCTTTACTTTCGTTTTGCGAATTATCAACAATAAAACAACGAAGACAACATTTGAAACAGAAGGGCATCAAACTTTTCGTATTCCAAATATCCTTACCACATCGATGGTAAATGCATGCAACTTCACACCTTGAGGCATGTCAATATCAACTTTAAATTGAGCAACTCCAGAGAAGTAAATTTTTCGATCTGAAAATCTTGTCGTGGGATAGCTTGGCATGTTGTACGACATATTCAGCGGTCTGCGAAGCGAAAAGTTATGAATGGATACTTTCAAAAACGTAGTCAAGAAACGCAACAACACACCAGACTTCTTAGCAATCGACATTCCCTGGCTGCCCATTTTGTTCATCCGTCAACTTTGATTTGCATATGAAACAACCTTCTATAAAACCTAAATCAAGGAAACACTGAATATCGAAAATCATTTCTGTATGAAATTAGCAGCACGTTTCATCCATAAAATGTTACTCAAAAAGCAAAGACGTTCTGAACAAATTAAGTGTGTGAAAAAGTTAAGTCTTTCACAGTAAATTGTCGCAATTCCATAATTGTGTAAATTAGACCTGATATGCTAGACAATTACTATATCACGTACACCGTAAGTAGAAATGCTTTGGTACGCATATTGCCATAACGTTTTTTGTATTACGAATGGAGATTTCACCAGAAAAATAAATAGAGCTTATTTTTATTTTTTACCTGCTGACAAAATTTCGTTCAGTGACAGCATTAGCACGAGGTGAAAGTAAGTCAAAATATTTGGAAAAAGCTTTACTGTTCATTCAGATTTCAAAGTAAGTTTTGTCCTCTAACCAGACTTGGACGAAAGCTTTGTTTGTCTAATTAGATTGCACTGGAGTAACATACAAAGCGATTGCAACAGCCTTGAAACGGGTTATGCACAAATGGTTTTTGTACCTAAGCACTTGGTTTTGTTTCACATGAAAATTGCATATTTTCCCAGGAAAGGAACTCTCCACATAGCTGGTCCGTCAGGGGTTACTGCTTCAGATCTGAATTTAAAACGGAGCGTGTGGGCTGCCTCCCGGAACTAAAACTTTCCAAGTCGCCTACTGGCTACACGCTCTGAATAAACTTCTAAAGTTGAACGATTGATTTGAGAACACTGGCAACAAAGTTTTTAAATCTTCTTTTGCACTGTTTTAGTTTTAATGATCCAACGAGGCTGTTGGAGATATCCTTGCTAGGCGTATAACCGCATTTTCTTCAAAAACTCTTTTGTGATAATCATGAAATGGTTTTCAGAAAGCCATCGCATTGCTTCGAAGTGAATATTGCATATTTATTTTCTTCGCTACAGGTATTTTCATTTGATTTTCTATTATTAGTGTTGTGTTGCCTGATTTACTGTTAGTTTATCCCAAACAATATTTGGTAATAAGTATTTGCTTCAAAAATATATAGGTTTTACGTCAAACTTGATGAGAGCCATTGATTTCGGTACAGAGTTATGAATATCGCCAAGAAAACCAGGAAACACTGGAATTTTCTACTGTTTTCCTTTGCTAAAAGTTTGGACTTTTTTATTGCCATTAACGTTTTTTGTTTATTTTCACCAAGTATTTTCTCCAACTTTTAACTTGATTTCCCTGATGACGTGAAAGTACTGCGGAGAAGAGGTTTTCTTAGTGCTTCCGATCACAGTTTGTCAAATTTTACCGCAATAACTCAGGAATCTCTGGCGAGAAACGCTGATAAAAGTTTGTTGTGCAGCATGCGTTAATTCGATTTCACAATGGACATATTCTGGCTCCAGATCATTAAAATGTTCATATTTTACCTGAAGTTCACATAAATGCACATTTAACTCGCACTGCGTTTGATGCAAACCAATGAGAGATTCATGTGTCGACTTGTACTTGTTGTTTTGCTCAACGAAAAATAGCAGACAAACAAATACACAACCTTCCCTGTTGATAAGTGCTAGACTTACCGGCCTGGGTAGTTGCGTAGACCTGGTACAAAGGAAGATAAAGCTTGGGTGGTCAAATTAACAGGAAATTTTCGAAGAAACTGCATACAATTTCTTAGATTAGTTCGGTACAGCAAGTAAGGTCCATGACCAAAAGCTTTTATCAAAAAATCAACACAAAAAGTTCAAAGAATTTTAAATCCAACTATGATTTGTCTTCTATTCAACAAGCAAACGAAAATATTTTTTGGTTTTGTAATCCTACTCGAATGGTTTCTGAAATGTGNAACAACAACTCACGAGATGCGTCGATGAAAAGCTATCACCGTGAAAATCTCAACCGTAAAAACGCATTTCAAAGATCTAAATCAAACTGGTTATACCAATTTCAAAATTGACAAACGCAGTTGTAAACTTGTTTTTTGTTTGGTTGTTTTTTCTTGAATTTGAATATTGACAAAAGCCCACTGCCGTGTTTGATACTTTTACTGTTCATCCACTAAAATTAGCACAGTGACGGCTTTTAAATCTGGGCAGATTTGGATGCATCAAACCAACACTGAGCTGCAACTTTACAATACAAAATATACTTGAAGGTGCCCACTGCTTGCGACTATATGTGTTTGATTATATACTATATATAGAAACTAGTTCTAGGACCCCGCCCAACATATGTAGTTCGCCACACAACTCGTCCTATACCAGTGGGTATACACATTTTATTGTATATAAGTCATCCTATCACGACCGGTAAATACGTGAAAAGCCTCTGTGCAAATCATCTGAATGAACCGTGTCACAAGAAGTTTATTTTGGACGAGTCACATGCATGAAGCACCATTCGATCACCAACATTGCCAAACTGGCCGATGAAGTTCATGCTGCGTTAAGGACAAGTGTCAGGGCGGCCCTGAATTTAATTTTATAAGTGGAGCAGATAGGCGATCTGTAGCAGTCATGAAAAGTTGAGCCAAGGCTGATAACCTAATTGCAAGCCCAACCTGTGGATGTTTGATCTGTCGTGGCAGGCAGAAAACCTTTGCAGTCAGATTTTGGTGTATGCTTAGACCTTTACGAAGTTTCAAAACATCACTAATTGTTTTTCTGATTCTTGCGACTTTGGACATAAACTCGACGCTTTCGACACTTGCATGCAACGCTTTCTATGTTATGGTAGGGCTTGAGAGCTGCGAAGTAGAAGACGTCGTGCTGGACAACTACACAGAAAACCGCTTTTGAGAAAAGCATGACGTTGTGGACTTGCCAAAATTGAAAAGGGAGATGCATAGGGAGTTTAAATGTTGTTTTGATGTAATCTATTCAACAACTAATATTAGAATTTTTCAAAACATCTTATCAACGGAAATGAAAGCAATTTTTAAACGTTCAACGAAATTGCTATTATGTGCGTAACGCCTTAGGTCCCGGGATTTTGGCGATGGCTTAAAACGCTTTAAACCCTATAACTTGCCAGCTACTATAGCTACAGAGCTGTTCAATCCATCCACGGATTCAGCAAGTCTACTAGTTTCGATTAAAACAAAAATTGTTTGATTTACGTGTGGGGTTTTCTCTTGGTGACGTCACAAAAGGCATGGTTTTGAATTTTTCACCCAGTTTAACCGGCTCTGGGCGCCAATCCAATGAGCCATTTTTTTGCTTTGAATTTTTTTAGAAACAAGATTATCAGCCGCGTCTAGAGAACCCTTGATTGACTTTCTAGCGCGCCTGTAGAACCCTTGATTGACTTTCGTATTGTAGCCTAGAATCCAAAAAAATTTGGAGTCACAAAATCTGATGGATTGTTCGACTCCCAGGACATGGCGTCATCATCCAAATGTAAACAAATATGCATAAACATCCTCTCATTATGTAAACATAAAAAAAAACCCGAGATCTCAAACTGAAAATTTTTTTCCAGTTTAAACTACTAGTCTTCACGAGTCTTTAGATGGTTGGAACAGCTCTCTAGCCTATTCTAACGGCGAGTTATGGCCATATACAAACAGGGTGTTTTACACACCAGGTTAGTGGTTGTAGGGGTATAAATTTTGACCACTTTTTGGTTTTTGGGACATAAATTTGGATCCAGATATGCTAGAAAGCCAATCAAGGGTTCTAAAGACTCGTAGGACAGCCTAGTTTCTAAAAAAAGGTTGGGCCAAAATGTTGGTCCATTCGATTGGCGTCCAGGGCCCGGTGAAGTAGGCCATAAAAACGCTAAAACATCCCCACTTGTGACGTCCCTCCAAGAGAACCCCAAACCCAAAACGAAAATTTTTTTTTCAATCTCAACTAGACGACTTGCTGAACCCGTAGATGGTTTGAACAGCTTTCTAGCTCAATCGGATGGCGAGTCAAAGCGTTGTAAACCTGCGCCAAAATTTTGGCGGGAGCGGGACTTAAAGAAATTCATAAAAATGTTGAGAGAAGCTACCGAAGCAAAGGTTTAGCTTGAGATTCAGTGATAAGCAAAGCATGCATCAAGCCGTCTTCACATGGTGTCTTTTTAAAAGCGACTGCAATACCGGAAAGCTAACACTTACACTTGATTCAGAAACTGCCCCAGAAAATGTTCCGTTTTTCCATAAAGAATACAGCAGGGAATTGGCAGTATATTCACCAATCAAAACGTGAAGCATCTTGTCGTTACCAGTGTCTCGAGGAAGTGGACCAGGAGTAAACGGGTACCTGCACAGCATTTACAATGATATGTGCACTCCGCAAATGCAGCTGATTACGTGAATGAAACTTGGACATAGTTCAACAACTAGGGCAGTGACATGCGGTATAGAAGTGCAGCGTATACCCGACCCAGCTCTTCTCAAAGGTTTGCTTGACATAAAGAAACTATTGACAAGACCAAAAACACGGAATTACAATGCAATATTAGCAACATCAAGTTGAAATGCACCTCGTGTGACGATGACCAATACGATATACTGTTCCAGCAACGTCAACAGAGACTGAGTCCGTCGAAACTGTCGGAGGTCGCATAAGGGCCAAATCAGCACCGAAGCCGAATCTCGGCAGCGCGTGATAAGCTGGAAATTAACGAAAAACTGCAATAATCTGTGAAGAGTTTTGCTGAAGTTGTAAACGATTCAACTCAAGTTCTTTCCGAAGTTTTAAATGTACTCTAAGTCTAAAACTTGTCTTGATCTAGGAGTAGCAGCAGGATCCAAAAGGATTTATGCTTAGAAAGATAAATTACTCTTAATGTTGTTGATGAAACTTTGCTGAGACAAGGAGAACTTTTCTTGTTTCCTATTTGTATTAAAGAGCAGAGCTGTGGCATTTTATACTGTTAAGTAATATTTAGAGTTTGGTGAGTGTTGAAAACGTTTTGCTTAGCTTTGGATTGATGTTTGATTTGCTTAAGCACAAGCTACGCTGAGCCCTGAAACCAAGTAGATCGAAACTGGCCTTTGTCTTTGAGCTGAAACGTTTATGATTCGTCAGTAATCAGTATCACGTGATTTAATTGCAGTATCACGTCAGGCCTAGTGAGACTTTAAACTTACAGCCATTAAAAGTCAGCTAACGGAATTTGCAAGTGAATTGGTTTCAGTTTCAATTCGTTATTTTTGGAAAGCGTGCAATCTCATGACCAATCTTCTACCCTCTGCCAACAGCGTTTGCAACTCATTCTCAGCGACAAGGAACTTTTTCTGTTGAAATGATTATTACATTGCACTGACTGCCATGCCTGCTCGTCATCGGTCTAGGCGGGTGGTTCCCAATCTCCAGTTCACGAAGGGAAGCGCGGGACAAGCGATCTATAACCTTGACTTACATGTTAACAATATTCTGAAACAGTTTATATTTCGGGCAAGTTGGTAAGGTAACAATCACATTACTAGAATAGAATGAGCTAAGTTTGTTGATTTCGAATCTGAAATCAGAAATTCTCCACCACACCAGGTTTTGGACAAATGGCGTTTTATTAAAATATATAATTAGGAGGTTGTGGTGCAGAAGAAAGGAAAAATGTACTCAGGCGTTGAAAAGCAGGAATGCGTTGGGCAACATACACCACTGAAGCTGCAGTGATTTTTTGCTACCAGCAAATCCCTTTCGCTTTGCATGGTCTCGCCAAAATGAGAACCACTGGGTTTGTGTGCAGAATAACTAACTCATTTCTTGATGTGCACTGCCTCCAAAAGATTGGCTCGTTTGCAACTTTTGTATGTTTTATTTCTTTTAGTCTATCTGTAAGCATTCAGAAATTGTTAGTTAAACATTGCGTATTACGTTTTCATGAAAATTTATTGCATTTGATTAATGTAAATGATGAAAAAAGTTATTAAAGTTAGTTCAAAGCAACTACTAGACAGCAAGCAAACGAAAACGACAAATGTTCGAAGCAAAAAATGAACTTCAGAAATATCGAAAAGACTATACTTACGGTTGTAACGTGTGGTAAATTTCCTGCTTTGGTCGTTCGCAATCTTTGTTAACCTGGGGCAAATCTAAAGAGTAAATGGAAACATAGTCAAAGCTGCTGAAGTGTCTGTGAATGATCGTCGAGGTACCGATCACCTTATTTTTGCTTTTTATTTTCGTAATTGTGTCTAATTTTCAAGTAATAGATGTGAACAACATTTCTGTACGCGTTTCCGTAACGTCTACAAAACTGTCATTCACATCTATTGCGTTGGCCGTTGTTTTCATTATCAGGCTATTCAGCACATCTACTTTCCGGTACCAAATTTTGAACTAAATCTGCATTCACAAAATGAGCAGCATTTTTTAGTACAAGGTTCGCAATAACGCAGTTGTGAGGTTTCATGCAAGCTGTAACGTTACCTGCTTCGTAACCATGCTTTTCAAATTCGCGCGAAAGAACCCCAGACCCAGATTGGCAACTACGTCATATCCAGTGTTGGTCACAGAGAAAGTGAATCTTCCGATGGTGGATGAACACGTCTGTGGCTGCACCGTGATCTGGTGCAACAAGAACACAATAGTTGCCTTTGTGCAGAAATCGTCGCACCGTCATAGCAATGCCTCATGCTTGTGGTGATGATTTGTGGCGAGGTTACCTACGCCGTTGAAATCCCGAGGATTTTTCGCCTCGATGATAGAATTTCATTATTGCAAACCGCTTAGCGTCACATCAGTTATGACCAATAAGTGTACAAAGGCGATATTTTTTGCTTTCGGGCAAAAATCTTTTCAAACATGGAAAAAAATTTGTATCGAAATTGTAATCTTTTTTTAAAGTTGTTTCTGCCAATTTAATTCTTTTCTGGTATTAATGGGGTGAAAACTACATTAGATTTGTCGTTTACTGCCAAGAAAAGTTAAACCAGTTAAACTGTGCAATGTCTTAAAAATCTACTTTTTGGGCATGAACATGCGTTTTCGGGAAAAACACAGTAGCACTTCGAGATTTTTGTCCCTTTACCTTTATGTACAGTATACATAGGTGTTCGTGAGCCATCATACTAATTACACAGGGTGTTGATGGAAGGCGCTTTAATCGCTGAAACATGGATGTTACTGTGAGAGCTTCAATAATCTGTAAATTATGTTATTGTAATGGCACATTGTCAAGTGGTACTGGGGCACCCACTACATTATCTGTTGCGTCGCATTTTTCCTGATATTTTTACTTTTATCTTGTTCACGGAGGGCCCAATTTCACATTTGGACACCATGTACAGTTGTACATACTTGTAAGGAATCTGTGAGCAAAATGTGTTTAAAACGCATCTAGTTTTCAGAGCCTGGCATTAACCACCACAGCAAACACAAATGCAGCAGTTTTATTGATGATTTTAGGATGCGTCTACTGTGTAATGCAAAATAAATTTGGCTTTGAGGCAAAAATCAAGATCTGTTTGTCATCAATCCACGTGTTAATGCTGTATATGAAGCTTTCGAATATATTAACAAAGTATTTTTCCATTGGAATTCAGTGCCAACTTCACACAAGCCTAGGAATGGTTATTTAGATTCAAACTTAAAGAAGAAAATGACGGCGCTTGGCTTCTCTGACTCCCAGATATAATTGAAAACTTTGACCTATATATGTAAATCAGCTTATGGAAAATCACAATAATTTCACAAAAATCTCACAAACTGATTCACTATCATTAAGTGCGGAAATAGAGTGGATTGGCGCAAGGACATAAAGATATAATTAACTGATATGGTAAATTTTCAAAGCATTCAAGAGTTTGGCAACGCTTAAACTTTTATTCGGAAATGGGGTCATTACTTGCTTGCTAATCGTAGTTTCTTAAAAAGCCGCAGATTCGGCTCAAAGAAATTCCAATTTTTTTATAAAGAGTAATAGTGAGCGTTTCATATCCTGTATCTCCAAGAATCGGAGCAGATAATAGATTTCGTGTTGCTTTTTGCTTTGCGAACCATCTGGTGAATACATCATAACATATGATTGACCTAAAGAAAAACTTGAATGGTTAATAGAAACTTTTAAGCAGTAGCGAATTACTTAGATTACCAGTGGTCTTCCTCGTTTATCTTTTCCAAGCTTCACTTCCAATTTGGTGTTGATGTTGGAAGCGCTGGCAGAAAATTTCCCGTTTACATTAATTGAGAACCTGAATGTGATTTACATNTGTTTAGCTTCTGTCTGTTTGAAAACTAAAATAAGTTTCAAATCGTGTTACTATCCTACCACAAGACTCTCANNGACGCCGCAAAGCTTCCTCTTATCTGAAGAGAAACGTCATTAGCGTGGAGTCGTAGTTGATTTGGTGGCATGTTTGTAATGCGCGGATTGCCGAGTGACAGCTTCTCTATCCTAATGCTGTAACAACATTTGTGACGAATTGTTGTAAGTTATCAACCATTGTGAAGACAACTTTATTTAAATATGCAACTAGAAAAGTAAATGCCAAATAAACAAAAATCATGTAGAGTTAATCAACAAATGATGTGTAAAGCATCAGCTCTGTGCTATAACTCACTTTCTAAGTGTCGCTCTGATTCCACTGCGAAAGGAAATGTCCGGAATCGAGTAACGGTTCGCTTCCTTCTGGGCGAGTCGGACAATAGCATCTTTCACTAAACGCAAGAAATAACACTCGGATTACTAAATACTGCGACAAAAACATTTCTAACATTAGCATGCTTATGCCTCAAGTCGTGTTTGGTCTAATTAATGTTTTCAGATTTTGTACTCTTCCAATGCAAGGTCTGCATAAAATTATCTTAGAAAATATTTTTTTTGTAACAAAGAAGACTTAGAAAATATTTCTTTGTAGTAAGAAACAAGACATATTTCTTTGTTTTTAGAAAATATTTTTGTAGTAACAAACAAGACGCACAAAAATAATGTCCCACTTACTGAAGTTTATTCCTGATGCTGTTGCTTTAATTTCTGTTCCTGGATTCACAGTAGCTGACCCTGTAGTGGCAGCGGCAAGACAAAAAACGACATTTGCAAGTGACAAAATTATTTTCCAACTCTCCATTGATTCGCAAAAACAGGTCGTTGGCAAACTTTAACTTCTATTGAATCCAATGGTTTCTCGATGTGCGTTCAAAAGAAAGCTGCTTCCTCGCTTTCAACTGTTCTTTGCTGCTAGAGTCGTTTATTCCCCTTTTTAAATGAACCTGATCAATACGATTGGGAAAAAAGTTCTGCCAAAAATGTGTCAACAAGTTTTGATCGCCAATCTGGTAGAGGCCCATGATGAAAGCACTTATATGGACGACGCGCCGAAGGTCTGTGTAAAATAAACAAAGTCACAGGAAACTATTCCGTGATCGCAAAACACAGATTTAGAAAATTGACAGCGGGACTTTCCACATGTAACCTTATATGCACGAGAAAAGGTCAGAATTCGCGCTAAGCCAACAGCGCGCATAAAAATTTATTGCTGGAAAACTTTGTCTTGCTTGTTTCACTGTCTGGAACATTTTCACGACTTTCACAAAGCAAAAGCCATCAAACCATTAGAACGCTTAACATTATCCGCAAAATATCTCAAAAATTAATATTGAACAAAAATTAACCAAGCCACATTTACAAAAGCTCAGATATAAAATAAAGCCACGTGTCAGTATTTTATTTTCGAAGGCACTTTCACTCGTTGCATAAAAGACTTCATTAGGCTGCAATGATTCTCGTTATTAAACATCTGGTACATTAATGGCAATTCTTGCATCCGAAGATACACCTCACTCACTGCGCGGAAGTACAAGTACAATTACATGCAGCAATAACTGCGCCTGCAGCGCTTTCAGGCTTACAGCGCATGTCAGATATCATGCGTTGCAGGCTGAGAGCTTCAGTGCAACCCGAGGGCTTCCAACGTTTGTTGCAAAACTTTCTAAGTGATCGCTAGACTTACGAAAACAAAGCGCATTGCATGACATCCAGCTCACGTTTTTTGTTGCCAGCCATAAATACTGTAACATGGTACTGCGCGACAGTCGCGCATTACTTTTAAAACTGTTACGCGAACCGTCGCAGCGCCACAGCTACGCGTATGTGCTTCGCATTCCTGGAAAGGCCCAATTGGCGGAAATCAAAGTAACAGCCTTTTCCACGACGCTGTTTTCGGCGTCTCCGTCTCCGGTTATAGATTCAGCAACCTTCCACAAAGTTTTAACTGATTGCAGTTCTAAAGTAATTTTCATTCGTGAATTTGTTCAAGTCCTATAGATAAAGTATTCTTATATACATGTATTTAATAGATGTCAATTAACCCAGTACTGCTTTGTTTGGTTCATGGTGTCGCACCGATGCAAAGCTTGTTTGTTATGGTGCCCATGCTAATGCTGTTTTCATTGCTTCTTGTTAAATCAAATGAAGCTCCAGCTCTACTCATCGCAATTGCGGTAGACCAGCAGTGAGAGTTCTCGATTTGTGAACACGAGTTTCCGTCACATTTTCTACCCAGAAGCATGGCACGATTCGTTCTTTCCTGGCCCACGAACAGAAAGTCAAAACGCCTGGTATGAAACTAAAAGAAGGCGACATTGCATTCAAGTAAAGTTGTAATGGAAAGCTTAGATTACGACGAGTAATATTTTGCAAAGCCTAGATTGCAAATATTTGTGATGAACAAAGAATAATGATGCTGGAATCAGTATTTTTGATATTTCCGATCATTTACCAGTTTTTGTATATTTTAATATTTTATTCTTCACCATCCAGCCCACCAGAAATTTAAAGCTAAATTCAGATGCATGAAACGTTTTGACCCAAATACTTTTATATCTGATTTCAGTCTCAATCTAAAGAACCTCAACCATGAAGCTGGTGATGTTACCACTCTAAGTGATGAATCTGTTAACGTTTTAATGATAATCTTGATACGGATGCTCCATATCATTTCGTATCCAGAAAAGAGCAACGCTCCTTTAACAAACCATGACTTATCAAAGGCATTTTAACTTCCATTGCAAAAAAGAATACCTTCGACAAAAGCATTGAACTACTGACATCCCAAATATTATTAGACAATGCAAAACCTACAGAAATAAGCTTACGCACTTAAAAGAAATCTCCAAACAAAATCATTATTAATAAGCTTTTCAAAAACGCAATCTTGATATAAAAAAGCATGGAAACTTGTCAATGAAATAAAATCAATTGCAAACAAATCTCAACAAATTAATATGCTCTTTGAAGACTCAGAATGCCACAAACAATGTGAAGAATTAAACAATTTCTTCTCAGAAGTTGGGAAATCCCTTTCTGCAAAAGCGAAGCCATCCCCTACCACCTACAGATATTTTCGTGAACATATGACTTCAAAGATTTATTTATTTCTAGCTCTTACTGATGCACATGAAATCCAACGTCTCATTAAAACCTTTAAAATGAAATCTAATAGTTCTCTCAATGACATTTCATACAAATCTATGAAAACAGCTGTTTGCATTGTGTGAGAATGGTTATCCAATTCCTTCAACAAATGCATTACTGTTGGCGAATTCCCAGACTCTAGAAAATTGTCCACATCATTCCAATTCCTAAAGTTCAGAACTCAAGTTCCTCATCTGAATCTAGACCAATCTCTGTTCTCCCAGTAACTTTGAAAAAGTTCTTTATCACAGAGTCTATTGTTATTTAACAGAACACAATCTAATTGATAAAAAGAGAATACGGTTTTAGAGAAAATCAATCAACGCGACTAGCCATTACAACTATTTATGATGAGCTGCTCAAAAACTTTGAGAATAAATTGATAACATATTCCTTGTTTCTAGACCTAGCAAAAGCATTTGACTGCTGTGACCATCAAACTTTACCTGATAAACTTTATCACTATGGTATAAGAGGTGTTTCTCATAGACTGTTCTCAATTTTTTGCATAATAGAATGCAGTGCACAAAAATACGGGGATTAAAATCTTCATACAAAAGAATATCTTGCGGATTCCCTCAAGGTATCGTCATTTCACCTTTGTTTTTCCTTATTAGACTAATGATATCACAAAAGCTTCCTCCTTTCATACTACTTTATTTGCTGATGATATCCATCTCAAAATGTCAAACTCCTGTTTTAATAGTCTTCAGACAACCGTCAACCTTGAATTCCGTGAAATTGACCACTAGCTAAGAGTCAACAAGCTTTCTCTTAACTACAATAAGATTACTTGTTTGCTATTAACTTCTCAAAAACACAATCCTAAATCCTACACAATCCATTTAAAGTTATTATAAATAACCATAGCATTTCCTCCAAAGATAACCTGAAACATCTNGGTGTTCTTGACAATAAGCTCTGCTCGAAAATTCATGTACAAAAGATGAAAGCTCAACTATCACGAGCTTGTGGACTTTTATCCAAACTTAAGCATNATACAACACAATCTGTACTGAAAGTTGTCTATAGCTCATTAATCCACCCCTGCTCTACTTACTTAATCCTCAATTGGGGACGTGCTTCAAACGCTTCCATTCAGCCTCTCATTAAACTCCAAAATAAAGCTACAAAACTAATGAGACCAACTAACACAGCATCTCTAGAAGAACCTTTCCAGCACTTAAACATCTTATGACTTCCCAAACTTTACACGTTGTCAGTAGGCAAATTCATGCACTCTTTTTACACCAAACTACTTCCAAACTATTTTGATGACTATTTTAATCTAATGAACTCACTTCATTCCTACTCGACAAGACTACCAACCTCTAACAACCTGCTCTTACGTGAGAAGTAACTCTTCCTCGGAAAAAATGTTCCCTTACGTTTGTTGGCGCAAAAGTATGTTCTTCAATACCCGAAGATATTAAGTCTTCAACCACTTTTGCCTTCAAATGGAAACTTAAGATATACCTCCTACACAGGGCTGGATTTAACGGTTGCCAGGCCCAAAGCCAGGGGTGGGCAAACATTTTCTACGGAGGGACACATTGAAGATTTTATTCATATCCAAGGGCCGCATGCTCATATTACACATATTACATCTATAATCGCTTTGAAAACTTAAAAAAGTTTTACATGAGCTACCACAAAATGAAGGTAACAATAGTCACTTCCGGTTGAGTAAAAATGCGGTTTCGA
>JGI24021J15306_10004227_pt1 | contig 16592 bp, 10 predicted proteins | sample Ectturendosymbi1_FD_15306 | JGI IMG/M metagenome (IMG submission 15306) | reverse complement strand
CGTTCTCCATTGATGTGATCTCAGGTCACTATATTTTGAGAGACCATTGGAAGAATTTGAGAGACCGTTTTGGTCCCTCAAAACACCTTAAAAAAACACTGCTTCGAACTATTAAATAATTTGGTTGTTTAACCTTAGGCATGATGTGTTGATAAGTACCTTAATAACTACAGTAGAGTGAGACCTAAGAGTATCATAAAGTTAAAACACTATGAACATTTACCAAACCAAGTATTGTAACACCACGTTTCTTGCCTTACCACGCCCAGCCTACTTTAATATTCAATTCAGTAGTGGGTAAAACAACATTATTACATCACAGGTCACCACAAAGCCATTATTCTGTCAGAATTGCAACTAAACTTGCAAAAACATATCAAAATCTGTTTTTGTAGCTAAAATATTGATAAAGAAGAAAAACTGTGCTGCAAGAAAATTTTGACCTAACGAGAAAGTTTGACCTAATGATAAATTTTGACTTTTTTTTGACCTAATAACTTTGGAATGGTTCATGGTATCAGCATAAAACTTCGTTTGTGGACGTTTCATAAACTTTTAAAAGGGCAGAAAATTTTGACTTTATTGACTTTTGGTTGCCCTACTGATGATAATAAAGCAATAATGTTTAGGAAAGTAAAGCAATGATTGTGCGTTACAGATACCAGTTAACAAGTCCAAGAACCAAGTGCTAGAACCCAATGATCTAATACCTGGACATCCATAAATTATAATTAATAACTACTGTTTAGTCAGTAATATATAGTTTGTTGTAAATTAGGATAAACCAGGAACCTTTTGTGTTCGGTATTGATTTGGAATGTAATGTACTGCAAACGAGTGATAAAAATATTTTCTAACGTATTCAAAATGGTATGATGCCATGTTTTTTTATGAAAGTGCTAATGACTTTACCAAACTCATGACAACTGCTGACTTCAGAAACATTAAACAAAGGGGATTACTAGCCTTTTTTGCATGTTCGATAGTTTGCACACATGAAATGACTGCTTAGCACATTTCAAGTTTTAAAATGGCTTTTAAAACTTATGCAACATTTTTGTGCTTGCAATTCACGAACAAGGAATTAAGTGAAACTACTGTGGCTCACATTTTTTTGCAATTTGAGTAAAATACTCGGTGTGCTGCTGAAAAAAACATGTTGCAAAAGTTTTTTCCAATGTTGGCATTTTCAACTTAAATCCTGGAACATTTAAGAATATTCTATGTCTAAACGAAACTTTCTCAAAGTAAAACGAGCAATGTGTGGCTCACATTTGCAGTCATTAAATCAGCTGATAACTGGAAAACTTTTATTTTTACCTTTACCTTCATTAATTAGCTTTTGTCCATGAAAAATGGGCAATAAGATTGCTAAATGTTTAACAAGAATATTTACATTATGCTTCTAGTTGTAGTCAGTCTCATAGTCATGGGGGGCATTCAAGGGCAGTGCACCGCCAAATATTTTTGTGTCCCCCAAATTTTGTTGTGACCAGAAATATTTGTTTAAACATTTAATATAAACAAATATCTTGCCCCCTAAAAATGTATTATATTTATTTCCTCCAAACCTTACGGGCCTGGTTGTAAAGCAACCACTTAAAATAATGTGACTGTCTGTCTTGTTCACATATGCATTGTAAATTTATGAATGCTGTTGCTATGACAGTTGTAATCAACTCTGTTGTGCCATGTCCTTTAATTAATATTTAAAGGTAATGATTTCAGATGCTCATGGCTCTTCTGGTTTAAACAACTTGATAAATCCAAGTCATGTTGATAGCTTGATTTCTTTCTAGCCTTTTTATGGTAATGCACCAACCACAACCAGTGCCAATTGGAAGAAGCTCAACATGTAATTATTGTGGACATTTTGATAAAAAAGCATTTTTATGGCTGAACCTTTGCCATGGTTTTGTTGGCAGTGCTGAAATTTCATGCATACGTATTGTTCTTCATACAACTACAGCTGTGAGGTTTTTAATTGTTTGTTGAGTGAAAGTATCAAAGATGCCAATTTCTATGAATGCCCTTTTCATAAACTCAAATGTGTTTTATTGTTAGCTTTTATGAGGACACCTGACATGATAACCGTTCTGTTTTTTTCATTGTCCTGGCAGACTGTTTATTTTGGAAATGTAAATATATTATCCCCCTTATCGCCAATAAACTGCTACTACTATGGACAAACTGTTTGCAGAAAGATCTATTTTTTACTAAGACTGATTTGTTGCTGTGATAAAATATTCTTTGATATACATGTATAATGCTACTAACCAAAGCTGATAAAATCTTCCAGCTTTGAATAACCAATGGTAATTACGTAGATTCATTTCTGTTTGGTTGCAGGCTCTCCAACAAACACACTGCCAGTAGCAAAGATTGGTGAAAGAGCTTTAAAAGAAGCAGAAGTGTATATGGAAGCTGGTGTTGTAAGTCTCTGATCTAACTAATTTTCAAATATTAATAATGTGGCTCTAATCTGTGGAGTTGATACACGGATTGGTAAAGCAAATGCAGTTGTGTGTGAGGTTTATTGCTCTGGTCACAGAGCAGGAGCTTTTAAACACTGCAAAGCTGTCAGTTTTCAAACTGATTTTTGTTCCGGTCTGCACCTAAGGTCTTGACTCGTGGGTAATGAGTGAAAGAGTACTATCTCAAGCAGACATGGGACGATTACATCACAAATGTAATCGATCACCATTACTTGGCACATGCTCGGTTACGATAACGAATAAACAAAACAATGTAATCGATTACGATTACTTTGAAAGTAATTACGGTTACAATCGTGATTACATTTGTCTTGAAACAGTCTCAGAAAGAAAACAAAAACACATTTGCAAGCTTTCATGAGTATATGTTCAGACAACATACGAAGTATATGTTCAGACAACATACGGTATGAATCAATGCAATAAACAAAATTACCAATCTGTAAGGATTAAGTACCGGAAAAAAGTAAAATCACATCACTTGTTGACCGGGATGTTTGTGCAGACAGCAAACCAGTTGTGTAATATAAGTTTGAGCCAGGGGGGAAAACTTAGCTGAAAGAAGCCCACTGGCCACTTTGGCAGGCCCACTAGCCAACACTCAGAAAAAAACTTGAGAAATGATGGTGAATGTGGATGTGAATTGCTATACTAAAAACCCAAATTAGCGGAAAATACTCCACGGAGTATTGCTCACTTTAAATCAGCTTTAATATGGTGTTGAAGTTGGAATTACTTCCCAAAAATTTTTCTCTGTGTCCGATGCTGTCATTAAAGTAACTTTGGCAGTTTTGTAGTGGTGTTTCTCATCTTTGACCTGTCAACTGTATTATGCTTGTGTATAGAATATCGAACCTTTAAAACCCGAAATTTATAAAGAAAACAATTTTTTTTACTTTTTATCTTTACTCATAAATTTATTTGTATTCAGGAAAATGTATTTTTCCCAACACAATGTTTTTGCCCAAAACGCAACGCCTTTTTTCAAACGTTGAAACGTATTTATAAAAATTTGCATTTTTTAACGACACTTGGCCAACACTTTTTGTTTTTATTGCGTCGTTACCATGCGTACCTCATAGTTAGCATAGTTAGGTCAACTAGTTATTGAACTAACTTTTACTATATTTTGAACCGATTTAAACTTTTGCAAATGCAATTGGAACGCCATTAATTTTTACATAGCAAAGGACGATGCAGTGGTTTTAACTTTCTTCAAACAAATCAGTCGCTTGTTAAATTTAGTTCGAAAGCGTTTGTACATCTTCGTACTATGCCCACACGCTTGACCTTCTACAGGGTTAGCGTTACAATTTTTGCTGAGGTGTTCGGAGTGAGTGCCGTTGCCAATGACCAGCAGGCATCTCCGCAACTGGCCAAAATACGCAAAAAAAACGACAACTTACTGAAAACCAAAATAATGCTAAAACCGAAATATAAGTTAAGTTGTGGCTCGTTTTTTACATTTACCCTTGCCAGAGAAGGGAAACTTGCCCCACACCCCCCGTCAGTTACGCCACTGCAACAAACACTTTAAATATTGATTGAACAAAAGTACTCAATTTTTTAAATGTTTGTTACTGTTGATAAACATCAACGCTTCAAATCTTCTATCAGTCAAACGACATCTATCAGGCTTAAACTTTCGTCCAGCAATGCTGAAAAGTCGTATGTTAGTAATTTCAAAATTGCTGACTATTTCTTCAAAGCACGAGTTACGATGCTTTCTGCTGTGTGATGTCTTTTGGATTGTCTGCAAGCGCAGCATAGCATTGTGTAGCTTTTCATTTGAAACGAAATGAACAGTGATGCCAATATAGCTGCGCATCTATCTGTTGGACAAAGCGTCAACGGTTGACAAAAGCTAACTGGATTCGTTGAGTTTTTTTTTACCGGTATCCGTGGATGACCTCTGTTGACATGCTAGTTTTTAGCGTTGTGGAAAGGTGCCTTCGACTTGGGTTAAACTATCTTTTTCCTTCGCAAAAAATTGATTTATATATATTACTGTACTAATTATGTATGTAGTCTACTCCAGCACTTACATTCACAGATTCACTCTGAATATATATAAACAAAATCAACACCTCTACTCCTAATAGTACCGTTATCTCTTCTGTTGCCGAAGTGTCCACTCGTTTTTAAGAAGAGCTCTTATTTTTATTGCTACGTCTCACTAGACTCACTACGTCACTTCTGGCGGCCAACAGGAAGACTAGCAGGTACAAAGCGAGAATTCGCTACAAACGTTGTGCTTGCCTCTGGACTATCTGGATTTAACGCACACAGACGAGCTAATGGCCTCCCCTGCAACATAACCATGACAAACTATAATAAAGGAGGAATCCCAGGCACCAAAACCGCGGTTCATCGCACAGTGGTGTAGGGTGAAGATTTCCAAGTTTAATCGCGAAAGTAATCGTCCATTACGATTAAATTGACAATGTAATCGATTACGATTATATGTCATTTTTAGTCAGTCCAATCGAATACGATTACCCCATGTCTGATCTCAAGCAGGGTTACGGAGTCGTAAGGAGTCGGAGGTTTTTGGGTGGAGTTGGAGGCGGATTCCCAACAACAACACTAGGAGTCGGATTTTTTGTCCGACTCCGGATGTCCAATTGGATCATTTTTTACATCACACTCCTGAGTTGGGAATTCCTGTTGAAATGGTAATTTCTTATTAAACTTTTGTTGAAACAGAGATTTCTTGCTGTTCCCCACGATTTCCATTGATTTTAACAGCCGAACTTCATTCCCTTTATGTTAAGGAGTCGGAGTCGGAAATTTTGGAAAGGTCGCAGTCGGATATTTTACCTCCGACTCAGCAACCTTGATCTCAAGTGCCAACGGCAGAGATGTTTTTTTGGGAAGTGTTCACAGTTTAACACTTCGCGACAAAGTGCGCAGTTGTGAAATTCGGAAAGCCGTGAACATCATCCATGATCCACTTCTATGAATGGAGAGATCTCAGCCATGCTGATTCAACCAGGTGTCCAGAATGTCACAGAAAGATTGCCGAGGCAAGTCCTGCTGGCTACACCCACGGGGAAGCGGACAAGAGCTCGTCTAAAACCAGGCGACGCAAAAACATCTGCGACTTTGGTCCCGTGTTGGTGTGGAGCCAACAGAACTATCTGAAATTGCCTAAAACCGTGAGGTATTTGAGTCCTCCTAGGATCTCCGACCCTGCGATCCTCCCTTGAGAAAAAGCGGGCATGAAAATACAAATTTCATGAAGTTATATAATGATTTGTCAAAAGTAGAAATATGTTTAAAATTTGAATGGGAATCGTTATGGATGGATGTTGTTCTTGTCCATTTCAACGTATTCTTGCGGATTTTTTGTGTTTTTTACTTCTTGAAATGACATTGTATTGAATGACTGGGTTGCCACACTACGACTTCAGTATAACTCAATTACTTTCGTTTGTTGCATATCAAAGTACGTCCGAGGGCTTTCTGTTCGTGTGACTAGCTGTTTTTTTATTATTTTCACGGGCAGGACGCAATAATGATAGAGAATATGCACGATCTTCCTTACCTTTCCGGAGGAAATTTAGGTCCAGAAGTTGTGGCATCGATGGCAACTATTGCGACAAGGCTGCGTCAAAACTTTACACACGTGCCTTTAGGCATCCAAATCTTGACTGCTGCAAACAAAGAAGCACTTGCTGTTGCTAAATGTGCAGGTCAGTTTCAAATCACTTTTATTTATTAGTGATGTAGAAACAAGTCGGAATAGTTTCGTCTCTCGAAGATGATTTTTTTTGATAAGCAAGTTACTGCAAATATCTTAGTATATGCTTATTAATACCAACGAAATCACGCTAACTGCATGTGTATCTCACTAATTTTCTCAATTTTAGTCTCTGCTCTAAAGGTGTTAAAATCTTTAATGGTTAGAGAAGAAAGAAAATATTCCATTATAACAAAAATGAAATGTAGTTTTAATCAATGTATAACAGTCTGAAGCAAACGTTTGCAGTTTTTTTCGGGAAAACTTTAGTAATAGCTTGGAAATAAAATATTTAGGAAGCCGCTTCCAACGGTCATCGAAATCTTGGCTTGTCAGTGTTTGGACTATAACGGTTAGAAGAAAACTTGAGAACGTGGAAATCTGAATAAAATTTTGCAGAGTAGTTGTGTTGGAAAGAAGCAACACACGATGCAGATTTACCCATGGCATTAAACGAAACATCAATACCATGAACTTTAGTCCAATTGGACGTGGTTCCATTACTAGTGACTTGTAAATCGAGAACCTCGCTTGAACGAACAAATCAAGTTCAAAATACAAGTTAATCTAAACGTACTTGATAGACGTTTGCATGCTACAAAAGGCATCAAAATAAAGAAGAAAAGAGCATCTTCAAAAAGGCGTGTTTTTCACGTATAACGTGTCTGAATCCGCCTGATTTTGATTCCAATTCCACAAATGGTGGATCCAGGAGGGAAATTCGGTGAAGTTCCCCTAAAAATCAACCACGACGCTCACTGAAGCGGCCCCATATTTAGTAATAGCGCCCCTATTCTTAATCTTAGCTTTTCTCAGTTTATGACGTACGAATTCGTGCAGTGTTGGCAAACTTTCCGGGAAAAAGAAGGAAAAATCAGAGCAGTCAGGGTAATGTTGACGTCGTTTGGGAATACTGGGGTATCGGGAGAAAATCAATGATTTTGTTTGCGCTTGTATTTTATTTGTAATGAAAAATTGAAAACATTATTGCGCTACTGCTGGAAAGTGCCTAAGGAGTTGTATAACTACGGTAGTGTTAAAAAACGTTTAGAAATTTTGGTGATGTGTTTCGGCACTTCTTTCGACTGCCCTACAAATTCCAGTTGTGAATCCACCACTGAAATCAACCCTGATTCGGACTACTGCGCAGACTGCAAAATGATTTCGGATCAAGGTCTTCTACCTGTTCGGTTCATGTTTTCGCATGGTCGGCACGTCGTTTAATTGTCCCCGAAATCTTTCGTATTTTCCAATTCAGCAAGATGGACTTTTTTTGCCAAGGTTTGAACTTTATTCGTGCCGAGGGGTTCGTTTTTGCACACATCGGGGATGAGGGCTGGACTGATGCTTGCGCGGGACCTCTGTTAAGGTACAGACGAAGCATTGACGCATCTGACATTCTGGTGTTTACTGATATAAAGAAAAAACACAGGTATGCAGTTCCTTCTTCGGAAAGTACGTCCATTTCATTGAAATAACATAATTGAATGTTTTGCTAAACGTTTTTGTGGTTGTAGGCAATGGTGTGAGAAGTTCATGCAAACGTTCTTGTTAGTTTTGTCATTTGGTACAGTTTTGCTTTAAATCTAGGGGAGACCACGGCCCCCTATTCTTCTTTCGCCAAACCCATGACAGTAGGTCGTATTCCCTTTTGCTTGAGATTGTTTTACTGATCACTGCAAGTTTATCAAATCCCCAATTTGAAATAATACACCTTGTCTTGATGTTTCGAAACTTCGTCGTCATGTAACGACGCGTTTTCAAAACACTTAACTAAACTTCACAACAAATACGGATGCTGTTGCCAGCTGGTGAAATCATCTTTGCCTCTTCTGTGCTGGATGTCAAGGTTGAGTTTTCTCGATTTCTGAATTGAAACGTTCGCATGAAATGTTTTCACACGTTGGGAAACGCAAATTTCTTGGAGGACAGAGGAACTTTGCCTAATCTTTAAGCAGTTTTTGCCTGCGAATATTAACGTCAGAATGTTAATTGTCAACGTAGTTCCGCCCAACTTTTTTCGAAATTTCCTCAGAAGATGTCTACAAGACCGATGAAGATCACCAGTTTGTTAAGTTTTGAACTACTTGAAAATTTTCGAAAGTTTTTCCCCAAGTTTACCTAATGTTTCCAACCTATCACGAAACCTTCGTCTGCAGTAGAGAAATCATCTATCATGTTAGTTTTTCACCGCATTGCTGCTATGCTCACTGTTTCTGAAACACTACGTTATCCTTGAATGATTGAGATTCGGCTTGTGTTATGTTCTGTCTTTGAACGCATTGTTATGTGATTCCACGGCATTTGCAAGTTGTTTCTAGCATGGTTCTTCTTTGTACATGGAAAGGTGTTACTTCTGTATTTTTTTGTTTCATCAGCTTTATATCACCAATTAACTTTTCAGGCAAGTTTCTCGTATCGACTTTGACAAAGTCAGGGCTGTGGAAGCTCTAATTTCATTTCTGAAACTCTTCGTTGAAGTTCTGAATATTCAAAGCAACCTCCCTTTGATTTTTCAGTTCACACGCTGTGACGAACGACCTTACCTTGTCAGAGGTGGCTCGTGCTGCGGAGTTCTTCATGTCTGATGGTGTGGTTGTCACCGGCAAAGAAACAGGTGCCCCAACTGACAGTCAAAATGTAACTGGTGAGTTGTATGTGTTAAGAGAGCCACAGTGAGCAAGAGAAAATGTAATCGGAGCAAGTTTGTTTTATTGGGGAAACAAAATCGCCAAAATTGAATCAAAGATCTACAAAACTGAAAGATGTTGTTCACAACTCCAACTAATTTCAGGAAGTGTTTTTTCTCTTAAGCTTGAGCTCATGGTATGTTGACACATGTTCTATAAATGCATAGCTTGGGAATGCAACGTGTTGCGCGTTAGCTGCATGCCTTTTCGTTTGCAGCACTGAATGCAAGACGGCAGTGAATCTGCTTTTGGCGCTCATAGGATAATAATTAACATTTCGCTTGCGACTGGAAGTAACTGATTCATTAGGCTTAACTTTTTGCTGCCGTATTGTAGCAAGACGGCTGCGTATTTTAGGGCGGGCCGCTTGCAGTCGGCCCTGCTCCAAGGATCTACATCACCACCTATGGATGTTTTACTCCACACGCAGTTCGGAAACTAGAAAATTGACTCGTGTGTACCCTGCATCACGCAATTTTTCCATTCTGGACGCAATTCGATGGTCAACGGCGATGCCGCCTCATTTCCTGCCATCAAATGTGCGAGTGTCATTGATTCATTCGTCGTCACACCCGCTTTTTCTCTGCGGAGGGTCACTGGTTAGCAGCTCTGAAGGCTTCAAAACATCTCGGGGTTTTCAGCAACGTTTGACAGTTTTTCTGACTTCACACCAAGGCGTGACCAAAACAGGCCAGAGATGTAATCACGTCACTTCGTCCTCGGTCGGACCAAGGGGCGTCTTCTCGTGGATGCAACCTGTCTTGCCAACCCGTTCAAAATCCGTCCCGAAAAATTGTTTCGTTTTTTTGTTGCAACAAAATAGCTATTTTTACGTGACGTGTCTGTTACTGTTGCAAACACAAATTTTGGACGTAGTTCATGGATTGATTTTCCCGAAGTTCCGGGTCCAAAGTCGAAACGGAAACCTGACGTTTGCCAAACCAACACCGGGGCCAGGTTCAACTTAAGTTTTGACGATGGTCTTGAAACTACCATCAATTCCGAAATTTAAATTAAACAAGCGCATAGGCAGCTCACCCCTTCGATGTTGCGGATCGCAAGACCCCAGCGTTTTTTCACAGCCTCTCGTGAAGTGTAAATCGACTGAAAAGCAACTTGTTCCAGAGCGCTCTCCTAGGGACCACTCCAAGTAGAATAGTGTTGTAACAAGTGTTGCGGGTCGGCTAACAATAGTGTTAACAATGTGTCTGTAAACCTATGGTTCTGTCTTCAGTGCAGTTGCAAAAATTGTCTGTAACCCTGTGATTCCACCGGCTTCAATGCCTTGTACTACGTTCTGTTTTGTCTGTTTTTATCGACCTGCGTTCTGTAGAGTGAGTGTATTCACACTATGGACTTCGTGTCTGGTCATAAACAAATAAATTAACTTAAAGAATATCGATGGTTAGAACAAGTACCCTGCAATTTATTGGCACAAGCAAATTGCACAATCTGCTGAAATAGAGCACTTTTCAGCAATTAAAAAACACCCTGTTTTGCTCGAACTCGTCAAGCGATCGTCAAAACTTTCCTCTGTTCAAACCGGGGACCGAGTTTCAGGGGAACGGGGAAACATGTCTCCCAAACGTTTGGACAAGAGAGAACACAATATCTTTTGCCCCCCAATATTTTAGTTGTACAAATTTCGTGTTTACAATACTGTTGAAAACCCCAGCGTAAGTTTGGAAAAATTTAAACACTATCCCGATTACATGACAAACAACAGTATAATTTAGGCGTTCTTTTGGATCATTCGATGTCGCAGCCATGCCAGCCATTACGTAACTGCCAATGATTTGAATCTCAGATATGCATGTTCATAAAATCTACTTTTAATGTATTGTTTGTTTTTTAAAGAATAAATTGACATGTTGTGTTTGTTTCATCTTATACTTTGACAAAGAACACTTCAAGTGCTACTGCTAAACTTTTGTGTACTTAGTAAATAAGCACACAAGTACTAGCACTGCATTATGCAACTGCCAAGACACCACAGGCGTAGCCAGGAGGGTACTTGGGCCATGATTTCCAAAATATATCATTTTCGTAATTTGCCTCCAATGCTTCACAACAGCGGCACATCACACAAAGCTTGTCCTCCCCAAAGTTTTTTAGCAAACTCGGTCCCTGGTTCAAACGCATTAGTAAACAACTTGTAGCCTTGAATCTCAACACCTTCGAGTTTGCCTGCTCACATGCTGTTTCATGTGACACACTCATTTCACTGAACGATGAGGATTTATATAAAGTTTTGTCCACAGACGTCCAGGCTGCAGTGAACATTCCCGTTCTTGTCGGTTCCGGAGTCACGGTCGACAACGTACACGAGTATAAACATGCTTCAGGCTTGATAATCGGCTCTCATTTCAAAAAAGATGGTCAATGGAAGAACGAAGTTGACCCGCTAAGAGTGAACAAGTTCATGGACAAGATTAAAGTTTTAAGAGATGAGTCGGAGTAGAACGACCGTCTTGCTATTTCGCTGAAGATTGCTATCACGACTTACCCAGGACACCCTTGTGATTGGGGTTTCGAAGCAATGTTGGAACTGCTTCAGTACCCTTTTGTGAAACGCTTCGTTTATTAACTTGATTGCTATCATGTTTTCTGAATTTTTTACTCGAGCATAAATTGCAGAAAAATGTTGAACCAATCTGTTGCAAGGCCTTTGCTGAAAAGCTTTTTGACAACGTTGGTTTTAACCAGTCTTCCCTCTAAGAAAATCTTGCACTGAGCAAATGTTTGCTTTAGTGAGTATGAATAATTTAAGGCTGAGTTTGCAGAGTTCGAAATGATTTACAAACTTTGTGAATTATTACAATAAGTATCTTAACACAATTCGAACACAGTACATAATTAATTCAAATTGTTTCTTGTTTTCGTGCTTTTCCAATGTTTCAATGTTTATACACTTTGTGCAGGTTTATTGCTAAATCTTGATAGGCAGCTGATTCGTTAATGATTTTTTTTTCGTTTTCAGTTCTTTTGCTGCATTACTCGCACTTAACTATGGAAAAACTTAATGTATGTGACGGTTTTTGTTAGGATGTTTTTTCACGATGTCAACACGCAAATACCCATTTGTGAACACTCACAAATATCGTTTCGTTTATAAACACGAATCGGTTCTCACAAGTTTAATTCTTGAGACTTTATCGCTCCAGCAAAGTTGTAACGCACAAGTGTTGTTGCAATTGATTTCGAGTATTCTTAAAAAACAAACCCAATCATTGGCAACCGGAAAAGCTACCAAACACTTCGGAAACACAAGGACTATAGAGAGTAGTCATTTTCAAAAAAACTTGGGATCTTTGTCTATAGGCGTAGCCAGGGGGCCCAAAGGGGCCATGCCCCCCAATTTTTAGAACATAGTCATTTTGTGCTTTGAGAAACGTTTTTCTAAACAAAATAGTGTTATTCGCCTAAAATCAAACATTTTGGCCCCCAAAATTCTTGGGCTGGCTACGTCTCTGTCGCTAAGAGTAAGGACTGAATTCTTGTTTCAGCTTTTCGACGAAGTCTGGATCTCAAAGCTGAACCTTCTGTCGCTATCTGAGGATCGCGTCTCGACCATATCACTGTTGACATCTTCCACTCGGCTGTTCTACTGAACTTTCGACTTTGTAGGCTGCCAATTCAGTCTGGTGTTGCATATCAAGGAACCTTGTCCCAAGTGCTCCAAGATTTTTTTAAAGCGCTGGTTACCATGCTCAGAACTCCGCATTACCTTAATTTTAAACTGGTTTGTAGAAGTTGAAAACAAGCACTTGGGTAATTTTTTCAGGATCCAAGTTCAAGCGCGAGTTCCAGGCGTTATCCATATATACGTGGTGGGAACGTGAAGAATTAAGTATCAACCCATCGCCTATCCGTCGTGAACTAATAAAACAGCGCTTTTGCTTGAACTGCTAGCCAAACGAAATGTTGGATGCTTGAGGGAGATAGCCAACGTATCGGTCTAGAGGTAGCTGTGTTGAATTTTGTTCACACGTTAGTTTGTTACTTACAGAATACAACTGATTAATCGCTTTTTCCACTGCCAATATCAGGAAAGTTGGTTTATAAACTCAATCTTGTGTCTGCGCTCGTCACTGAAAAAACAAATGCTTTATCTGACATCAGTCGGAGCGTGCCTGCCTAATACTGAAACTCACCAATGGCTGATCAGCATGCTGCAACTTATCATGCAAGACAAGGTGTTGGACGCTAAAGTTGTTCATTTAAAAAAGCAAAAAACAATAACTTACTGCAACACGACGTGACACGTACAAAACCCTGGAAGCGAAAGACGGCACCTTGCAAGTCGGATATCTGCTAAACGACAGTTCGGTTGAAACACCTGACATGTTTTTGAGGCATACAATAACTGACATTAGCTAGCACGCAAAGGCGCAGCAGTGGTTCACCAGCAACGGTTTCCGCAGCGGAACCTCGCAGAACATTACGAAGTCTGCAGTCTAACGAAGTGGGCGCAGTGGAGGCTTAGCCAAGGCGGAATGCATCAAATATTTACGATCATGACTAAACGACAATGCAGGGTTTGGAATCGGCATCCGCTTCAGATGAACAACTAGATTGTTGCTGCAGAACGGCACCCGAATTTTTTGTTACGGTCTTTTAGAGTTGATGAAATAGCTAGATGTTAACCGCTGATACCACAGTCATTTGAAGTTGGGAGCAGACTTTGTTACGTGGATTTCCCGCATACCCTTACTTTAGACGTCGACTAATGTTGTGACGGTGAAGTCATTTGCATCATGAAATCCACTCTTTCTCCAATTCAATCAAATTTTCAACAGGATTAAATGCCTGCAGTTCAATAAAACGAAACAGGATTTTGCAATAAGATTATCGCAAAAATTCTGAAGAAACCTTGCTGGGGTAACCACTGCTGAGCACCGTGAATAGCACGCACTAATTCTAAAGACTACCAAGAGTGTAGTAGTAAAAGCGGTCATAACTGCTGGGCGGATTCCACTCGAAAAAAGTAATCTCGTTCCCATAAAAATAATCTCGATACCGCGAAGCAACTGACATCGCAAGGTGATGAGATACTGCATTAAATGTGATGTTGTTTTCTTCGAAAATCATCTATAACAACATCATTCAGTGGTGTAAACAGTCGCCATACTGCTGGATTCAACGGTAATTAATGTGCAACGAACAACAAAATGGGTATTTCAGCTTGTATTGTTTCGAACTGGCAAGACTGGTATCCGCAATTTTTGTCAACGATATCACCTTGACGTCTGTCACTCCGCGGTTCGACATGGTGAACGCTTATCGAAGCCATTATCATAAACAAACGTTGATGACAAAAACGATGTAACTGGTTTAAGATTTTTGAAACAGAAACACATGAAAGATGACCAAATTTGATGAATATGAGTAAAAAATGTGATACTGCCACAAAAATGCCTGAAAATCATACGACTGGGACGCAAAGGGTAAGTCCAAAGGTTATTTTGAGATTTCACTTCAGCACATAACTTTGCAGAGAACTATACCAGAAATGAAAACAGGCTTACACAGGAGATATTCTCGCGTTGTTTCAAGGCATTTACGTAAAGATTACTTTCCGGCAGGTCCCAACCGACAGTACAAAATTTTGAAGATATTTTTCAGCGCTGCTGTATTCATACATCGTGTAAAATGAGACGCACATCAAACCACCTATAAGCAAACATTTCGGGACGCAGGAAATAGTTACCTACAATGTATAAAGCTACGTTTACCCGCGACAGTCAATATCGCAAGTTTTCTGCGCGCATTAAACAAAAGTAAGCTTTAACGTCTTCGGCAGATTCCAATCCTATTCAACGCTCAAGTGTGTTTTGTCGAAGATCGAGACGAAAAATTGTGTAAGTTTCAGTGAATAAAACTGTATGTGGACCAGACTTACTTGCAGAAAATAACATTTACAAAGACGGAAATCTGAGTTCGCCCGATTTTGTGCTACACGTCGAAGAGTGGCAAGAACATGGCTTAACATGGCGACAATCTGGTAAAAAGTTTTTCCATGAAAAGGCAGAGAAAGAGTTGCAACTTTTGTATTCTCGTGCAGTGTACATTAATCGCGCTGGGATAAGTGTCGGTTGTAAAGCAGTTTCTTCTGTCGGTCGAGACCCCGAAGAAAAAATTAAGCAACCTCACAAGCATACAAGGAACTGCTAAACCTTACACAAAGAAGCAAACTTAACAGGCGATGCTGAACGTAAGTTCTGGGGTCTAGTGCCGAAAAAGATGCGGGACAATCTATTATACAAAAGATATTCCTAGATAAGGCGATCAGCACAGTATCTATTAAGACTTTCATGGAAATGGTAACGAAAGCGCCAAGTATCACATCAACAAGGAAGGGAGCGCCGTTGCCCCTGCAAACATGGAGAGGGGACGACGTTATCCTTGACTACACACACCAAGTTCTTGTCACAAAGCTATGTTCGACCAAACGTAACAGAAGATGAGATTGGCCATCGTTGCGATGAAACACTACGTCGACGAGTTCGGTCTGACACAACTGAGCAGCATAGCAATAACACCGAATTCAGAACAATTACAAAGTAACAAGACATGGTTTTGGAATGGGGTCAGCCACGGCGAAAAAACATCACATTAGGACGAGACAAACGCAAGAAGTTTTGAACTGAACAGACTATCAAAACACACTTGAAGTCGGTTTGCGTCAAAGAGCAATCGGCTTATGTTTGCAAGATGAGACTTGCTGTGCTTCAAGCCTTAGCAACCAAAGTAAGACACACAGTCGGAAGTAATGCCACAGGAATTGTATTTTGGTGTTTGGGTTAGTCATTAAGAGCAAAAAAGGTATCAAAGAAATGTAAAATGTCGCAAATAAGTTGGCCGGTCACGACGACTTCAAGCACACTGTGTTTTCGACATCCAGCGTCGCGATAATAATCTTCTGAATGAATTTGAAGCAAGTGCGGTCACAAACCAACGCAAAAAAACGCAACATGAAAATAAAGCTTGATCACGAGCAAGTTATCACTAAAGAGAAAGAAAAGTTATCAAGAATAGTAGCGATTTATATTTTTCGTTCCTGGCAGATGTTGCCTGCCTTGTCGCTGGTAATATTCGTACAACGGGCTGTCTCTAGGTAAAGAGTTGTCATAAAAGGAATCTCGCCTTTCCAGCCGACCAACAGGCTGCTGGTTTAGACTCAACGTCCGCGCGTTCGATGTCTGATGGTGTTGGGGCTGCAGCGACACGTAGTGTTCATGAAAAGCGGAAGGAAAGTTTGTTGGCCGACGCGGAGTCGCGTCCACACTGTGCTGATACACTATCTGGTTTTGACGGCTTTGGTGCTGCGGCGCGTTGTAATGCTGCCGCTGTGTGGCGTAGTGGGGGTATGACCGTTGCGGCACGTGATGATAGTTGTAGTTTGTCTTGGGGAAGGGTGGCAGCTCGCGTACGTGGAGCGTTTGGGGCTGGTTACGCCGAAATTGTGGTTGTTGGTAGGGGTTTGTGCAGTGCGGCATCGAAGAAACAATAGGCAGTGTCCCGTTTCCAAACGTTCCTCGGTTCTGGAGAGTGAAAGATGAGAATCCGTGGTTCGGATTCGTCCGCAGGGTGGTGGGCCTGACGATCGCAGGTGGGTCCGGCGTAGATCGAGCCGGAAGGGGGGGGTCAGTAAACTCGTACTCT
>JGI24021J15306_10004226_pt1 | contig 16595 bp, 6 predicted proteins | sample Ectturendosymbi1_FD_15306 | JGI IMG/M metagenome (IMG submission 15306) | reverse complement strand
TAAATTCATACTTGAATTTTTTCTTTTTGTTGCACCAGATTTTCAAAGCTAAATTGCACATATCAGAACACAGCAATTCTGCTACATTTGATGGCTTGGCTAAGTCTAAGCCAGTGTAGTGAATTGCATACCTTATGTTTTCTTAATAAATGATTATAATCATAAGAGTGGTGCTTACAGACAGTACCAAAAAAGTTTAAACTAAAATGTGTATTGTTACATAACGGTAACAGAAATGCATCTCTTCCAACTGGCCATTCAACAAAAACAAGTGTACTAAAACACCAGAAAGCCCTTCAGAAACTGAATTATGCTTCTAACAAATGGTGAAACTGTGTAGGCTTTAAATGGTATAATTTTTGGTGAGTTTCTTTGGCCAGAAAAGCAGCTACACAAATTATTAATGATTTGTCTGCTTGTGGTACAGACAAGCATGTAAATCTACTGCAATTTTTTTGTTTATGCAGGCAAAGAAAGTTATGATTGCAATAGGCTTGCCACCAGCAAAAGTAGTGCAGATTTTTGATTTGAGATTAAAATATATACCAAGTTTAAAAGATCTACTTCTAACAAAAGCTGTTGAAGAGATTTTTCTTGCACATTTCATCCAAGGGTCAAACCAGACTGACATTGTAAACTCAACAGTATGTTAAAAAAAGAAGTGATGTTTTCCCTTTGAATTTTTTAATACCATCTTATTAGGACAAGCATCAAATGAACTGTAGATGTTTGTTGCTAAAATGGAGAACTGCACTTCTTAAGAACAATGTCTCCAAATAATAAAAATGTAGTTTCATAAGCATGTCACAGTTAATTGGTGGAATACAATTTCATGTCATTTAATTCAAGAAAACAACTGACAGTGTTACACATAGATGCAACATATTCAAAGAATCCATCCAACATTAATATTTGGGAAATGATTCCTTGAACCACTATTAAAAGCATATTCAAGTTGAATAGACCTCAACTAAATGAACATAGAGTAACTTCGGTTTAACAGGCAAAATGTGCAGTAACCAACTAAAAATTATCACAGTTTTATCAATTCTACAACACATAGGCTATTTGAAAATGAAATGACAAAGGTGGTTATTATCAAACACTTTAAGCAAGATGTTCAGAAAAACAGCATTAGTTCTATTAGCTTCAAGGTTATGGATTAGGAAATTGCTTAATTTTAGTAGCATACCTAGCGTACTGTAGAATTACTATAGCCTATACCAGGTTTTCAGGGGACAATACTCACATTTGTAAATTAGGCAGTTTGCCAGGACACCAGAAAAAACAAAATGGCTATCATGTCAGCATTTCATTTATTTAAATGGACTGTTCAATAAGGCACAGGCCTACATATCCATCATAAAGGAGGGTATATGAAGTTTTCACATCACAACGAACTTGCACTAGTAGGACAGTGAATCAAGCTTAAATCAGTGTCCATGAAGTTCTGCAAATCAATGGTCATCACACTTTTTTGTCGTTTAACCTCGAATTGCAGCAAGGTGCTGCTAAAGAGGAGTACAACAGCAACTGTAGTGCTGTCTTCAAGTCTGAATACCCTACTTGTTTATGTTTAATCTGCACCAAACATGCTAACTGTACTTAGTTGGTGAAGTCCTGAAGCAATGGACAACAATTATAAAATTAATAAAATCAGTAATAGTTTGACTTTACATCTATTTGCAGTTATAAGTGAGAGTAAAAACTGGCTACACAAGAGTTGGAAAGCTGTCCCTTTATACTAGCAACCCTACACCTATGCTATCACTGAACTTCATAACACATATGCCTAACTTTGCTAAAATTAGCGTATGTCAAATAAAAATTCCTAAACAATACTTGAATCCTTTTGTACAACTTCTTTCATGAGGTTGTTGTGCTGTATATGTGTGTTATTTTAGTGCTTCAGTCCTGCTGCGATCGGAAATCCCGAGCGGCATGTGCGCAAAGCTTCGCACTGTGGCAGCAAACAACAATAGAGTTCACATGCCATGATCACTCTATTAGTGCTTGTTCGCGCCACATATATCTATGGTGTTGTTCTTCAGCCACATCCCGTTCGTGGTGAATCACACATTTAACGCAACACCGCCGGAGAGGTTGCAACAGTCCAAACTTCACGTTACCAACGCCACGACCCCAGGAAAAAACTTGCACTTCATGAAGCTTCGCGCCACTCGTAACGCTCCCGAAGCGTTATAAAGTGTAGCCGCGCTCCGTGAAAATCTGCGACTTGCACGTATTCAAGTGAGGTCACGCTTCAATTTCAAGATAATAAAACAAACAAGGAATTGCACTTGGCTTCACTTAACCACGCCTCGTGTAAACCATCCTTAAGCCTAAAGATAACAGTCAATATACAGGAAAGTTTGATTAACCAACAGTCTTCTAAAAATGTTTTTACTTGGCTCATTCGCAAAATCTGTTTCGCTAGAATTTGAGGCCTATTAGCAAAACATCTGGTAAAACCAGAGCGCAGCTGGCTTCGATTGGATCACGTTCATTTATAGCATTAGTGTCTGCAAAAATACGGAAAAAAATTGCAACAGCAAAACTTAGATTCTTTCTACGTACATTAAGGGATGGATGGCAGTGGCGCTCTGGCGCGTACGCTACTTACGCTTTTATTCACTGCCTGCTGCAAGTCTTTTCAAGTTTGTTTATTTCTCTTTTTTGAAACAGAGGAACTTTGTCAGGTTGGTCGGATGTAATTCAAACGCAAGCACACAAATTGATTTTACGATGATGGAAATTCTTTGCATAATAAGACACATTGCGCTGACGCACGTGAAAAGCAGCGTTTGCATGCAATTTGTTGTAAAGCACACTTGAGCGTTAACATTGTGTCGATGTTTTTCTGGACGCGCTATGTGCAGGCCCGTAACCAGCTTGGGACACCAGAGGGGGCGATTCTGGTAGGGGCCCAAATTTTTAAACTATGTCCAACCCATTTTTTCAGGGGGTTGAAAAAGTTTTTAGGGGGATCTTCGCCTCCCCGCCCCTTCCCTACTAGTTACGGGACGGTACATGTGTTCAATTACTTGGTCGAGTGCCGTATGTGAGACATGAAAGTCAATAGCATTGCCGCGATCAAACTGATTGCCCAACAATTGTTGTAAAACATTTGCCCAATTTGGGCAAGGTTGATTTATGTGGCAGAAGTTTGCAATGAAAATAGAAAGAATGTAATGTCATAACCTAATTTACTTTTATTGCAGATATAACCACAACTTGAAGGTAGGTTCGATTTAAACCTTAAACCGACCACCAATGACGTCTACTGGCGGAATTTTTTGATATTTCTTCACTTTTTCGTTCATTTATTAAGAGCACTTCCAACATGCTTCTGGTTTTTTTAAGCCGTTTTATCTTTATCATCAGGTTTTTTTAAGCCGTTTTAGGGACCCGATTCGGGTCCCTAGAATTTCAAATCGGGTCCCTAGAATCACAGAAAATTATCATCGGGTCTCTAAAATCAGAGAAAATCGGGTCCCTACAGATCCACATCGGGTACCTAACATTTTCCCTAAAAAAACTATTATCATATAATTTTTTTTCCAAAACCAACACGTTTTTGTCTGATCAGATGATCTTGAAGACATGCTAAATTGTACAAAAACCCGCGCGCGCGTCTAAACCTGTCAATTAGTCCAGTATAAGAGAATAAATAAACATTGCCCATTTTGGGCAAGGACAGCAACTTCGTTTGTGTTTGAAGGTTACCCGAGCAGGGTGGTTAAAGCAACCGAGCAAAGAATGTTGCGATAAACTGAGCAGCGACGCACAGTGCCGTCGTTTATTGTGCACTGATACAGTTGATCTTTTTCGGTTGTGTGTGATGACGTGAACAGTAGGCGTTCATGCTTATAAGTCATTTCTGCCTGATCAGCGCATTTCAGTTCGAAACCTCGTTTGGCTGCACATTCTCAGCCCTGGCTCTCACAACTCTATAAACAAAGGTATTTCACTGTTTGCTGCTACCTGGTGGTGCTTTTATCCTTGCTGAAATTAAAGTGCTTTCTGCCTCAGACGTTTTGAGATTCGAGTGATATTACGTTAGGCCAAGGGATTTAATGGCCAAGACTCAAGGCATTATTTGCACAACCTTAGTTGCCTTGGTAGTTTATCATACCTTTACGTTTGCNGTATTAGTCTGTAAAACAGGATAGAAATTACCAAACTTGCACTGTTTGAAAAACCTGAACTTGAGGATACGCAAACACTATAAAAGAGTCGCATTAGTGGAGCAAACGTTTTTGTCTTTCATATAGGAAAAAAATTTTAACATGGCATCAGAAGACGATTCCACCTCAAGAACTGAAGAAGCAACATCGTTGAAGCAAACATTGAAAGAATACGAAGGAGGTCAGTCAGTTGTTGCAGACAACTGCTATGAGCTCTTCAACTAATAATTTATTGGTTTCTGTGAGAGAAAGACAGCAATGCGAGTCACCGGTTCGTTTGCGGAAAATTGACAAAAATGTATACAGCGCACATTTAGTCAGCATGAAGAAGTCGAACCCTCTGCGAGCCCGAAATGTAATCGGTTTGTGTTCGAAAAATAAGACTTGAAATTGGTGTTAATCCTTTTGTGTATCTAACGATGTAACTCCATAAGTGATTTATCTATCCCGTTGGTCCGACGTGCATTCATTTCATTAGAGCACAGCAGCAACTGTGCCTTCTAACAACAGATACGTGATGGAAAACCTGTTTCGGAGTTTGCTAAAAGCGGAAACGACTACCCATGCTTCCGAAACGAAACTGTGTTTCTGCGAAGTTGCAACCTCGGTATGCTCGCTAAACTAAGTTTACTTTTGTAGAAGCAACATATACGACTTACGAAGATCCACATCATACGAACTTTGTTCTGGATTTGCTTAAAAGGTGCAAATTGGTGAAAATTATGATTAGCAATAATTATTATTGATATTTATAACAGAAAAATGTCCTCTACAAGCAGTCGCGTGGCGTTGCGTTTATCCAAATGGCTGTCTACAGCGCATTTACCTGAAATTTTTATTACATCATAAAAATGTAACAGACGTAATAAAAACTTTGAGTGAATCATCTTGTTACCAGTTGGCCATGTTATCAATTGGCCTTCAGTTGGTCATATTACTAATAGTTTTTCTGGCTGGCGTCTACGTTGTGGTTACCTCTGGGTGCTCTTCTGACATATTTGTCAACAGTAACAAATTACAGATAAAAATATTTTGTCGAGAATTTCAAAGGAATTGTAGTGTTTTATATTCTATTTACTGAGTAAGTGCAATCAGCAATCGATCCTCTTCTTGATTCCGTAAATATGTAGAAAAAAACGATGTTTTGCTCCTTATCATGACACCTTGAAGCGGTCATGATCCTAACCCATTTTCAGATTATGTTTTTTAATTTTTTAGGGACTCCAAACACAGCAGTATCACTTTGGAAGCAGGGAGTAAGAAATTCAATGTTCTTAAGATCATATTTACCACGTATTCGGACTTTTTCGACAAAGCCTTCAACACAGAGGTCTGTTGGCTTGCAAAAATGCTTTTTGCCGAAGCGTAGAAGAAATGGAAATGGGAATGTGTGACTAAATGTACAGAAGAAATGGGTTGATCATGTATCTCCGGTGAAACCATTTCGATATGATAAATCACTGATTGCACAACAGGCTCTGAGGGATAATACTCCGTATTTTCATGACTTCTGTCAGTCTGATCATGCAGTTGGTTTTGTTACACTTCAAATTTTGATTGCCTGCTGGTGCATTATTGCGCGAAACCATGGTATAAAAAGAGCATAAAAAGGCAATCGCAAATTTGATGTAGAAAGTTCCACTTCCACGTTTAGGAAATACATGGCCATGCCAAACATAATTTGGAAACGAGCTCAGTATTTCATGGGATTTATATTTCCGGTTTTTGCTGTAGACCAGTGGTTCTTAACCGGGGGAGCGCGCCTCCCCATGAAGGCACCAAGAAATTACAGAGGAGCGCGAACCCTTACGCGCCCTACGACATGGAAGGTTTGATCATTAAATTTGCCAATAAATATGTTTGTTTTTACCGCTTATTTAAAGCCAGGGTGCTTGAAACAAAGCACAATATACGAAAGGGAGGCGTGGTAGAAAAAAGATTAAGAACCACTGTTGTAGACCTTTGTCTGATTTGAAAACAAAATTAACACTACTTTTATCGAGCTTTCTCCACCACGTGGCTTATCGATGCGTCGAGAACGAAACCAGTTGCATTTTACACTGTGTTCAAATACAGGTGACTACTTTGTGGCGCAGTGCTTTGTTCGGATCACTCATATCCGATATTTTTTGTTGCTCAAATAACATGCAGCTTAACAAATACAAATTAAGTAATATTGGTGTCGGGTTTCATTGCAAAAACTGAAGATGCGAACAAACTTATTTTGAAAATCTTTGTTACGCATCAAGCATTTTTATGCTTTTTTACCATGACATAAGACAACAGTGGCCAGTGGATGATGTTGACAAAATTGTAGCAGTTACTCTTCTTAAAAAAGACACTAATTTTTTTAGTCTGTCAAATTGCATCAGTGGCCCATAAACTCTTGAAAAGGACAAGGGTGGAAAACACTCTTTAAATGCTCAAATCCTTATCACTTCAAACTCATCCTCGTGTAGCAGAGAGGCGAAGCAAAGTTCCAATTACATTATCCACGTGTTTGTCCTGGAAACAATGCTTACAAACTTCGTTGAAGAAAATCAGAATCGAGGAAAAATTTGCAAACTTCACCAATCAAATGTTTTGAGTAACATAGCACTGCTGCTGTGAATATTTTTGTCTGGAAGCAATGATTGTGTCGTCGTTTATACGTTAATTCAAAACAAGCTAATCGCAGTGCATCCGCGTGAAATGTTTTCGACGTGCTGCCAAAAGCAGTAGCACAAAAATACTAAGTAATATAGGCAACGTGCAATTTTCCTGGGCTCTCATAATTAGCGTAAAAATAGCTTTCGATTGCGTTGTGCATCACATATCCTTTATTCCACAGATGAAAGAAAAATACGATAATGTCGTGGAACTAACAAGGGTCAGCAAAGAAGTCATGGAGGTCATCGTTGATTTTTTCTACTCTGGAAAAATACGTTTAAACTTGGGAAATGTTTTCGACGTTTTGGAGGCGGCAGATTACCTTATGGTTGAAAGTAGGTTGCAGCTTGAAATTCATGTATTCACAATTTGAAAACGTGGAATCTGAAAAACTCAGAAACGTTAACCAAAGTACCTTATTGCTGCTTGAAAATGCAATTACTGTGTCATTCGAAAATCGAATTGAGTTTTTGCAAAAAAGCGTTTATTCAACATTTGCATTATTCGACAGATTATGATAAACGTGGTTGAAGGTTAAAACAAAGACTTTTAAACAAAATTGGTTTTGCAAACTAATCAAATTTTGAGTGTGCAAAATTTCATTCTTGCAGAGATCAGAGGTTTCTGCGAAACGTTTTTGTCACAAAATATAAATGAAGAAAACTGGTATCGCTCATGGAGCTGTGCAGACATATATAGATTACCAGATCTTCGAAAATCCGTTGCTATCTACGTGGGGGAAAATATCAAACGTCTTTTCGATAACAATAAATTGGAAACCTTAACTTCACCGGAAATGAAAGAAATAATGGAGAAAAGCCAATGTTTTGTAAGTTAAGTTTGTTAGTATTTTGTTAGAGCGAAACGGTTGTGCTTTTACATCGGTGTCAATATTACTTTAGAAAATGTTGTCGAAAATGCAAACGATTTGATCATAACAGAAACAAAACCCAAACTTATTTTTGCAGATATTTGGGCGCACATGGTCTGACAAAGTGCCGCATTTGAAAAATTAGATATTTTGGCAAATATGGTCAACTCGAAGTATACCTTTCAAATTTCCATTCCAATTGCGACAACGATTTTGACGAAATGGTTCAACACAAAACTTTAACAATTTCTGAGATTGTGTAAAAAAAACTTACGTTTTCAGTATTTCTGGGATAAGCGCGTCAAACACCTTTGACTGCCAATAATCTTAAAAATAATTATTATATTCACTGTAAGTGAAAAAACAGCGTTAAGTTAAAATAGTAGCAATTATTGCCAATAAATGATGCATTTTGAGTCATTCATTAGTTTTCCACATTTTCTTGCGGAAACGCGCAGTGAACTCTGAACTCTGAAACGCGCAGTGAACTCTGAACCACCGTTAGTTACTCATCGCTGTGTAGAATATTTGTGTTACCTAACCCACACTCGACAATAGAACTTGAGCAGAAAAGCATACCTGAACTAATTGCACTTTTCTTTAAACAGCAGCATTCACAGTTGCATGCAAGAGCATGTGCAAGACCTGATGTAGCGTAAACATGATGGCGTTCAAAGCGACACCAAATGGCCCTCTGGCAAGCAAAGCGAGACCGAATGGCCACAGAGAGAGCAGATAGACAGTTTACTTTTATTTACATGGCCTATGAAGAGACCCTGAGGTCATCAGGTCAGCTGACCATTTAACAACCGTGGGAACCAGCCCATAGGCACGACAAAAGCTTGGTGGCCGGTATTCATCTCTGACCTAGCTTGGTCTGGACATGTGGTTGTTAATCTGGCATAAATTGCCCCTGAGATTAAATTTCATTTTTCAAGGGGGTAAATTTCATCTTTCAATGGGGTAGATTTACTGAACCATAAATTGCAGCAAATTTAAATTTTCATAAATCATTCTAAACTGGAAGAGTTTGTTAATTTCGTATTTTTAATAAATGAGCACCATTAATTGCATCAGGGGCTAATCTGTTAGTCTTGTTTGATAATGGTAAGATATGTGAAAAAGGTTAAGAACCACTGGTCTGGACTTATTGTCGGGCCTGTGGAAATATTTGCGATTTTTGAATATCGCGAGTTATTTCGAGAAATCTTGGAGACACTGCCGCACGACCACGGTCAGGCCAAACCCCTTGGGGCAAACCAGTGCAGGTGTTCCACGCATTGCGAATTTTACAAGAAAAGTAATCTTTGACAATCTCTGTGCTTTGTCTGATGAAGATACTTCGAAATGCCTCAGTGTTTTTGTGCGAATCCTTTTTCTTACACCATGACCTCGGAAAGACTATCTTCTCATTTCAAATAAAGTGAAACCATTCAACGATTTTTTGCATTTTAATGAAGAAGACAGATGCGAGAAACTAAAAAATGAAATTGACTCAGAGGTATTTAGTACATTTATTTTGACTATTGCTGTTTCAAGAATCTTTCAAAATTTTCCAAGGTTGTGTTTTGTTGCTTTACAAAATCTGCAGTATTTCACTTACTGTTATTTTGATATTTTTATTAACGATCATTTCTTTTTGCAATCAGCTCGTGGTTCATTGATTTAAGTACAGAAATATGTACTTCTGAACTGAGTTGCAGTCTTATTTATATAAACCTTTTTAGGCCATTTGTGTCAGTCTTGTTACTGCTACGTACTATATAACTGCCGAAAGTGTTGTCACAATGAGGGGCGCTTTATCGATTTTCCAATAATAATTCCAAGGCATAAGCAGATTCGGTTAAAATGGATCCAGATATTCTACACTGCAATTAGAAAATATTGACTTTGATTGCTTAACGGAAACCACCTGCTCATTGCCACGTGAGATGTACTCGAATCGTAAGGCATCGCTTTCTCTTGTCCTTTGAATCATTTCCAATCGTTGTAGATTCAGGTTGGGGATATCCGCGGACTCCACTGCTTTTATTCCAATTTACATTAACCGCCTACCGTTCATACAATATAAGCCAATACTCTATGTCGGGTGCAGAAAGATTTTCATTTCCAGTGTGCATTTGACCTGACGCCTGAAGCGATATTTTCAATTTGCAGAGAAGCAATGAGGAGGATACTTATAACGTTATTGTTTCTTGGCTGAAAAACAATCCTGATAGATTTGAGAAGGCCGATGCTATTCTGGGCACCCTCCAACTTTCCAAGTGCAGCCAGGTCTTCTTGTCATCCGTGGTATTGAAAGAAGTACGTCAGTTTGTTTGCTATACACTTTTCGATCTGAGCGACAGACATCGAACAACATTTATTTTGTCTGACTTCTAGTCTATCGTTCAAAGCTTACCTTTCTTCGTGCTTCAAGTTGCCAACGAGTTGGCCGCTCAATCAATTGCTTTAAATGATGAAAACAAATATTTGAAAGAGCAGCTGACTTCGAAGAAAACTGAAGGTAATAATAAATTGCAGAGCTTCATTGTAAGTTTGTTATCTACAATTACAGCACTAAATGCAAATATTTTTTCGTTGTTTTCCTTATATCTGGGTTTATTATTTGGGTCATAGACCGAATTTTTTTGGAATGACCGAAAAAAGTTAAGTCAGTTCGGTCATACTGTCCAAAAACATAGATTAGTTAATACTGTTACGGCGAGTTTTAATATTATTATGGGACAAATTACCGAAATGTCTCAGCGAAAGAACAGCCTGATATGTATTTAAAAAAAACTTTGAAAACATTATTCATTGCTATCGTTTGTGACATTTTCTTCCAAACCATCAACAAACCACATTTTCACAAAACCGTTAAAAATTGAAAACGTTTCTTTGGTTATATTCCAACGCACTGCGACAGATTATTAACGACAATTGGCGACGGGCCGAAGCCTGATGTATGCTTTTTGTCGGGGTGGTTGAGGTGAACGCTCTTCTTCTAGGAGGGCTACGGCGAGTCACACTGTGGTCGTGGGTCGAACATCCAATCTTCCGATTGGGAGGCGGAAACTCGACGACTGAGCTAATCACCCCCGACAAAAAGCATACATCATCTTGGAAACCTGTACATGGATCTTGGAAACCTGTACTGTCTGTCTAGTTTGCGTGAAGCTATACCCACTGTGCAATTTCTGTCATGATCGATTGCGGTAATACATTTGAATTGTAGGAACTAGTGAATGAAAATGCAAAAACTAGGCAAAAAGTTCGATGACACAATTATAGGCACAAAGGTCTGATAACACAGCATAAAATTGGCTCGAGTTGCACCTTTGTTAGAGCCTTTTGATGATCCTGAATGTAGCGTACCCGCTAGATCCCCTCTCTCTTCAGGTCTGGTGACAATCACTGCGGATGCGAGCTGTACAGCAGAGGTGAGCATGGACAGGATCAGGACTGGATATCCTGCAGGATACTTGCGATTTTTTTTGCATCAGGATTGGATTTGGATATTTATTTTTGAAAAAAACTGGATCAGAACAGGATCAGGATATTTGTTTGATTTCTATGACAAAATTTTCCTGAGAGTGATTGAAGGTGTCACAAATGATGGTGCTGTTGTTTTCTTTGCTATGATTTTTATATTCACAAAAAATCAAAATCATTTTGTCAGTATGTGCTCATTGTGCTGCACTCATCATAATCGATGATAATTCGTGTTACTTCATCGTAAATATTTTCCGGCGAGGTGGAAGTAGTAAGCGGCTCTTATATTGCTGGTATGCTGCTTTGTTTTGTTGTGCTGAGTGGCATGTGTGTGCGTTGTATAGGCTAATATACTGTAGTGTATTTCATGGGTGGCCAACTAGTCTTCGACTGGGATCGACTAGAAAATTTCTTGATAACTTGCGATCGACCAGTTGGTCATATAGTCACAAATACAAAATGCCAAAGTTGAGTATCACATGTGCAAATGCAGTGTACCATCGCCTTAGTAAATGATGCACAGACAGAAGGCAAAGTGTCTGTTCCACCTAAATCACGATTGTCACGTAATAATACAAAAACGTATTACAATACCTTCGCGGCATCTGCCGAGCTAGCCTAGCCTATGGTCAGCCATCACAAGAGGCACCAAAGAATATACGTGACCAACCAATTGATGGATAATTTTTATTTACTTTCTGGAATTTTGATTGAAAAATGTTCTTTATAAGGCAGCTTGTCAATTCAATGCAAAATCAGGTGCAATCAACCAAGTGACACTCGGAGATCAATCTGTTAACCACCCCTGGTCTATTTCAGTGTTTAAGCTACATTTCCTTTTGGTTAGAATTTTGAACATTCTACCTCAAGTTTCATGCAGTCAACCTTTGCTAAAAGACAGTTTGAGTTTGTAGTTTTTGTAGGCTACATAGTTTTACTATATTTTTTACTGTGATCTACTCTCAGTGTTACAAAATATATTTTCTTTATTTTATCAATTGATTGAATGCTGGAGTTCTTTGCCCTTAGCTGATGCAGGTGGAATTGATCACATGACAAGGAATATATCCTTGGATTAGCGGATCTTTTTTGACATAACAAATACCTTAACCTAAATTGTAAACCTGTGTCTGGTTTTCAAACCTTAATAAAAAGTGCTGTAGCTTACATTAAATTTCTTCGCATAAAAAGAGTAGTCTCTATCAGCCCAGCCTCAACAAAAATGCTGAGAACCCATATGACGACCACTCGCACAGCAGGAATTCCCCCTGGACCAGGTTCATCGTACGAATGATACCAGTTTTTGTTTTTCACCGGTTTTTATTTACTTTTTTCAAAAGTTTCCAAACTTTTGTGGTCAGATGTGTGGTTTAGGTTTAATAAGTGTTAGGTTTGCTAAGTTTCTACCAAGCGTAGTCCAGCCTACTGCACATTTGTCATGTCATGGATTAGTGTCATGTTACAGGCGATGGATGAATAAGTTTGCAAAATGGAAGGTCCACTAGTGGACCTATAACCACTCTTGTTTGTTTCGTATTTAACCAGTGTCGCATTCGGATACGGATGGATATCGGATACTAAATTTCAGAAATTTTCGGATAAGGATTGGATATGGACATTCAAAAAATTTATCGGTTATGGATCTGGAGTTAAAAAATCAATATCCGCTCTCCTCTGCTTCACGGGTTTTGGAGCATGCACTCCCAGAGTTCTTTGAGTTTTAGAACGTCATACGCGGCTGGCAGAGGGCAGACTCACGATTACATAAAACATAAGAACAGACAAAATAATATGAAACACAGAAAGCAAAAGATTTTATACAAAACTACCAGACAATTACAAAACTGCCAACTCCTGAAATGTTTCTTTTGATATAACATCCTGAAACGTTAACAGAATAGACATGCTGCGATGTAATGCTTTACTTGTAAGTGTGATTATCCAATGTCATAGACAAATTTTTCTTGCCTTTGCTGAAAATCGATACAATTTGTGTGTCACATGTGTTAATCCTAGGAAATATCTAAGGGCAACGACGCTTCGTGAGACGTTCTAGACATGGGCGTCCGTTATGACTTTATGTTTACGTACAGGGCTCCCATACAGTTTGAAAAAAAATTATCATACTTTTCCAATACCTTATGAATATTAAATGAAAAAAAATTTAATACCATCACTTATCTTCATTTTTCTAAAGTTTTATTCATGGAGCAGAATGCAAAAACTTCTGCAAAACTGCCATCAGCGATAAAGAACAAAATGTGAATAGACACATGGCTTTTGGGTATTTTCTTTGTGGTGTAGAAGAGGTAAAGCATTGTGTGAATGTCAATTTGGATTGCATCGTCAACAACCTGAAAGTTGTAAAAAAAATATTAACGATGCCCCCCCTACTGGAAAAACATTTGCGGACGCCCATGGTTCTAGGTTAGCAATTTTGTGACCGGATTTACTGCAATCATGTCCGTGGAGATGGTCAGTTCACAGGTAGAATTAATATAAACACATGTAGCACTAACTGAACAGTTAGCAATTACAGTATAACAAACTATACTTTGCAAGTATACTCAACGCTGTTGCCTAGTTGCAATTAGAATCTTGCAAGAGTAGTCAGTATTTATTTGAATCGGTTGTTTTAACCAGGGGTCGTGACACCAGAGGGATCGCGAATAAATAATTTATGTACACTGCTGCATTCCATTTGCTTTATTCGAGTTTTGGATAGGGTTCGTTGGGTTATCGTGGGTTGTTACAATGGGTCGCGGCACAAAGAAGGTTGAAAACCACTGATTTAAATATTCCACAAATAAAAACCATACCTAACTTCACAACCACATCAAATCCATTTCAACCTGAAGTTTGTCAAACCACCAAAGCTCAAAAAAAATCCTAAACGCCAGATCTATTGTCGTAACAACATACTTTTAAGTTTCATCGCAGCTCTGAAAGCATGCACAGTAGCATACTACTGCATGCACTAGGAACGCTGGAATGCCGCCCATTGTGACGCAATTATAGAATGTGAGTGATGTCGGAAAGTTCGCAACACTGGCTATCGCTATCTGAAAGCATTGTGACGCCACCGTCAGTCAAACCACGCGCGGGCGCTGATTGCTGGAAACAAAATCTCCGCCTTAAAACGTCACTAAGGTTCGTAACTGGTCGCTTTGCGAACCTTAGCGATCTTGATGAGATTTCGCAACTTGGCTGGCATTCGACATTTTGTTTAATCGTAATTTTTAGCATCAGCTGACATTTGACATTTCGGAAATATTTCTCGGAACATTCCAACCTCAATTTGGCGCCCCTAAAACGCTGCGCCCCGGCGCAGATGTCCCCCCTTCCCCTGTAGTTACGCCACTGCTCGCATCGACACTCTTAACAAAGTCACAAGAAGTTCACAAAATGGGACACTGCCGTCAATAAACTGGCATTACCGCACGGCGAAGTAATTAGCACAGACGTTTCTCGACCAAAGTCATCTTCGGGGCAAAGGAAAGATCTAGCGATAAAGCAGACGTTTCTACCAGGATATTTGAAAGTGATGTAATTTGCCAAATTATATAAATGTCTCAGAAAATGAGCTTATTGTTGCGCCCGTCCATAAAGAATATAACTTGTTTCAAGCACACCTGCTTGGTGCTGAACTAAAAGCTTGACAGAATTATGCCGCGTTGTTGGAACGGTATGTAAAATGAATAACTCAAATTATATTTTAGGCAGGTGATGCGCAGGAATTGAATTTTTATAAAATTTTGTTTTTACCAAAACGTAACTTATATCTATTAAAATCTCAGTTTCTATTTGATAAGCAGGCCTGTTGAACTTCATGGCCAAAATACTGCAAAAGAATAAGCGCATTCCAAGAAGCCTGTCAGGATACAGTGTTTGGCACTTTTTGTTGATCTGAAGTTGTTCTTAGTCGGAATGCTGGTAGGGTTTGAAAATGTAAAATGGTTTGTTTATCAGGTTCTACGCAGTTTTACAAAACACGTGATTTTTTGCAGAGATGTTGATAGCCGTTGATCAACAGCACTGCTTATATAAACTCGATTTTTCATCAAACACTTGGAAACATATGGTAAGAGGGCATTAGTTCAAAACTAGCACCTTTTTAAATAAACACGTGGAAACGACATCAAAATATTTCAAAAAATATAGCTGTTCAGAACGTTTCTATCTTAGGTTTATTAAAACTCTTCGCTTTGCAATAAATGTGAACACTTTGATCTTGTTCAGCAATATCGTGCACTTGTTTTCAAACGTTTTTCCCAGTTTTCAAGTTGACAGAGGCAAAATGTTGTTTTAAGATTTGGCTTCATGTAAGCCTGGTAATTAACAAATTCTTTGCTTACCCAATAAGAACAGCAAAAAGTTTATCATGTTCATTAACTGCATTGTTATTCGCAGGCCCGTTTGTCAAACCAGCATACTAATCACGATAACATTGCTTTCACATACGCGGGTCGAACGTGTAATATTCATGTGTTTGAGCAACGGACACCAGCTGGCAAAAAGGTCATTACTGGATTTGACACTGATCAAGGTATATATGCTCTGTGTCGTTTATTTTCCTTTTTGCGAGGTTGTTCACCTTTTTGTTTCATAATGAAAATAATTTTAGCGCAGTTGCGACCCACTCTGACCTTCGGTGCTGAGCGACGCATATATGCGTTGTTCAATCGAATGCGCCGGGTGCGGAATGACGCAGATAAATGCCAACGCGATAACCTTTCCCATACTTGTTTGTTTGCAACGAAATTTTCCACTAATCGTCTTCATACCTGCACACATTAATCCAGGAAATGTCACCAAACACTTTTTGAGTTATGAAGTTTGGCAGGAAACCATCTTGCTAGGCCTACACTACAAGACGTTTTCAAAAACGTGAGGTGCAAACCGTTGTTTCCTATCATACAATAACATTTTTCGCACTCATTTGGTTGTGTTGCGATCGGAAAAGCCTGAGCGGCGTGTGCGCAAGGCTTCGCACTGTGGCAGCAAGCAACAATAACGATCACCCGACGAAATCACTCTATTATTGCTTGGTCGCGCCACGTTTGCATATTATTGTTCTTCGCGCACATCCCCTTCGTGGTGAATCACGCATTCAACGCAACGCCACCTGCAACAACATCCCTCCTTTTTACAACGAACAGCACCGATCGCACGTTCTTTTTGTGAAGGTTGCGCCTGGCACAACCTTCCACATCCTGGTCACAGCACCACTTTGTTGACGTGTCTCACTCTGCAAACATGGTACGCTCAATCGGTGAATCTGATTCACTCTGTCCTAGGAAAGGACGAAGGCGTTACACAGGCTCGCAGCTGCTTGAGACACGAAGCAGGCAGGGGATTTGAGAGGTGACACTACACAATTTATTGCTGTCGACTCTTGCGTCGCATCTAATAAT
>JGI24021J15306_10004223_pt1 | contig 16600 bp, 15 predicted proteins | sample Ectturendosymbi1_FD_15306 | JGI IMG/M metagenome (IMG submission 15306) | reverse complement strand
GAGTCCGAAGCGGCCCCTGCCTCACTCGGTCCACGACACAGTTGACCGGCGAGCTCCAACAGGAACTTGTAGAAGGAGTTGAACTTGTTCTGGAGACTCTTCGCTTTGTACAAGATGAACGCGTTGTATGCGCTGATTTCGACGAAGTGCAAAAAAATGTTTTTAGTCCACTTCAGCGATTTCGGGGTGAACGGATAATAAGAGATCATCTGATCAAGCACGTTCACACTTTGCATGTGCTTCCTGTAATCCGCGATGCACGCGGGTTTTCTAAGCTGCTCCATTCTAGCGCGACCACAGTTTTTTCGTCTTGAAACCTTTGCTGCAGAGACGCCGTGCTTCGTCGATATTGCTCTCGCTAGTCTTCTGCCTTGCCAAGCCAGTACGAGGACTTTGCCATTGTCCCTGGCGACGACCTCACCTGCCCTCATCCGGCCCGGGTCACTGACTTCGGGAGGTTCACCTCGATTTCGGCGAAGAGTACCGACAGTGTAGACTTTTTGTTCCAGCAGAAACTCGCTCAAGGCAACACTATTGTAAAAACCGTTCATGTAAAGCGAGTGCCACAGTGACATGCACTGTGGAGTGAGCAGACCAGTCACGGTTTCCTTCAATGTTTTGGAAACACCGTGATATACGTCCATGTTCCAACAGTACCGAGTTTTTGCGTCAGCCAAGACGTAGGACTTGATCCCGTATTTTGTAGGCTTATTCTTTTGATGTGTTCTGAATGGTGACCTTCGCTTCCACTTCATCATACTTTCATCGATCGCTATGTGCTCACCCAGATCGTACAGGGTGCGCCAGCGTTCGACAATCAAATTGCAAACCGGCCGGATTTTGTAGAGCTTGTCATCTCTATTTTCCGGTAGTTCGTCGTTATTATTAAAGTGAAGGTATCTGCTGATTTGTTGAAATCGATGCTTGCTCATAACAGATGGGAAGTACGGCGTGGCAATGCGCTGGTCCTCACTCCAGTACGATGAAACACTGCCGTTTTTTTGAATAAAACCCATCATCATGATCAGGCCAATGAATTTTTTTACCTCCTCCTGATTCACATTCGTCCACAGTTTTTCCTTCGAAACGGCGTGTGGTGTAGCAGCGGTTTTTGCCATAACTTGGACAGCGTATCTGTTCGTCTCCAACGCCACCTTTCCAAGGACATCGGCGGTCAAGATCAGCAGGAAATAGTCCAGAGGATTTTCGGTGTTGCTAACGTGAGCAGCCGCAGTTGGACCCTGCCAGCCTAAAAACGCATTCACTGCTGGCTGTCTCCCGGCAGGTCTCCAGCCTGTAGACTGGCCGGCGCTTGTGATATCGTCATCCGATTCTTCTGACAACTCCGATTGAACATCATCTTCACTCTCCTCAAAGTCACTGATGTCGGAATCATCATTCATTATAATTTCGGTTCCTTCAGAAGCTTCCATTGTAAGACAATTTTAATAACAATTCTAGTTTTAAACACCTTAAAAGAGTAATAAATGGCATTACATACCTCAATTTTTTAAGTGGCAAACAGTAATTTATCAAGTACAGTATGACATAAAAATTATTTTCTCCGTCTACGACCTGCCTACAACGCTTTAACATTTTTGCAACAATCAGTTGCTCTGGTACAAGTTTTCTGCAGAAAATAGATGTTAACAAGTTCATCATCGCAAGTAACTACCGCGACCACGTTAGGAAAGACATTGCTTTCCCGCAATCTCCCACTCACAGCGAAACGGGAGTCTCGCACCAAATCTGCCGTTTTTCTTCGCACTATAAAGAAAAAAGTTTACTGCCGGTCGTACCAATCCTCCCATCCTCTTCTCACGACAAACTTTTACACCAAACACGTTGGTCTACGAAGTCCGGTAGTCGGTTCCACTACCAGCTTTCACCTTCACCAAGAATGTGTCCTGTGCAGTATGGGGGTGGGCAGTTTTAAAGGTGTTTTAGGGGCCCGATTCGGGTCCCTAGAATCAGAGAAAATCAGGTCCCTGGAATTAGAGACATCGATCCGTACAGGTCCATACCGGGTACTTAATATTTTCCTTAAAAAAACTGTAAGTGGGTATAAACTTTTGCACCGTAAATAACTAATTGAAAAGGATCCGGGCCAATAAATTTACGAAGAAAACTTCTTCAAGCTGGCCACATCTATAAACACGTAAATAGGAATCGCAGTTGACTTCTGCGACCTGCGTCTGATTGACGGATTTATCTTGTATAACACACGCAAAATTTAGCCTGGATTTACTTGATGTAAGGTGGGCTGCAGCTGTCCTTGGTGAATTATGCTAGAACTGACTGGATTCTGGAAAATATTTCCGCCCCCAAATATGCAAAGTGTCAAGGTACAAACTCTCTAATTTTTGAAACATGCTTTTGATCATTTTAAACCAAAGTTTAGTGTTCAAGGAAAGCGAATGAAATACGTTTTGCTCGTAAAATCACTACTGCTAAAAACTGCGCATTGGTTAAGTAAGTCATTTTTAGAAGCTAAACCATAGGCAACAGAAACAAAATAAGCCAACACAATCATAATTTTTCTTCAGACCAATGGGTTTCCACACATTTTGCCAAAGGCCCACATAAACTATTGCACAACAACTCGATGGCCGGACATCTTACGTAATGTGATTGTTTCGCGACATGTTATATGCTATCAAACCAACGAATGTTTCGTAAATATTCATTTTCCATTACTGACAAAATGTCTTTGCTGACCGGATTAAATGTTTTTCCGGGCTGTGTTTCGCCAGTTCGCCAGCGGGCGTAGTTTGGAGACCTCTGCTTCAATATAATAAACTTATCGTGTGTTTGAAATCAAAATGATTATCTATCTCATAAGGATGTCATAACTTACCGCATTTAGCTTCACAAGTCGCTCACGGACAAAAAATAGATAAATGTAACTGCAATAAAAATATATTTCATCCAGCAGAGCACCTGACTGTTTAAGTTCAAGCAGATAGAAAGACGGTAAATTAACTTAGTTTCACTACATCAGAGTCCTGAGCAGGTTGCCTGTTAAAACGCCGTGACACAGACTAGAAAACCTTTGTACTAACAGCAGTTCGACAAAACGTTAATCAAGTATAGCCCGCACACTGGAAGCGCTAATCGCAGCTACTTTAAAGGCGCAATTATTCACAAGCATGGAGTTAGGTGTGGGTAATAGGTCGCAGCACTTACGTTTCGTCTAGGTCTGCGGTGGGCTATGTGTAGCTCTTTTCAACGTTTTAATGCGTTTCCGACAAATATCTGTTTTACATTTCATATTGTATTCTACCGACACATCTAGGTTAGCAGCGAGCTGGGCATTGTGATGCAACAGACTGATTAGCACAAGGTGTTAAATTTTCTAGAGCGTGGAAACGATTGTACTGAGGTGCTAAGCTGCGCGTTTGCACCTTTCCTGCCCTTCTCCCCGTGTTTTTAGGTCAGGTACCGTCACTTGACCATGCTCTGCGCATTTATAAATGTACCAGTGCTGCCCGGTAATGTCAAAATCCAGAAATTTGGATGTTTTTTAATGATTTGACATGAGAAAAATGTGTGGCATGCACTTCATAGATTGGCATGTTCTTGACCTTTTTTAATGATGTTGACCGAAATAAAACATATCTTGGCGTTGTTTAAAATCTGGGTGATTTGAGCTCACAGTTCGAGACTTTTTCAGCCTACTAGGCATTTAACGAATCTTTTTGACATGTTTTGACCAACAATTTGGCGTATTGGGCAGCCTTATGCTTTGCATTTGTGAACTGCACTGACGTAGCACTGTATGTGTTCTACTCCACTCTTTCAAGGCCCTGCTGGATATTTTTGCAGTTACGAACTGCTCTGTCTTAGCGTTGGCTGCTGTGTTTTGCTACGGTCTCCTAACTTCAAGCGCTGATAATTAAATTTATGTTCATTACAGTGACACATTGCACAAACAACGATTAAGGAGAGTATGTGAAGAATAAAGAATAATATGCATGTTGTGTCAACAAACTTCGCCGAAACGTTGGTTTGGAAATGTGAATTTTGGAAAGCGAAGATTTGGAAATGACGTCATACTGAGACTTAACAAACAGCGTATGCGTATATCCAGTAACAATGACCACCATACTCCACTGCTCAATATTAGAGTTTGGCAGGGGGGCACGCAATCAAGCAGTCGCCGCGGGCATCACAAGACCTCTACACGCCACTGTCCAAGGCTGTACCGGGCCTGTGTGCAAAGTACGTATTGTACCCCTCTCCCAAAGGCCCTAAAATTAGCCCATCTTGAGCACAATCAACTGCATTTCCCAATCTGGGCGGTGAAACGTAAATACTAGGTCGTAGTTTACATTTACAAAGAAAAGTATCGCATAGTCTAAAACGGGGAAACATTTTCACTATGAGGGGCCACATGAATTGTGCATTATCTCTGGCAGGCCGCAAAAAACAACAAATTTTATCCTAAAACTCTTACTTTGTCTAACTATGAAGAAGAATGTCTTTTCTTTGCTTACTAAGTACCTGCATATCACGGAGCTTCGTTTTGACGTGATTTTGTTTTCTAACTTGGGTAACGAAAATTCTGATGCAGGCCATATCAAATGTTTACGCGGGCCGCAGGTTCCCACCCTTGGTCTGAAAGAACGGATAAATGTGGATTCAAAAACAAAACGGAAAATCTAGAAGAGAATAAAGATTATAGAAAGGACTGGACAACAATGTTTGNACTTGCAGCAAATATCATAGGTTCGGGCGTGTCTCTGATTTTCGTTGATGTATTGNCCAATAACAAGTCCAACTTGACAAGGTGCTTTGTTAGGAAAGATGCGCCTTTTGGGGGAAAAAAACACAAAATGGTACCAGTAGAAAAAAGNAGTGAAGTGATTATAACTCTATCCGCTGGCAAGCCCGATTTTAACCAGTGGATAAAACCAATAATGCCCGACAACTTTCCCTAACACGGATACTAAGACGCTTTTCAACATGCTGAGAGAAAATTAAATTTTTTCTGGCTGGAAAAAGTTTTGAGTTTCGCAAACTAACATCCAACTAGTGACTAGAAATGTCTCACTTTACGATAGATATCGCAAAACATCTGATCTGGCTTGATAGAAACTTCTGGGTAATACAGCTTCATTTCGTCTCGAATAAATCCTACTTTTTAAAAGAAAGCTTGACTTGTTCGTCAAAGAACCAACAACAATCTGCCAAATGCCCCTTCCTGAAAAAGTACAAACAAGCCACCAAGCAATACGTCAAATCAAACCTGTTTTGCTGGTCGTTGCGAAGATTTTCGCTATCAAAAAGCAACACTATAACTATTTTCCATCGAACCACTCAAGGCTGACATAGATCTTTCTGTTTTTGAAATTGTAAATCGAGCGGGACTGTATAGTTAGAATCGGAAGAAATGCATGAAAAGAACCCATTTGAACATCTGATCACTAACGCTGTAAAACTCGACAAGGATCACGCAACTCTGCAAAAGATCATGCAAAAGAATCGCTCAAATTGAAAAACGAGATCAACTTGTCGTTAAGGCTTGGAATTATTTCTCTGATTCTTTTGAAAATTTCACAACGGGCATTTTGTCAAACATTAACTCCACTTACTTTCCCAACAATTAAGCTTTTCGATGCATGAACGCCGTAAACTACCATCAGTGGAACTGATTGAACGACTGATTTTTCACTCGTGTTTGTAAGACTGCTTCTTAATTTTCAAACATTACAAAGATCTGCAAGGAGATTCAGGAACTTCTGTGATCGGAGAACCCGAGCGAGGCGCAAAGCTTCGCACTGCGACCGCAAGCAACAATAGAGACNTACAATTCATCCCATACGCACTTCATAGCACGCCGCGCTCACACCAGCTTGTTCGCGCCACATCTATACAAGTGTTATTCTTGGCACAAATCCCACTGGTGGTGCATCGCACGTTCAACAGCGCGCCTGCTGAGCAGTTGCAACAGAACAAACATCGCGTTGGAAGCACAAACTGTACTTGCAATGTAACGCAGCCATATTTGATATTCTTTACAAAAATGTTTTTGTATATTTTTACGTTACCAAATTCACAGGTTCACCACCAAATTTTTCTGAAGCTGTCATTGAAGCTCATTTTTTCTTATTAGATTTCATAGTACATAACGCATTGTTTTCAGCACGTTTTATAAGTTTTGACTGTTTGTGTCAACTCAGTACTTAGAGACATTAACTGTTAAACAAAATACTGCAAAAATTTTATGCTAGAAAATATAGNTTTGNGAGGTTTTTGAATTCTTTTGTTTATTTCTTTTTCAACCTTTGGGAATCATTTCAGCATCAATCANGCTTGTGTAAAAGCTGCTGCAAGTTATAAGAACGCGTTTGTCTGCTTTCAAGCATTANCTTCAGAGGNGGCTCCAGGCCAACANCATCACTCGGGTTCATCACACATTTCGCATACAAGCTTTGCGAAGCGAAACCATCTTTAAGTCGCGATTGTAGTGACTGAATGCAATCATTCGAAGTTTGCATCACTGAAATTTCCATTGGACAAATTCTGCCTTACAGTATTCGTTGCTCTGTGACATAAGTTACGTAACAATCAATAAAAAGGTCTCATGAGAACTCGCCCGTTGGTGCGTAATGACGTCACAGAGCAATGATAACACCAATAACCCCTCTGCGTTCTGGTTCATTCGTATCAGCCCGAGTTACTGAACAATCATCGTTCGTTTTAAATTATTCTTGAATGGGAACTGTCCATAGATTGGATTTCAAACCCAATTCGAATTCTGTATGAAAATCCATTGTTTCAAAAAGCATTCAACCTGACATGAATTATTCAAAAAATACTTAGTAGCAGAGGGCAGTTCAAGCTCTCACGGATGAGCCCGAGTAAAGCGCGAGCAAACGACGTCAAGGGAACGACTAGTACGACTTATGTTTTGTGATTCAGGTCACCTGCAACACGAACGCGAAAGGCTAGACATGGAATTAACAGTGACAAGGCCCAATGAAAAGGCCCAGAGTTATCAATTGGTGAATTGTGGCACAAATGTACAAAGCAAGCAAACTCACGTTCTAGTTCAAACTGTGATGGAAGACTCGGGCTGAACCCGAGTGCGGAGTTGCCACTGATTACGTTCATGGGCGCAATTTTGTAATAGAAAACGTTAATACTGGTATCAGATTGTTGACTCGTGACCTTACCAGGCCTTTTCGCAAAATTCGCTTGTGCGTAATTAGTGGCAAGCAGCAATTGACTGACTGACTAATAGCCTCTCACGACAANGTTAATTTTTCGTTGTGAAACTGTAACATTTCGAGCTGTGGTGCGTGAGGGCTGGCTGCTATGNATGNAATNTTTCATTGTCTCAGGACTAAAAACCGACTCTTTCATCTGCACATCCAGTAAANCAACTTTTGGTAAACTTTATCTCCGAGAAAAGAACAGGTGTCGACCACAGACCTGATATAACCACTGCACGTTTAATATGATTGGTGAAAAACCAAAAAAAAGTATGTGCACCGGATTTACATGAATATGCGAAGCCCGTGAGTATCCAACACAACAATTGCTTTATTTACGTCTGTACTGCGCAACCTACAATTCATCCCATACGCTGCAAATTCAAATCAAAATTGTCGACTCCACGTTCTTTTAATGTTGATTTTTTACGTCTGCACTGTACTGGACATTTCAGATGAAATGAGTAATATGATAAAGTCAGCGCCTTGCTCTACCTCAGCGTTTTCAACCGTTTTTGCTGTAGCGGAACTTTTGCAAATGTTTGCGCTGCTCATGGAACGGTATGGCATAGGGTTTCGTGACACAAAAGGAGCAAGAAGTCAAAGCAATTGATAAACAGAATTTTCAATGCGCGTCATATATAGTGACAAGGATACTGTGAAACAGTGCTATTGCTACAACCGCATAGAATTGTGGTTGCGAATTTCATCGCAGGAATTTCAATCTGGTTCGGTGCAACCCTTGGCAGCCACTCGCGGAACCCTGAGGTTCCGTGGAACCCCGGTTGAAAAACACTGGTCTACATTCACAACTGTTATGTGCAACTTTATTGTAACAGTGTATCAATTTTTATATGCGTTGAAGTTGCAAAATATTCAAAAAATGTTTCTATTCTGATACTAAACAGAAAGTTACAAACCTCCAATTAGATTTCAACTGAACTTTGTCAATCATCCGTTTTTATGTAAGCAGCAATGCAGCCACATTTTGATGTATCAGCGCACAGTTTGCAAACTATTTTAATGTCAAGTCATATATTTTTGGAGGTAGAGATTGGAAAGATTTGTCAACATATTTGTGAAAGAAAACTCAAACAAAATCTATCGTTTTTTTTTGCATTTTTCCTCTTCATTTTTCACATCGATCGTGATAATAATGCGATTCAAGCTTTTTTTCGCGATATTGTTAGAGTCATATGAACCTTTTCAAATTTGTGGCTATTTACGTTTGAAGCTCAGAAACAGACGGTTTTCAAACTTGTGGCAAACGTTCCAGCATAAAAACCAGTGCAGTGTTTCCTAGCTGTTAATCGATTTTTGCCAGTGGCTGTCGGTGCTGCATACAAGGATACATTTAATACAAATAATTCTGCGGTAAATTAATTTCCAAACAAAGAGAGTTTTCTGATGGCACGTAGAGGTGGGGACATTGATGCAGACAGGTGATGTTCCATCAGTTCTCTATCCACGTGGCATGTGAGCTTTAGGTATGAACAGTCGGTAAATAGAAGCCAACGAAAGCAGCATGCATTTGATGACATGATTTATTAATTTTTCCAAGTTGGTTCTACTTAATGTGTTGAAAATATAAAATGTTTACAAACATCTTGAACACATTATTATAGTCGCTGTTGGCAACGCTTCAACGAGTGAAACTACAATTACATTACAGCCAGCAAGTTTGGAGATTAAATCTTGACAACAAATAGATTCTGACAACATGCAGCGGTTTTACAAACACCCCAAGATATTGGAAGCAACAACGAAAAACCTATTGAATTAAATGATTTTATTCCAGATGTTTCGAAAGCAACAGTTGGCATAATCTCCGAATGTCAACAGATGAAACGCAAATCAATAATAAGGTGACGCAAATTGCCGGTTCGGACTATGTAGTGTGAAGATTTGATTTGCTTATTCGTGAAAGCTACACGCAAAGACTAGGCTTAAATTAACCTAATGATAAGCTGCAAAAGAGTTCATACACCTTATTTGTACTGTTTATTCGCGTCAGGAAATAAAGCGGAGAAATTTCGTAGTATACCCCGTATACACCATACGTTTAGACCCCCCTCGCACCATTTACCAATGGCGTAGTTTACCCAAAATTTTGAGGGGTTCAAAAGTTTTGATTTTAGGCTATCAACAGTATTTTGTTTGGGATGCCGCCTCTGAAAGTACAAAATGTCTGCATATTCTAAAAATTTGGGGGCCATGCCCCCTCGCTACGCCTATGCCACATATCATCATTTTCTTCAAAATCTGTCGTGTAACAGATATGAGATCTTCAGTACTCGTTCTGTTTTATGTTTTTTTTTCGTTTAAAAGTAAACAAAACATGCTTCAGACAAATCCTTCCACAACTCTGTTAATTACTTGCTTCCATCATTGCTCATTTAGAAAAAAACAATGCAAACACACTATCTTTGTCAAGTAAGCCTCTCAACATAAATTCGACGAAAATGCGCAAACGTATCCAGTTTTTTGATGCGCATACTCTCGAATTTGGTGTATGATTTACGTATTTTGAACTAAACACGGTGTCCAATCGTGATCATGAAAGGTGCGCTTACATTAATTTTTTAACCTGTAGACACTGGATTAGGTCAGACAGATTTCCTTGTTTGACTTCGTTTTAATTAACGTAAAATACTTCAATCATTATTATTGAATGCAAACTATAAGAAAGCTTCCCAACAACATCGCAGATATCAAATGATATTCCAGGCTTTAAATGAAGGAACGTCTCGACAGGAAATCATTCCCTGATTCGATGCGATTATATTTTCCGTAGAAACACGGAAAAGGTTTTGAATGAAACACGAATGAATTTAATCATGTTTGCTTTCTAACTGGGAAAGCAAAAAATATATTTGTATATCGCAAAATATTTCATCCATGACTTCAACAAACAAATCTCTGGAAAGCTACAGCCAACGTTATTCGCATCTTCAGACCGTTGGAAACATCATCAAATGGAGCACTTGTCTTATATCTTAAAGTATTTCCATTGAAAGGAAACTTTAACTTTTGAAACCTTGCCAAACAATGTAGTTCCTTACCTATTAGAATATAATAGAAGTCCGCTATTGTAAAATATAGGAAAATGTTTTGTCCGTGTCACTATAATCTCACCCAACAAATGAGCCTTGAAAAAACGATGCCAGTAATCGAAAAACTGCCATCTGCTATAACGAGAGTAATTTGATATGGCCTTGTCTCTTTAAAACTGAACGTTTACTGCTTTCACAATCTTTTGAAAACTTGCTGGTTTTTCCGGAACAAAATACCATTTCGAGAAGTTCTCTGCCTTGCACGAGTAATTTACGTATGGTTTGGACTATTTACACTTTCTTGAGTGATCTCTTAACTTGAACACAACGAAGGGTAAAGCTTCGTACTTCAGCACCCAACATCATTTTTCCAATTAAAGATATTCATTTCCATGAGTTCTCGGTTCTGAAACCAGTTGTCAAGGAGATTTTAAACCTTTCAACCACAAAACGTTTTAAAAAGGCACACACCCGCGAAGCTTTGAAGAACTCTTAAAGCTCTCCAGCACGTCTTTAGACCTGTCAATGGCGATCAATGTAATGATTTACCGCAACCCTCCGTGATACCAGACGATCGATACGGTTTACGTGACGTGATAAACACACTTTTGATGTAGCTTGTTGGGATGCAGTACATAAAAAATCAATGCACTGACGTATCATTACTAACACAAATGTTCCTCTTAAACATCATGCAGGTTTAGTGTTTTTCAAGGCTTTTTGAGAGATCCAAACGGTCTCTCAAAATACAGTAGAAAATAGCTTTGTTAACACCATCAAATACACTAACAGCTTGCTTTAAGACCATCTCGATATTCAAATAAAACGGTTGCGATCTCTCAAAACGTCTCTGCGGTCAGCAAGATCAAACCTTAAAAACCTTGAGCACGTCTTTTTAAAAACAAATCTTCCCGCTTTCGAAATTTTCCATTATTTTATCCCAAAGAGAAAATAAAAGTGTGATAAAGCACACCGACCGCAGGGTTCTTGATCATTAAGCTTTTTAAGTAAAAGCACCATCTTCTGCATCTGTTTTTCTGACATGTAAGAAAGGTACTTTTGGTTGTACAGTCGTTGGTACAGATCGATATACTGGCACAGATTGTGCGTGTGGCACAAATTCTTTGCGGAAGTTTAACTACAGACTAAAGCCGAGAAAATAATCATCCGAAATCGACTTCAGTGTGCTACGTCAAGCGTGACACATTACATAAAGTGCAGGTTGGTCACCAGGCGGTCCCATGTCACCATAGTTACTGTGTTTGGCGTCAATTGATCATCGCACTTTCTGCTTTTTTTCTTATCGTTTCTCGTTGTAATTCGAAATATGCTAAATCTCAATCTTCGCAGCTTGCTAAAGATTCTCTCCAATCAACTGCCCGCAATTTTCATTGCGCTTCTACCTGCAATGCCGCTACTTTCTACTAAATAGTGTCTCCTCGTTTATCGCTGAGCAAATCATCTAACTAACTCTGCAACATGCATCACATACCACGCCCTCAAGAAGAACAGCAACAAAGCTCGAACGACGTCCATTCTTCGGTCACGCACCGTCTGCGTGATTTTGGACCCTTTTGTGAACGCACTGCGGCTCTTTTGAGCAATTAGGCTTCACAGAGGTGATGTAATCGAATCAATCACAAAATTGCTTTAATAGGAAATCGATTTCACGGCGATTCTATTTGAATAAAGCACCGACTAAGTGGTACATTGGGTTGAAACCGCGCCATTACCGCCGCTGGTCCCCATGGCTCGATTCCCGGTCGGACCATACCGAAGACTTGAAAAACGGGTCTTGCGACCTATCTGTCCTTGTGCTGGTCCTTAAAAAGGGGCGGATGCATGGACAATATTCACGCGCGGTACTGCCATTGACTCGCCACAATGCAGCATTCACTGCCAAAACAGCGGCACGGCCTCCAGAGCAGAGCAAACGGAGATGGGCAGTGGCAGCCCGGAGCATAGGTTCCAACTTTTTTGAATCTGGCACCCTTTTCATAAAAATAAAGTGATGTTTGCAACCACTTGGTTTTAAAAAGATTGAAAATCACAAAAATAGTCCAAATTTGCGGTATCTTTTTTAAAATACTCCTGGTAATACCTAGGCCTGCAGACAACACAACAGAAAACACTCAGTCGTACTGTTTAACTTTCATACCTCATTGGTCGTTATAAACAAACCTATAGTGACGTTTTTGTTGCCGCTTCACTGAAATTATACACTCAAATTACTCTAGGGGTTGAAACAGTTCCGATACTTATTTTGCAAATAAAGTAGACAGGAATATCCGAATTCGCACAAATTTTTTGATGCAAAGGGCACTGCAATAGACAGAGCCTTAGTACATAATTTCTGGAAACCTTGCATGTTTGAACAGCAGACCTTTTAGAGTTCTGTAGCATCAAACAACAATCTCAAGTAATATCAGCACGTCAAACGCCGCTGAAGAAACAGTATTGCAAAAAAACATGCGTTTCTGCCTTTCATGAAGCTGCGGACCGTGAGAATCCAGAACAAAAATCAATCAATTGATTGTTTACTATTTTTCTGCAAACTTTCAGTGAGTGCCTTTTTCAAACTGTATTTATAAATTGCATGATGCACATTATACTTATACAAAATATTTTGATTCTCCCTACAGATAAGGGTGACTTGACTGTCACATTCGATCGGTTACTAAATAAGTTGTTTAAAATTTCCAAACAATATTTACTGTGATGATACTGTACCAATCAAAACGCTATGAGCCTGTTAGCTGATGGAAATAGCAGAACTTTTACGCAACAGACCATAATACAGGACAACTCGACGTCAATATCGCAGGCAAATTTTCACCTGCATGAATGCAGGTTGGTAAGCGTTAAAAAATGCCCTTTCGATGGTAAACAGATTTGCCAAAAAATAGGTAAAATGTAACTCAATCATATGTTTTCATGTTTTCAATTTTGGTGCTTTACTTCATTCTTATAAACGTTAATTGCAAAAATCAAAATATTTTTCATGATTTTGGAATAAAAAAAACTACAAGTCTGTCGTTATTTGCGTTTGAAGCTGTAAGCAGAAAACTCTCAAACTTCTGCCCACAGTTTAAGTTCATAGTTTAATGCATACTTGCATACTCGGAGTTTAATGCATACTTCATAGATTAATGCATACTCATAGTTTAATGCATACTCGGATCCACAAAATACAATTTTGGGTTTCAGGAANCGTCGAACGTATACCACAAAAAAGGGAATGAACATGATCAAAGTGAATGAAACACACGTTCGCGCAGTTTATGAGAAGACAAAGGTACTATGCTATTTCCGGCAACGTCCCTTGTATGTCCGTAATGCACTTGATGAGTAAAGATTTCTTTGGGAGGGGCAGGCATTGGAATGGATCTTGTTAACCAGCAAAGCATGCACTGCAGACCATACTTTATCAAGCTAACTGTAAAAGTTTAAGGCTACCACCTCTGTCCTTTTCATTTTTATGTTTTTATGGCTACGCCGCTTTTACCCGAGTAGGTTTATGTCGAAGCCTTCACTAAATCATGTTTCAGTCATCAAGCAGTGGTGTATAAGCCAACCCAAAGTTTTGGTTGGGGCCAAATATCTGAATTTACGCGAGCAACTGCATTTGGTTTGGCACACCGCATCACAAANCATAAAACGACTAGATATGCAAAAACGTTTTTTTGGGGGCATGGTCTCTGACTCTTTGAACTACCCTGGTTACGNCTATGTCATCAAGTGTAGCCTTGTTATATTAGAAAACGCGACCGGAACGCAACGTTAGTAGCTTAGGTCATTGGTTCTCAAACTTTTTTCGATGCGACGCCATTGGAAAAGTTTGCTGGACTTGGNACGCACCAGAAACAAGATGTTAATAAAGACACACATTATCAAAGTTTTATATATTTAGGCCAATGATGAAAGCACGAAAAAAACGACCCTGATATTTTGTTTGAGTTGTACATTTGTTCAAATAAAAGTAAAGCACTGAGAACATTTAGACACATTTGTTACATCTTCCTTCCACAACGATAGCTTTTTAACGAACATCGCAATTTTATCTGATGCGGCAAGCACATTTTTATTCGACCCTTGCATACAAATATTGAGTTTATTCAATTCAGCAAAGGTATGACGCAAGTAAGACAATTTAATTAAAATTTCTTTCTAAGCTAAGCCGTCAGCAAGTTGATAATTTTTATAACTGACTACCATGGGCGTTGGATGGATGTTTTCCACGGGGGCCACTAGGGAGTTTTCCAAAATTTTTCTAGGGAGGGCCAAAAGTGGTGAAATTTGTTTTTTCTCACTCGAAATTAAGAAAACAACCTTTTTTGCTGAAATTTTCAAAATCTATGTGGGCCAAGGCCAACCCTGCCCCCCTTTCGACGCCCATGCTGACTACTTTTGTCTAGCCTTTATTTTTCTGATGCCAAGGAAAATAAAATTGTGCAATGCGTTCATCAGTGAACACAGCTTTTTTAAGGAAAATTTTAGGTACCCGGTATGGACCTGCAGGGACCCGATTTCTCTGATTGTAGGAAGCCGATTTTCTCTGATTTTAGGGACCCGATGATAATTTCCTATGACTCTTTAGGGACCCGAATCGGGTTACTAAAACACCTTAAAAAAACTGGTAAACATATTGTTTACTAAACAGCAACAGCAGTTGCATGGTATGAGGTACTAAATAGGCTATCTGCTGTTAGCATGATCGCACTTGAACAATATTCTTTGAAAAAATTATAAAAATGTACTGAATTTTACTGTTATTAGTTCAATGAATAAAACTGTATGGAGTTTACTTTTGTGCGACGGCCTCGGAAAATTAAAACGACGCACAGCTTGAGAACCACGGGCGTAGGTAAGCAGTCAGATTTAGATTATAGGACGCACCATATGTTATAAAGAGATACTATCGCAAAATAACCAACATTGGTGGAGACCTTCGCGAACGTCACAGTTTTGTTGTGCATGTAGAACTTGAATATTGTATGCAAATGTTGCTCGTGAAGATAATATTTTGATGAGTTTGGTGTTCAAATAAACTCGTCATGCATCAAATAAATTAGCTTGGTGTAAAAAAATTGTCCTTAAAAGGGTCTTCTGTGTGGAGATGTACTGAGATGGAGATGTATGTAGGACGCATCGACAAATTCATGATGTCCAAGAGCAAAGATAATGTATTTGTTTACGTTTAAACAGATAGTGCCACGGTTGATTGAACAGGATGACATTATAAGCTATGGGGTCTCTGGAAATGGATCTTGCCTAGGGCGATGGAATGGTTTGCGCCGGCCCTGGAAGACGCTATGAAATATTTTCAAACAAAGGCAGAGTTCGGTGACAAAACAGAGAGACAGGATTTGTACATATGGACAGAATATGGGGGATTTTGGCTCTTTAATACGAAATGTGAGTTTCAAAAGGCCAAGGAATGCCGAGTGCTTTAGTTGTGATGCTCTTTGCATTTCCAATTATTAATTTGAATTTTATTCCAGTAAGCAGGTGCTACAAGTGAAAAACTTTTCCAACATATTTTACGTTAATTTTGAGGATACCGTTGATGTTTTAACGAGAGTAATTACAACCAAGAGGTTCTGACGAACAAACAATTGTGAAAGCAACAAAACCTTGGAACTAGTTTTTTTAAGTTTTGACCTTGGTGAACGGTAAGACCTTTCAAAAGACCGCAAACATTTTATTTGAATACCAAGATGGTCATAAGTCAAGGTTTTGATATATTTTATGGTTGTTATGCAGCGATTTTCTGCTGTATTTTGAGATAACATTGAAAAAATTTGAAAGACCGTTTTGGTCTCTCAAATTTGCACTGTTCAAAGCTGCACACAAAAAGCACGTCTAAATAAACCTGACGTTCCGATGCACAGTCCCCACTTCACAGTGCTCGTATCTTTACATACTACTTCTCTTTTGTGGTACATTGCCACTGAAATGTGGATACGTGCAGTCAGAATCCTCGCAGAGTTATGAAAGCACAGTGGGTGCGGGCAGATTTCACGAATACTCTGCTCTCCCTTATTTTAAATACGTCAGGAAATATGGTGGACACAATGTCGGAGCAACTGTCGCCCTATAAATGCGTTTCTACTACTCCCATTACATCACTTTAACTTCTTTCAAAAACTGTCATACGATAGTTTTGCGAATGACAGTAATTTGTTGTGTTTTCACTTTCGCTTATTATTGTGACTTAATATCTATTTTTTTTTATTTATTTGTTTATGGCCAGACACGAAGTCCATAGTATGAACACACACACTCTGCAGAACGCAGGTCGATAAAAACAGACAAAACAGAACGTAGTAC
>JGI24021J15306_10004220_pt1 | contig 16604 bp, 8 predicted proteins | sample Ectturendosymbi1_FD_15306 | JGI IMG/M metagenome (IMG submission 15306) | reverse complement strand
AAAGAGGTTACTCTTGTCGGGCACAAATGGCCATGACGTTTAATTGTCATGGACCGCAAGGTTCCAGACGAAGAGGAAAAGAAAAACCCAACAAAAAGAAATCCTCTTCGGGTTGCCGTAACCCTTTCTTGATCCACGCACACCCATTATAAAGATATTTTTGATTTGATTATAACCGCGATGTACATTCCGTGGAGATTGAGGAGTTCATTTTTGGAGATAATCTTCGTAAGAGAATTGTCTGCTTCTTCTACAGGTGTTTTTGATATTCTGTAATAAAAACTGGACCGCGGAAGCAACGTATTCACGAAGTAATAAGCTACATTAAAACACATAAAAATAGTAAACTACAAATACACACATTTTGTAGTAGTATACTACAAATACACGCAAATACACACATACAAGCATTTAATTACGAACATGGAATGACAGACAATCGTATTATATTACTTGTAGTAATTCAGGCTAAGAAGATGGATGTATACGTCACGCCGTGGATTTTTTTCAGTCATTGACCGAATGTTTTTCGAAATGACCGCAAAAATTAAGTCAATTCATTGAAAAATGTCCGAAAACGAAAGATGACAGAAAAGTTTTAAGCTATTTTGGACAAATGATCGAAATGTTTCAGCGAAAAAAACGCAGATCCCGCCAAAGCCTGGGTTATTTTTCTCTGCCGAAGCAACTGCGGTTTCTTACTACTTGGACATTTCCTGTTGTGTTCTGATGTGCTGAGAGCGAATTTGAGCATGAAAGCCGCCGCAAAGGTGTATTCCTGCTCAAACCCTTGGAAACATAAAGATAATTGTGGAAATTAAAATCAGTTACTTGGAAACATAAAGTTAATTGTGACCGTGGAGATGTTTGTATAGCAGTGTATTTGCGTACAGGTTTTACGGCTAAAAATGTCCGATGGGACTACTGGCCAGCGGGCGCCTTCACATGATCAAGTTTGGCCTGCTTTGAAATGTATTTCAAAACCCCTTCACTCTTCGCAACGCAGTGGTAGTCTCTTCCTCGATTTTGGATTACCGTGCGGTTGAGTTTGTGGCGTTTGCTCAACTTACAGTAAGCATAAGTAGAGAAGTTCATCCTCAACATGCACACTCAGTACAACAAAGTCAGAGTGATGGCTGGTAGAATGCAGTAAAGAATGGCCACAACAACGGCTAGCCAGTATCTGACCACTAGGGTCTCTGCAGCAAATTGACTTTAACATTTTGCTTTTGCCACCCGCTATTGAACGTGCAGCTGCAAGAGTGCCACGCGAAGCTTTAACCCCACCCTTTCCGTTTATGTGATCAGCTGCCTCATATGTACTGAGATATTAAACCATTGTGGAAGCAGTGCTGTTATTTGAAAAGATTTGTGGGTAAGAGCAAATGTACTTTGGAAAAAATAATGCTGAACTGCGTTTCTTTGTTGCTGGCTGAACTAATTTGTTGTACCTAACTTCTGTGTGTCTGTGAATGACCACAACGTTTGCAATGTGCCTGAATATTTGTAAAGCTTTGCATACGCTGTCCCAGACTGAAGAGCTTCTCCCTTACCACGCAATGTCTACTTCCCTTTCCGTGTTAAGTCAACTATATATAATGTAAAGACAATCCTGCTTTTGTGCTCGATTTGATCCCGGTTAAGGGAAAGTTTTTTGGGGTATTGTTTTGCTTATATCAATTTGGTGTGAAAAACTTGCGTTGAGATTTTGAATTCATCGAAGTGATATCTGTAGATGCTTGTTTAAACAAAATGAAGGCGAAAACGTATGCAGTTTACCAAAAGTTTTTGTCAGATCATATTCGTGGTCCCTTGCCACACTGCGAAACCTTCTTTTCAACTTCAGTTAAACCTTAAATCCGCTTACATCGGCCTGAAAAAGATCTCCAGTGACTCTTTACATTGTCTAACTCTACAATCCACGTTGCCTACAGACCAATACACATGCTTACCTAAGTTTTCTTTTCAAAAATTGATTCACAAACATCTTTGTGCACATGCAGAATACATAAGATCTCCTGTACTGTCGGAACTCGGCATTCGTATCACTCGAACTCGTTTGATTTGCTTAAAATTAGATTTCGCCCTTCACGGTGGTGTTCTAGCCGATCAGTCCGTAGCGGTTAGTGTGCTCATTTCGATACTGGTAGGTCTGGAGGAAGCCATATCATGCCGAAGCATTATATCTTCTCTAGTCCGGTTTCGACACGAGATCAAGTCTCCGTGATGCTCGGCCGTCTTTGCGCGGGGACTGATTCACATGAAAAAGTCGTGAACGAACTTGACCTTCCACCTTCATACCTTCGACAATTCCATATTAATTTGCTTTGAAATCCTTGTTTAGCTTAAAATTTTAGTTGAAAGAGGACCAACTTTATCAGAGAGCCTACCTGTCGTTCAATGCAACATCGCCTAAATGCGCCAATGCCCTCTAGCGAAACATACAATTCTTGCAATTCTCTCCTGTAGCATCAACACTTCAGAATGTATTGATTCTTACATACAGTCAGTATCAAACTCTGTACAATTCAGATTACAAGTATCAACTCATTTTTGTGGCGAACAGCGGAACATCGACGATGAAAGATGATTTTCATGCTTTCTGTCTCATATTGTTTTGTCTGTATCACAGACCTTCAACGTATACGATCATATAATTTTTTTAGTCGTATAAGTGATAATGATCGTCGTGTTATTGTTAAATTGTCACTATAGAAACTATTGTTCTATAGTGACACTTTAGAAACTATACTTCTGCAAATTTATCAAATTATTTCGACAAAAATACTGAGACAATTTAAATGTGTCACATATATTAAACCACGAAAATCTAAAGCCATAGTGAAGCTCCACGAGAAGTTCCGAATTTCCAATTTTATACCCTGAATTTCGACAATCATGTCCATGGAGATGCTCAGTTTATAGGTTGAATTAATATAAAAAAACAAGTAGGAGTAACTGAAAGTTCACAATTATAGCTAATGTGTTCAACGCCAGAGCCCACCAGAGGATGGCACAAGAGGTATGGCCTGCATCGTACCCCGGACCGGTAGGCATTGGGGCCCGGGAGGATGAAAGTACGCGCGCTAACTTTTTCTGTAATCAAGCCCAAAATTACTAGTGTAAGCCACAGTTGCCAGCATAACAATCATTCCATTTCTAAAGTTTAGCATGGCAGCTGTTGTATCTATATTCTGATGATTATACGAAAAGCTGTGCAAGGTTCGACAAGGGCCCCAGAAACTAGGGGGCACGGTATTGGTATTTCTAAGCCCTGGTAAAATTTCTTTGAAGCCCTGGTTTGATTTTCTGGTGACCCGACCGCGGTCTTCGTATCGCTGGTAAAATTCTGTCAGAGGCCCTGGTCTTCGGTATGAACCACATCAAATCCATTGCAACATGAAGTTTGTCAAACTAAAAAATTTTCCTCAACATCACATCTGTTGTCTTAACAACATGCTGTAAGTTTCATCCCCGCTTAAAAATAGCATGCGCAGTTGCTACTGCAGGGGTCGGGAACCTTTTTGGCTGAGGGAGCCATGAAACCTACATATTTTTAATTGTATTTCGGTGAGCCATATAATATTTTACAACGCTTAATGTTACTAACTTATTTAAATTAATATGTGCATTTTTAAGCAAAATCAACGATTTTAAACAATGGTAAATGTCTGAATTTTCTCTTTAATAACATGCTTCTTACTGTTAATGCGACTTCTTTGCTGATGGCTTTGTAGGAAAATCACAGAAAAATTTTCATTCGAAACAATGGTGTCAAGAAAATATAAGCGAGCCAGATGCCGTCATCAAAAGAGCCGCATCTGGCTCGAGAGCCATAAGTTCCCGACCCCTGGGCTACTGCGTGCACCATGGACGCTGGATTTCCGTTCGATTGTGACGTAACTATAAAATGAGAGCCAAGTTGGAAAGTTCGCAGATGCTAATCATTGCTAGGAAACAAGTTGTACAGTAATTGCTTAAGCAATGAACTAGAAATCTTGATACAGTAGTCTAGCAAAAACGTTTTACGAATCGCACCTCTGGCTATCTGAATGGGGAACAGAACTTTTCGGTCTGAGCCGTTTTGGTCACGGACTTTTCAGTCTTGGTCGTAATATCACTAATGTTCGCAACTGCTCACTTTGCGAACCTTGGTGATCTTCATGAGATTTCTCAAATCGTATTTTTAGCATCCCTTGACATTTCGTAATTATTACGTAATACTACGACATTAGTTTGCCCCCCACAACGCTGCGCCCGGGAGCAGATGTCCCCTCTTGCCCCCCCCTTAGTTACGCCATTGGACGTAGCACAGTCACTTCACTACCTGGTTCTAACGTACATGTGCAAGAAACGTAGCTGGGAAGCTTGTGCACTTTTTTCTGCAAACCAGCTCCTATAGAACTGTAACTTGAAGTAGTTATTTTCTAACTAACCGATGTAGCGCAGTCGGGTGGTAGTTCAAAATAATTTAAGCAAAAAGAACTAATTTTTCAAATTTATCCACTTCTGCAAAAATCGAGAGCATCACTTCGATTTCGGCAGCTTTACAATTTTTTGGAGAAAATGCGTGATTCGATCTTTGCGGCCCGATATAATCGATGACCGCAGTCCGTACAGAAGCAAGTAGAACTCAGTTATTTTAGTCATTTTCATGTTGAAGTAACAATATTTTTTTGAAAACTTATAGATTTGAGCCGAAGTTGTGAACCTCACGATGGTTTTTGAAAAATGGCTGCCTATACTGGCGGAATTAATGCAGGTCACGTCACCGACTTTTTTGACCATTAATAACTTCGTTTAAGTAGCTGCCTGATGTTTGAACGGTTTGATTAAATATTCTTTTGTGTTTGCGTTCAGCAGAACGCTCTGTGACATCACAAAGCAAAGACGTTCAAGACGACACTCTTTCGATAATTGAGACTCGTCGATTTCAGGTAATTCATACGACCGTTTTGTTTATTAAGTGATGGAAAAGTTTTGTGTTTGAAACGCATACAATATACTTTAACATTTAGATTATTTCAAGCGTTGTGATTGTAGCTTGCTCAGAATATTTTTAGTAAGATTATTCGAAAGCACGTTACGCTTGATTCAATGGTAAGTTACTTGACGACTTCGCAAACAAGCCATAATGGTCGAGCCATACACGGTAATATCAGATGCTGTATTCGCTTTTATATTATGTGTGTGCACTTTAAGGCTGGTCCTTGTCAAATAGACGACCAGCAGCGGTGATACACCGGGTGGACAATCCAGGTGAAACTTTTACTGGAAGACGTAGAGACAGAAATGCCAGATTGGTCATATCAGTGTTTCCCAACCTTGTTGGATTTGCGGCAAACTACAAGAAAAAAAAATTTGCATCACCCGGTGGCGAACCCATAGCAATTTGCTTTAGGATTTAATGACATTTTCAAAATGTATTTTTAATGATATATTGAAAAATGTGTTTTCTCGCGGCACCCCTTAGTATTGTAAATGGCACCCTAGGGTGCCGCGGCACCACGTTTGGGAACCACTGGGTTGTTGTTGCAGAACGTTGTGCAAAAATGTATGACAAGATTTAGACCACCCATGAAATACTCACATAGATCATATTGTTGAAAAAAAGAACTATCACGCCTTGCCTGTTGGGAGCATGGGAAAAGGGTGTTTTTAATATTGTTATTTGATAAAAGCTTCGCCAAACCAAAGCGATTTTACGGTTCAGTATTTAATCAAGTTTGTACCGTGCAAGTGCATTACTCGCCCATTTGCTTTCGTATTTCTATTTCACCTTCTGCAAGAGGGTGGGTCTTAAATAAGCACCTTGAAAAATGACAAACGCTTTGCCCCAGTGGGCGAATTGTTCAACGTCGTTTTAGGTTTTTGCACGTTTATTTTTATTGTGACTTTGCATTTTTTTATTTTAAACTTTTGCTGTTCTGTTTTGTGATTCTCTTCAGTTAAATATCTGTCACCCGCTCGTTTTATTTCCTGCTCAGTTAATGGTTGTTTTCGTGATTTGTGCCCTTTTGTGGTTAGAGAAAACCTCTTGATAAAGAACGCTTGCATTGCAGATTAAACTTTGCTGAACAAAACATGTTTTGCATTCCTATTTTTTAAATTTACTCATTTTTCGAAGTAGCTTAAGCACAGACGGCTATAGTATGGATATATCGCTAAAAATCATATCAAGCATCTCAAGCAGTTTACTGAGTATAAAAGTGACACTAATGTGAATAATTTGCCAGTCCTTGCTTTCCTCAGTGCTTGGCACTGCGTCACGTCACATATAATTTTTGCTTTGTGTCGCAGAAATATTTCTATGAAGAATTGAATAAATCTTCACGGTTACCCGCTCCCAGCCTCAAACCTTCAGGTGCACGAAAGCGAAAGGGAAAGAAATCAAAGGTAATGCCGCCTTATCTTGAACAACCAAATGCAATGTTTTTGTTGCGTTACAACAGTAAGCTTTCACGTTCTTTGTGTTTGGCAACCACCTCAGCGCCTACTGAGCCCGCACTTTGTTTGATAATCACCACGATGGCGCATATTAAACATTAACCCACACCGGCGCGGGGAAGATGTTTTGCTGCGCAGTACGCAGACGAGATTCCCTGCACACATTGAATAAGCGTATTCGTAAGTGGACAGTGCAAGATAGCTATGTGTACTTCTTGTGAACCAGTGTACGACAGTTTAAGTTGGTCAAGTGGGCTAATGGTAAGAAAAGTTGTTTGCATAGCAAGTGTTGTATTTATTCAGAAACGTGTAATCAACTTTCTTTGGGCTCGGACTGAAGCGAAATCAGTATGTTAGGTAAGTATATCAGCAATATTCAGATCTGAAATCGACAGTCTTCAACAAGAATATTCTTTTCTATGTTTTTTTGCAAATTTCCAAGTTCTGCGAAGTTTGAAGAAAAGTCTGAGTCGTTAAAGGAGCGCCAACCACCGATAGCCAGTGCAAGGTTTGCCGCTAAGGATCGTTTCAAACAAAACACGTCTCTAGAGCTTGCTTTTCGTTGAGGTTCATTGTGGCGTGCTGTCAACACAGGTCAACCCAGTGAACAGTTACTGGAATAGAGGTTGGGCCACCTTCACATTAGCGCGAGACAACGAGTTTGATTGCCTGTAGATAATACTTTGAGTAGTATAATAACAATATAAACAAGCAAAGCATAGCAGCTAAGACTTTCGATCTTTGTTCATGTGTGCTCTGGCGCTCAGGCGTAATCGTGTGTAAATGGAACCTGTTAGAAGTCCTGGGAGCGAATCAGTGATAAGCAGTCAGCAGCTAAATCGGTCTTCCCAAAGTGAGCTGCCATGGGAGCTTGATCCGAAATACGAGGTGAGTATAAGTATATATGAGTTTATACGCAAACCTTCAATTGTACGTACGTTTAGCTTGAATGCGTTGTAAAGTGTACCAATACCTCAGCCATCGGCTTGCCTTGCAACAGTGTTTTTGATGGCAGTTCGACTTTCTCGCACTGCTTTGTACACAACTCTTGTAAAGCGAGTATACTTTTTCAAACACTTTTAACATGTTGTATCGTCTTTGTTATACAGCTGTAAAAGCTTACATTGGAATGCTACGCTCAGTTTACTGTTCTAGTGTCACTCTGTCGATGGTACAATTTCGATTTACGATGGGTACATTTTGCATGCTTCATGAAAAACGGTTTACCACCGCCCCGCCGGGGAGGAAGATGAAATTTGGCAATTTTTCGAAATTACTGCTAGTTAAGATTTGGCACTTTAGGCCGTGGAACAAATTCTTGTGGCAGTGCTAAATGCTAACTAATTGTGAAAATGTTGACGAACGCATATCTCCAGAAGTTGTCATGGCTCTACATTTTAAAGTGGTGAGTGTAGAATCGGTGGAAACGGCTAAGTAGCAAACAAACAGTTTTGAAACTTGAACCAAAGCGTTTTGTTTGTATCCGCTCATGCACGGTGTCGACAGCGACTTTGCTTGCTAGCCCAGTGCATCGATGTTGATGTGCTGCTGACTTCTGTGTAAACTCTTGACGTTCTTATAAAACCTGTTTTTGAACAAAGATATATGAAATTTTGCAGCAAATTGTTTCAACCGAAGATGCCTCAAGTGGAAGAATAAGTGCTTTTTATCTTTCAACACTACGTAAAGTAAGTTGTTTGATACAGTGGTCGTATCAAGGTCGTATACCACAATTGCTGTTTTTGCAAAAAAGAAGAAAAACTTAAAATTTTGTAGTTGTTAAGCACCACCGTCAATGGCGTGTACAGGTGCACTTTAAGACAGCTACCCTACCCAAAAGCTATTATTGGGCTCCTTGAAATAACGTCACCTTTCAGCAAAATGAACCCCTTGGTTTCTCATTCTCTACCAAGCGGCATACTTGGCTAGTTTATCCGGCCCCTTTTTCTAACTTATCTAACCACCAAGTCTGGATACGCCCGTTACTTATATCGCTGGTACGTTGGTACAACCCAGTAGTTTAGATTTAAACCGCAGATTTGCTTATACCGCATTTTTGTTTTGTTTTGCTCCTCGCCTCAATAAAACTCTCTCCACGTTTTTATGGTATTTCAAACGTTCATAAAACCGTAACAACGTGTTTCGGAAATAGCGCGCAAGTGATCAAACATGTTGTTTATGAAACCAGTCGTCTCTGTAGGTGGAGTTTGCTCAAGTTGAGCTAACAGATCGATAACACGGCAAGGGTTGTGAAAGTACTCTATCGGACAACAACAAATACGTGAATTAGAAAACCTTATACCCGTCTAAACCCAAACAGTTGACCGCACTTCGATGGGATCTGTGTGCCAATAATTGTTTGGTATTAAGTTACTTTGTTACTACGTTTCGTTGCTATCTGGCTTTCAGATTGCAATTTTCTATCTAAACTCTAAATAGTATACAAATATTCATGACATAATAACTCGTGCCAACAATCGGCCTTACGTTTTTTGGCAAAATATAGTATTCCTAAGCGACCTAGCGCGAAATATTCTTCTTTCTTTTTGCTCTTTCTCAGAAACAAGTTGCTTATCAATACCCGGTTTGCGTAAGGTGAATTACGTCATAAATAACCCGTTTTTTAACATTTAAAATGCTTGGTTTAGTTCAACTGTATGATAATGCAATCGGCGCCCCGATACCTATTTTGTAGTTGTCATGCTTCTTGACGCGGATTAATTTAAACCGAATGCTTCATGTTGGGTCGATTGAGTGAACAGGATTTAATTTTCAACGTATTGAGAAAATGAAAGATGCGACCGATCTTTTCAAATCTGGCATTGAAAGGAGAAGTTGCTTGAATATGTACTTTGTGGTATCATTAACGTGACGTGATGCGATCAGAAAAACGGTGCATTTTCTGCATTTTCGTTTGGGCGCAGTCTGAGTGTTGTAGAAGGAAGTCAGCTTTGATATCCAACCCTGGTTTTGCATCTGAAGCATCTGCTTACCTAAAACATTGCATAGGTTTAATGCTGCGCCCTGCGCTCAAACTACACTTGTGTTCGTGCAAATATGCAATATAGGCCTAAAACTGAATGGAAACCTCTTTACGGCACCGTTGCGGTTGTTAAGTGTGGCCTGGTTCCGTGTTGCAAACGTAAGGCTGTGAAGTTTACTGTTGCGATTTTGCATAACTATGCTCAACACTTGCCTGACCTAAGTCATAGCATACGTTTTTTAGTTTTGTTCTGCGTTTTCATCCATCTGCCGGCGTTACTACGGAGCGAACGGACGGCACTGCAGTGCGGTGCCATGGCTGCGAATGTCCCCATCCTATGTCTCACGACGGCCATTAATTATTTAGGGCCATGAGCTGTCTAGCCATGCGCAGGTAGATGCAAGCAGGCTCAAGCTTTTGCAAGCAGGCTTTGTCGGTCGGGGTTCCTTAGCTGTATGTTTAGGTCAGAGCAGAACGAGCCTGGTGGCGTGTTGTTAGAGTTGAGAAGTCAGCAAGTGTGGCCTTCTACCGGTTCAACCTGAGGAAAATCTGCTTCCGCCGTCAGAGAAGTTTGTGCAAGCTTTACTGAAAGCAAAGAAAGATTGTTCGGAGTAACTTATTTCAAGTTGGCCTTTTCTTCCGCGCTTAACGCGCTTTGCAACAAGGAAACGTCGTTGTCACATCTGTCTGGACGTTGCTGAAACAACGAATGGAGTGTTGTTCAGGAAAATATGACGAGTCTAATAGCTCCAGCGAAAGTGAAACCGATTCTTTCGATTACTCTCCGGCGGCTGCTCAAGCTTTAAACAGATTTTCTAGCTACCATCTCGTATTCTCGTGTGCTGTTGACCAATACAGCAGCGACGGCCATGAATCTCCAACCACAATTTATTCGTACAGCGAACAGCAATTGGACAGCAATGCGAACTTTCAGTACTCTTACACTTCGGACGGAGTTTTTAATCGATCTGCAACTGCGTCGTCTTTTTCACCAGTTGAGAAAATAGGACCTGGCTGTCAGGTGACGAGAGAGTTGACCAGAAAAGACCGCGGTGATTGCTTCTTGTGCGGCAGCGGTAATAGACTGAATACAACTCAGCCTTCCATTGAACAATCTTCGTTGGTTGAGGAAGCCCAGTCGAAGTTACGTCAGGGAGAAGTAAGTTCTCGCTTTAACGGTTCTGCTTGGGAAAATTGTTCGGTCGCACGTGACGAAAACAAAGTATCTTCACATGAAACATCCATGACAGCTGGCGAAACTGATCGCCCCAGTTCCAGAAACACCTTTGATATATTGGGAGCTGGCAATACGCGCTTAGGTGAGACATCGGATAGCAACGCTCTTGGTTCGTTGCCACCAAGCGATGACTGCCAGGCGGAGAAGCCCGACACGGATAAAATTAAGGATGAAGGAGGGCAACATGACGACGATAAAGTGATGAGAGGGAATTGGCAGTGTCGCACTGATGCCAGTGCTTTAGCTCGTCGTAGAATGTTGATCCTGCAATACGGTGATAAGCCACACACCGCTTACCGTCCTCCGCACAAACCTTCAGTCAAAGATTACAACGAATTTCACAAGGTAAAAAGATCTTAAATTGAGTAAGCATGGGATTAGCTCGTTGTTATTTATGACGTGCGATGCATGGTTCAGGAGTGGAGGAATGGCTGTCGTTTATGCTCCCACTATCAAAACCATTACGCACGTGTGTAGACTGTTCTGCTAACGCTTGGCTTCGTTGTATTGTACCTGGCATGGTCAAAACCTTGCAATATGAAAAATTTCCTTTCGCAAATCGATAGCTTAAAAATTGACATGCTCTGGCTCATTTTTAACTTTTTCCCCGCATCTTCAGGTGAACGATCTTATTTCATATATTCATTTTTAGGGCAAGTTTTTATTGCAAATTTACTTTAAGAAATGAAAAAAATTAAGACTTAGAAGTTGGAAAAATAATTTCACACCCACTGTAAAAGTTTTTAACAAAATCAATGCAAGAATTAAACACAGTTGCCTATTGCAATTATAATATTTTAAAATTGTGGCTGCATCAAATATTTCATGTGATGATCCAATTTGTTGAGTTTCGTTTCAAGTAATAAGGCCATGTGTACATCTTGAACGAGAGTGAGCTGATTTTACAGATGTTTAGTTTTTGTTTTAGAACTGACAGTTTAACCTTTGAAGGTATAAATAAAATTTGTTTTCGGAATCTTTTCACGTTACTTCCCCATGAAGTTCAGCATACTTTACAAGCGCATTTTTCTGCGGGTAACTTTGCTTACTGGAGGAGCAAGTTTTCGATAAATTATGTCTTCGTTTTGGGTTGAAACAAAGTGAAACATCATTATCGCCTTTGTCGGCGTGATCGCATTTGCCCTGGTGCCGGCGACAAGATCTGTTTTGATTCACGCATTGCGATTTTGAGAAGACGTCGTTGGCGAAATCCTAACAAATGACGTCGCCGGTTGCGCCCAAGGAAATATTTGAAGGTCTTTGGCGATTAGAGGATTTTGTTTCGTGAAAGGTTATCTTCAAACGACTGCAGGTGCACTGTGACGTTAGTTTAATGCGTATTTCTACTCAGACTAGCTTTTCGATGTTAGTCGTATTTGGAAGAAATTCAGCAGAATACCGATAGTCGAAGTTCGCGTTTGAGATTGGTATCACGACATAAGACCGTTCTTATCTGTTCTAGCGCGGCTGCCATGCTGATTAGTGAAGTTAACATGCGATTTCTATTGCGCCGGAAACCGGGCCGCTACCGTCTTAACAAAAAGCTGAAATCTTAACAAGAAGATTTTTTCTTTTGACACTGGTGTTGCCTGAGTTTCAGCTAAATTTTTGCAAAGTTTCATCAAGAACCGAGATCCAAATGCCTGTTTTTCGAAAAGAAATTTTAATGTTATTTAAAGAGTCCAATTTATTAGAGTAAGGCAAGTAATTACTATACGTACAATTTCAAAGTTGTTGAAACATTATAGAACTGAAATCAGAATTGATGTGCGCTTCTTGCAAGTGACAGTTTACATTTTTTTCATAAAGTACATTTTAAGTGCATTTGCTGACTATATATATTTTTAGTGCTAGCTTACACAGTATTGTACTGTTAAAGCCCTAGAATGAATTACGCCTGAAGCTCCTGCTGTAGCGCTCGTGCAGTGTTGTCAGCATAACTCTTCATAGGTTTGGATACAGACCGATTAGATACAGATCTAAGCTTTCAGCTTGGGGAAATCTCTCTCGTGCATAAAAAATTACTGTACCCGATTCAAACGGCTGTTTCAACGACAAAGCAGCCTTCCAACCAACATAATTCGGATGTTATTCTGAAAACGCAAAACACGTTTTCTTCGTATGGTAAACTCGGGTAATGATATGCGCATCAAAAGTCGTTTTTGTTAAAGACAACCAGGACTGGAACGGATACGCAAAAAATTGTGCAAAAAGGCGTTACGATTTTGCGATATCCCTTGCTGGCGTCTTATGAATACATGTCTAAAGAGTTCGAACAAAAACTTTTTTTAGGGCCGATGTTTTTCATTTTCCATTGCCGATATCTGATGCCGACATTTTTGTATTACTCAAACCACAGTTGAAAGACATCACAGTGCATTTTTTTCTTGAGTATGTAGGCCATTTAAACAAATGGAGTAATTACACAAGATACAAATGAAAGGGCAGATTTATTGCCGCGCGAATACCTGCGAGTCAATGTTACGGCATAGAGCGGTTTATTGGAACAATTGGGCAGCGGTCGGTATATTACGCACTACTTGATGTAGTCAGAATGCTGCGCGCCGTATGGAACACAGGGTTGTTGTAAAAAAACCCGACCCAAAAAAACCACCTGTTTTTTTTTTTAAAGCCCACTTAAAAAAACCAATAAACCCACCAAAAAACCCACTCTTTGTTTTTCCTTTGAAAAATCTACTAAGAAGTAATAAATAAAATAAGTAGGTCACTTGTACAGTTATCTCTATATATTTTTTTCAATGAAACAAAAGGAACAGCAACTAAATTTAAAGGACTTGTGAAAAAAAGAATAATAAACCAAACAGTTTGAGTAAATTCTAATGGTTATCTCCTTCAGCTCTGCACAATCGGTTTATTTTAACCAATTTTTCTGCCCTCTCTACATCTGAACTTTTTCTGAATTTGGACCATACCAAATCATATATTGAAAAAATACACTCTATAGATGCTGAACTGGCAGGGCATGCACATAAACTTGATGTGAAACTGCAGAGTTTGTTTGGGGGTGGTTTTTCTGTTTGCTGTGCGCATGCTTGCCAAGCCTGACCACTTAGGAGTGGACTGACCAATAACGCATTGCGAAATCGAAGATGTGGTACATTTCTTTACCCTCAATTTTGAATACCACAATTATAACAAGTTATTATTGTGTAATTCTGAAAATAGTGATATTGCATGATGGAATAAAAACAATTCAGAATGTTTTTTTTGTTTTCTTTAAAAAAAGAACAAAATCTTGTTTCTTTTTAAAAAAACAATAGAACCCGGGTTTTTCTCAACCCTTGGAACAAGAAATATAATTTGCATTAATCAATCAGAGACGAGGTGGCAACTTGGGTTTCCACACACTCCGTGCAAAACAATAGCCTAGCGGCTTTAATGAACAAATATTGTTGATATATATCGCCGTGCCGCTCCATCGGTCGAGCTCTAATGTCTAAAGTTTAGGTCCTTAAAATGTTAAAGCCTCATTACCCCTAAGGGAATTTTCATCAATCTGGATACCATTTTTCAACAAAGTTTAATAAAAAAAATTTGTAAGAAATAAAATAGAAGTGGTAAAGAAATAGTCACTGGAGCAGTGAGGATAAAGGTCAATGCAAAGGTTGCATCACATTCTTTAGCACCAACCTTCTTCATTTGGGTACAATGTTGCTGGATTGCTAGAACGTGAAACTTGGGTTAAAATGTCAAACTCGGGTTCAAATAGAGGGGCCGCTACAAATTCAACGGGTATCAAGTCAAAGTCAATCTGGGTGGAAGCAAGTCCAAGTTCTTAGAGTGAGGACTTGGGTCCGCATTTGGGCTTTACTTCCCAACACTGTTGAATACCCTCAACACCTAATCTCCATACCCTTTGGGGTCTTGACGCAAACTTTACGTACCCCTGGTATAGTGGTAGAAGCTATGCAGCTGGGCATTGCATTCGAAAATGTTTGAAAAAGTGCATGCTGCAAGGTAAACAAAAAGCGAGAGTTGTGTTCTTAGCCCGGCGAAACTGTAAAATCCTTTCTTCCCCGATCTGTCGCATTTTTTCAAAAAATGTCATTTTTCTTGTTGAAAGGTTTGTTGAAGCAGTTATCAGTTGCAGGGCCGTATTTACGTGTTGTCTGTAGATGTAGGGAGCAAAAAACCTGCGCGGTCTGCATCGTTTTACCCGAAGAAGCATGTTAATGCACAAAATGCAAATCTTACAACAAATTTACAACATAACTTCTCTTAGTAACAATAACATACATCTAATGCAATTTTCGTCATTAGTAATACCAGAAAAGAGTTCAATTGACAACAAATTAGGAAAAAATATTCAAAAAATTGTTGTTTAGAAAACCAGGGATGAGGTAATTCACGATTCCGTAGAGATAACATTGGAAGAACTCTTACTCATCATCAAAAACTTACCACTCAAAAATAACCCCTAATTCACGCAATACATTTTTCATGTCCGAAATTATTTTTGCCCTAAAGCGAAACAGCTTAGTGGGGCCTGCAGCCCCCTGCCTCCTACGCCTATGCATTGTATACGTGGCCTTGAATATCTTCACCCCGGATACACGTTTTCTTTACTATGGTTTGTCTTTTCTACAGAGGGTATGTGTGAACCACAGTCATTTACTAGGATAGGATAGCTAAACCTCTGTGAAATACTGTATATCACTGTGCTGGAAATGATAAAGCGGTTCACACTAAAAACCGAGGTTTGCATCGCTGTGGCTCGAATGATCAGGAGGGATGCGTACGAGAAAACGTTGAAAATCTAAAATACCTTTCTACATAACTACAAGCGGGTTTTGTTGCCCGAGACACAACTCTTATCTGCTAACATTTCAACGTAAAAGAACCTATTCCTCCTCTAGACCGTTTGTACACAGGCTGGATTTGCGATATCAAACCAGATGTTTGGGTGGTTTTCTGATGCTTTCAGCAACGGCGGAACAGCAGAGCTGAGCGTACTGCCATATTTTACAATCCAGGTCCACTCCTAAAATTTTAAAACTTGGTCCAATTCCAACCATGGTCCAAAAAGTTTGTAAAATGTGAAGTACAAGTCCAAATAAAGTCCAAAAAATTAACAAAATAAAGAATTTTAGAAAAAAATGCCGCAATTTTTTTCCTTTAACTCATTCCAAATCAGGTCCTGATCCTAAATTTTTGAAACAATTTACAGTCCGGAAACAGCCCATTCCAAGTCCAATCCAATGCTCATCTCTGCAGGACAGTTCGATCAACCTTGATGGTTGTGTTTCGTTTTCAAATTGAGAGTTACACGGTTGAATGTTGGTTTTATTCACTGATAAATTTCGCAACTTTATGAAAACCATTTTGAAATTCTATCCTCGAATTCGCCTTCACCCTTGCGAAGAAACGCTGCATGTATATTTCACCATAAAACATTTTTGAAGAGCTAAGCTGCTTGCACTGTTTGCTAACAAGTGTGTTATGACTTTTTTGCTGTTGCTTCTGTACAGTTAAGCTTGGTTTGGAGTTACTTAAAGCAAAGTGTAGTGAGTTTGAAAGCAAAAAGACATACAAATGGCGGCGTAAAGAATCTCTCGTTCACTTCTTAAAAAATCACCTTTCTGAATCCCTCAAGATTTGTTAGGAATACTTTTTCTCCTCGATTTAAAATTGACTCAGGTCGAAAGAAATACGCAGAGTATGTCAATCAGCATTGCCATATCTTTACCATAGTGTATTTCATGCAGCAATCCGTTTCTTCGGGAAATCTCAGTTTCGATTCGAGCATCGAAATGGACACAGACGTTCCATTCGACCGCAAGTTTTCAGACGAACACGTGATCGACGCTGCAGAGAGAGCGGTCCTTCGCGTTGCAGGTGAGTTATTGTGTGGGTGTCGCTATTGAATTCGCTCAAGTGTGCACCATTTGCGCCGTGCTACGAACAGTGTGTATGACC
>JGI24021J15306_10004219_pt1 | contig 16604 bp, 9 predicted proteins | sample Ectturendosymbi1_FD_15306 | JGI IMG/M metagenome (IMG submission 15306) | reverse complement strand
TTTTGAATTTATATGTTTGATGAAATGTCTGTAAGTGGTAGGGGATGGTTTTATTTTCGTAGATAGGGATTTTCCCACCCCTGAGAAAAAATTTCCCTACCCCTGAGATAGGGATTTTCCCACCCCTAATTCTGGCAGCATTACCCTAATTCCAGCATTACCCTAATTCCAGAACTGGCAGCATTACCCTAATTCCAGTTCAATCATCGAAAGATCGTCTTTTTTAGATTTCCAACCCTGTTTCTAATTCAATATTTAACATTCATGCATGAACGATGGATACAACTGAAGTGGATGGTGAATTGGTGGTACTGCAAAGAGCAGTTATTTTGGGCTTTCCAATTTCTATCGGCAGCTGTGTGGACACGTTTCTTAAAGCTAAAACGTATTGTGAGTCAGAAAACAGGTTCGGCCATGGCCGTACTAGACAAATAGGTTGCACCGGCCTTGTTTTTGTGAGATTGCACACCAAACATTTTAGCCGTGAAGTTGGACTTCTTTTGTTTGAGAAAGATTATACCGTTCATTTCGTTTATTTTACTGTAGGTAGATGAAGATTTCTGGCTGGTTTTGATTTATACTCAGTGGCGTAACTGACAGGGATCAGAAAGGCGAATCGACCCTCTGGCAAGCTAAACGAAAATCCGGCCACCACTTGTCTTATGTAGTAGAATTGCCCTATAACGTCACTACAAGGGAACGGAGAAAAAGGTTCGTTATAGGCGAACTGACATCATAGCCAAGGTTGTGATAGGCGTATTCTACTGTATTCCGGTTTTAGTATTCTTCAGGTTTTTAGTAGGTTGTTTTTGTGCATGTTTCGGGGTATTTTCCGGTGATTTAGAGTTTTAGTATAGAAATCTACATCCGGTTCAGCATCACTTCTCAAGTTCTTTTTCTGAATGTTGGCTAGTGGGCCCTTTCAGCTAAGTTCCAGACCAGTGTTGCCAACCGGCATAGTTTTATGACAAATTTTTGAAATTTGGCATTTTTTGGAGATGGTTGGCATAAATACTTTTGGTTTGGCGTATCTGTCAAATTTGGCATATTTTGGCATATTTTTCAACAACCAACTTTTTGACATGCGAAATGTTAAACCTTAATGAAAATGGCCCAAATGGTCATTTTTATTAAGTTTGGCCATGAACTTCGGAAAAAATCTGGCAACCCTGTTCCAGACCCGGATCTTTAGTTACGCCAATCTTTATACTTCGGATATAATCAAACGCTGCAGCACATTCGGGCCCGTTGCGACGGAGAGCATTCAGTGGCACTGCCCACCCAAATTTTTGTTGTTCCCACAAACTCTTTGGCACATTTCTACACACAGCATAATCATAATCGTTGTATCATTAAATTCTATACTCCTTTTTCTAGTCTCTGTATGCCTTGACGCAACATTATCGGTATCATCATAGTGATATCTTGAGTATATTTTGGATCTCAACCGTATAACGACGTTTAACCATTTGGTTTCCAACAAGCCCGTAGGTAGGTTTTATGGTTTGAGGGGAGAAAATACACATTCAAGGAGCAAGATCTTTGTTTTTATTATGTGTTTTTTAAATAATATTTTCTGAGCACAAAATTTTGGGGCACGTGGCTACGGGCCTGGTCCCCAGTAAATCGATGCCCGAGAGCAATGTGGCTTTGTGCTGCTTGCGTTATGAAATTCATTGGCCTATTTGTTTTAGCACAAGGACAAGTAGTTGGTACTTAAGAAACAACAAACACGCACGATACAAGAAATATTTTCTCAGTCGGCAAGCTGCCAATGCCTACAAATACAAAAAGCTACCTTGTAATGAAACTGGCTTTAAGTTTGGCCCCGTTACTGAGATTTAAAGTATATCGTTCCCGCAACGCCTCTCTGCAATTAGAAATGACGCAGCACAGATGCGATTTCAACTAAACTTGTAAATGCGAAATTCAGGCGAACACGCACACAGCACTGCATGCTTTTTCCGGCAGGTTGCCTGTAATAAATAGCACAAAAAATATTGAAGAAAAGGAACATGCTTCTGCAGTGGCACAGCGGGTGAATGGTGAAAATTTTGCTACGAATTTATAATCATTCAAGCTTATATCTGTTGACGAATATAACGTCGGCAGCTACACGTCAAGCGCGAAACTGCAATGCATCCTACTTTCTTGTCTTTCGCAAGCAGGCACTCGCTGCAGGAAGCGCGTCATCCAGTTTCTACACAGCACTCCCACGAAGCTGCCCGTAAGGGTGCGACGAAACAAGCGAAGGCGAAAGTTGGCAGCGCACAGTGTCAGCAGAAATATGATGCGCGCTCGTTGCTGGAGACAGAGCTATAACGGAGGTATTGAACTATAGTTTGTTTTTTTAAAACTGCAGTATGTAAGGTCGTTGCGGTGACTGTCGCTTAACTTGGTTGCAGTGCAGTTATGTCATCTTATAACTATGCCGACATTTTTTTGGTGCAACAAGTTTTAGAGAACCAAAAACGCACTGCCTAATCGCAAGCTACAGGAACCAATCGCTTTGATAGTTTACCAGCAGCGGGAACCACATGTTATTTTTGTTAACGAATGGCTTTTTACAGTTATGTTAAACTCGTTCATTCGTTATTTGCGGCCCGTTTGAAAGGCGTGGTTGTGAGTGACGCAAAAATATATTACACTTTCAAGAAATCGGACATGCTTTAAGAATAAGCATCAGGTATTTTAAAGCTGATTTTACTAGATCAAGAAATTTGAGCAAAACGTTAATGCAAGTACTGTATATTAGAAGAACGTCACCTCCAAAATCTCATAAAACCAGACTCGCGCCCGTCATATTCTTCTGCTTTCGGAGAAAAGCAATGGAGGAAACAGTCCAACAATGTGCAGGCACTACATTAAGATGAACAATAACTTGTTTAGAAAACATTTTGATTTTAGGCTAAGGCGAGGAAATTTTGAAACAGTAAAACCTCTCATCAACAACACAATGTAAGATAACAGGCGCAGAGTGCAGATAGACAAAACATTGATAAAGCTCTAGGAGCGTTTCTATGTACTTTTGATGAGTGAGCAATGTCAGTGAAAGCGAAGGTGGCTTTAGCCTTTAAAAACTAAACCCAATCGCAGTGATGTCCCTCCTTTCCTTGGTGATGTAAAGATTAAACATTTCCGTAGAATTTATATGGAGTCACAGTACACGTATTTGCGCTGTCGCGCTTTTTGAATAGTTTTATTTTTCATTTAGTTGCTCACTGCAAAGGAAACCATTGCAGCCTATTGCTTGAAATTTCTACACGTGAGAAATAACAAATATGAAAATAGATTGCGACAAATTGAAAAGAAAGCACGTAGTTTATACGGATCACCCCAAACGCAAGTACACATTGCGAAGAGAGTGAGTTTTCTGTGCAGTTCCACACGACTTACTTCCTGATGGTAAGGTAGAAAGACATGAAACCAGTCAGTGTGATTTAAAAATGTAAATTTATTCAGGTAGCTAAAATGTAACAGATGGCTGCACCTGCACGTTCAGTTTGTGTGAAATTCAGTGCAAGGAGACCATAAACCCATGAAATGGCTTCACACTTTCAAAGCACAGCACGCCAACACGAGAACCATTCAGTAGAAGTCGTTCAGTTTTTCATAGTAGCACCGGATGCAAAGTGTCATATAGCGGATATTCTGAAAACGCAAGGTGTTTGATTTTAACATCGAAACCATTGCAGTATTTACCGCCACCGATCTTAGTGGGCTGTGCTTTCAACAAATAAGGATGACCAGGGGAAAAGTGAAGTGGTGAATTCGAGGAATCTTTCTGTCGTGCTGTGCTTTCATAACTCTGCGAGAATTCTGACTGCACGTATCAGCATTTAAGCGACGAAGTACCACGAGGCCAAAACAGCCAAATCTGCTTACAAATCATTTTACTTAGGAGATCTACAGTTCGCGTCAAGTACGCATTTTCAATCCTTATTCAAATAGACCAAGGGACAGTCTGAGTTTTATCATCTGAAGATGCTAAACTGGACGCTGATTGTTGAAGACGAAAGTGAAAACTTGTGACATAAACACTCTAGGACGTAAATAGGTTTAGGTTTGGACAGTTGTAGTGAATTCCATGAATACATTTGTGAAAACCCATTGTTCTCCATTGCGGAAGTTGGATGTCTTGGCTTATAGAGCAAAAATTGCATTTTCTAGAATCAGATCTATGAGGAAGATAAAGACCTGCTCAATGATAAACATTGGGCAAGGGAAAAAGGAAGATACTATATAGACTAGGGTCTCAAGGACTCGGCCCCTGATGTAGCAGCGTGGTGGCTGCTACATGCGACGCGCTAAGTATAACATCCCTAGTAGCACGAAAGCTACAGGGAGCTTCCTTTAGCCTAGTGCGTAAGTGCGCAGGTAAGCCGCTTCTTCACTGAGAAGATTTTGTGCGGTATTTTTTAAGTGACCAGACCAAATGATGATTACAGTGCATCTCAAATGCCAATTTACCAATTATAACTATTTGTAATAATAAATAAATAAATAATAAATAAATAAATAAATAAATAAGCGTAATGAGTTATTACTATTACGCTTATTCATTACAAGTTGATGAAATAACATTTGTAAAGGATTGTGTTCTTATTACGTTCTCTTTTTATTACCTTCCTTTTTATCATTGTAATAAATCTTCTCAAAACGCGGCCGTCGGGTTATTGAATTCCTCATTTGGTCCTCGGTGCAATTTGAGTTTAAAACGGCTGGATTTATTTTGCGGATGTCAAAAGAATGTGGCCCTACATTCTTGGTGAAACGTAAAAAGAAAGAGTTCTTTTAAAAATGTTCATGCATGAGTTGATTTTCATCACTCAAAAAGACTTAGCTACAGAGGTCTGATGCTTTCAAACAGGCGTGTAGCTGGAAGTGGCAACAGGGACAATTTTTCCCTCAATTCCCAAAAATTGTACCAATTTTTTCAGATTAATCAACAAATCAAGCCTTTTGTGTAGAAGGCAAAGAAATAATTCAGTGTAAATCAAAAACTGCCGAAACCTATTCTATTTTCAGTTTTAGTCGAACCTGATAAAAGCTGTATGATTTTCCAATTGTTTATGATTAAATAAAATATTGTACACATTGTAAGTGTTAGAAAATTCGTATCATGGCTGACCTTTACCTGAGGCTTAAGTTCTGTATGGAAATTGGTGATTATGAAATGCAACTTGTGCCTAACCGCTTAAAAACACCGAGTATTTAAAAAAATTGGAAAGTTTTGGATTTCGCATTATTTGTTGGTGACGTCATAAGTGGGGTAGGTTTAGGTCTTTTTGGACCAGGTCACCTGGCCCTGGGCAACAACCACAAGAGGGAATTTTTTGACTCAAGTTTTTATTGGACACTAGGCTGTAATCCGAGTCGTTTGAGCCTTGATTGGCTTTTGGTGTTTCTGGTTCCAACGTTATGACCTAAAGAAAAAATTAATTAATAACTTGATTAGTGGATTAATTAAATCTTGGTTATGAATATTAACTGGAAGTGGTTTTGACAAGCATTAACGCTGTACATTTATGTTAATCATTTAGGAAAACATTACAAAGATTAAAATTTGTTCATAATCACATATTCAAGTATCTTACTTTTGACAAATATCCTTATGTTCCAATTTTCCTGCTGTACAACCCAATAAGATCTTGCCTGCTTCATTTTCTGTGTAAACGTATTTTTAGGCCTATAATCTTGGCTTTCAGTCTTTGTTCCAGACGACAGTTATTAATGTTTCTTCTGTCCACAATAATACCTTGATTTTCCAACTATAGAGAGATTTTCTTACAAGAGGCTCTACTGTTTTTCAATTCAATTAATGCGATTTGTCGATCATGCCTTGGTGTTGTTATTCTTTGTCGTCCACATTTTTCCATCCTTGAACAGCCAATATTTCTCCCCAATTCAGTCTTCCTTCCTAATTAAAGTGTTAAAATTGCTGGAATGATGTCTGTTAGGACAAGTGGGGGAGTCATATTCCGCCAGAGGCTTCATCTTTCAGCAGGATGGTGCAACATGTCACAATGGTAAGACTTTGATTAAATGGTTTAGGGAAAACACACTAGGAGTGTTAAAATTACCGGGAAACTCACTAGATGTGAGTCCCATGGAAAATTTATCCGGCATTCTAAAACACGAGATTCATTCGGAAGTCATAACCACAAAATCAGAACTGATTAAATTGCTATTCGTAGAGAAAGATAACCAGATTTAATAAAACCATTACTGAAAGCAAACCAGATAAGAAAAAAGCTCCTAGCGTCCAAGTGGGGACAAACCAAACACTGAACTACACCAGCATATGATAAAAAGTTTTTTTAAGTTGTTTTGTTAGTGGTATTGACTTGTGATTAGAAAAGCTCATTTCTATTGAAAAATTAAAAAATTCATAATAATTTTCCAGTACTGCGTTTTCAATTTGCACCAACGCAATGAGAGTGATTAGGTACGATCTAAAACTTTTTTTGCAAGGTATAACTTCTTTTTAAATTGCACGTGTCGCAAAGGAAAGAATTCTTGTTTGGGCAAGCAGAACGAGACACGATGACGTTATTCTGCTAACGTTGCTTTAGTTGCAATTCAATTGTGGTGCCTAGTGACGGAGCTTCCTCTGCACTGATGCTGCGGAAGTAAACCGCACACACTAAGCACGCATCCTGAAGTACTTACTTGCACTTCGAAAATGCCGTCTAGCTTGAAAACAGGAAGCTTAATGCATCATTTACAATAGTTTGTGTAACTTTGCACGAAATAACATATTGGAACTTCCGAACTTGTATAATCAGGCAGCCGAATTACAAACATTTAGTTGTTTCGGTAAAGCTTGTTAGCGGAAACTCACCGTTTGTTGAAATCGCTTGCATGCTTTCAAAGCTCAGGCTTGTCCATAGGACACTTTTTTGTCCCATCCCATGGGATCCCCGCGAAACTAGTAATATGAGTAAGCTTCATTATATCGTGTTCATGTCTAATCTCTGACCACTACAGAGCCGAGTCTAAAATACGCACAAACATCCAATTAGGGAGGTCAATAAAAATTAAGCGGCCCTTTTTTAAGTTTCTACCCAACAGCAGGCCCAATCACCTTATTTTCGGGACCTTTCATCATTCCGCCACGGCACTGAACCTCTACGGGTAATACCTACTGTGCTGTGAACATAAAATAATTTTATTCAACTTCAGAAAGTTCCTACAATAAGGCATAAAATTATTTGCGACGGGACATGGGACAAATGTCAATACACTGTCCCATCCCACGGGACGAATCCTATGGTATTCTCATGGGAATTCCATTCCAGTGGACAAGCCTGTCAAAAATTACACCTCTTTTATCTCAACTAACCTAATAGCACGACGCTTATTTGTTTTCATAATATAAAAATTTTGGAAGATGTGGGCTCGAAAAATTGATAAATGTGAATTTTTTCGTGTGGTCAACAGCACTTTGTGAAAGCGTGAAACTCTCAATACTTTCAAGTTGTTCAAACAATTGTTTTCGACGTTTCTGCAGGGATTGTGTGAATGATTGCTTCCTGAAATATACTGTGAGTGAAAAGCAGCAGTTCAGCTTCATTTAAGGCACGATCCAAATGAGTACACCTTCAGTGAAATGGTAACTGTCAAGAACGTCTTTTCAAGATGTGTTTGCATGATTTACTACGGAAGTACGACGTCACCCAACATCCATGACGTTTGGATTACAGCTAAACCTAGTCTTTGTCCAAATAAAGTTATTTCCTTGAAGTCGTTGCGAAGATTGATGACACTGCGATCAGATTGCAGCTAGGTTAGCTTGAATCCTGAAATGTATAGATATAGAAAAATGACTTTCCGTGGACACGTTATAATCAACCACAAAAGTCTATTTTAGCTACAACCATTTCGATGCTAACGGGTGCTGATTCTTGAGCTGAGGTTGACTGGAGTTTAAAAAGTGACTTATTTTTAACATTTTCACTGCTTTGCTTTAGCCAGATGTCGAGATACCTGAAAACATTCGCCCAGCCGAATACCTTTCGATAGTTTGTTAATCGTATGAAGCTTTGGATAAAATATCCTTATTCGAGTTGGTTTTGAGGAGTGTGATGAGGATGAGAACAACCATGATGCAAAGTGTATAGATATTTTTAGGATGATCTATTAAACGCGTTGAGAAAGTCGTTATTTCAGTATTGACATCTCGATGCTGAAGTGAATTAGAAATCTCTTAAAACCAACAACACAAAAATATCGAAGCTGTGTTTGCTTTATAATTTTTAAGCGCTTCTTCCTGCAACGTGATTAAGTTTTTATATGGTATTCAAATGCCCCTGCTGATTCTCAAACTTTTAAATAGAAGTCACTGAAGATACTTCTGTCTGGACAATTATACTTTGGTAAAAGCAGATGAATATCAATCAAGTCCAGTTTTTTTTTTCAATTTTCTTCTGTGCAGGGCATTAGTGTTTTAAGATTTCAGGAATGAGGATGTGTCGAGTTAGATGAAATTGATTTCCTATTAAAAATTTCGCTGATACAGTAGATTCGTCTGCGTCGTCTTTGTGGAGACGAATTACTTTAACACATACAGTATGTGAAAGTCCGATCATCGTAAAGTCATGAAACAGAGCCCAGTCAGCTGATTTCTCGAAATCTTCCAGCCAACCTAAAGCTTTTAATTTTAGGTCTTTGACAGTGCAAAACCGATGCTTTGAAATCATAGATTCTATCGCTTTTAATGTGGAAACAAGAGAAGGAACCTGCTGTTCATGTTTTGTAGAAGTTATAAATAACCAACTACACACGCAGCTGTCCCTGAGTCTGCAATTATGAAAACAGCCTTCTTCAGAGATAATACCACCCATCTTTTATGAACGCAATCCCTTACGAAACGGTCTGTTATGAAATAGTCTGTTATATACTGGTCGGTCAATAACTTGTTCTTTTATAAATGCGTTCTGTTTTGATGTAGTCTCTTACAAATGTGGTCTGTTAATATGAACATGGCCTGTTTACGGATGTGTTCTGTGATGAACTTCATCTGTTATGAACGGGTCTCTTATGATTTGGTTTGTTAAGAACTGGTCTGTTATGAACATGTCTGTTTCGAAAGGGAACCCGCTAAATGACCAAAAGCCATCAGACTGACAACCTGCTCTATACCAGTGTTGCCAGTTTGGCTTTTTTAGGCCAAATTTATAAATTTGGACCTTTGGACTTCTTCATTTTTGAAAAAAGGCCAAATGAATTGTGGCTTTTTTGGCCTTTTTTGACCAATTTATTTTTATGTGGGTTTAGCAGATTTAAAGATGATCTTGGCAGATTTCTGGACACTGTTACTGGACACAGAATGGTAAACTTTTACTGCAAACTCTGCACTACAGTAGATTTTTATAATTTTTAGTTTTGGTGTTTCATGCTTTTAGTTTTGCTGTTTCAGGTTACTCCTTCGCAAGACCCAAATTTAGAGACGATTACTTATTGAGTGAACTTTATTCTGTATACGTATATATTGTCTTTTAAAAGTGCTGTGCAACCTGTAATGGGTGTTTCAAAGTGTCGTTGGGTATTTATCTTGTATTTGACTTTTTTGGTGCTTTCTGGCTTTTTGTTGATGTGGCTTTTTTTACTCATGACCACCTGGAAACCCTGCTCTATATAGTCGTTGAGGCATTATTGACTTAAATTAGTAACACCAAGCTGTTGTATTGTTAACGGTGACTCTGACGTAACCCGGTTCTAAAATAAGACTTCGCTGTTTTTTCCTTTTACAAACAGTGCTCAGAACTCCAGATAGTGCTTTGTGACGTAAACAAAAGAATTTTCTCTTGTAAAGGCTTGCAGAAGTATGCTTTTGCGATTGTTATTCATAGCAGGGTTGCAATTCTGCTATCTTTGCCGATCACAAAACGTGGAAACCAGACATCTTCATATCATCGCACCGCAAAAAAATACTTCATCAACCTTTCACTTTGGAACTTCAATTGCTGTTAAGGAAGGGTAGGTTTCGTGTTGCCACATATTTATTTAGAAGTGTTGCCTTCAGCTTTAAGATCAGGGTCAGCAAAGGTAGAACTTTTAGGAGGAGTCGCCACAAACAAGGGATTTCAAAAGCGTCACTGAAATATGCAAAATAATTTTGCTGCTAATGCTTTGATTGAAACATTTATACACGCACCAGAATAGGCAAAAATGATGTATTGTTGTGACCAAGCTTGAGAGTTACGGAAAACTTTGGAAAAGACATTGTGTCCAAAGGTATAGCAACTGTAACGGAAATTTTGAATCTTCAGATTATTCTTAATTGTTTTTCCTGCGGTGCAAAAGCAATCTACAAAATTACATATTCATTTTAATTATATTGCATTAGCAAAAATGTTTTCAGAATTTTCTGAGAATAGCATGGTTAAGCAAATGAATTTGGACTTATCTTAAAATCAGATCTACCTTTCAGTAATAAATGCCAACTTCTTCATAAAAGTGTGCTCATACTACAAGTGTGCTTCAATGAATATGACAAGAATTACTGGAATTTTCAAAAATTAGCTTTGACTTTAACAAATCAGGCCCGAGTGGGCGTTATGGGCTCAAACCCGCTGTACTTTTACTCCATTTGAAAAGAGTTTCGAGCTTGTTTCATCAACTTCAAATAGTATTTTGACTAATTTCTAAACTTCGCAAGGAGAATAATCCTGTTTGTGTTGCTATGAAAAGTTTTTTTGAACTTTTGTGAATAACGCTACTGATGAAGTTTGCGAGTGTCAGACATTTGCGTTGCAGACCAAATGTTGTAACATAAAATATCACCTTTTCGTAAAAGTTTAATAAAAGATGCAACTGATGATATGCTCCATTTTACATCTCTACAACTGAACTTCTCATATCGATCAGTGCAACCCTGCTTACTGCAATTGCCAAATAACATTTCAAGACAACTACAAGGTTTTCTTGCTCTGTCAGAAAAAGATTAGTTTAAGATTTACTTTGAACCCACAAAAAAGTTACGACAATTTGGCAACTTCAATTTTCACAGTGTAGCTTATCCAAATTTCGCTTTCAAATGCACAGGCCTTTTATATTCCAATACAATTTTAATGGAAGCAGTCTTGCAGGGCAAAATATTGATCTTTAATGTGGTCGTTTTTCGTTTAGCGAATACAGATGGGCCTGCTGCGTGTAAGGAAATACGATCGGAAAAGTTGACTTGTTATTTGCATAAACGCAAATATAGTTATCAAGTGAAGCGCTTAAATGTTCAAGTAACCTGGTACGAAGATAAAAGATAATACTATTTTACTGTAAATGTTGGAGGCAGAAGCTGTCTCGCTCTCGGCACAAGGCTTTGCATCAAAGCAGGAAATGTACTTCGTAAAAGATAATTAGTCACCATTGCGTAACAGATTGCCTCCAACTTTATTTGTCGGAGCGCCTTCCTACACACCCGCTTCCAACAACAATACCACACCCAGAGGCACTATTTACAGCTGTCCTTTTCAAGGTCACAAGCTTGGTTTCACAACCTGCAAAGACAGGATACAATTCAGTAAGCACTTTTATATTTTGATTGATAACTTCAAAGCAAAATAACCGTGTAATTTGACGAAGTTATTAGAGACGGTTATCAATCTCTAGCGTTAGATCTGAGCTTTGCAAAAACATTTACAAAAGCTAAATAAATTAGGTCATCAATGACCGTAAGGATACCTCTGACCGAACACCACTGGGCAAAACTTTAAATTAAATTGCTCTGGAACAAGTACTCCATCGAACGCAAACAGCACACAAGAACAAAAAGTGTGTCAGTCAATACAGTGATTGTTTCTACCAATTCTGAGGTATTTTTTGCATTACTGAATATTGTAACATCTTTTGCGGGTAACATTGTCTAAAAATGCCGTATTGCAGAACAGTAACAACCAAATTGTTTTAAAGATTAGGTCAATGGTCGAGGTAACTCATGAATTTGTAAATTGTATTAAGTCTAAGCGGTATACGTTGTGGTTCCTAATCGAACCCATGTACAGCTTTTTCTATCAAATTAAGTCGAGTCATTTAACGTCGTTACAGCGCACGACTCGATAACTTTTGCATGGAAAGTGGTCAAATTTTTGTACTATCAAAGTTGGTCTACCAAAATGTGGTGCGGCGCAAGTAGCCAAGTTTAAACTCCGGTTTAGACTGTTGCCAAGAGTGATGTTCAGAATCACCAAAACTATTTTGCGTTCCTTTGAAGCAGGGTAAGAAAAAGCATGGCTTATGTCCACGTCCAATTTTGGGGCGAATCTGCTATGATTGTTCTTGATCTGAAGAGCTAGCCTTTGTACTGTACCCAGCTTCATGAAAGATCTAGTTAGACTTGATCTTGCAGAGTGAGCTTGGCTTAGCCGAGTTGCCAAGTAATGCGATAGCTCACCAAAGTTGTACTCCTTCCATATTTAATAAAACAATCAGGTCAAACCCATCATTTAGGTCATAGATCTCTTGTGTCAATATCCACATTCTCTTTCATAAACGCAATTCGCACCAAAAATCTCTATACGTAACTTTCACCACAATTTGACGGTGAAACGATTTTACGCCTGTGGTCAGTGCGCCAGTAGTAAGGCTATGACGATATGTCAGACTTGAACTATCCATTGATGCTGAACAAGAAAGTTGGCACAGGGTAAACTGTAGCGTAGCCAGCCCAAAAGCTTTGCGGGACCAAATTTTTTTGACTACAAGCGAGCAACAGTTTTTTGTTTGGGTCACCGACTCTCAAAGCACATAACGACAAAATATGATAGAAAGTTGGGGGATGGCCCCCCTGGCTATGCCTATGAGCGTGAAGTTAATAGAATATCGAGTTGGTCAAGGGTAACGCATTAGACACAGTCAGCATATGACCCATAACAGGCTGAAAGTAAAGTAGGTGAGTGACCAAGGCTTTAGTCAAGTCCGTGTTGATTTGTCAATGGTCACAAGTCCTTGGAGAACTGATCAAAGAGCTGAGCATAAAGCTGCACAGACACCGTTAAGTTTGTACAAAATTTTTTAATTTATGCATTCTAGATTACTGCATTTGTAAAGAACATAACTGCTTTTCCGCTCAAAATATTATGTTTAACTTGTTTAAAATTTTGTTTGTTTCATTTTCAGAAAATGAAGGTGCTATGGGAATTTCAATGGATTTGGATCCAAATGGAAACCAATTAATTGTTAGCATATTTTTGTAGTTGTAAAATACTTCAGAGTAGCCCTTGTTTATAATTATGCATCATCACTGTATAAATGTAGTGCGAGTATCAGAGATGTAGTCGAGACCTAAGTTCGAGACCGAGACCAGGTTAAAACCTCCAGACCGAGGCTTCATCAAAAAATCAAAGGCGGAGACTCGAGTTTCGAGACCGAGATTCGAGACTTAAAAAATTGTGGATTTTGCTAATATTTTTCTAAAACTTTTCCGAAAAATGCCAATACCATTTCGAAGTTGAAATTGTTTCGAATTTCTGACATTTTACCTACCTGCCTTAGTTGTTTCGTATCTGCAAATACAACAGACAAAAAACACCTTAAACTGCAGAAGTTTTACTAAGCCATATTGTTGCAGTATTCAAAGTTTCAAGTCAATAGGCTTGTGATCGATACCTGTAGCCTTCGAGACGGAGACTCGCAAATATGGGTCGCGATACTCGTCTCGAGACTGAGACCAAGTCTCGTGGCTCAATCACTGGCGGCTTTAATTGCTTTGGTATTGAAAAGAGATCAAAGTAATAACAAGCGGGGTTTTAGATGAGACTTTCTGCGGGTAGCAGATAGATTGGGGATATCAGCTGGTTTTTCCACTACTGGGTACCAGACGCTAGCCCATATATTTGGGGAAAAATATTTTTGTGAGTTTCTATACAATGTTTCGTTGAAGCAATATTGTTTTCAATTTTATGCAGCTGCCTCGAGACTAAAAAACTGCTTTTGTTGGTACCCGGGTAGATCGGATTTTCGCGTCCTGTTGAAATTACTCTGATTAAAGCTTTTTTTGGTACAATAAGTTAATCGCGTCGGGGTAGCTTTGATGTGTTTGATCAAAATTTTTACATCACTGCTGCCTAAGACATTTTAATTAAGAAGTCTATATTGTTGGCCTTTAATCGATCGGAGATGAAATTCGCATCATCTTGTGCAGATTTTCTTAATTAAGTCCAATTGGTCTTGTAGTTTTGATGAGGTTGAAAGCGTTTTTCGATGGCATCGCTATGGACAGGTGGACCTAAATCACGTTTTTTTTCAGTCACGTGGAGTCTAATCCAATTAAACGTAAAGTTTGTCCAATACGTTCGCCTCGTCGGTGTACTGTGCACTTTTAATCCTTATTCTGTTTTCATCACTAGCGTAAGCCAATTGCCCGTATGACAATTAATGTATTTGTAGATCTCAGCATGACAGCTGATTCTGATTACTATGCAAGCCATACAAGTTTCGATCAGGGCCTGAGAAGCTGAGGGGCCCGACATCAGTCTTCGTACCACCCGGTAAAATTTTTCTCGGAGGCCCTGCTGCTGACTGTTGCAGCAACTACGGGGAAACATTTTTCACTGAACACAGAATTGTCAATGTGCTGTTTGTAAAGTGCCCCAAGTAAACAATATTTTGTCACTGACTTTGCATGTTGTGCTTACACATTCGGCGCATTTGCTTTTCTGCATCACACTGTAACTTTCGTTTCTCATGCTTTTACGTAATTTTCACAACTTCGCTGAAAACATGTCACATATGCTAATGTAATTCTACTCCCTTTAATGGTAATCTCCAACCCATTAGGGAAGAATTCTACATGGTTCGCTAGCGGCTCAGTGACGTAACAATGTGAATTTTTATTAAAATCCGCAAGAGTGACTCGGTGGGGTAGTTTTGTAACAACGTAGATCAAATTAGGTTCACTGAAAGTAAAATGCACTGAAATATCTGTTTAGACTGTAGAGTTTCTTGCTTTGAGGTTGCAGCCACCGTAATGAGCTATTTTTGTTTGATTTTGTTAAACGTATTCAACAACAAAATTTGTTTGATTTTGTTAAACGTATGCAACAAAAAAAACTTATTCTATTCCGTAGCAAACTACCGTGAAGTTCTGACTCACTTCGCGGTAGTTAGCTACGGAATAGAATAAGTCAACAGCAGTTGCTACGAAATGCAGGCAGTCGTCTGTGAAAAGACTTCGTTTTGCAACCAGCGCGTACTCTGCATTGGTACCCGCCTTGTTGATTGGACAAACGTGTCCTTTAATCGGATTTTCTGCAAGCTGACTGGAAGAAACTTGGTTCAGACCTCACCCAACCGGGCATGACATCCAATGCAGACACCTACGCACATGTATAAGAAATGTGTATACTTCCACGTCATTTTTTTTCTTGCTTTAAGTTTATGGGTTTCAAAATTTGGCCCGCGTTTATTTGTTTCGTCTTAATTCTTTTTCTGAAAAAACACGATTGTAACACTGTCAATACAGGACCCCTCAATTGATGTACTTGGTGGATGTATTAGAAAAACAACCCACATCAATTCATGATTTGAGTCACAATTACCGCCGGCCCGCGATGCTGACGTCAATCACGATTAAGGCAAGCGTGGTTGCCATAGTCGCGACTGGCGTCATAGAGATGATGCTACGTTCCTTTAAGACAAATTTCAAGCAAACCATCACGTGTAGATGTAGTTTGGGCACTGAAAGTAAAAGGAAATTTTTCTGTGAAAATGCAAGTCTTGTACCATCAAACCAATCCCTTTGTTTTTTGGAAATATTTATCCGAACATAACAATCATGATAGGTAAGCAGCAGTCACGGCCGTGGCTTACATATTCCTGATGTCGGTAAAAGTGCAATATCCGTGTCCAATTCGATTTCATAAAAGTAAACATCGTGGGCGCAATCCCACTCGTCGGATTTCACTGCCGACTTGCCGGTGCTTCGGTTTGCCTTTGATGATTGATCACGTCTGGATTTTTCACCTCAAAAAAATTAAGTTCACCTTCATTGCACAAATTTCATCTAGATACAATGGTTTGCTGGAAAGTTGTCTGATAAGAACGCAGCTTATGGCAGTCATAACGTGAAAGGAACTACAGTAGGTCGTTACGACGTAGGTCACGACAGTGGCAACCAACGCTAATCTTGCCTTCCTCTCTGAAATCCCCTGGTGTCGAAAGTCTTAATGCATACTTCACAGGTTTGTAAAAAGCGGCTGCGGTAAAGTTCTCAGCAATTGGTCCTACTAACGCAGCTATTCGTATATATGTGTTAAATTTTTTTTGGAAAATATCTGTTTAACCACATAAAATTTTCTGATAAACTAAGGCTCATCAAGTCGAACGTTTCATTCAAATGAAGTTTTACGCCAGCGCTCTGTGTACTTTACTATTCAAAGCCGTTTTCACTCAAATGTTTTTCTAATTTGGCCATAGCACTTACACGCAGCCTTCAACTATATTTTTGTGTTGAAAAAATTAGAATTTAGCCAAAATTGGAATAGCCTGTGTTACAACCTCTCCGATGGTGCTGCGTTGATTGTGTGATTCACCACGAACGGGATGTGCGTGAAGAACAACACCATACATATATGTGGCGCGAACAAGCAATAATAGAGTGATCA
>JGI24021J15306_10004217_pt1 | contig 16609 bp, 12 predicted proteins | sample Ectturendosymbi1_FD_15306 | JGI IMG/M metagenome (IMG submission 15306) | reverse complement strand
ATATGCATATTATGTCAACAAACTTCGCCAAAACGTTGGTTTGGAAACATGAATATGACATCAAATTGTGACGTCACAAACAGCGCACATCAAATACAGATGACCACCATATGCCACTGAATGAAACCCCCCATGAAAATTTTCTGCGTACGCCACTGCTCCCAGGGGTAAGTTTACCCCAGGTAAAGAACCACTGGCCTAGACACTATTAGTTTAAAATGAACTCGTGTTCCAAAATCGTATAGAAATGAGGTCAGTTTTAGTCAAATAATTTAAAACACTTTGTCTTCACACTTCACAAGCGACTGAACTGCCCTTTGTAGACAAGCAACCAGCTACGTAACTGTAACACGCCATGCTATAGCACACCTTGTTAGCGCTGCTTCAATTGTTTTCATGGGAAAAAGCATAGCTCCCTTCTCACGTGAATGTTTTTCACTAGTTTAGCAATGCTGGAACTGCTACTCGACAGATATTCATGAACTTATGAGCTTTTTCGCAAAATGCTACAAAATAAACTTTCAGTTGTCTTTGCGCTCTAGCAGTAATGGTTAAAAAATATTCAGAGCAAAGAAAGCTCCCGCTGAGATGATGGCTGTATGTACTGCCACAGCTATTGTTTTGCAGCAATTTCTAAATTATAGAATGGCAAATGTATGGGTGGGTGGAAACGTGAGAGCGACGCGGAACGCCACAAACATGTTTCTGCAACAAGAACGTAACAACATCGTGTTAAATTTTCTTCGCCTGCCTCTTCGTTTACGAGCTTAGAACTTTTTTGCACTCTTTTCTCTACTTCAAGTGACAGCATAGTCTAGCGTTCCGCATATTTTCGCGTTACTTGTAGTTTCCTTACAAAATTATGTTGAGTGCGTGATGCTTGAGCACCAACCACTCCGAGGTATAAGAGACTAATAATTTTTTGTCTTGCAACTGGGGAAGTGAACTTTTTGATTTTGAAAAATTTAAAATCTTTGTATAACAGTTTATCAATTTAAAAATCCAGAGCCAAATGGGTCCTACTTGACTCATTGCACACACCCAACATACACACCCGGTAAAACAGTACAGAATGAAGAGGACCACGTCGCATGACCTTAAATATGCAAAAGCAATAGTTCTACTATACTTAACCAAGTATTCTAAAAACTTTATCATACGCTATTACACACCTCGCAATACATGCACACTGTGTAAACCACGCTGACTTTGACAAATTGCTCCAGTACATCTCCGCTCAAAGTATTTACAAACGGTTTGGGGACGAAGAGCTGATAAACGTTTTTGTTGACATCGCAATGCGTGATTGGATCTTCAAACATAGTCTCATCTTGAACCACCTCATTATCTGCAAATGCACTGTAAACGTAATGGCCCGTGAACATTTGTGGTTTTGAAATGTGTGGCCAAATTCTGCCCCGGAATTTCGCAGGTGACCCAGTCGTGCAAAAGCAGAGTTCGTAGGGGTTTTGGATCGCAACCGTTTGAAGATCCTATAGTCAGTATTACCGAGCCTTGGTAAGTTGCCAATGGACATATGAATTAATGTTGCTGGTTGTGAGCGTGCAATAAAGTTATAATCTAAACAATCGGCAAGTAGGGAACGATTCTTTCCAGAGGAAATACATGATGTTCTCGGTCAAGTTTCCAAGTTATAATGAGCAGTTGTTAAATTTTTCAAACAGTTGCCGCTATTTGCACTGTGAGTAATTTTCCGCAGGCTTAACCTTTGAAAGCCTACGAAGAAATTTTTCCACACAACTGGAACAGCGACGAAAATAGTGCATAGGCTACAAATTCTTTCATGCAAACCAAAGAGTTTTGCAAAACGAAAATATGGGGTAATTTGCCGGTCTGCATAGGCAGTTTCAGCCCATCAACCCATTTCTAAACAATGCCGATGTCCGGAGTCCACAACATAGACTCATGGAAATCTTTTCTCCATGATACTGAGCTGTCACCTGTCAATGACGTCCCAAGTTGATATCCAAACTGGAAATTATTTGTACTTTATGGAATCAAATGCATAAAGTAGAAGTTGCTCGAATTACAAGGTGTCAAATTGAAATACAGCTTTCAATCACGAAATTAGCAAAAATGTCTGTCAAGACTTCAAAGCAACAAAACGCAAAGCCTGGCGGCGGAAATATAAAGAAGTAACGACGCTAACGCATCGGTAATATTTCCAATGTATTATCCACATACAAAAAAATTATTTTCTCTGTACAGTTTGTGGAAAATACTGCACAGGTATGCATCACATTAAGCTCGCTGTCTGTCTGTTGCAGGTTAGTATTGTTTTGCTTGTTAGAACAAGTGTGGGATTAAAAAAAGTGGTTGTTTCGTTTGGGCTTAACTCCTAAACAACATAAGCATGCGGACATTTTAGATAATCGATAACTTTATGCTTTTGTTGGCCATTTCGTGATCGTTAGTCAACAAAGCCTGTATGCAAACGCTTCTTTTGGCTTCTCGTATTGATGATGTATGAAAAACAAACCAACAGCATATGCTGCTGTGCATGTCGGCAAATGTAATTATAGAGTTTTCAGAAAAAACAACGTGGTGCTGTGAAACTGTCATCAAGAAATTCCCCAACGAAATTTCCTTAACTGCGGTCCGGTTCAAACCTTTTGCGTCCATTTTTGATTTATTAGTAATAACACTTTTGATTCAACAAAGCAAGAAGTTTCGTGTTTTTTATTGGTTTATGTTTTAGTTAGTAGTGATAAGCAATCTCACGATTTTTGTTCCTACATAGCTTGACTGGATGGAACTCATTTTCACGGTTCTGGGATAACTGCCACCTAGGACAATGACCACCCGGATAACTGCCACCTATATATTGAATTCTTTACTTTTATTAAATCCATTTCAACTTCACAAGGTACTACTTTCTTATCAAAAATTTTGAAATCACAAATGTGCATAACAAAAGTTTCTTCATCCTCTGACCACTTTAAAGAACCTTCACTTCAACTTTAATACTTTTACGTGCAGAATGTCCTACCGATGTCATTATATCTTCATAAAGATTCTTAAGGTCAGTACAAACCATACGTTTGTATGAGCCTTTTCAATTTTTTCACAGGAAAATTCTCTCATGCATACTACTGCATCGTATTCATTCCATGCACTCATCAACCCATTAAGTTCCATGCGTTTTAGTTTTGCGCATTGCTTTACCTTGGCTTTTGATTAGTAAGTAACATGGCAGCAACAGCAATGTTGCAACTCGCTCTTGCTGCACTATGTTAAAGTAATAATATGATGGAACAGTGGTTTCCAACCGCCATGCCGCGAGAATTCCTCTGCGTGCCCCGACGCGATAGTGTAAACTGAACTTGCCGCTCAAAGTTGATTGTGTAAAATGCATTATCCTGGGTGGTTGTTGTCCTAAGTGGAACTTATCCGGCTGGCAGTTGTTCTGGGTGGCGACAGTCCTGTGTGGCTGTATCCAGAAACCCTTTTTCACACTTTTTTCCCCATGACCTCACAACAAAGTTGTATTTACTCTAGAATATTTCAGCTTTTAGCACTTCCTGTGCATAACTTAATGTACTGGGTTGATCCGTTTGTCTTTTACATGAGGTTGAGCTGTGTTCAGGATGAGTTGCAGGCAAAATAGGTAGGGTAGTGACAGGAATTATATTTGTTAGACATAAGTCATACGCGGGTGAAATGTGAGAGAAATCTTTCAGAATATAAGCCAAAGTTGGCAGCATTTAGAAAGAATAACCCACCTCGGGTAAAATGCCGGAGTTGATTAATGTAAGTACCATTCTTAAAACTAAAAATACGTGATTTTCAGCACTTGGCAAGAACAATGCTGGAGAAGACAGTAGTCTCTACCGACATGCCATAAGTTACCAGTTTCGCAATTACGGAATTTTTTCGAAATGGCATTAAATTGGCGAAACAAGCAGACCCTTTGGTTTTGACACATGGAGCAAACAAGCAGACCTTTTCATTTTCACGAGTATACGGTCGCGCTGAAAAGTGTAAGACCACCTGCCTAAAATCTGGATTTTTGCAAAAAGTTTAGAAAATTGTCTCATTTGCTTCATCACACTGTTTTTTATGTTGGAAGAACATTGTTACATAATTGATGCTTCTGTTACAACTTTTAGGAGTGAACTTTTTAATGATCTGGTTGTCTTCAAAGCAAGAATGTTCAAAATTATCGCAAGTTTTACTGCTGCAAATTTGGGCAAAAAAAGGTTATCAAGTGTAGACAGGTTAAAAATTATTATACTGCATGAAGAGGGGTAAGGCAAATATCTGACAAACTGAAGTTCAGCAAGACTTTAATCCATCAGGCAGTCGCCAGATTGAAGATGTTTGATAGTTTTCAGGACTTGAGCAGCACTGGTAGGCCCAAGGTCACCAGTCAAAGAGATGATCACATTGCAAAGAAGATGATAGTGCGCTTATCCAGCACTTTCAACAAAACGATTTAATCAGATTTGCTGCTCACAGATGCAGATGTCAGTACATCTACCCTGAAACGTCGTTTCAGTGATTAATTTGGGCTCAGAGCCTACAAACTTGCCAGAAAGCTTAGGCTTGCACCTTCCATGAAAACTAAGAGAAAAACCTTTGCAAAGCCTCACCTTGATTGGGACCTCTTAAAAGTGGAGGAAGGCATTATTGATGGATTGCAGTCTAGACTGAATCAGTTTTTCAGATATTTACCTTTCTGAGTATCCCTCTTCATGCAATATAATAATTTTTGACCTGTCCACACCTGAAAACACCTTTTTACTCATATTTTCAGCAGTAAAACTTGCTATAATTTTGAACATTCTTGCTTCCACGACAACCATATCATTAAAAAGTTCACTCCTGAAGGTTGTGATAGAAGCATCAGTTATGTAACAATGTTCTTCCAACATAAAAGCAATGTGACGAAGCACATGACACAATCTTCCAAACTTTTTGCAAAAATCCAGATTTAACTCTTGAGCGCGACTGTAACTTGCTTCGTCAACACACCGCCAGCACCGGAGAGCTTCCCACTCGTGAGCAGAATGGAAGCGATTTTGACGATGGTGCAATGATGTGCAATCGATATATTTTGGAAGCCTCCTGTTTTAATGAAAAAATGTTTCTGCGACAACACGAAGCATGCACGGACAACAGAGATAACAAGTAACGTTAAAGAAAGCTTCGCAGGCACGGTTGAGGATGCGAACTGGAACAAGTCAAAAGAAATAAATAAAAAAAACAATTTGCAGAATGAACTTCCTGTATACACGAAGATGAGCTTAAAGACACCGCGAGCTGAGAGCATGTGGCCAAGCTCCTTGTCGGTGAGAGGTGTCCTGCATGGTCTTGCAGCACGCAGTACTAGCGTTAATGTCGCTTTACCGAAAAGTAATGGAACGATGACGCCTGTTGCGAACATTACAGCAAAGCGCAATCGGAAAATACATCTTTTTTGTTCTTTTTTACCCCTGTCACCATAAACACTTCAAGAAAACAGCGTCTGTACCAACGTCGGCCGCAACCCCAACGGTGGGCTTATTTATATTTGCGTTTTGTTTCGAGAAGAAAAAACGCCTATTTCAGCACAATGCTTCAGAGTAGGCCATGGGTTAAAGTACAGCGCCCCACTGCGCATAAGAAGCATCCCAGGGTTGAGATTATAGGTTGCCGTGGCCAGAAATTACGAGAATGCTTGTCAGAAAGCAAGGGATTTCCAACAAAAATCAAAACTAAGTACAGAAAACATCACACACAACGACGCACATCAGCGACGATAAGAAACACCCCGTTTCTGTGACAGACATCAGTTCTTGTTTCCCAAAAAGAAGAACTGCAATGCGTTGTCTAGCAACGTGTTACTCGCTGCATTGAGACATAACACTAAGGTAGATAGAGATGTTGACGTGAAAGCAGTGAGAACGTACGATTAAATACAGGTAAACAAAAGGGAAAGAAATAAAGGTTTAGCAAGACACTGAATACAGACAGACAAGGAAGCTGAAGCTATAGCGGAGATGCCACCAGCAGAGGTTTCGTCGTATGTTAAAGGTAATCTTTTTACAGGCGTTTTACAAATCAATGTAGAACACGCTGCCTCGCAGGCAACTGTTTCACCGTTTCTGTCGGCGATATTCAGCATCTAAAAATAGTAGGACTAAATTGCTGACTCAAAATTTTTTTTTTAATCCAACAACTAGTAGAGCTGTACACGCATTAAACTCTTCTAAATAAACTATCTTCCATCCTTGCCCTGAAAATGGCAAAGGCATGCTTATCAAGAGACCGTCTGATGTGAGCACAATTTTAACTGAACTATTGGCGATGCACCATTTAGCTTACCAAAACATGCAGTTATCCTAGCAAATAAGGCACTTGAAAATGTCACAATGGCTTCCTACGCTTCTTCCTAATACGACTGCATAATGGGCAAGGTTGAAGATACGATGAGTCGCGCAGCAAGTTACGTCGATTTTCGAGGTCAAGATCGCCGCGTATGAGCAAGATGCAAGTCCACGCGCACTGTTTCATCCGTGCTCGCTGGCAATTCAGCAAACAATATTTTACTCAAAAAAGCATTCTCGTGCAGGGAGCACACTAGCTTCAAAAATCAAGCAACAAACGTTCAATACTGCATGGCGTGTTTACGTGCAAAAAAAAGAAAAACAAACGAACGCGACCTTTTTGTCAAATCGTGTCTTAGATATGCTGCAGATAAGGTCACTTGCAATGTCCCTGAAACAGTTGTCGAAACTTATTCACAAAAGAAAGAAATAAATCATCTTTGTCCGTGACGCCCCTCGTTTTCGTTGCCTCCTAACGGCGGCCGACACCAACCAACTTGACCAGCGGGTGGAGCCACAGCTTTTCTCAGTAACCGTGGTTCCACGTGCTGACGAGCAACGCTTCATTAAAAGTCATATTCAGACACGAAAATGTACAAGCGGGAGATAAAACTTGTCCAACGTCGCCGCCGATACAGTTTCAAAGTCATATCTACCACATAGTCACCAGGTCCAGCCAAAGGCCTATTCGTTAAAACTATGCCTGCCATTCTTCGTTTCCTTTTTTTCTTTGTCACCCGGAAGGTCCGGTCTTTGTTGCCGGCTGTGAGGAAGAAGTAATGCCGATCGCCGGGATAGCTCTTGGACAAGCTCATCCTAAAGAGGGGTTTGTTGGCGGGGGTGTGGTTGCGCACTGTTATGTTGTGGTAGGAGATCTGCTTCGGAAGTTTAATGCAGGCCCGCTTGTTTTTCGCCTTGCGACAACGTTGCCTCGCGCATCTTCTGCTCGTGTTACGACGACAATCCAAGAAACGGATTCCGGGAGCACACGCCGTAAAAGTCGTCATCCATCGCACGCGCAGGCATTTCGGTGCAATTTGTGCAGCAGGCGCAGCAGAGAGTGCGTGACATGCAAGATAAACAACAAAACAAGTGGTGAGATAACAAGCGACTCTGTCCGCAGTGAACCAACCCTCCACGAGTTTTGAACCAAAACTTTGGTATTCGCTGGGCTCTTAGTGTCTTTGCGAAATGTTTCGCGAGGGCGACAATCACAGAAACCGAAAAGCAGTGCAACCGCATCCCTCCGATAACACTCACACACACACACAAAGAAATAACAGGTGAGACATCGCCCAACCGCTCCTACCTGCTCGAAAGTTTGGCGTAATTTTCTGGACATTCTATATCGACACACTTGAAGCCGCCCCTTGTATTGAAACAGGTTTCAGATGCGGAGCAATTGTCGGTTTGTTGAGCGCACTCGTCGATGTCTAAAAAAAGAAAGCCATACGTCACAAAAGACTAGCAGTTCGTCAGCACAACAAAGCTTGGGATGGTGAACGACGCCGATTGAATGCCGCAAAACAAACACTCGCTGCGCTGAGACGAAGTAACATTCACGCTACATGTTCGAGCATCGGTGCGCTTGTACAGACCAGGGGGTCAAGAAACGGAAAATGTATTTGAATGAGACAGAAAACTTGACTCGTTTCAGGCTGGTACCGGTCAAACCAACGGTTTACGTCTGCAGCGATCCTTGTCGGTGCAGCGACAGGTTGTCCTCCTTATGCGAAAAACGGAACAAACGTTGACGTTATTGCAAGCATGTGACAACGTAAAAGCCCGCGCAACACCCTGCGTCACTAACCTTGGCAAGCACGTCCAAACCTTTTGATTGTGTAACCGTCAGGACATACGCACGAGTAACTTCCGAGTGAATTTTCGCATCTGTACAGGCATTGGGAACCGGCCGCTTCATTGCATTCATCGATGTCTGCGAAAACAAGCACCGTCCTTGCTACGACTGTCATTGCCAACGAATCGGAACCGTCCTGACGAATGCTCATGCGTTAGACAAAATTTATGAACCTCTGGAAATGCGCAGTGTGGTACACGAACTTCCATCTGATAGTGATTATAAATGAAGCAATTCAAAAGCCTGAACAGGGTTTCAAGACATGAGTGCTTCGTAAAATGTTTAATTTATCAAGGGGATTCATACAACATGTCTTAAAGCACGTAACTTCCTTACGTGTCTGTTAATTTCAATTATGAACTGACCATGGTACATTACTGCATGTATGAATAATGGTAACTTTCCCGGCTTAGAAATATCTGCTTATTATATTAAGTATTTACGTCTTTCACGTGTGTATTGCAACCAGCTAAAAACATAGCCACCTAGAGGGCAACAGAGAAAATACAATCATCCAAAAATATGCTCCAAAGTTTTAAAAACGCATAGAAGAAAACGATTTTCAAACAGAAAACAAAAGCACATCAGGCACAAGTTTATTTTACTGCCGGAGTGGACCCAGCCATGTCCTTCATTCTGGCTGATAGGTTTTTTCAATAAGGTTGAAAACTCATCGAATTTCACGATAAGCGCCAACATTATGGGTTACCTTCGCAAGTGTTCGGTCCAACAGTTTCGTTTCCCATTCGGTATCCTCGCTTGCAGTCGCACCTGTACGACCCTGGAAGATTGACGCACCTGCCTCCTGCTCCACACCTATTCGTGCCGCTGTCTGAGCACTCGTCGATATCTGCAAAAACAGTTGTTACCTTGATTGACTTGGTCGTCAGCGAACGAATAACGCAAGAGCAGCGATGAAACATCGTCGTGATTGACGAGTGCTAGCGCTGCCTCTGTCAGCAAAAGCAAGGTACGTAACATGTTTTCAGTCCGCTGTGCAGGAAAGCAACATCAGCTGAACTGCTTCGGTGAAGCGCTTGGTTCGCTGCCGCGATGCAGTCTGATGCGATGAAGATGGTTGCAATTGTGCTTCAAAGTGGGACACCGCAAACCAAATGCCCGCACCTCATTCAGCCGGTAACAACCTGAGCTAACCGGTCAAGTCCGCTTTTTTCCCGATGCTTCGGAAACTTAAGGCGTTTGGCGAAAGGTCGAGTTGAAAAAAAGTTTCTGTTGCTTCCTATGCCAGGCAAGGGGATAGTTTAGAGAGCAACCAGTTGCAAAAACAGGAAACAATTTGTGCACAAGGGAGCATTTTCTCCAATAACCGTGAAAACGGCTTCTTTATCTGGAGAAGAAAGTATTTCACACAAAGCCTGTGGTGGGCATAACGAAAATTCTTTGCAACTTTTGCAGGGAAAAATCTCCCACCGACCTACAACCAATGAGGGTAATTGAAAACACTGCGCTATAATTAGAAAAACATTTCCTTCAAAATAACACATCTTTCCGCACCGCCACGAAATATTGACTAAGTCTGCATTTGTCAGTTAAAACTGTTCTGCATTACGTCAAAGTGAAATAACCTCATCGAAAACAAAATGTAACGTCAACGTGTGAAATAAATCAATACATCATAAATAAATAAATCCAACCTCGCATTACCATGGTACGGCATTTTCTAAAACTAAATACTTTACGTAGTCAGCGTATCCAGTGGCAATCCATGATTACAAGATGTTGAAACTGCTTATATCATTCGCGATCTATACACCTGTGATTCTTTCTCATGGAAACAACGTCTTTTTCCTATTGTACTATGATTCGTTTCATAAAAAAACAAAAACTTTGCAACGCACAAGAGCGTGTTGAACAATCATATGAACGTCTTACTTTTTCTTGACATCAAGTGTTAAACAGCCAATCCCACAAGTATCGCAGACACTACTGAACTTTCATTGCTTCGTGTTAGACAATAGAAACATTTAGTTGGCAATCCGTATCTGCCTAGACTAGAGTTTGGGATCGTTATACTAAAGTACAAGCACAAAGTAACATCTCGAAAAACAGGAAAAATATAAGAACATTAATATTGCAGTGTTCTGTTCGGGATAGAATACACTTTGAAATATTTGAATGCCAGGGCACCGAAAAAAGTCCAACACGAAAGAAAAGCATTAAATAGTTTTTTGACAGGTTTCTTTTCAAATCTCGCCTTTTTTCTGCAATGGAAAAGAAAACTTTTAGCGCAAAGTTTGAAAAATTTATTAAAGAATGGGATTTTGAATGAATAGATTCCAGCTTGTACACGTTCCTCTCCATTGAAACTGCGCAAATCCTGTGCGTGGTGATATCGTACAAATTGCACAGACACGCCTTGTCGAATAAGACGCGCGAAAGTATTATTTAATCTAGGGCAATGATGAAAGGCTTTTGCCGCAAAATGATCCAGTGACGACGCCCCTGCCTCGATCAGCAGTCTAGAACATTTCCGCAGATCGAAGACGATGTGTTTTGGAAGCGCATATTTTGCAAGACGCTTGAGAGCACGCTTTCACTGCGGGCTAGTGATGAATGCTCGTCGGACAAGTCTCAATATGTTGCTGCTGTGAAGTGTCTTCCCATCTTTTGCGTGTGCAACGTCACGTGAAATGAGTGGTTCGCAAAACTCGAGAACTCTTCAGCGCCGACACAAGTTAAGTGCAAATTGGAAAACGTCGGAGCATAACGGATGAAGGGAAAAATTTCGAAGTATTTTTTCAAGTAGAAAAGGTTTGCCAGCGGCTATTTCAGGCGGTCAGACAACGTCCCAGTCTCCTGAACTACGTCGGAGGCAGGAGCAGAACGCCTGCCACTAAGAACCGCTGACCATGACATTGCTCGGCACATTATCTTCATTGAAGCAGCTGCTAGTATGAAGTATCACCACTTTTCTGTGGCCTTAGGATCACAAACACACTTCGCCAAAAGAAAAGTCATTAAAGACATTCAATATAGTCAAGAATTTGCTTGCAAACAAAAATGAACTGAATGAGATAAACGTTTCTAAGACGNTAAGGGTTTAGTGANTGTTCTTGCAAAAACAGTTAGGTTGTGATCACTTTGTCNTAGTGGCGGGTCATTCGTAACGTGTTTTGTTGGGAACCGTGAACTNATTGCAGAACACGCCGTTTCTTTGTGCGAATGTTGAAAAGAAGCAAAGAAAGTTTCCCTTCTCCCTCCAACATGAAATAATTTATTTTTGTTATCTTGCCAACGTCGAAGTTTTACTATTCTCTAAGAGAAAGTAAACACAATTTGCAGATAACCGTGGTTTTCAACAGGCCCATGTTACTACGCTTCACGTTGGTCACGCGAACTATTTTGACATCTGTCGTTAAAAGCATTGGCAATGCATCCACGTTAGCCTGTCAGTCAGTATTAGCAAGCGCGCGATCGCGTTTTCTAGTAGAAAATAGAACACACGAACCTATGCAAGAACGCTGATTAGCACTTGGCCGAAAACCAGGTTCGCATTGTATGGGATCTTGACATCTAAATCCACCGTCTTCATTGATGCACGTCGAACCTTCAGCACACGTATGGCTTCCTTCTGCGCACTCATCTACATCTGCGGGAAACAATTTTAAAAGTGAACACACCAGTCAACGTTGTTACAAGCGAATAAAGAAATGCTGAATGAAGACGGAGATTTCCATATTTCTGCTAACGTCACTTCAAAAGGAAACAATGGGAGCAGTGAGCTGGTGTAAACTGCTGACGTCAGCTTCATGGCATTTCGGAAAAAAAGCCATAACATATCTGTGAATAATTTCATACAGTTTAATACAGCATATCTTTGAATGTCAGAGGGAAATAAAATTTCAGCTCAAAAGTTAGTTCAGTGAAATTTCGAGGTGAGACAATACGCATGGAGCCGCTGAAAACAAGATAATCGGATGTAACAGAGGTTGACTGAAAGGTTTGTCTTTTTTATACGCTTCATCAGTACATTCTTTCTTGAACAAGGTATGACCAGTGTGAAGTTTGATCGCGCTTGTCGTCGTCATGTGCGAACGCCAACGTCTCTAAATTCAACTTCCTTACAATGGGCAAGCTATCACTTAACTTCAATGTTCGTCGGCCTCACAACTTCATTGGCCAGCTTCTCACGAGCTTATCTTACGCATAGGTAGGTGAGTGATTTTCGTCAATGCAAGCACGTCTGTCGTACGGTCAAGCAACGTAGCTGTACCTTGTAGAAGTTGCCATCACAGACAACGGCGTTAAATAGTCACGGTGGCGCAAAATTCAAACGGACTATTGTATTCAGTTTGTAAATCCAAACAGTGGAACTAAGTGGCATCAATCTATACATGAAATTCGGCAGTCAAGTTTACGAATTTTGCAAAATGGATAAGCAACGAACGTATTAATGTCCGACCCACAACACTGCTCCAAAATTAAGAGTAAATAGGTGCAAAAGGAATGCTTCAAACAATTCATTCGCAAGCCTATATTCTGAAAAGCCACCAACCCGAAAATGATTTTAGAAGATCATTTGCAAGTTAAAAATTCCGAATTCTATAGAATAAAACGGACCTTTGTCGAAAACTTAAATGGCATCCATGGCAGCAGGCAAAGTCAACTAACGGCGCTACAGTTCTGGTACAAAACAAGGTTGTTGCATTTGAACGTTACTTCTTATTTCTACCAGTTCATGCCGCTGAACCTGACCAAATAAACAATGTTTTGGTTTCGTCAAGGCACAAGAAGTTTCCACTCAATGGCAAGTCACAAAACTTTAGTCGAAATCTCAAGCAAACGTAACGCACCCACACACTCTGTCTTCGCTTGATTCGGGACATAGCCGGCTGAGCAAGTCAGACGAGGTGGGTCAATGCAAGTGAAGCTCCCCTCGGTGTTTATGCAAGTCGATCCTACCAGACAGGTCGACACGCCGAGGTCACATTCATCAATATCTGTGAAGTAAGACGCACCCTTCAGAAATCCGTTCAAGTCAAGTGGCGGATGGTAATTTAAGTCGCGAAGACGTGGGGTTTTTGAAAACTTGCTGGAAAAAACACGGTTGATCAAAAAGGCCCTCGACACATTACCTCCGCTTCTTGACGGAAACTCACAACTTGTCCGAAGTGTCTAGATGGTTAAAAGAAATAGTACGAACCTTCGCACGTCTGTCGCGAGCTGTCAAAAGCCAAGCCGTCCGGACACCGACAAGAATAGGAGCCCACTGTGTTTTCGCACCTCGACAGTGGTGGACAGGAGTAATCTCCTGACCTGCATTCGTCGATATCTGAGAAAGATCACAACCACTGTCATTGCCAAGCTGCTCGTTTCAATCAGCTGGTAAAACGGAATCGCCAATCCTGTCGACGCGTCAAACTCATTTATCTTTACAATTGTTGAATGGCTGAGTCACCTATACATCCTCCGGTCGCGTCTGTAATGTACCCAACGTCGCAGCTTTTCGCGATGCAGCGGAAGGAGCCACGCACATTGAGGCAGTCGAGATGTTCCCCGCAATTGTGGAGGTTTAAATCGCATTCGTCGATATCTGAGCAGGAAAAGCACGCGTCAATCATTGCGTCAACGAAAGCTGTCAATGTTTCAGGTGATGTCAATGTCAAATTTGTCACTTCTTCAAACGGCTGTCTTTTGAAATGTGCCACTTAAATTGATCGCCTGTGTATTTGATCGACAGCGCCAATTACACCACGTCATGCGATCTAGCTTTCCATTCAAAGCTTAGACGTTGGCCAATAGCATAGCCAGGACTGGCTTGCATGAACAGTTCAAATCACCCATTAAACCTCAAACTTTCAACAACTTTCAACGCTGTGGTCCGCAACATAAATGACGCAGTTCTTTAACAATGCGACTTTGTGTCATGGTATTCTGGGATGCTTAATTGCTATAGCTTTATCTTTCAAAGAAAACACACAACCTAAACTTTCGTGATGTCAGAGCTTATAAAACGAAACACGTTGGTGAGATGCTGTTGCTAATAAGATCAGAAAAAAATGTGTCATGAAACCCACACATTTTTTTTCTACGAAGCTCTCCAAGGGGTGCGATAAGCGTCCATCTTAATGATGTGAAATTGATCTATATATTTCTCTCCTGCGCCTTTTTTGTTTTCTTTTGCCAAGGATTACAGACAAAAACGTGACGTTTGTTCAAACCTATGTGTCATGATATTAATCATTCGCGTAAGCATTAACTGCAATCTATTCTTATTTACGAACTTGTAGTACTTTTTCCTTGAATGAAATAACTAGATATTGGTATTGTTTTCTTTGTGACGTAGTAATTACTTTTCTGAACAACTCTAGGATTGTCTAAGCGTAGTAACCTACATATGCGAGTGGATTCCGCATTTCATCATTCTCAGCAAATAGCTCTGAGATGAATCGATTTTAAAGTAGAGGAAAGGAGTCGTGTGCACTGCCTCTAATGTTTGGGAGAATTGTTCTTGTGAAAATATTTTGTTAATTTGGAGAGACATGAAGGTTTGCTCTATAAAAAATTTAATTCCCCTTCTATACGTTTGAAAGCTAGTTTTTATAAACTGTAGGGGATGCGAGGTCAGAATAATTTTTTTAGGTGTGAAGGAGTAAAAAAGGTTGGGAATCCCTGCCTATTGAATTGTCCCCCAGAGTAAACGCGTTATGTTGTGCATATTTGTCAAAAAATGACTTCGGAGGTTGTTTAACAGCAATCAGTTTTACTGCTTCCCTGAGTAATGATTGTTAACATTAAAAGTTTATTTTGTTTCGCCTTTAAAAAATTTAACAGCTGAACAATGCTCGGGGGAACCTGAAAACCACTGACATTTATTGACCTACCCCTGCACGTGTTATCCTTCGTCAATTCGTATCCTGTGCCGCAGCTGATGAGACGCACACATTCATAGCTTCCCTCGTTGTTAATGCAGGCTTGTCCTTCAGTGCACGTGTGCAGATTCAGCACGCACTCATTAACATCTGCAAAGTTTGAAACCGAGCATTAAACGCGATATTATCGAAATGGTGATGAGCGTGCAAAACACACAACACTGCTAAAGGCACGAGTAACTTATGACCGTTCACGAAGCGCTTGTTTGTTTCGTTAAGATTTTGCTGCAGAGCCTGCCACACTATGCAGCATGGGTGACGCAACAATGAAACATGAGAGTCTGGGTTTCTGGCACAAAACTGCTACTGTATATGGAACGCTCAGACCATGTCTGGTGCCCAAGCAATCAAATGTTTTTGGCGAAGTATTTTGGATCCAGATCAGATTGTGTTACCAAGAACTCTGAGACTAGGCCTTTGCCTCCAGTTCTGCCGTCGGTTCGTTATTTAAAAATAGCACTCTAAGCACTGCAAACGTTTGCTCTCACCAGTACATGTGCGATCATCGTCCTCAAGCGACCATCCATCCTCGCACTGGCATTCGATACCAGTGGCTGTATCCGCACAGATGTGCGAGCAGTGGTTGTCAGTGACGCATCGAAGAACATTACTTCCTGCAAAACATTGTACGCTCGTTCTGATGAAATGCTTTTTTGGAGATGAAGTGTAAAAACCCCGGCGCAGCTAGCATCACTGCAGCTGAAAAATACTGTACAAGAGTTCTGCTTTCTACCGATCATTATGCGCGATTTAACAAGAATCCATCGTTGTCGCCAAGAAAAGGCTTGATCGAAAGCAGGTTGATGAGTCGAAGATCAGATAATTTAAAAATCGTCAAAGAAACATCCCAAAAAATTCCGATAACATGCAAANTCTAGGTACGCTACTGTAGGTATTGACAGGTCAGCGGGCAACAGATGCATGACATCAATTAGATACTCTACANTAAACGGAAGTACTAGTTATATAACCGTTACATAACCACTGCCCTCCAGGTGAACAACGAAAGTTACGTAACTTCAGAACTTCATGAAATTTCTACCAATACGGGGACCGACCAAAAAGGCAAAGTGTACGTTTTTGTGAAGCTTACTACATTTCAACAGTACTTGCGCGTGAGCCTATCTGCGAAGAATCCAAGAACTAATGAAATAGCTGAAATACACAGACAGCCAGCGTTTTTTTCTTTCTGCCGTAAAAACGTTCACTGCCTGATACCTTAAAGCTATTTTGTCATCCATCACCGCCGCAAAAAGTAAATACCATGAAAATGCACCGAAGTTGCTAGCTGGGGAGCGGTGAACAAAAATACCAACAGCGTGCTTGAGATTCCCAACGGTATGTAAGCGAGCAAAGTTCAGATTGAAGGTGGCGAGTCGAGGGTTACGCTGTGTCAATCACAAAGGGTATAGCACGGAAAGAGAGACTGATCTTCGCACAGCAAAGCTTGAGACACTTACTACACCCTAGACTCTAGGGAAATCTGAATGCCGAGATGCTGCAGCGGTTTCAGGTCACGTACTGGGTAA
>JGI24021J15306_10004214_pt1 | contig 16616 bp, 13 predicted proteins | sample Ectturendosymbi1_FD_15306 | JGI IMG/M metagenome (IMG submission 15306) | reverse complement strand
AGGCATTATTTGAGGCACCTCTAGGAAGTCATTGGCGGCAAGTTTCCTCTTTTGATAATGATGTGGTAAAATAAGGAAATAATGATTTAGTACCTTCTTCCCTATAAATGGCTCATATCGTTATACAAAGAAAACACCCGTATGCCGAGTTGCAATCTGTAGTTCTTCCCTGTATTGAAATTACTGCTGACGTTCTGCATGGAGGAAAAAATGCTGTTTACAAAGTAAGACACATTCCACTATCAGACAATGCAGCTAAACGTAGATGTCTTCATATTTCAGAACATTTATTTAAAAACTTCTCCACATGGTATTCAGTTCGATGAACAACAAGCGTTCAGTGCAGGCGAGGTGCAGTTGATTGCGTATTGTAGGTTTGCTGATGATGAGAAAACAAAAACCATTGTCATTTTAGACAATGTAAACACGAGCACACACTTTAAATTTTCCGAGATTTGCCATTTCAAACCGGCTAAGAAGCGACGTTTGCAGCGTAAAAATCGCTAAAATGTCGCACTTTTACAATAAAAGATCTTTGTGCATGGCAGGGGTGTACAGGTTTTCGAGCAAATTTAAGTAAGTACAATACAAAACAGGTTGACAGCCACTGTTCAGCAACATGAGTAGCGGTGTAGCTCTGCTGTTTGCGTTGAGACAATGAGTCAAGCCGGATCAGGGCCGTACCGACGTTAGATGGCGCGCGGGGCAAGACACAAGTTTGGAGCCCCATGTTCGAACCTAAGGTCTTTTAAATGAGTAAATGTACTGCACTGAAGGAAGTACTTACGACTTGTTGGGACTTTTCGGCGCCCCCAGTGATTCGGCGCGCGGGGCATTGTGACCCCTTGCCCCCTCGTTACGCCCCTGCCAGGGATACAACATAATCATTTATATTTGTTCAAAAATTTCAGAACAGTGCTGTCCGAGATCTTCCTTACCTGGCAATCCTTGTGTATATTGCGTGAGTGGATTCTGCGCTGTTGTGGCAAACTTCGAATCTTTGACGTGAATAATTTCGTACTTTTGTTGAGCTGAAATATTCAACAGAATGGCTGTGAAATTGCCGATCGTCATTCCTCAGTTATTCGACCGCCAAAATTAGTTTATCCACCCCACCCATGAATTAGGCTGAGGATTTTCTTTGTCAGAAAGCTGTCAGAATGGTGTTGCTTTGATAAATACAATTTAGAAAACAGGGAGAAAGTGCAGCGCATGGAGCAATTATTCCTCATGACCAAACCATTTGGCTTGGGTCCAAGAGAAAGGCAGAAGCCATCTCGTGAACGAAAGACTGTTACTGTTGACCATGAAAATAAGTTATTCTATAATTTCTGCACTTGGATCAACTCTTACCGGTTTGCGGATGTAGACACAATTGTCAGTGGCTTAACTTGAGATTTCAGCTAGGGGGGAAGCGCAACTGAAGGGGGCCAGTGACCACCGTAGGAGGACCACTGGCCACCTCAGGTGGCACACTAGCCAACACTCAGAAAACAAACTTGAAAAATGATAGTGATTCCGGATGTGGATATCTGTACTAAAATACGAAATCGCCAGAAAACTTTCCGAAAAACGCAATGAAACAACAACTTACTGAAAACCAAAAGAATACTAAATACCGAAATATAAACCAAGTGGAGGCCCGGTTTTTGGAGGCAACACTGAAAAGACTGATTGGTAATGAGCATTTTAACCAATCTATCTTCTGTCGAAGCCCCCTCAACGCCAGATGAAACGACATAAGACCTCAATTAAATGCGTGAAAAACAGGGATTTTGGGCTCCCGGGCCACCAGAATTGTTGAACACCAAGAAGAATCATAAAAGGCGCAGTAACTAGAAGACAACACAAACAACTTGTTTAAATTCATAGAAGTTACGTTTTTTCTTTTATAAACGTTACGTTTTTTCTTTTATAAACGTTTTTCTGTTTTTGTTTGAACTGTGAAAAAAACAGCAATTACAAGACAAGAGATCACTTGAAAAATCAAATTCACCTCGGTAGACGTACATGCAATCCAGATTTTCTAATTTTAATTATATACTATATATGTTTTCTTAAAACTTTACAAAAATGGTCATTGATCATTTTATACGCACAACACTGCAATAATTTACCTGAATACCGTTGCTTTTTGCAGGAAACGTGATAGTACCTGTACCAGAAATATTTTTAAACAAGTTTGTTGGTAACGAGTACAAAAGAGATAGAAATTTCTGGACCATTTTCGAAGCAGCAAACAACTTTGTGAAAAATCCGTTGCTGGAAAGGTGCTGCGAACAACACGAAAATGCCACCCCTCCCCGAGAACTACGAAAGCCACTTGACCAACTTGAGCCGAAGACCACAAAATGACTTTGAGGTAAGAAAATTCCATTCCGTTTTCTATTTGCTTTAACCGTAATTGTTCATGCTTCTATGCAGCTAAACTTACAAAGTTGAAGACCAAGATAACTGCAGTGAGACACGCTTTTATGCAGTTCTTTCCGAACAGATTCAACGTCTTGTCCAAGATAATGTCGCCCTCCATATGGCGTCTGCGCGTGTTGTCACAAGAAACTATGACCGAGCTTGCAATATCTCAAGTATGTCTTTCACCCCATGGTGCAGAAGTGGAACTTAAACACTATCACTGGCAAACCATCAGTATTTTGTAGGATATGAAACAATATGTGCCAAATTTTGTTGCGGCTAAAGTTGCTGCGTAAAAACGAATAATGTGTGAAATCATCAGAGAAACACTTGTTAATTGTAACATTTTGTTGTGCAGGAAGTGGAACCGTACTTAAAGCTGAAGGTTATAAAAGATGAGGTTCTCTTCGTTCAACTGCGGGGTTTTCGCGGGGCAGGAAAGTTCTGCTTACTTGATGCACTCATGCGCAACGAGAAGAGCAAACTCGAAGAACACAAACAAGCATCGATTGTATGGCTGTTTCCTAAAATCAACGATGCAGCTGATTTTAATTCTGAAATAGAAAAAATGGCTGATCAGCTTCGTGAAAACACAGCCATCAGTCCTGAGAACCATAGATATTTGATGAGTTCTGCTAATGGCGAACGCCTGCGACTTTTATTAAATATTCTCCAGGAAAGGACTGTAAGTTGTGTGATTGGCTTCCGAAATGTTTCCAGCGGCTTAGGCAAAGAGATAAAAGCAGCTTTTCAAGATTTCGTGGAAGGAAAATGCACTACGAAATTCAGAGCCTATCTGATCACTGAACGTAAGCATTCTATCTTTGACATGAGGGACATGAACACCCTTGGGGATCGTCTTATGATAGAAAATGTGACCGGTTTCACTGACGAAGAAGCGGTTAAGCATTTAAAGAAAACGATGGAAAATCTTGAAATAAGCGAGGGCGACGCCGCAGAAATCGCCAGTTACTTTGGAAACAACCCTCTCTTGTTGAACTTGTTTGCTCACAACTGCAGTGAAAATGAGATTCCTCCCCAGAAAGCACTCAAACAGATGCGTAAGGCCCCCCGAAGTTTTTTTGAAGTCTCTGGCCGGTCTAGTGTTGTGTCTGAAGAAAATAAAGATTCCTACCATGCAATGACAGCTTTTATGGAAAACGAAGATCACTTGAGCGAGCAAGACCGAAAGTGCTTTTACCTCTTATCCATGATGGGTAAAGGCGAGCTTCCTCTGAAGTTTGTTGAAATCTTATGTCAAGTGTCGAAAGAAGAAAACGTAATGCACACTTTTTTGATTGGCGCTACTTTGGAATCTGAGCCAGTAGACGCAAAACAATTTTTAAAGCGAGCAGAAAAGTTTGTCACTGTGCTTCATGTTTCCGAAGAAAATGTTCGGATACCTGGTTTTTTCATGGACATCATTCGTTGCTGTCTTAAGTCGGAAGATAGAAAACATTTCATCAAAACCGCTCTGAATATTTTCACCCGAATGTTCAACAAGGACAACCGCGACTCGATGGTAGACTGGCTGCTTTCTGCCACTCGAAATCATATTGATGCTGTGGCTGAACAAGCTGAAAAGTATCTGGAAACCAACTTCACTCTGGGTAATAAAAACCAAGAAGAGTTTGATATGCTGATGAGCATCTGTAAGCTTTATGAAATCAAAGGTCAAGCTCTGGTCCAATCTCGAGTTGATGGGATGTGGAAAGAAGCACTGATGTCGCTGTTGAAGGCAGCAGATATTATCTGGCAAGTGGTGTGCTCGTAGAAAGATCATGGCTGTTTGCGCTTCATCAAGTCTTCTCCTGACAAAAACCTTCTTGAATATCAGAAGACCAAATCAGTTGTAGAAGTTGCCCGCAAAGTTGCTAAAAGTTGCAGTGATGCTGGAAAAAAGATCGACGCCGAGCAGGTAGCGAAATACTTCACCAGTAGAATTAAGCTGAGCCCAGTGAACTTGGAGGAGTTTGCTGAGAACTACTCTCGCTCCAAAGGAATACCGATTGATGGCGCTAAAGACCAGCTATCTGCAGTCGATTCGGCTGTGACAGACAAGCTACCTCTTAAACCGGATCACGTGGCACTTTTGCGAGATACTGGAAACTTTCTCACAGCGAAACAACTCCAGCAAACTTTCCTCGCTGCCCAGCTTTGCGGAATCTTCCACACCTACGGAAGGCAGGATCTGTACTTGTGGCGTGAAATGGCAAAAGAAAGCAAAGATTACCTGGAAAAGTGCACTTATTTCACCGAGCTCAGCCACCAGGTTGCTCGGCACGTTCGTGAAAAGACAGGGGTTGGATTGCTTTATGAGTACATAACGCGCATGAACAACAAAGTTCCCAGAGCTCTTCAAAACAGAAATCCTGACGAAAGCAAAGAAGCTCGCAGGAAACGATTGCTTGAAGTTGATCAGCTGTGCAGAGAAGCTCTCGAAGATGAGTCAAAATACTTCGAAGATGGATGTTACATGGCAACCAAGTTCTCCCAGTACTCTCAACTAAACGCGTACAAGTACATGGTAAAGGCTGCGAACAAGAGACTGCGGGATGAAGACCAAAGTGTTCTTCCTCCTGATGCTGTAGACAACTGCATCCGGATGGAAGACCTGGCAGTACAGCAAATCAGCTTAGACATGGCGCCAAGCTGCATCATCATGGCTGCAAAATTTTACGCATCGATGCAACTGTTTCCCATAACGTTTGCGGCATTTCGGGCTGGACTGAAGACAACGAAAGACAGCCAAGTATTTGGGGTGTACCAGCAAGAAAAGCAGCGACCGAAGCTGATGGCATGGACTGCATACAATTTCACTCGTGCTGTCAAGAGTTACTTCAAATATGCTGGAGAAGCAAATGCTCAGGAGAAAGCCAACTTGAAAAATGAAGCACTCAGTCTTTGCCGCAGAGCTTTGGATTTAGAGAAACAAACTGAGGAGTGGAAGAAAAACATGCAGGAGTGCATTAATGGACTTGGTGACCTTCACTGAATTTGCAAAAACATTCCTTGTCACCATTGTTGGCAGCTTTAATGCAAGCACTAAACTACGTTTAAATGAAGATGAAACGTGATGAGCCATGCTTTATCACTTAAACGTTGTGCTAAAGCCATATCTTTAGTCTGGTTTTTATCCTTGATGAACTGAAACAACTTTTCTGGTAGTATAGCTTTCGTTGTGCAGAAAAAAAACATTCCTTCAGTCGTTATGAAGATCTTTGTGGCCGTATATATGAACCTCAGAACTGGTATATCCGGTATGAACCTCGAATACGTTGTGATATATATGATGTCTGGATTTTTATTTCTTTGCAGTAGATTACAGTAGACTGTGAATCATGGGCGTCGGAAATTTTTTCCAGGAGGGGCCAACAGTAGATTTTTTCAGGGGTAGCCAAAAATATTTTTCAATGGAGTGTCAAAAGTGGTGAAATGTCATTTTACCTACTCGAAACTAAGAAAACAACCTTTTTGTGCTAAAAAGTTCATAGGAAAATGTTAAATTTCAAAATGCTGGGGGCCAAGGCCCTCCTGTTCCTCTTTCCGACGCCCATGGCATGAGTGGTATTTCCCAAATTCAAGTCTCATTGAGTTTGCTGGAGCGAGAAGTGTGTTCTGACACATGTATTCATCCACGCAAGGCACGCACAGCTGCGCGATACGCGTTTTCTTTGTTCGCGAAGTTCATTTTACTTTTTTTTGTCGATTGTATAGAAATGATCGAGCACTGAGTTTTTGCCGCAAAGCATGAGATGTAGTTGAACAAAGTATAGAGCTCTGACGTATCTTGTCCTTTAAATCTTATCGCCAGTACTTCAATTATTCAGCATCATGTTGGTTCAAGGTGTTTGTCAGAGAATTCTTCCTTCGGTTGTTTTGCTGAAAATGTCCCAGCAATGTCTTAAGAAACCGATGAAGTGGATTTCAACAATTGTTGTTCCGTTAGGTCAATACTTTCATTTTTCTGGCCCGAAGCATTCCTAAGTGCAAAGTCTCGAATTGAGTTCGTGCATTGTTTGCTGCGCCGCCGTTATGGTCGAGTGAGCACGACACACAGCACATTAACTCAGCACACTGTGCGACCTTTTGTTTTGCGGCTGTGTTTGAAAAACACATGAACTGCAGCGCCTTTTGACTGAATCACTGCACTACGGTGGCACCGACTGCCTATATCTCGATAAAGCACAAGGTCGGTTTTGGTAAAGTCGCTTAAGTCGTTTGTATGCGTCTTTTAATCTTTTATTATAATTTCAGTTCATTCGCACTGTTTGTTTTGGGTTTTGTAGTTGGAAATTGTGGCACGTCAAACTAATGCCAAACGACTTGGTAAACGCTTTCTACAAATCCTAACGAAAGCGCCGCATTCCAACACCAATTCGTATTTGATGCTGAAGCGGAATGTTTTGTATTCGTGTTAGCTATTGTGTGTTGGTTGATAATCCAGGTGGCCAGTAGATCAATCGTCGTTGCCAAGTGATTTGCTGCCTTTTTTAGGTTAACGTTAATCACTTTTCTATCAAATGTTGGGAAAAATCGTTATGTACAGACCCGATTGATATCATCATCTTTCTCATTACACAATTTGTTTAGAGCCTGCTCTCTCTGTGAGGAAGCTTCCTCAAAGTTACCTGAAAAATGGCGCTGTTCGACTTAAATTCTGAACCAGCAACTTAGCGCTCAATACAACAAACATGCTTCCGGGTCCCGCGCACTGGTTCGTCGCAGAGTGAAGATTCCTTTGTGAAAGTCCACTGCATTTTGATTGAACACTGCAATCATTTCACATCGATATCGTTTCGAAACTACGCCACTGTTTCGTTTAACGGGTCGTGCCATGTGTTCTCTTGGTTACTTATGGTTTGTGTTGCATTCCCGGCGATCACGATTCGTAGGTCGTTCTCGTAACCTTCTTTTTGACATTGTTTCAATAGCGTTTTTTTCTTTCGTTAACCACATGTCGATATATAGCAAACACGTAGGATGCAGCCCTTAGTAGCTTCGATTTTATTGAATAAAATCCTCCCTCACTAACCGTCTCCTGCAGTTCTACGCAAGATGCGGAACGTCGCTTGTGATTTGGTTCCGAAACGCAGTTCGACATTTGGTTACTTAGAGATCCTAACAAACTTGCAGATTAAAAGTTTTTCTATAAACTAGTGCAGGGGTATCCCAGGGGGTTAATTTGTCTATCTGAAAGGGTACATTTATTGTGCGCCGGAACAAATTAACTTTGAGACATACAAACGGAGTCTGCCTTTATAGTTGCAAAATTCTAAAAGTTCTATTAAAAATTCAGTAGATTTTTGTTATTTTACTCAGCTTTTTTGTCATAAAGAAATTTAGGGGTACATGCTCATCTGTCGAAATGCTAAAGGCGTACATAGTCAGAGAAAATTGGTAACCCCTGAACTAGTGACTTGCAATCGGTGAAAGTTGTACTTTAATCAAACCTTTGTTTTCAGCTTTCTTGAAAGCTCACTCGTGTTAAACGAAATTAGTAACCAGAGGTAGGGTTAAGCACAATAATCTTTAAACAATTTCAACATTCCATGTTGTCCTGCTATTCATTGTTTATTTGCATCAATGACAATCAATTCTTTAAGTCACACCAAGATAAGCTTACAGACATGGGCGTGCAGGAACAGTGGTGGATTTAGGATGAGGCTCTTGCATCGTTCCCACTTGTGCTTATCAATACTTGTAGTTTTTCTTGCGAATCCTGTTCAAGAGCAGTGTTTCAAATTCACTCAAATTTGAACATATTATCACCGTGACCTAATGACGATCAATAATCATCAGTACGATTTCTGAAACTTTACAGAAATGCAACTAAGAAATACTGCAAGTGCGACTAAATTTTTTGCTGTAAACCAATCGCGCAAGTGCATTTCTGTCTACAGCAGGGGTTCCCAACCTTTCTCTTGCCATGTACCCCTTCAGCATTCCGACAGATCAGCATGTACCCCTTCAGCATTTCAACAGATGCACATGTACCCTAAGATTTCCTATGACAATACATTTTATCATGATTATTCATTGATATATTTAACAATAAGCGTATAATGNTTTTTNAAAATAATAGTAACTGATATATGTGTAAATATTTGGAAAAAAAATTATATGCAAATATATTTTGCTCTTCTGTTGATAACCTTAAATGTACCCCTTCAGATAGGCAAATGTNCNNCGTGACAAATGTAAATGTGCCCCTACAGATAGGCAAATGTTCCCCTGGGGGTACATGTACCCCAGGTTGGGAACCCCTGGTCTACAGTGTCGTCGTTAAATTGATAAACTGCAACTGATCACTTTTCCGAGAAACAATAGCAAAGAGTAATGGATTATTTATAAACCAAATATTGTAATCCCACTGTTCTGTTGTTCGGATTTTATGTTTCTTGTCAGATATACTCGCTGATTCGAATAGCAGAGTATTAGCGGCCGGAAACATGAAACGTTACTAACGACTGGATGGAACAGCAATTTGTAGCGTGTTCACATAAATAAACAAACAAGCACGGCCACACACCACGCTGCGTCAGACGAAGTTGAGTTGTTAGACGTCGCGTACATTAATCAAACAACGCTGATAGACACAAACGGAGCATGAAACCTTACGAGTTGAAATTCAAATTGATTGAATTTCTGCGCCTGAGTGAAACTAGTTCGTGTCTGGCGGAGATTGTGAGAATGTCTCCCTGTGTGCAGTTTGCCGCTGTGGGCTTTTGAAAGGGTCTTCTTCATCGGGATAGAACACTATTTTTTATGTAGCAGGTATAATATGTTTACGTTAAATAGATTAATCTGCAATGTTTTTTTTGCATAGTGCAGTGAGGTGGTGGCTATGTTTTCAGTGTAATTTGACATGTAACTGCTGTTGCTTTTTGTGGCAGCCGCTGCAGCTTTGATATTTTGCTTTGGTTTAACCGCAATGTGGATACATTCTTTATCCCTACCACACGTGTTTGGTTGTGCATGGTAACATGCGGCTCTTTTAATGTAGAAATTTCGCGTTTGCAACGAATCAGTACTTACTTCTGACAAAATTTAAACATTACTTGTTGAGGGCGATGTGCCTGTATTTTTTGCACCCAGCACCATTTTCGTATGATTCAGAGAAGTACTGTAAGTCTAACATTACACGATCCATTTTTCATCTCGGTACATTCCGCACGAGACCCAGCACAAAAGGAACAACATAGCATCAGCTTAGGCAGGGTAGAAAGTAGTTTCTGATAATCGTGTGCAAGTTTATGTCATGGCATAAAAAGTCACTGATCGCATGCTTAAAATATCAGACTACAAAGGGTTACACAGAAAATGAAAAGGATAGTTCCAGTGTTGATTGTGGATCATATGCAGCAGCGTAACAAGAGGTTTGAGCCAGGATGGGAAAACTTCGCTGCAAGGGGCCCACTCATAGGTGTAGGAGCAAGCAAATTTTTGGGGATGCGAATAATTTTTACCCAAATTTCCCCAAACTTGCCCGAAAAAAACTCCAAAGAAAGTGACCTCCAAAAACAAACGGCTGCATTTCATTGTGTGCATTTTCAAATCAAGCCACCTCAAGCAACATTTTTACCCAAATTTCACCCAAACTGCCCAAATTTCCCCTAAATGTCCCGAAAAGAACTAAATTAAAACATGACCTCCAAAAAAAGAACGTCTGCATTTTGATTTTGGGTGCCATTTTTGTAAAATCAAAGCACATGCAGGAATTACGAAGATTTACACACATTTTGCCCAAATTTCCACAGATTTTTCCCGGATTTTCACCAAATCAGAGTTTTGGGGTTGCTGTTGCACCTCCTGTCCCCCGCCTCCTACACCAGTAGCCCACTAGCCAGCACTCAGAAAAAGAGTTGGGAAATGATAGTGAATCCGCGTGTGGGTGTCTATACTAAAATCCTAAATCACCGGAAAACACTCCGAAAAACACAAAAACCTACTGAAAACCAAAAGAATACTAAAGGCCGAAATATAAGCTGTGGGAACCCAAATTTTATTTTGAACTTGCCAAGGGGGACGATTCGCACCTCTGCGCCCCATCAGCTACCCTACTGATAATAGGTCTCTCTACAGTTCTGCACCATTTCGAAGCACTGCCAGGTCTTCCACAAACTTACCCAAGCGCTCAGTATCTTTTGTCGCAAACGTGCACTGTTACGCTGGGTTAAACAGTGGTGTAGTACTGCCGGAGCTCCGCTCCGCCACCTCGATGAATGATGGGTCGTTGCCTACAAATTTAAGCGAAAATGCCTAGAAGAGNTCCGGCACCTGTAAAATATTGCCTGTACGTCCCTGGAGTTACCATGCATGTACNAGACGAGAGGCAGGCAACTACAACAGCGCTATAACAAAAACTCAAAGACCTAATAAGTTTACCTTAACTACGTGAATACTGACAGCCAGTGACAAAAATCCTTGCGACCTACCTACTTCATTCTCTTTATCATGGAAAAAATAGGTATCACGGGGAACGGTTTTCAGTCCAAAAAATTATTTTTGCACGCAAAAAAACATAATTTAATTAACAAAACAATAAGAAGCGTACAAAATACTAGGCTGTTAACTAAACAGTGTTTCAGTTTACTAAAGATAGGTCTTCTCCTATTTACAGTTTGCTGCAGGTGAACGACATATTCCCAGTCTACTGGATCATGCATGAGGCCAGTGGCCTGCAGAGACGGGCGAACGGGGCGACCACCCCGGGCATCCAAGACAAGGGGGCATCCAAAGAGTGAAATTACAAAAATTAAAATGCTGGAACTAGATGATTTTTCCTATTGTAAGGCTACTAACACAAGCTGCACGGATTTAATTTTTCAAAACTTGTTTTTTTGTCATCGCCAGTTTTTACATATTCAAATACCAGTAGTTCTCACATCCTTAATACCAGGAACCCATACTCAGAGCCTGCGAGAGAGGGGTACAAAAGATACAGCATACCCGTCACGGTAAGTAAAGGGATCTGAACGGCAGGGCTGCGGAGTCGGAGGTAAAATATCCGACCTTTCCAAAATTTCCGAGTCCTTAACATAAGGGAATGAAATTTGACTGTTAAAATCAATGAAAATCGTGGTGCACAGGAAGAAATCTCTGATTCAGCAAAGATTCAAAAGAAATTGTACCATTTCAACAGGAATTCTCAATTCAGGAGTGTGATGTAAAAAATGATCCGATTGGACATCCGGACTCGGACAAAAAATCCGACTCCAACTCCCAGTGTTGTTACGGATCTGGCTCCGACTCCACCCAAAAACCTCCGACTCCTTACGACTCCGGCTCTGCAACCCTGNTGGAAGGTTGAAGGTACGCACGTTTTTCTGCAATCAAGCCTAAAATTATTATTCTAAGCCAGTTGCCAGTATAACAATTAAGCTATATGTAAATATTAGCATGGGAGCTATTTTATCTATATTGATATTCTTGTTGCTACACAAACAAGTCATGCAAGTTTCGACAAGGTCAGCAGAAGCTAGGGCACCCGGCACCGATCTTCGTACCCCCTGGCAAAATTTCTCTCTGAGGCCTTGCTTATATACTCTAGGTGTGCGACGCAGGATGCACACCCAATAAAACTGATAGTGACGTGACTTTTTCCAGATCGTGCGATCAAGGAAAAATCACAAAAAAGGCTGGAAAGATAATTTTGGATATTTAATTGATTTTCTGATCAAAATTTCAAAACTGTCCTGTTTTAATTTTCTTGATTTAGCTGATTTTTTATGCATCATTAGTCTCCCGTTTCGTTTTTAGATTTGGCAACCCTGGGTGTGCGCTAATACAGCGGCACATCTGTGCTTGCATCATTTCTAGGTTCGTCAGTAATGGACAGTCCAGGCGGATTGATCATAACGGCTCATACAAGTCCGTATCTATTCTGTCCCCCTAGCAGTGGCGTACGCAGAAATTTTTCATGGGGGGTTTCATTCAGTGGCATATGGTGGTCATTTGCATTTGGTGGGCGCTGTTTGTGAGGTCACAATTTGACGTCATGTTCGTGTTTCCAAGCCAACGTTTTGGGTAAGTTTGTTGACATAATATTGCATATTCTTCTACACGCATTCACCTTACGGTATGCGTCATTGCACTGAATATAAACTATCAGCGCTCCATATCAGGATATCGGAGGCAAATACACCCAGCTCTACGACACAGCAGTTCATAACTGCAAAAATATCAGGCTGCGCGTTAAAACAAGGGAGTAAAACACAGACCAATTCGTCAGAGCAATTTACAACTGCAAAATGAGGCTGCGCTATATGTAGGCATACCATATTTTTGTGATTGAAAACCGGGACGCTTAGAAGAATGAGCTTTATCAGATAAATGTGGTTCATATCTTACTGAGCATGTAGTCATTTTGTACTGCTGTAGTTGAGGCAACAAGAAACAGTAAAATAATGCATTTTACTAAGAAATACAACAATATTTAAGCATTTGTAAATTTACATATTCGGCCAATCATACTTTTCTGTAGAGGTAGACAAAACTTTCTTCAAGAAGTCTTGTTCGTTCTTGTAAAAATCACACGAAGAAAAGTCAGTGTTAATTTTACTGGTGATAAGGGCTTTCACATTGCCCCTGTTATCAAACCGCACGTTATTCAAGATATAACAAATTCTCTCAATGGGAGCTGATGCACCAAGTGTAAGATCAGTGGTGCAGCAAGGAAGGGGCCGTGGAGGCTCCAGGCCCAGGGCAGAACTTTCTGGGAGGCGGCAGTTTGTTGATTGAAAATTAATTTTTGATAGTTCCAACACTTCTTTATTATTTTTATAGTGAATAAATTTTTGAAAGTTCTAACTCTTCAGTTTTTGTTTTTAGAAACCCTAGACTGGTAGGCTAGCCTTAAAAAATAGGTAATGTGGCTGTGGAGTGAGCAAATTGATTGAATGTTTACTCAGAAGTATCGGTCAAATCCAGTTTGTTAAAGTGCCCCAATGTTTGTTTTGAAATCAGGGCTTTTTTAACATACTTGGGGACAATTTTCCTCCAATCCTTCCACCTTCCTTTGCATCCAAAACCACTTCCCTCACCCCAAACAAAAATCCTTTGAACAAAACAAAGAGATGACCGTAGTTCGAGGTTTATAGTGCCCATCCACTCAAAATCTAATACAAAGGGCCCTGCATGAAATCACGGTGAATAGTCAAAGCTAGCTTCATCTTTTTTCTCATGTCGTTCGATCCTTAGCAATACTCCATCGGCACATCATTACATCACCTGACAACTAGACAGCGGCAACAAATATTTCTTGGCATGCGTCATGCTATTTTTTAATGTTCAGTGGGATATTTTCAATAAGTGACATGAGCTGCAGCCTGGTCGTTAGGTGGGCTTATCAATATTAAATTTTGGCGGTTGAAATGAAGAACCTGGGAAAGTTAGCTTTGCTCAGTTTCAGTAGAACTCCTGCTTTTCTGCATAATGCAATGGTGTCGGAAAATGACGTTATTGAAGGGAGACAGTAAAGTTGCCATTTTAGCTTATTTGCTGCCAAACCTAGTAGGATTTTTTCACTGTAAACTGGAAAATTTTCAATCTAGCAGTAAGCTGATTTTCTAGCAGAATTTTGAAAACCGTTTGGCAGGTTTAGCTGGTAACGCATTTCTGGCAAAAAAATGTTTCAACAGTTTTTGGAGATGAAAACTTTACATCTTCTTCATAAAAAATAATTTATCTTCTTCTAAACGCTTTAAATTGGGCAAAACTAGGACGAAGCATAACCAGCTGCCTTCAATCATTTGGATTTTTATTATGACGCAACGAAGCTGGTTCAAGCAGATAATTACGTCGTAATAATACGCAATTAGATGGCTAGGTAAAGCTTTAAATGGTTTGCTGCTGTCACGTGCTTATTGAGCGGGTTAAGTTAAAAGATTACATTGGCAGGATATATTTTCGGTGCTAACTACTGCCTGTCCTGCTGATTCAAGAGAAGCCTATTGCAAAGTTTGTAATAATGCAATCATAATTAGATTCTTCGCTTTCAATTGTTGTAAAAAAGATCGAAATAATACAAAAAACTTGTCAGAATGAACATCGTTCGGAGCTGTTAATACACTTCGGCGCCAAGGAAATACGATACCGTTCAAAATGCACCATGTTCTTGTAAGCAGAGCTCCAGCATCAGAAACGTATTTCCCTTTTTGTCGTCAAAAGTGCCATGCAAAATTATTTTCACAACGTTCAAGTGTCTTGGTATTGTTGCGTAACGTTGTACGAGACTCGGACAATTTTTTCGCTTCTTTATTCTCACTTGAGGTGAAGCTTTTGTGGCGTAATGCTTTTGCATGTGGCAAGGGTTGGGGCAGGTAGTTTTGCTGTACTTGTATTTTTACATTCCTCAATATTAGCATTAGGTAGGGGGCATACAACCAAGCAGTTGTCCCGGGGTCCGGGCATCACAAGACCTCTGCACGCCCTTAAACTAGACCAAGTTTACAGATCATGATGAAAGTTGCAAGCCAGCGCTTCTCAACAAGAGCCGGTTTTAGGCCTATTTCACCTATTTTATCTAAATAGTTCTCGGACATTAAGAGGGCCCCGTGCAAGTGTTGACAAGAGTTAACGTTGATCTTTATACATTTTAAATTATTGTAAGCAAAGTTGAGGTGTGAAAAGGGCGGCACTTTATTGGCCGGCCCCAGGCGGCACTTAGCCTCGCTACGCCACTGTGTGGGACTATCCTGGCTGACCGAATGCCTAACCGGGACATTTTGGTTGGCTGACCGGGACGCCGGGACAAAGCCCTTTAAACCGGGACTGTCCCGGCTAAAACGGGACGTATGGTATGCCTAACTGTATGCCTTGTTCAATGCGAGCAGTCGAGCATAGAAAGCGTGCGGGTGGACTGGCTGACGCACACCGCGTTTGCAAGATCGAATCTTGCTAAACTACACAAGAATTGAGAATGCGCATAAAGTACGCAAGAAAACTTTCGATTTTTGTTATGTACATTATTTTTTCCCTAGTGAGATATTCTCAAATGCCTGAATGCTTCTATGTTAACAACTGCTGTTTTTGAGCTCGTGCAACAGTTCTATCATGCAACAGAAATTGGTAATGAAGCCAATGTGGCAGCGCTTGCGCTGATCAGTCATAGCAGACAAAATGAAGACAACTGTTTCGGATAAAGTGAACTATCGCGGAGCACAATTATAAAAATGCGTAGTGGTCGAAAGGTCTGCAAAAATTGGTGAGGTGGTTTCTGGACGCAAACTATAACGCAGATTCCCCCCGAAAGCTAATTATTACTTTTTGGGCCATTTGCAATGTTCCTTGAACTTTGAATGAAAATTCACTCCGTGGTATTTGCATTAAGTCGACAAATTAACAAGCAAAACGTATGCGAAAACATTAAATTTCCTTTGCGCATGTAATAATTTGTTTATAAAATATCAAGCTTAATGGGGGGGCTAACCCCACCCACCCCCCTTGCGCACGCCCTTGTCCCCTAGTAGTTGTGCATATAACTGCCACATAATAAAAAACGAAAGTGTAATTGCGTACTTCACGCGCATTCTCAATTTTTGTGTAGTTTAGCAAGTTTCAAACTATCAACCCTGGGTGTCCTCCATCCCAGCCGCATACTTTCTGTGCTCGATTGCTATTCGACGAAACATTCGCGCTGCCTCATGTTTTTACAATAGTGAACTGCCCTGTCGCTGCGTTGAGTGTGTTTTTCTCCACTCTTTTAATGCGCAGCCGTATATTTTTGCAGTTGTGAACTGCGCTGACGTAGGACTGAGGGTGTTCTACTCCCCTGTTTTAACGCGTTGCCTGATATTTTTGCAGTTATGAACTGCTCTGTCTTAGCGTTGAGTGCTGTGTTTTGCTGCTCCGTCACCTAATTTGGAGCGCTGATATGATTTATGTTCATTACAGTGGCACATTGTACAGCAATGAAGGAGAGTGCGTGTAGAACAATATGCAAATTGTGTCCACTCAAAATTTCATCTTTTGTGGTGTCGAANTTGGTTCTACGATTGCCTTAGAATCTAGTGCTTCAANAAGCAAGCTCTGTATACTGGCAATGTAGTTGGAAACAACTAAACGTAGGATCCGCATCAAACACGCTACAAATTTGCCTACAAAGGCTCGTGTATTTAAGAAAGAGTGTAATTGACAAATCGCTTAATACAGTAAGACCTCGTTTATCTGGACTACTTTGTTTCGTCAAATACCGGTAATGT
>JGI24021J15306_10004212_pt1 | contig 16618 bp, 12 predicted proteins | sample Ectturendosymbi1_FD_15306 | JGI IMG/M metagenome (IMG submission 15306) | reverse complement strand
CTCCTGCTATGAATAAGGACTGAGGATGCGTAATTTTACGTGAAATCGATTTCCTATTAAAAATTTTCTGATCGATTCCTTGCTTACACCCATCGTGAAAAGTACATATCCTGCTATTGAATTGTTTCTGCGCCAACTCGTAAGTCTGCGCTTTGTCTACCATTACAAAATCTTCATCATTACCTTTCTCGTGTGCCTGATATAATTGATATTTGAATATCTGCTATAATTGATATTTGAATATTAATATCAACCCTGCCATAAAGTTGAACACACATGACAAAAGCTGGTTCTTTTGAGTACATTCAAAATGTACGTTACTGTGTAGCTTGCGGTGTGCTGAATTCCAAGTGAACTTCAACAAAAATACTTAAAACTGTTCAAACAATGTGGTCTTTATTTCAATGTTTTTGTTATTCACTCATGACCATATGACGTTTGAGTGAAGTTACGGCAGGTTTTGCATGAACTTTTGCCAAATGTCGCAAGCTGCCGCAATGACGTCAAATTTTCTTGCAAGCATGTTGTTATGCACAAGTTCGAACGGATTTTAGTAGACATGGCTGTTTTGCAGCACACGACCATGCAAAAATTATGTCACGCGGTATAAATGCATCGCCAGGCATCTCGGCAATTTCTGTACTTTATTTCTTGAAAACCGAAATCAAGGAAGATGCAACAAGCTCCAGCATCGCTTGATGAACAAATCACAAAATCTGCCTGGCTGGAAACAGTTAAAGGTCAAAAGGCCGTTTGCCGCAAAAACCACAGTCGATTTTCAGGCAAAAATCCGCGTCTTACCTTAAATTGGCCCGGGTGAAACACGGTATGACGTTCAAGCAATTTATAGATTAACTCTCCCCATTTATAATCAGCCTATCAAAACTAGTTGTGCACTTAGCGGCTGCAGGTCAAATTAGAGCACAAAAGAACAAACATGCACGCTCACATGCAAACGCAGACACGCAAGTGCACAAACACAAAAGCGCATCAGAATCATGTTCGGAACATAACTGTCATACAAGCGAAGCGCTATGCGCTAATTATCAACATATTCCATGGAAGATAATTGTAACCTATGCAAATCACGTAAGTAGACCTTACAGAAGTTTGTTGCAGTCATTGTCAGCTTGGAAGTTATATATTGTTCTCCTCGGTTTTGCCCACAAAGGAACGCATTACTTTTAGGGAAAGTTGTTTTTTTTTGTTACTTTTAACCAATTATTAAGTTTCAGTAAAACTAAAACTGTTATTTTGACTAAGCTAAGTTCGCTTAAAACTGCAGTGATTCTGTACTCATGTTGTTCAACTTGCGATTGGCTCCACGCCACGTGATCAACTTTTGAAGCACACCAAAGACATCCGTCGGCACAACAGCCGCAACATTTCGATATGTAAAGGGGAGCGCTGGAAGCGGCTTTGACCTGATTATGTTCAGTGTTGAATGACCGCAACTGTTTTCATTTCAAAGAAATTGCATTTGTCACACCCCGTCAATTTACAAGCGAAGTACTTCCGTAGACCAAAGCGTTGTTGGTCTGAATGCGACCAGAGTCAAAAAGGCAATCTCTGCATGCTTTTGGCGTGATGCTGACAATGCATAAGTCATTTCTAGTTCTGCCAAAACATTTGCACTTGAATTCTCGGCGTCTACCTTGCAACGTAACTTTGCTAAACAGTCATACACATACGAATTACCACGTGAAGATCTACCAACAGCATGCTGTTTATTCACAAGCTCGCTTTCATTACAATGACCGAGAATGACTCCCACTGGTTGCATCCTGAGCGTATACATTCGCAACTTTTGCTTCCGGCTAGTAGTGAATCATTTTATGTGAGTTCTAAGAACGTTACAGTCAAAAGAGGACGTTGCATGTTGTTCAGGTCAACCCATCTGCAGATCCGTACCCTACATTCAATCCGAACTTCGCGCAGAATGTTGATGGCCTGACAGTGAGCGAAGGCTTGAGAGCGAGAGTTGTGGACGTTGCTCCCTCAAGGATTCCGACAACCACCGACACGTATGAAAGGTGACATCATTTTTCCTGAAAAACAGGACTACGTTTTGATTGTTGCACTTGAAGAAAAGGTTGCCGGCTGGTTGGTTTCAACTGATTTATACCTCTCAAGTTCTTCTCCCTGCAAACTCCATAATCTGTTTTTTAAAGCATGTTCAGGGCAAAGTCAAAAGCAGCCAACAGCAAACAGCCGGGAATCAGGTTTTTCTGTTGTTGACGCGCCACTTTGAGACTTTTTTTACATTTGTAATTAACAAAACTTTAATTTTTGCTTTGACTGTCTAATTGCAAATGAGTTGCAGAAAGATAAACAACTTTACTCTTTTGTTATTTCATGGAAACCCTTGCAAAAATGCTATGCAAGAGATTAGAAAATAAGCAAATAAAACAGAAACCGATTTAAGTCGGACAAAGAAAGTGATATAGATTTATAGAACGTGACTTTTAAAAGTGAAACAGTGAAATCGATAAAAGCGTGTCAACAAAAAAGATATTCTGCCAAACGTGAAATCTAAACGAAAGCAACAAATCAACAGCAATAACTAAACCCAGCAATAACGAAAGCTCCATATATAATTACAGCATGGAGCAAGCGTGAAAATCAAACTGTTCCGCCAAACTTTCCATGGTGGATTTGTATGAAACAAAAATGCTTGTACACGAAATGCACAACCTCTAGTTTTTTAGGCGAGCGTCATCATATTCAAAACCTTAACTAAGCGAACTGTTTGTAAAGAAATCAACCGTTGGTAAACCGTCTTCTTTAGGTATAAAAACAATAGAATTTCAGAGTTTGCTTCGTTCCCAACCGTTACCACGATTATTTGGAAGACTTCTATTTTAGCAGCAGTAACAGGAAATATGGGCGTGAATCATTAAGCTGGTAACTGCGGCCATTACGTTCTTAAAATATGATGACTGTGCATGGCAGGATCGTAAAAACCCCGAAGATGTAGATGCATTATATTTCTTTCAGTTACGGTATGAGTGTGATGTAGGCATTAAAGAAAACAGCTTGAAAGTGTCGAGGCATACATCTTTTTTACCTCCCTAAGTACAGTACTGTTGAGTTTAAGACTTCTGTGAATTGTGTACCCGGGGACGGACCCAACCCGTAAGGGATGGTTGTCAGATGAAAATTTCAATAAAAAGCCAAACAGTGCTAAAAAGAGGCTAGAAAAAGTCCAAGCTTTATTTGTGGTATTGCTTTTCCTATGTCACAAAAAAACATCTAAAGAAATTTTTGTGCTGGAGTTCATTACTGATGTTTCTCTGACTTTGCATGGTTTGTGAGATCGCACACTTTGGATACAATTGTGCCACGGTTTGAATACTAATCTATCGGCAGCTTTCTGCATGAAAGTAGCCCATTCACTCCTGTACTTACGACCAGAATCGTAAGAGCCTTTCCACTTCCACGTCGTCATTGTCGCATTTCTATCGAGGAGACACAGACCTGTCTGCAAGCGTTGTGCTTGTTTAGTGCTTATAACACAACACACAGTGCACACATTTCTAGTGATTACGCGAAAATGTTTTTCGAATCTCGCATCCTTCAAATCTTACTAATATCAGAACGTGGGCGTCGGTCTAATATAGCATTTATCACAAAATTTGCAATTGAAGTGTCGTGGAAAAAATGAAAGAGTAATATTTTCCTTCAGACGAAACTTTTTCAGCGTAAAAAGGCCAAAAAAGGCCAACCAACTTGAAACGAGGCCAGATTTCCGAAATTTGGCCTGAAAAAAGGCCAACCTGGCAACCCTGCATTACGTGTTCACTAATGTAAGTGAGACGACGTATATTTAACAGCAGTGCTGTGGCAAAACAATTGACGACAAAATGGCCTCATATCGCGAATGCTGTTTTCCGAATTGTACATAATCATGGTAAATAGAGTTACTTTCGTAGGTTTTAAGGAGGGGGAGCGATCCGCCCGCCCCTCCCTTTGGATCCGCCCCTGTTGTGTGCAAATATTGGCATCATTCACGCCCTGGTGTACGATATACATCGTACAAGGGCAAGGAACAAACACAAACGACTATGTATTGTTATCTGTTTTTTATTGTTCTTTGTTAATGTGTGAAATCTCATGCGCTTCGCTCATCTGTTGTTCAGGTACCTTCGGCGCAGACACGACGCCATCACAGCAAAGACAGCAATCACCTGTGCTGACATGCAGAAGCTGGTCATGCAAATTGGCATGCGTGTTCATGTGAAATGCTCAACAAAACTAGGGACACAAATCTCAAGTCACAGTGGCTATCGCTACAATCACCACGGAAAATGAATCTCAGAGGACAGCTGATTGATTGACTTTCTTCAATTCCAACAGTGTTTTTCATGTGAAGTATTTTCAGATATAGGTCATGGTTAACATTCTTCTAGCTTGAGATAAAAATGCATTTTTTGCATCGAGTATAATACACAGGGTTTATACTTGATAAATTTTTAACTCACTCGAATTTTACAGCATTTCCGTTTTAGGAAAAACTTGAGTTTTTCGGCAATGGTTTAAAACCGCGAGTGCAGATGCCACAAACACCGCCGCCATTTTCCAGGGGAAACGTTACAATACCCATAAATATTAGGTGTTGGTGTGCATCGTTTCAAATGTTGAAACTTTTACTAACGCTTGTTAGTTCAAGTCTGTCACGTAAGTTTGTAATGCCCTCGAAGATATTTATTTACGATAAACAACAACAATTTAAATAGGTTGTGCGATTTTCGGGTATACATAATTTTAATAAACTTTTCAATTGTTTGTAATAGATTGTGATTTTCTTAAACTTTGCGATACTGAGGTTTGTTCCGACAATGGGCAATCGCATTCAAAACAACGTTCGTCTGCCCCCGTTCCCACCAAGCGCTTTCCAACAGGCAGAACGACCTGTGGTACCACCAGATTTTTGTTCACGCTGCAAGAACAGACGCATAAGCTGAGCACAAATTAATGGGTCAACACCATTTCAACAAGGTCATGACCCGAGGCAGCTCAATTCGCTGAACTCGCAACGCGCCATCCAGGTGTTTGTGCTTTCGTCTCATGGCAGTCTGTTAGGAAGTGCGCACTGTTGCGGGGGGTAATCCCTTAGTGCTGGCTAAATATTTGAACAGAATTGGTGAAAAGCCGTTGAATAAGCTGGCTAGTCCTGCGATGAATTCCTATCGTTTTCTTCATCGAATATATGCCGTCCATCCGCAATCGTAAAATAAATTTCCTTCGAGTGGAAGGCCAGGTGATGGTTGACGTGTGTCGTGCTATGAAAGGTTCATTTGCTGATCAGAGTTTTGCGAACGAGTTAAAACTGGAAAGAAATGTAGTCGCAAAAAATGCCAAAAATATCTTTTTGTTTACTTTTTTGCATGGCAGAGATTGGTTTCACTCCTCTTGAAGCTGTTCTGCACGGAGCTGCGAAAATAACAAAAGCGCGAAGTTTGTTTTATTTCACCACCTTACTTGCGCAACAAAATTCCTTTCGAACAACTTGGACAGCAGGATACCGCCCTTTCGAGGCAAAATTAAAACAGACAGTTGACACGATCTAAATGTCCGGTTATTGGAAAGGTTCTGCCGACAAAGACAGACAGGTATGCGCTAGCTGTCGATCGACAACCAACGCGTTATTTTGAGCGTGTAGCGCTCCATTGTTTCAAATTGTACCACTTGGAACGCCGCATCGCGACCACTACGTCACAAATTGACTGCAACACTGGCGAAGCTTTATAGGGTACGTTGTTGTCTGGTTCCAAAAAACTGCTCGGAAGCAACTATACTGTACAGTGTTGCAAGAGCTGATACTTCCGAAAGACAATGAGTTTTTTCGAAGTTTTGTGACTGATTTTGAATACAGATAGGTTCTAGCCGTTGCACAGGCGGCTGCAGTTGGCGTTTACGCACAGCGCTGTCACGATTGAGGATAATTAGACCCTGCGCGGAAACAGTGAAAAAAATCTTGTGTTTCAAGTCACGTACGATTGTTGACACGGGAGGCAAAAGATTCCTTTTTCCCAATATGCTGGACAACAGCGTCTTTGCACCGTTTATGCCAAATGAACAATAAACTTGAAACTGCCTTTGTGTCACGCTTCGGTTGATCTTTACATAGCATGTTGTTTACGCAGCTTACCTGTCGGTGTTCATCGCACACTTACGTATATATGTTAAGCAGTAAATCTACTCCGAAGGAAGTTCCCGTACCTGGTGCGATTTGCCCATCAAATAAATCTTTTAATTTTTTGTGAATGTGAGTTTACCTGCGCAGGAAGGTGCTTGTCTCCCATGCAGTCGCATACGAGCGCCGCTATTTCCGGTCCTATCTTGAACAGCTCCACATCTGGGTCTGCAAGGGATCAATGGTGAATTTAGTGGTGGGAGTTGTTTACTTACAGCATATCTGTGGTGAAAAGCTACCAGCAACAAAACTTCTTACAGCCCAATTTTTAGTTAAACCGATTTGAATTGACATACCAATTTGAACGATGCAGACGAAAAAATTTTTATTGCACCTAACCGCGTGAGAAGCGCAACAAGTTTTCAAACTGTTCTCACCTGAAACAGCTGAACCAATGTATCGGATGCCAAACGTCGGAAAAAGAGATAATGGGCCCTGACCATCTTCACTCTTGGCAAAATACTTAAGACACACCCACATATTTCACAGACTTCAGGAGAGTCAGATCACTGTTATTGTGAAAGGGAACTTACATCATGGTCCCTGCACTGGCACAGTCTAAATATCTGCAGGCACACGTCCGTTTTTCTTGTAACAGAGAATGAGTGGGAAAGATTGGGAATGTTTTGATGTGACTGAAATTGCCTAATATTTGTAAAAAACTTCTTTATCGTTTTGAAGGTTTAATTGGAAGTTTTCAAATCATTATACCTTATCAAAATTTCAGCTCTAGAAAAACTTTATGCAAGATTAATTTTGTGCAAAACAAAAACCTTTTGCGCTGGGGCTGGGATGTAAAATATAACAAACAACAAAAACCTGATTTTTTGAGAAAACATAAGAAAACGGTGAATTGCACAAGGCCTTCAGCAAATGACATCAATTGAAACAAAGGTTCCAGAAAGGTTTTTTAACTTTTTTACAAGGTTGTACGAATTTCAGGCAAGAACGTCACTCAGCAAGAAACACTTGGAGAGGTTAAACAAAAGAAAAAACTTTTAAGTATAACTCACTGAGTTTCTCTAATTCTAGGCAATAATACATTTATTTTTATATTGAAATTTTTATGGTGAATGCTTCGGTGTGTTTTCTTTCTTGTTCACGAGCCTTCTTCGTTACGTAAATGATACTTACCCATTCAGTGCGTTATTACAAAAACGTTGGAAAAGTCTTAGGTTCGGATAACTTACGGTATGTCTAGCCTTTCGTGATCAATTTCTTGTTGGCAAAATGCTAACCAGCCTACCAGCCTACATATTTTCTAATTCAGTCTGAAAAGTAAGTAAGATTAAGCTCAACAAACACAATGCAACTTACAGTCCCAAACACGCTAGCCTTTAGATGAACTGCGAACAAATCTTGTAAATTTCAGCCTGAGCTGCACGTAAGAGCAAAGTATTGGTAAAAAACACCACAAAAAACAGTTGCCGCTTAATATTTTGTAAGCAAAGTTGAAAACCTCAGCAAAGTGACTTCGCTTAGGGTCTCATGGTTTTGAATATCTGTAACAAAAGTCAGTGTCAACAATCCCTGCGCATAATTTGAATATACAGACATTGGTGAAAAATCAATATGTTTTTCTTATTTGCTAATGTTGCTTTGAAAAGTATGCAAGTCTAGAAACAAATATGCGCGCCCCATGTTTTCGATACCCAAAGAGTGTATAAAAAGCATGTCTGCGAAGTTCGCACCGCAATTTGCCACGGAGCTACTTAACTTACGGGTTGCCTTCTAAAAAAAGCTTCGGGCATTGAATTGAACAATATTATCAACACGCTCACCAGCCACGGCCAGGAACACTATGAAATATTAGATGCTGCGGTTAAATACTGGCAACTCTAAATGTCAATCGACTCATAGACGAATTTGGCTGACACAGCAATTTTCTTCAGGGCAACAGGTATGCTAATTTTTTACCATGCACAACGCTCGATGATCGTGAGGGTTGGAACTTAGCAAATAGAAGATTGTTGTCGTGCGCATATTAAAAAACCTCACAAGAATTTGCTTCTGTTCGAATGTTTTTTCTTTTCTTTGTAAAGTTTACCACCTGCATTGATTGGACAAGTCGGCTGTTATGGGTGCAAACGCCTCAATCAGGACGACCGCTCATCACAAGAACATCACAAGAACACACAACGTGAATATCACGCAAGAGCATTCACATGATTTTGCTCTGAATTTCTGCAGAGAATTGCTTACTTCAGATGTACAACGTGAACCTAAGCTTGAAACAGTAACCATGCAGAAGGACGAGTCTTGAAATGCACCGAAACGTTTGGAGACAACTCGTGATCTTTTGCAAGTTTTCGGTGGGTGCGCCGGGTTCAACAATGCAGCAACCCATACTTCTGCAAATATATATTTTACGCTGCAACAAACAATCAACTGATACTTCGACAAACTTTTGAAATGTTATAGATCTCAACTAGGCTAGGATGATTTTACTTTGAGTTTTTAAAGAAATGCTGCTAAAGCAATGCTTTCAAGTTTTTGTAAAAATTGACTGCATAAGCGCAGAAAAATGGTGAATAACTTATTCCGATAATCCGCCTGCGTAACTCCGCCCAAAATGGGTTTGCATTTCGCAGATTATCTTTACATTGAGTGGAGCTTTGTAAAAAAATACAGTCGAAAAATTAAAGACGAAAGGTTTGAACTTTAGGCCTTTTTGATCGATGAAAAAACTTTGGAAAGACCGTTCGCCTGAAGAATGGAAGACTTAGTCCTATATCCCACATGTTTTTTTAAAATGAGTAAAGTTTTAGAGGTTTATGAGCCTTCACTTATATTTTGGCCAAAATGCTTTAGGCGGTTCCACACACTTGGACCAGCGCAGTGCCCAATAACAAATTTTCGAGCAAGGTACAATTGATAACTGCTTGCTCATCAACAGTTCCGATCCAGTTAAAACGGAAAAACCGCAAATCGCTGCCTACTGAACATACGAATGATCGTATATGTGATCAGAATCATTATTGCCAGAAGCTGGATCTAAAATTGGTGCTTTCTACAGCCTGCTTCACTCGTTCTGTCCGTACTTTCCCAAACACTATTGGCTGTGATTTTCAGCAAAACCTAAATGCGAACGAAAATTATGTAAGTTTAAATGCTGCCGGTAAGCAGCTTTAGTTAAGTTGTTTGTTTCGAGATTGCCTGGGATGACGGTGCAAGTAATACGATCTTCCCAGCCAGCGTTGCACGCCATGCATGTTGCAAAATGTGCAATCGCACTCAGTTCAAGAGCTGTGCGGTGTTAGATTCGTGTTGAAATGTATTTATTGCAAAGAAACTCTTGTGCCGTTTTTGTCCATGCAAAGGTGATGACAAATGCACTGTTGTTGTTGATGATGTTAATACCACAAAATTGGCAATACAACTCGTAGAACGACACAAATGTTATAATCTCGCACAAGACCTGCTGCAATTGGCTTGGTGCCAGGGCCGGATTTACCAATAGGCTATGTAGGCTTAAGCCTAGGACCTCAAGATCCAAGGGGGCCTCCAGCAAACTGTGGTAGGCACAGAGTCAATTGCTGGTATATGATCAGTTCGATGAATATTCATCAAAATTTTACTGTACGTTTTAATTATTCATGAGCAGGGCAACCAAAAGTCAATAAATGCAAAATTTTTCTTCCTTTTTTGAAGTTTATGAAACGTCCAGAAACCAAATTTCACGCTGATACCACGAGGGACTCCAAAGTTATTAGGCCAAAAAGAGTAAAAATTTATCATTAGGTCAAAGTTTATCGTTAGGTCAAAATTTCTAGCAGCACATTTTTTCTTTTTATCGATATTTTATTAAAGCTACTGCAACAGATATTGACATGTTTTTGCAAGTTTAGTTGCAATTCGGACGTAATACTGTTTTCTTTGCGAATTTTAACGTAGGCTAATAATGTTGTTTTGCCCGCTACTGGAAGATTGAAAGTACGCTAGGCGTGTGTTGCAGCCACAGCGCTGCGTCGCTCTGAGCCAACTAACGCGAGAGTCGAAACTAACTCGGCAAAACAACAGTAGAGTTTCTCCACACGACCATGTTAACTCTACTATTGCTGCTACGAATTCAACGTTATATGTGGCGTAATGACGACGCCACACATGGTAGCACTTGATGATGAAGTACAACAACGCAGACATGGGCGTCCGCAGAAACTTTTCCAGGGGGTAGCAAAGTCGACATTTTGGTTATCTTTTTGTGGTTGTTGACGATGCAACGGAAACAGACGTATACGAAAAATAAAATGTCCAATGTTACGGCAACAGTTGCATACAGTGCTTTCCTTGTAAGAAAACTTTACAGTGAGCAAATGTGTGTTTTAATGAGCATGGTTAGTTTAAGACGGAGTTATCAGAGTTCTAAATGAATTACAAATTTTGTGAATTTTTAGTGTAAAATCTTATGAAAATACGAACAAACTACGCATTTAATTAAAATAGCTTCGTGTTTTCGTGCTTTTCCAATGTTTTGGAATGTTGCAAGTGCGCGAGATGTTATTTCACGGCGCAAATAGTCTGGTGGTTCAGCGCATTTGCGCACCTTTAGAGGAGCATTGGTTGCAGAAAATGCGCTTTGTTGGCAGCAATGCTTCTTTTTCACTCATGTCTCTTTACACATAATACAAACCAGGGCTAGGCAAACGTGTCTATTGGAAACAGTCATTTGCAGAAAACCAAAAACACCAACCAGCCGCAAAACCAGTTTGTTGTGTCAATGCAAATACGGTCAATACAAATCAATACAAACACCGCAAAGAATGCAAGGTTTACATTAAATGATGTAAAGTAATTGTTGGTATGAAGTCTTTGTTTGATTTTCTAGTCCCCGAAAACCTGGACAGTATGTCGTTGAAGCTGTGTGAATTAATTCTCCCAAGTGTTCATTTTTCAGGGTTGCGCGGTGGTTTGATATTGCGAACTTCATTACAGAGAAAAAAATTCACAGAAATATGTTGTGCTATACACAGAAATGAGTTACACACTGGCATTTTAAATTCTGGATATTCAACCTTGTGAAACCTGTGGCTAAAAATTAAGTGTAGAGGGGCATTGACTACAGTTTTTTTGAACCCAGATTTTCTTGCATTTCGGTCAGTTTTATTTCTATAGCAGACAAAGTTTGTAACAAACGGTTAACCAACTGAACAGCCATCACTGACAACAGTGGATGGATTTACAAGGAATGCAAAGCATGGTTTTTACTTTTGGAAATGGTCACATCTGGCTTGAAACTCCTCCAGTAGCCTTACAATATATTTTGGTATTCTTTCACTTTGTGGTCTGCAATTGCGTCTTCACGAAGCACACTGGTTCTCATTCCGACATTGGGAAAACGACAGAATGCTTTTTGACAATATGTGTCTTTGAAAAAATTTAATTTTCTTCTGGGAAGAAAATTAGCCTAACTTAGCTGACTTGCGATTTAGGTTTACTGTCGTTGTTATCAAATCGCGCCAACTCCCTGCTAGCCAGTGTTCCCTCTAAGGTGCACAACTGCGCAGAACCACCAGAGCATTTGCGCAGTGAAATCTCGTTCTTGCGCACTTGCAACATTCCAAACTTGATATCGTATATATATCGCATAGCGCTGTCGAAACGTATCACTGGTTGTGTATCTAGATGAAACGTCTCAAACACAAATTGCTCCTAGGGCCAAATTAGGACCTATAAACAAAGCAACCGGAGGGCCGCATTATGACGCTGACGCAATAATGGCGGTACCTGAACCTTACTAGAAACAGCTTTTACGTTTTATTTCTTGCGAAATGTATCGTGAGTTACAGGCAAATCATTTCTAGCCTCATCTACGTTCGTTTAAAAAAAACTTGTTCACTTACTGGCGGAGCACTTTTAAACATCGGTGAATAAACTAAAAACTTAAATGTTGATTATATGAAAATTCGCAAAACGCATCGCGGGCCGCCAGGGGCGGATCCAGGCGGGGGCGATTTCCCCCCTAAAACCTATAAAAGTAACTTTATTCACCATAATTTTTTACAATGCGGAAAAAAGCATACGCGATATAAGGCCATTTTGTTGTCCATCGTTTTGTAACAGCAGTGTTATGAAGTATACTTCATCCCTCTTACAGTAGCGAAGCCGTTATGAGACTTGACTTCCAAATATTTCTGAAGTCGACCCCTAACGTTACTGGCTGGATCCGCCCCTGCGAGCCGCACAAAATGCCCTCCGGGGCCACATGCGGCCCGCGTGTTTGAGAGACCCTGGTCTACAAGGTTGTGAAATTGCATGCGCACTGAAACAAACATTTGCTCAATGTACAATTTTCTTACAGGTAACACAGCTGGTGACTAAGTTCACAAACGTGTGTAAATATGTTGATAAATGAAACAACTGTTAAATTTGAGGCAACAACTTTCTATCGATTTGAGATACTGTATTTCTGTTCATCTAGAAGAGTCACACAAAATATGTCGGCGACCCGCAATTCGCCCATCATTGGTTTGAACCTACGTGCCTTACCGCTAGCAGCAGTCACTGTCTCGCTGCATTACCTGTCAAGACGTCTGCATTCGATAGTTGCATGCGGCAAAATGCCTACCACCGTGACTTGAAGTGCATCTTCGAAGATTTGTTGCCATGTTATTGTTACGCAACAAAGGCCATGGAAGAACATTTCGCTCCCGAGTTTCGCAACTTGCCTCTGTAGGCAATGAGCGGACATGAGTGAACTGCAAGCTCATAACTGTATGTTATCAAAAGAGTGAACCTGACTCTTGTGCAGTGTGTCAAATTGCCAAACGAACTGTCATTGCAAGAATTAACCCAAATAATCAGAATTAAATTCCTGACTTCACATTTTCCAGAAATGTTTGTTTCTTAGACCCAATTTCCAGGGGGGTCAAATGCCCGTTTTGCTCTCCCCCCCTGCGGAAGCCCATGAAAGCAGAACATTCTCAGTGACTTCAGGAGATTTATTGACACTGGATATTCCTGTTGTGCGTTTGGATTGATTTTCGTTTACAGTTTGTTACCTCTATTTTCGTTGCGTCTTTCACACTTTTGATTTTTGTTTCATTTCAACAGTAAAAATATTTTAACTTATCGGTTAATTGATTTCGAATATACTCGTATGCTTTGTACTCCACGTTTCAATTGCAAACGCAGGAAATTGATAGGTCAAAGTAAAGTCAAAATGTGTAAATTATAAAGTCAAAATTTCAATATTTTAGGTCAAAAAATTGGTTGCCCTATTCATGAGATTTTATTTTATTCAACCAACCAGATTCCGTTTTGATAACGCCTCCAATAAGTCCAAGGTCCTCCAATGAGTTTCCATGAATTTCAATACGACCGTTGCCGCATGCCGATTAGTGTGTCGATATACTCAGTGCAAGCAGGTTGCGTCCTGTGTTTGCTGAATCGTACCTAGTGTTACGTGTGAATCAGGCGAAAGAACTTGTGGCTGTTCGTGTTTGAAATGCACCTGACCGAAGCTTAAGGCTGTACTGCAGATAAGAGCTGTGTGGGCTAGCAGCATTATCCTACAATAAAAACATAGTTGCTTCTTCTGAGCAATGCTGTAGTTGTGTTAGGGTTTCTATTATGTAAAGCTCTGTTGGTATTGTTAGATGTTTTTTAACAAAGTCATTCAGAAATCAGACTGCTATTGATTACTTGCGCAAGTTTGTACTTCTTCCATACTCAGCAAATCAAAGAAGATCTTAATGAGCTTGAGTAGCAAACATAAGTCACTTTGGCAACTGGCAACCACATAACTCTACCCCAAAGAGACAAAGAAAAGGGTAACAGCAAGAAAATGACAAAAGCGCGTTCGGGCTGATGCCTCATTACATTTGTGATTTTTAGTTTATCTAACCACGCGGACCTTTGTTTCTTAGCTTGATGGCTTCAGGAGAAAGGTTTTTCCAAGATTCAAAAGAACTAAAAATGAAATAAAGGGTCTCAATGCTCCAGGAGACGTTGCCCACAGCAAGAATTCTGTGCATTAGGGACAAACTTAGGCCGACAAATTTTAGTGAATTCCTAGATGATTTTGTTATGAAGAAGGCCAGGACAAAACCTTTTTATTTTTTTACCGCGCTCTGTTCAACCCTACCTAATCGATGATTGTACCTTTTTGTACGTAATTCAATAAGGACAGCATAAGTAACTTTTAAACCAGTACCGTCGCCACAGAGATTTTTACAGCCGTGGTAAGCGACAAGCTATAGTCTGTGAGATTTTTACAGCCGTGGTAAGCGATAAGCTATAGTAGCAACGTGATCCTTACGTTGTACTTTATTAATGTCTTTATGCCGCTACGCATATGTGCAGTGTGTTTGTTTTTTTTATCACAGATAAGGAAAAACAGATGTGAAACTTGTAAAAAATGTAGGCGATATGTTTTGTCATATACAGTATTTAACCGTGACTTTTTGGGTTGGTTTGCCTGCAAAAATTGATAATCCCTGTTCCCGCCAGCCAAGTAAGATTTCAACAATTCCGTGTCATTGAACGCTTTTGCGTCCAAGGCAGCAACAAGAGCAGTGATCGTGGGGCACTCTAGTAACAATTTGGAATTTTGTATTGATCGTACTTTCAGAGCGTCGATATCGTCATTTTCGGCTTTCCGGAAATCGATTAATGCTTTTCCATTTTTTCGTCGTAACAATGGGAGAGGGGGCCTCACAAGTGGATTAGCCTAGGGCAGTGGTTCTTAACCTGGGGTAAATTTACTCCTGGGGGTAAATTTCATCTTCCAAGGGGGTGAATTTACTGAACCGTAAATTGCAACAAATTTACATTTTTATTAATCATTCTAAACTGTATGAGTTTGTTAATGCATTTTTAATAAACGAGCACCACTGAGTGCATTGTGAGGAAATCTGGAAATCTTATTTGATAAAATGGTAAGATATGTAAAAAAAGGTTAAGAACCACTGGCCTAGGGCCTCGCATCAGCTAAATCCGGCCCTGCTTGGTGCAGATATATTGTGAGGTTGTCTCTCACGAAATTCGTGTGTCTCGCATTTCATATAACTTGCCTATCAATATAATGCACGTCTAGCTTTAGAAATGATCACACAGTGGCTTCGTCAACCTAAGGTTACACGTTAGCAAGCAAGCAATTCTCCCACTTACCACAAAACTGCAGCACGCATGTGGTAGTCTGTGCGAAAGCCTTCGCGGACCGTGCGTCAGATCGCTTGACGCACGGCCAATCAATTCGCAAACACGTTCCACATCTTGTCCTGAAATCCTGAATAGGTTATCTGCAGTGATCACATGCAGTTGGTTTTGCAACGGGTAATTACCTGAGCGAAGTTAGGCGATCTTGCAATGTGACACGTTAAAAATATGTGCTTTCACGAAAAATTCTGCGCTTCAAAGGACTAACACCTTGCCTACTGTATGTTTCCGTCTTCTGCACGTCCCGTTGGTTGAGAATGGCTGAGAAACAGGGAACGCAAGGAATTCCAAATCTAAGCTAATTCTGCTTTGCAATTTATCAAATCATTTCTGGCCTAACTCCAACGAACAAGTGAGTTTCTACTTTTTATTCGTGATTTGTGGAAACGCAACATTAGGCAGTAATTCTGCGAGTGTTTAAGATTTTGGAAAAAAAAACTTTATAAATTGGATTTACTCAAGCGTGCTCAAAGTGGAAAAAAGCATTTTGCAGTCTTTCGTTTATGGTTGGTCGATTTTATGACAGTATTTACTGAGTCGTAATGTGCGTGGTTTGATCTTGATATTGCACTGTATAGTCTTTGTCAGAAGATTGATTTCTTGCTATTCTCGACGAACGCAGACAGTTGGCTTTCACAATGAATTTCACGATGATTTCGCAATGTGCGATTACGTTTCGGGCCTTTTTATCAAATAACAAGCCCTCGTCATAACGTTTAATGAGAACATGTCAGCTTGATGTATGAAATGGCATATTGCTGTTGAATCAAACTTAAAAAACCTGTAGGTCGACAAACTCATAGTCAAGTGTGAACGCTTGTTGAGCATCGCCAAACTCAAAATAGAGCTGAAGAGCTGCCCGTGGAAACCTCTCTGTGCCGCGAACCTCGCGACCGTTTCCTCCGTTGTTTGTCAAGCATGAACAATACCCGAAATTTCCACCGGCATTCAAGTAGATGAGGGGAAAATTGATAAACGACCTTCCGCGGAATTTACATGGTAATGACAACGGGCGTGGGTGTTGCAACACTGCAGGAGTGCGTGTTTAAAACTCTTCAACTATCTCCTGGTTTAAATCTACAGGTATTGGGCGGAGACATGATGAGGTAGTAACATGAAACCTATTTCATGGTTGCAGCAGCATTCAAGAGCATATGAAAAGAAACAAGCTCTTTAACTGCTTGGCGTCACCCCAGCTACTTTTTCGGTACCCATCAAAGCGCTTGGGATACAAATCTTCGTTTACAAGACGGAAGGAAGCGGCTC